>Ga0214921_10000638_pt1 | contig 63349 bp, 47 predicted proteins | sample LL1505_MetaG_FD_177992 | JGI IMG/M metagenome (GOLD analysis project Ga0214921, IMG submission 177992) | Freshwater microbial communities from Lake Lanier, Atlanta, Georgia, United States - LL-1505 | ecosystem: Environmental > Aquatic > Freshwater > Lake | place: USA: Georgia | collected...
GGATAAGCTTAAGTCTTTTATATCAGCGCCGCTTTCTGCCCGTAGTTCTTTGTATGATACTTCTTTGCGGGTTGCAAGTTCCTCTACTAGTCCTGTGCGCTTGCCGCAGACTTTTTTAAAAACGAGCACTCAAGATTTGGCGATTTCTTTGCCGTACTGGAGTGAGGGGAGATTTAGTTCTAAAGGAGCTCTGTCGCCGCTTATCCCACTTGGGTTTTTGTTATTCAGTAACAAGCGAGAGCATAGCTTTGTGTTTGTATCTGAAAGCGTCCTAAAGACTTTTGGGGTTTGCGAAGACTTTCTTGTTTTCCCGTTTAAGCCTGGTTTGCAAAAAAGTTTTGAAAAAATAATTCAGTCCTTTTGGCTAGATGTGGATCGATGGGCTCGTTACTCAGGATCTTTTGCGCAGTCGAAAATTGAAGAATTATTTAGCCAGAGATCTTATAGAAAAAATATGGGCACGGTGTTTGGGGGTGGTGCAGTGCCTCAGCCTCGTGAAAAAAAGAAGCTCACAGGCTGGATGGAGCTGGTTGTTTTTGAAAGGTTGCCAGAGGAGTACGAAAGCGATTGGTCTAAAAAATGTGCGCGTCAGCAAGAACTGGTCGAGGGAATTTTGGATGCGCGACTTGATTATCTGTGGTTGGGTCTGTCTCCTCAGATGTATTACGGTAAGCACGCCAAATATCCAGAAAAAAAAGGCATCTTTGAGGCGGGGTTTAAGCGCTTTTGCCGAATGCTTAAAAACGCAGCGAAAGAGCGTGCTAGTGCAAAAATACCTGCGATTTTGCTTGGGTATGAAATAGCAAACAATTTGTATGAACCACATTTGCCTGCAGAATATGCAGTCGATATTTTTGGAAACCACTATCGCGATGTCCCGGCGCCTACCAGCAAGCTCTTTTGGCAAGATGAGGTTACGGTGCCGTTTCAGCGGTTTATGGCATTTTTAAAGACTGTGCCAGCCGAAATGAGGTTGCCAATCGCGGGAGTAGTGTTTGATTTAGAGCTTTATGGCCGCCGTCTTGAAGGGCAGTTTCTTTCGACAATGATGTGTGATAACGCGACGCGAAGTTTGTTTATGTCGCAAAAGAGCAAAGCGCTGTCGCCTGAAGCTTTTGTTATTAAATTAACGAAAGAAAAGTGGTGGAAAAAATATATGGCCTTTGTTGAGGGGCAGGTTTCATCACTTGCGCTTAAAATGCGACAAGACATGATAAGAAATAACCAAAACCAAAAACTTGCGATGGCTGTTTATACGCCGTCCATCACGACAGATTGGTTTTTTAAGAGTTTCTTCAAGGGGTTGGTTTCTGGTGGGGAGACATTGCATTGGCTTACCTTTAATACAAACTTTTCACGAATAAAACGCCAGGTTCAGCACGAGTTTGGAGGAATGAGTATTGATCATAGTGCAGTGGTTATGCTTTCAAAAGTGTCTGATGATCCAGATGGCGTCTCCAAGTTTTTGCAGAATCTTTCGTCGTATAACGGGGGGATTTGGTTTAATCGTTGGTCGCGATTTGTAGAGCCTCATGATCCCTCAGCATGGCATTTTCCTGAGCAACCTCGTCTGTTTGAGCCACGTTCAAAACAAGAGTTTTTGCAGGGGCTTGTAAGGCTGCAAGAATATGATCTTATAGAGGTTCAACCGCCACTCTTTGTGCCAGAAACCGGTAAGCGATTTAGACAAGAACTTAATCCTGTGGGATGAGTTGGACCTGTGCCTCTAGAAGTTTGGTAGGGGCAAGAGTGCTCTAAGGACTTGATAACCTGAAGCCTTATTGTATTTTGAGGGTGAGTTTGTCGGAATCTTTTTATGTTCAGGGAGGTTGCTATGGTTACTAAAGTTTTGTCGCATGAATTTGATTCTGCGGTTTTGGCTTGCGAGCTGCCCGTTGTTGTTGATGTATACGCCGACTGGTGTGGGCCTTGTAGAATGGTTGCCCCTGTTTTTGAGGCGACTGCAAAGAAGTGGGCGGCGTCCTGCAAGTTTGTGAAATTCAATTTGGATGAAGGTCGAGCAGTTGCTGCGCAATTGGGGGTTTCATCCATTCCGGCGTTTCTGTTTTTTTCCAAAGGAAAGCTGTTGGGAATGACGGTGGGGTACAAAGACCAGCGCGCTCTTGAGCAAGAAATGAACCGTTTTTTTGGATTGTAAGTTAAGGTCCTGGAATTTTGCTCAAAAAATGCTGTTTTCTGGTTGACACAAAAAATCTTGTGAAGTAGGATTTCTGAGTGTCTTTCGGAAGTTCTTTCCAAGCGCGTTTCGCGGGAGTAGCTCAGTGGTAGAGCACTGCCTTGCCATGGCAGGGGTCGCGGGTTCGAATCCCGTCTCCCGCTCCAGCCTTCTCTCTAATGAGTTGTCTGGTTGCGTTTTCGTCGCGTTCGTGTGCTTTTTGTGTTTGGCTTTGACCTATGGTATTTTTGTTATGCATGTAAGCACGTATGCCGTAAACGGTTCGCGTTGTTGTTCTCATTGGTATTTGAAGACTCCGATTTCAATGTTCTTGTTGAGTTGGGATAAATGTGTCTTCTCTTTTTTCGTACTCGGAAGGGTCTTTAGTACATGAAGTCATTACTTCAAGAAGCGCCGTCTGTTGAACGAGCTATTTCTCAAGCATGGGAAGCCGCCGGACGGCCCCAAGAATTTTCTGTTAAAATTCATGATCACGGCAAAAGAGGATTCTTAGGATTTTCCTCTAGTCCTGCTGTTGTTTCTATTACCTACAAACCTCTCGGAGCTTCTCCTGCGACTTCAGCAGTTAAGAGCAAGCCAGCACAAGCTCGTACGAGTTCGTCGCGTGATAGTCGTGATGGTGAAACTAGAGAAGCTCGTGCTCCTCGTGAAGAACGTAGTGAGCCAGGTTTGTTGGGTGGTGAACGCTCAGATCGTCGTGGCCGCAATGATCGTAATGATCGCGGTGACCGTGGTGACCGCAGCGATCGAGATGATCGTGGTCGCAGAGATCGTCGCCCTGAAAGATCTGACAGATTTGCAACTCGCACTGATGCAAATGGCGAAGCTATAAAGCCTCGCGGCCTATTGAGTTATGTTGAGCCTGAAGGTGGTGAAGTAAAAAAAGACTTTATTAGTGAGGTTGGACGTAGCACGCAAGACGTTTTCCGTAAATCATCATTAATGAGTGAATCTTCTTCTAATGATTCTTCAGCGGGCGATGTGTGGGATACCGCATTTGTTGATAGTGTTATTGCATGGTTAAAAGAAATTATGACGACAATGAGCTACGCTGTGCCTTTTGAATCTCGTGTTTCAGGCAAAGTGTTGCACGTAGATTTTTCTGAAGACTTTCTTAATGATTCAGAATTAAGTCGTTCATTGTACGCTTCATTATCATTTGTATTGTTGCAATTTCTTAAACGCGAACACAAACGTCGTTTTAGAGGATTGAGAATTGTATTGTCTCATCCTGGACACGATGTATCGCGCATAATGCTCGATTCATGAGTGATATAAAATTAGCCCCCATAGTTGCGTGCTGTTCGGCGCGCGGCGTTGGGGGCGTTGCTCTTATTCGCCTTTCTGGCGTTGACGCCTTTTTTGTGGCAGATCGTATTGCTAGCCTTCCCTCGTTAAAAAAGCTTTCTCAATTTCCTTCGCATACCATTCAGTATGGTCATGTTATTCATCCTCTATCGGGCCGTAAGCTTGATGAGGTTCTTTTTTTATTGATGCGTGGACCAAAAACCTTTACCGGTTTTGATACGATTGAAATTACGTGTCACGGTAACCCATTAATCGTGCAAGCAATTGTTGATGCCTGCATCACTGCGGGTGCGCGCCATGCTGAGCGTGGCGAATTTACTCGCCAGGCGGTAGAAAATAATCGCATTGATATGCTTCAGGCAGAGGCAATTCACGAACTGGTTGTTGCGCAATCTGAGCAAGCTGTGGATGCGGCACTCGCGCAAGTGGGTGGCGCGTTGTCACAGGTTGTGGTTGATGTTGAGCAGCGATTGATTCGCTTGCTTGCGTTTGTGGAAGCAAGTTTTGAGTTTGTGGAAGAAGAGCAGGCCGATGTTGCATACGCCGTATTGGTTGAGCGCGAGTATAAAGAATTACTTGAGCACATGGATCGTTTGATGCGTGATTGCGCAGCCCAGCAACACATGCGCAATGGCTTTCGTGTGGCGTGTATTGGCTCTGTAAACGCTGGTAAGTCGACGCTGTTTAATGCCCTTGTTGGAAAGAATCGTTCGATTGTAAGCGATATTGCGGGCACTACGCGTGATGTTGTTGATGCAACTATTGCCGACCACGGCACATTGCTTACATTTGTTGATACAGCAGGCATCCGCGTCGCTGGTGATGTGGTTGAAAAAATTGGTATTGAGCGATCGCGAGATGAAGCAATAACCGCAGATGTTATTTTGATTGTTGTTGATGTTACGCGAGAAATTCACCCGTTTGAGTGGGATTTATACCAAGAATTAACGCAGCACTATGCACATAAAATTATTGTGGTGCATAACAAAATTGACGGAGATGTGCATATTCAAACTATCGATCGGTTGAAGTCTTTGGGTAGTTTGCCAAGCGTGAATGTTTCTGCAGCCACTGGTTTGAGATTGGATGTATTGCGTGACGAAATTCACCAAAAAATTGCGTTGCTTGCGCAGTCTTCAACGTTGCCCTTTATGTTGAATGAGCGTCATGTAAAGGTCATTTCATCAACTTATGCCGTTATTAAAAATATGCATTCGCAGATGTTTCCCGTTGCACAGTACGAGATAGTTGCTCTGCAGTTGAGAGATGCGCTTGAGGTGTTCTCTCAAATGACGGGACGGAATGTCACCGAAAAAGTGCTCGATACTGTTTTTTCGACGTTCTGTCTGGGAAAATAAAAAATCCACCTCAACGAGGTGGATTGTAATGAATATCTCGGTGCCTGATTTATGCTGTTGCGGGCCTGCGAGCGCGTGTTGTTCTGTCGGTGCCAAAACAGTATGTTTTAGCTGCAAAATTATGATTGATAATGTTTTGCATGAATGCTTCAAGTTTATTAACGATAATTTTGTCGTTTACAGCCAGGGTTCTGAGCCATGCAGAAAAATCTTCTTCAGTGGCGAATTCGGGGTTGCAGCGGGGCGACATTCTTTCCCATTCGCTAAGGTCTGGATGTTTTTTTAAATTGCCAGCAGCCTGATCTGCATGAATGCAGGATGCTACAGCTCTTAAAAGAGCAAATTTATTTGCGTACATAGATAAATCTTGGTGTATGGTGAGGCTTTCAAGGGCACCTGTTTTTTTGAGGAAGCAACTTGTCATTACGAGTTGTGGTTCGCATTCGCAGATAGGGCCTGATAGAGGTTCGCCTTTTTTGGTTGGTTTAAAGACTCCCGTTGAGTTAAAATCACGCGGAGATATATGTATGTTTCGATCCATGCCATGTGCTTCTAGGGTGTTGAGTGATAGTGTAAGGCCAAGCGTAAGTAGAAAAATATTGGTTTTCATGCTGCATTCCTATGCTTATATTTCACTTTGCATTTTTAATGTTACAGGTTTTTCTGGTGGTGTCTAATCTGTATTCAGGCTGAAAAATATGACGGCTCTTATGCGAGCGAGAGAAATGCCCTTGTCAGGTTGAGTTTGAACGAGTATTATTGTCTGCGTGAGGGCGGCATAGCCAAGTGGTAAGGCAGTGGTCTGCAAAACCGCGATGCCCCGGTTCGAATCCGGGTGCCGCCTCCAATTCTTCCCTGTGTGCCGGGGTGGCGGAATAGGTAGACGCAAAGGACTTAAAATCCTTCGAGTGTAATGCTTGTACCGGTTCGAGTCCGGTCCTCGGCACCATCTTTTATTTTTGATTTGATCCAACAAGTGTTAAAACTTTTGTAGGGAACGAGCTCTCAGATATCGCTTTGCGTAATCGTGTAGCATGATTACGGTGATAGCGTTTAATAAACACTCGTAACCAATGTTTGTTAGGGCTAATCGGGCTCAATAATAATAAATAATCTTTTCTGTGAGTGTGACTTTGATTGGTTCCTTGACAAATTCGCTCAGATCAACAATTCTCAGGGGCGTAAGATACGTCACAATCGTTTGTGGCAGGTTGTTTCCAATTTTACATCGTTCTCGGAGGATGTTATATGAACAAGGCAGAACTTGTTGAGCTGATGGCTAAACAAACAGACCTTTCTAAGGCTGCTTGTAAGGGTGCTCTTGAAGCATTTATTAGTATCGTTGAATCATCTCTTAAGAAAAACAAGTCAGTTGTGTTGACTGGATTTGGTACTTTTGAAGTGATTAAACGTAAGGAACGAATTGGGGTAAACCCAGCAACTCGCGCAAAGATGAAAATCCCTGCGAAGAAAGTTCCTAAATTTAAGCCAGGCAAACAACTTAAGGATCTTGTTGCGTAAGGAATCTTCCTACTCACAAATTCTTTAGCTTGCAAAGCTTTAAAGCGAGCAAATGACACGGTTTCGTGCATTTGCTCGCTTTCTTTATTGTGGGGTATTTGGTTTGTTTCTGGGTGTAATATATGGATCTCTGGTTGTCAGATATGGTATCCTAAAATTGACGGATAGATAATTTGATATGATTTTGGGGTGCGAACGTGTCAATTGTGGATGTTTTTAAGAAAATTGTGTCTTGGTTTAAAGTGGTTTTGACCGATTTGGGACTTGAAAACCCACTGAAATCTATTGGCGCATCGGTTTCTGATGTTGCAGAGGGGTTGACGCTTCTTGGTATCGGACTTTTAGTTGGCTTTGTTGCCCGCCGCTATCTCAGGATTATTATCTTTGCAGTTATTGTGCTCATTGGTGGTGTAAAACTGCTTGAATACAAAGGCTTTTTGACTGTTGACTGGTCATCTATGTATTCCAATATTGCTATCAATAATGGCATGCCCGTTGATTCGCTTCAGGGACTTCTTCTTGGATATCTCGATTGGATGAAAGCAAACGTTGTTGCATCATGCGGTCTGGTTATTGGTTTGTACTTTGGCATGATCCACTAAGATTGATCTTCATAAATTTAAAAAAAGGGCTGCAGAAATGCGGCCCTTTTTGTTTTTCTGGGTGGCGTTCGACACCAGAAACATATTGGCTTATTTTGGGTTGTATAGTGTGTTCTAAAATGCTCTAATCTGGATTTTTTAAATATGTCGTTTCTGCGTATAAAAAACAGTCTTGTTTTGTTGATTTGTTTTGTGGTGCTGCCTGTTATTGGCATGACCGATGCAGGATGTAAAAAAGTCTTAGAAGACTCAATGATGAGGTCTAATTGGCTTCTTGCGGGAAGAGAAGTGTTTACGGTCGATTTGGGCTCAGAAGTGCGTTCGTCTGCGCAGGCTATTGAATTTTTTGCCAAGTTAGAGAAACGAGCTTCTGTGGGGCTTGCTCGGGATGTGTACGCGCTAGCAAAAGCGTATTTAATAGGTGTTGGGGTGCACCATTGGGGTAGTAATGCTGAAAAAGCATTTCCGTTGATGCAAAAAGCTGCCGAGAATGATGTTTATACGGCCTGGTATTACCTTGGTGAAATGTGTTTTTTTGGCGAAGGTGTACCTATTGATCGTAAAAAGGCTTTTTCATTTTATTCAAAAGCGGCTGCTGAAGATGTTCGTGCAGCTTACTTCATGCTTTTTCTTATGTACCTTACGGGAACTGGGGTTGAGGTTGATCTAAAGCATGCGTTTTCCTATGGAGAAAAAGCTCTTGTAGTTGAAAAAGATAGTAAAACCCTCCGGCTCTTCTTGGGGGGGTTGTATGCGGGATTATTCATCTTAGGGTCTACAGAAATAGTTGATTTTTCTCTTGCCAGTGGTATTTGCACATTTAAGATTGATCTTCCGTCTTTGAATGGATCTATTCAGAAGCTGATGGTAAGTAGTGCTGCCTTTAAAAACTATCCTGTGGATATGGAACGAGGATTGGTTTTGTTGGGCGAAGCCGCCGCAATGCGAAGCGTAGAAGCGAGTTTTGCGTTATCGCATTTGTATGTACGGCAAAAGGATTATGCAAAAGCGATGTATTGGCTTAAGTATGCAGCGGGTCTTGGAAGTACTGAAGCACTTTATCAATTAGGAAAAGCATACAAAGAAGGTTTGTTGGTTGAGAAAAACACTCAAAGTGCTCTTGGCTATTTTTTACAGCTTGCTGCTAAGCAGGACGTGCGAGCTGAATTGCAACTGCTTGAAATGGTTGCAGATGGCCTGATTAAAGAAGAGGATTTTTGTTCTCTTCAAGAGTGGTATAAAAACAACAAAGAGCGAGCTTATAAATGGCGTGAGGACAAAGCCAGAAAATATTTTGAGGTTGGCGAACTAGCTTTTTTAATGGGAAGCCTTTGTCGGCGTGGAAAAAAATATGAGGCTATGGTTTCTCATTTTACACTTGCCGCAGACTATCGCCATGCTGAAGCGAGGTATTTATTAGCATTGGCATATCTGTCAGGAATCGGCGTTGCGGAAGATTATAAAAAAGCATTTGAGTGGGCGCTGAAGGCCGCCCAACAAGGTCATAAGCAAGCACAAGAATTTGTGGCTAAATTTTATGAATGGGGGATTGGTGTGGAACAAGATCTGGATAAGGCTGATTTCTGGGCCAAAAAATCACGGGACGGTAAACCGCAAGTTCAGCAGCCTTAAGGTATGCAGCTGTTTTTTTAAAAAGAGCTGCAGAAATGAGGCCTTTTTTTGTATTTGTATGTAGCGGTTTTTCTTTACTTGTTTTTATTGTTGAATGAATTAACGAGTGAGAAAAGTGCTGCAGGTATTGCAAGGTCTGGGTATGGCTAAGAATGATATCCGATATTTGAGCACGGGTTTTTTGGCGGCCTGTATTTGTACGATTATTGCTTTTTTATTTGTCTATGGGCGCTATGGAGCAGCTGTTTCATGGCTAGAGCGGGGTAATTTTTGCATACGAACATCATATTGGCTGTATATCGCCTTTATTTTTTTGGGATCAGTTTTTTGTTCTATCGCTGGGTATTTATGGCTGAAGTCGTATGGCCTTATTCCGTATCCAGATCTTAAAGATCATGACGCATGGCGTTCGATGGGCAATGGGGATTATGCACAGTATATAAAGCTTGCAGATCGGCCGGCGTATATACAAAAAGACCGTTGGTGGTCGGTTGTTTATGGATTGCTCTTTTTTGTCATGGGTGCAGGTGTGGTGTGTGTAATTGTTACGTTGCCACCGGTGCTCATGAGTAATTCTGAGATACTCACTATTAACGCATCACCGCATTCTTTTGGTCCGCAGACGATTCTGGATAAACAATGCATTCAAGGGGTGGTGCTGCGCAAGATCAAGGGGATTGTGATTGGCAAAAAGAAAAAGCGATCTGGTGTTTACTGTGTCTTGCGTCATGTGATGCATTGCTGTTGCACAGCTGAGTGCGCGCATCATTTTATTTCTCCGCGCTATTTTCCTTTCTCTGTTGATCAATTGCTCTCTTGCTTGCAGTATGAATGTGGTTTGAGATCATTAGAATAAATGTTTTGTTCTGTGTCCATGGCGCATGGTTGCTGGGGTCGACTTTTATAGTTATGCGTGCAATGCTTGTGATCCGTACAGGTTACTTCTGAGGAGGGTTGATTGTGCAACGTGATTCTGGTTCCAGATTCTGTAGTAGGTCGTTTTTCCGTTGTGGAGGGATTGTGTATGAATCTCATTTTCAAAAAATCTATTTTTTTAGTTTTGTTAATTGGCAGTAGCGCGAGCATTTTTTGCGATTCGGTTAAGGCTGTTGTTGTTGATAGTGGCGAAGATGCTAAATCTGCCTTTGAGCGCGTCAAACTGCTTGCAAAATCAGAAAACGCTGAAGCGCAGGCGCAACTTGCGGATTTGTATCTTGCGGGTAAGGGTGTAGCAAAAAATGTGCAGAAAGCTTTTAAGTATTACAAAAAGGCTGGTCAGCTCAATGTCTTGAGGGCTCAGCTTGCAGTTGCAGATGGGTATTATTATGGGCACGATGTTGCTCAGTCATATAAAAAATCTCTTAAATGGTACAAGATGGCTGCCAGTCAAGGTTGTGTTGACGCTCAACATCGATTGGGTGAAATGTATCGTGACGGGCTTGGTGTTGCTAAGAAAAATACAGACAAGGCTTTGGTCTGGTTTAAGAAAGCTTCTGATCAAGGTTTGACTCTTGCTTCAAGTGCATTGGCGGAGCTTCAAAAGACTCTTGAGTCATTGAAGTCGTAAGTCTAAAACGTTTATTAAAAAAAGGGGGTCTGAATTTCAGGTCCCCTTTTTTGTTTGATTATTTTTTTCCATCGAGTGCTTCGCTGCTGAAATTTTTCATGTGTACAAGGCTCTCGGCTTTATAGATTCTTTGTTGAATGCCGCTTGGGTATTGCAATAAAGACACTTCTTTCATGTTGTCGAATGTATGTGGTGGCAATGCAATGCCATCATATATTTTTGTGGGAATAATGGTGATGATGCACTCGTCGATTAAATTGTGTTCTTTGAACGTGCGAATAGTTTCTGCTCCACCAACAAGCCATACTCGTTTAAATTCGGGATGTATTTGTAATTTTGTGATGTATTCATGGGCGTCAGAAACAAACGTCACATCGGTGCGTGTTGTGGTGAGTGGGTGGCGTGTGAATACATACATTGGTTTTCCACCGTATGGCAGATCAGTGACTAGGCCAGATTCGATGAATGAAATTGTCTGAAGAAATGTTTTGCTTCCTTGAGCTATTGCATCAATGGATTGAATAAGCGTTTCAAATCCGTAATCTTCGCCTGGAATTTCTTCTTGGGGAAGCCAATCAAGTCCACCGTTTTTATCAGCAATAAAACCATCTGCACTTGTTGCGATATACAAGATTGTATAAGCCATTAAGACTATTCTTTCTTTTTATAAAAAAGGGCTGCAGTTGCAGCCCTTTTTTTGTTTCTTTATTATCCCAAGAATTTCTTGAAGAATCCGGTGATGCCACCGTCTTTTGCGCTGTCTGGTGTTCCTGCGTGCGTGGTGTAGTCGAGCAGCGCTTTTTTTGCTTCAGCATTCAATTTAGTTGGAATGTGACATTGGGTGATGATGACTAAGTTGCCGCGTGCGTTTTTGCCAAGAATTGGAAAGCCTTTGCCTGGCATTACAATTTCTTTGCCGACAGCACAGCCAGATGGAACTTTGATTGTTTCTTTGGTTCCATCGATTGATTCGATTTCGATTTGGCAGCCGAGTACGAGTTGTGGGTAAGTGAGTGTTAGTTTTGTAACTAAATCAGAATCGCGTCGTGTGAATGTCGCGTGCGGGATGATGTGCACCTTGATGTAAAGATCGCCAGGGCGTCCACCAAATACACCAGCGTCGCCTTTTTCTGCAAGTCTCAGTTGTGCGCCATCAAAAATTCCTTCAGGAATGGTGATGGTGAGTTTTTCATGCTTTTGTGCGCGAGATTGTCCGCCGCAGGCTTTGCAGGGGTTGGAAATAATAATTCCCTGGCCTTTACAAGTAGAGCACGGGCGCGCGTACGAAAAGAATCCTTGTTGTTGTACAACTTGTCCGTGCCCTTTGCATGATGAGCAAATTGTCGCCTTTGAGCCGTCCGCTCCGCCGGTTGTTTTGCAGTCAGTACAGCTTTGGTAGCGGTAAACACCAACGCTCTTTTTTGCGCCTTGAAAAGCTTCTTGAAGGGTGATGCTAATTTCTTGGCTTAAATCACTGCCGTCTTGTGGGGTTGGCCCGCTTTTCGCGCGAGCTCTACCGTGGTGGCCGCCAAATCCACCGCCGCCAAAAATTGAACCAAAGATGTCGCCAAATTGTTCAAAAATTTCTTCGGCATTTGCGTAATTATGCGCTTGTCCGCCGTGTTGAAATGCTTGATGGCCGAATTGGTCGTATTGCTGTTTTTTAGCAGGGTCAGAAAGAACTTCGTAGGCTTCTGCTGCTTCTTTAAATTTGTCTTCGGCTGCTTTGTTATTAGGATTTTTGTCCGGATGGTATTGCAGGGCGAGTTTTCTGTAGGCTTTTTTAATCTCGTCGGCGGTTGCTGAGCGCGAAACGCCTAAAATATCGTAGTAATCTCGTTTTGACATAGTTATGCTTCGCTTAAAAAGATAAGAAATCTGAGTGTTTTGTTGATAGATATGGTTTTATCTTAGCGCACTGTCTAGGGGCTGACAAGCGGCGGGGGCGTGGTTGCTCGTGGCCGTGAAGACGTGTGCTGTTGTGGGAGAAGTGGTGTGTGTCTTAATTGATTTTGTTTTTTTGTATTGGTCTGAGTGCTGAAGTTTCGGGATTTTCTTTGTGTTGTTTGATTAGGTTGTCGGCAACTTTTTGTAGGTTGTGCTCTCTCTCTTCTGGTGTTGCGTTTTTCGGGACTCCGAGTAGTTTGTCGACTTCTTTCTCGGGTGTGGTTTTGTTTTGTTGCCAATAGTCTCCATGTCTGTAGCCGCAGTAGCGCCCAGAAAAATATGCGGGGAAATTGGCGTTGAGATAGCCAAGAATAAGTATGAGCAGTAGCGATACAAAAAGCATGCTTAAGCCGAGCTGTTTTTGTTTAATGAATTCTTTAATTTTTTCTAAAAATTGCATGTAGGGTCCTTTGGGTTTTTCTTTTGAGCTTGTCTTTGGTTGCGGTATTATTTGGGTTTTTGTCAGGATCATAAGGTAACGCGCGCGCGTTAGGCACGTTTGATTTGTTTTTGTGAGGCGTTTTTTCCACCAAGAGTAATGTGTGGTTTTTTCTTTAAAAGACATGGTGGTGCCCAAGAGGGGACTCGAACCCCTACCTCCTTACGGAGACTAGACCCTGAACCTAGCGCGTCTACCAATTCCGCCACCTGGGCAATACGGGGAGAAGTGTACAAGTGTTTGCAGGGGCGGTCAATTCTGGGTAGGGGTAGTTTGAGCGCTTAGATTGGTTTTTGTTTTTTTAATTAGATGAATATTACTGCACCCCTCGCTTTTATTGATTTTTGCATTGTCGGCTTCCTATTCTCACATTCAGCCTAGGTTGTGCAGGGTGGTAACACGGGGGTGGGGTTAGGGCGATAATTTTTCATGTGTATGAATTAATGTTTTGGTCGTGTACAGATCCTTAAGGAGAAAGGGAGAGTATGAGTAGCCAGGGAACTTGTTCGCGATTACTTGTGATCGTTTTGGTTCCATTGTTAATGGTATCGGCATCAAAAGTTTCGGCGGCGTTTGTTTTTTCAAGCGATGATTCGCGATTGCGGTTTGCAGATTCAACATCAAGATTTTTTGTTAATACCGCAATTACCGGGTATAACGGAACGCTCGAGTTGTCAGATAGTACGGCTGCGCGTTTTCAGGGTATTTCTAACGCAATCACTTTTTCTAAAGGTGTGTTAGAGCAGGGAACAGCTACAGCTTTGTTTACTGGTATTTTTGATCCAGCATCAACGGATACTATTAAGCTGACAGGCTCGCATCGCTTGCGCGCGCTTCCTGGAACCTTGTTGCCTGCTATTACTGTAGCTGGTACCGGTAATTCCATTGAGGGGGCGCCGTTGTTTACGGGTGCAATTACGCTTACTGACGTGAATACTTCAGTAACGTTTGCCTTGCAGAACAAGCTTAATGCCAGTGTTACCATGAATAGTGGAACAATTGTTCTTGGTGATAATTTGTCGTTGGCTGACAACGTGAGTTTTAATGGTATTGGTAGCGTTGATTTTGCCTTGCGTAATCTCCAGCTTCCTGGTCGTGATATTACGTGGACATCTACCTTGTATATGGTAAATACCGCAGCGCTTGAGCTTTCGGCTCCATTTAGACTGAGTGGAACCTGGTGGTTTGGTTCTACTGGTGTTGCAGCTGGTGCGCAAACGCGTAGCAAGTCTGTTATTGATGGCCATGGTATGATGCTTGATATGTCGCTGCATGGAACGATTGTTGTTCGTGCGGGCCATACGCTTGAAATCAATAACTGTATTATCAAGGGTCTTGCTTCTCAGCAAGGTGCTGGTGGTGGCGTGTCTGGTGGTATGGGCTTCTTCCTTATGGAAGATCAATACTCTACAGTGTCATTTAATGGATGTACGTTGCACCTGGGTGGAAACTACACGCTAACGCAGGGACAGTTCTACTTCTATGGTGAGCCGTCCAATGTTATGTGTGGTTCTTATTCCTTTAGCGCTCAGAATAATCTTAATGGCGCGGCTATTAGGATTGATAACACAACTCTCAATTACGATAACCTTACCTCTCCAGATACCAGTAATATTATCCAGCCAGATGGTGTGAGTGTTGTTTCTGTGAATAACGGTATTGTTAAGGGCAAGGACGCTGTTGTTGCGATCTTCGTTGATACTCCATTTTATCAACAGCTTCGTAATGAAGCGGTTAGCGGTACTAACAGGGTTCTTAACTTCCGTGGTACCAGTGCTTCTAATATGACATGGAACGGCGGTGGGCTTGCATTACAATTTGCTCGCGGAACAGGTCAGTCTGGATCGTTGGTAGTTGCTGCGGGTAAAACCGTAACACTTGAAAACGTAGTTCTTAAGGACTTTAGCTCGGCGTGCTGCACAATTGGTGCGGGTGGTTCGCTGGTTTTTGGTAACGGTGTAACCATTGAGTTGGGTGCTAATGAAGACTTGAGTATGACCTGGTCGTTTACTGGACAAACAACAGCTTCGATTATTCGTGGTGTTGGTAACTACTTGAACCTTGGAGCCTTGAGCGGATCTAACTTTGTTGGGCTTGCTGTTGGTGCTCCTGCCGGTGCGGTTTCTGGTAGTGTTACCTTGTGGTTGAATGATGTTGGGCTTATGGGCTTGCAGGGTGCGGTTAATGCTGCTGCGAATACCTACAGATCTAATGCATCATATATTGCTTCGCGTAACTTAATGCGCTGTGTTAATGCTGCGGATATTATTAACTTCAGAAACTCCGATATCAACTTGACGGGTAACTATACCTTGTCTTGCGGTAGTATCAATATTTACAATGATGTTGCTCTGAAGGGTAAGGGTTATACTTTTGCGTTCTCATCAAATGGAACGCTCGCCATTCAGTCTGCGTCTACATTGTTGATTGATCGAAACGTTACCTTTAGTTATGACTCATCGGGTCTTGGTGCTTCTGGTGATACTAAGTTGATGGTGAATGCTTCAAAGACTCAGCTTACGATGGCTGATCAAACGTCTCGCTTGTTCCTTAATGGATGTACATTCTACGGAACGCTTACATCGCCAAGACTTCAAACTGGGGTGTTGGTTGTGAATGACAGGGTGACAATGACGTCAGAGGGTACAGTTGATGCAAACTCAATTGTTCTGAGTGACTCTGGTGCGTTGCGTGTTGAGGTTCTTGCGGGAGCTGTTCTTGACGTGTTTGGGGCTCTTTCGTACATTTAATTGTAGTTTTCTTCTACGAAATGGGGGCGCAGAAATGTGCCCCCATTTTTATTTTCTTCATAATCCAGGACAGCGACCTGTTTTTGGCTTGTTTTTTCATTTAAGGATGCTTGGGATTAAAAAACGAGAAAGCAGCTTATAGAGGGCTTTTTGGTGGTGTCTAGGGTTTGAAAAAAGTTTTTTTGTAATATTTATTTTAAAAAAGTGAAAAAAAAGCTTGCAAGAGAAACTAAAATATCTATAATTGTCTTTGTTAATGACGAATTCGAAGCAAGCGCGAAGCAAAGAAAGCTCGATTCAGAGAAGGTTTTGAAAGGTTTTTCTTAAAAAGAAAAATTTGACAAAAGCTACTGAGTTGATAGTTTTACTGAGTATAAAGCTTGTGAGAATAAAACGACGCAAGTTGTCGAGCTAAATTTGAAAGTGTTTCTTTCTTGTAAAGAAGTGTTGACAAAGCTAAGTGGTTTGATAAGTTGGTCGAGTTAAAGTTTCTGAAGCGGTTTTGAGTTTGCTAAAAGCTTGATCTAGTCGAGTTTTAAAAGACTTTTAGTTGAAAATAAAAGTTTGACAAATGTAGATGGTGTGATAGTTTAATCGAGTTAAAACGCTCTGGCGATGAAGACAAGTTGAAAAAAGATTTTGATCTTTGAGATATTACGAAACCATAGATTGAATTAAAAATTCATCTGAATATGGACACCTGTTAATTTTTGATACGGAGAGTTTGATTCTGGCTCAGAATGAACGCTGGCGGCGCGCCTAACACATGCAAGTTGAACGAGAATGTTCTTCGGAACTAGTACAGTAGCAAACGGGTGAGTAACGCGTAAGAATCTGCCCATCAGTGGGGAATACCTTCGGGAAACTGAAGTTAATACCGCATGGACTCGTAAGAGTAAAGACGGCCTCTTGCTGTCGCTGATGGATGAGCTTGCGTCCTATTAGTTAGTTGGTTAGGTAATGGCTGACCAAGACGATGATGGGTAGCCGGCCTGAGAGGGTGATCGGCCACACTGGGACTGAGATACGGCCCAGACTCCTACGGGAGGCAGCAGTGGGGAATATTGCACAATGGGCGAAAGCCTGATGCAGCGACGCCGCGTGGAGGATGAAGGTCTTCGGATTGTAAACTTCTGTTAAGCGGGAAGAAAGACTGTGGGTTAATACCCTACAGGGATGACGGTACCGCTAGAGAAAGCACCGGCTAACTTCGTGCCAGCAGCCGCGGTAATACGAAGGGTGCGAGCGTTATTCGGAATGACTGGGCGTAAAGAGCGTGTAGGCGGTTTCATAAGTTGTTCGTCAAAGCCAACGGCTTACCCGTTGATAAGCGGACAATACTGTGGGACTTGAGTGCGAGAGAGAGGGGTAGAATTCTAGGAGTAGCGGTAAAATGCGTAGATCTCTAGAGGAACACCGATGGCGAAGGCAGCCCCTTGGCTCGTAACTGACGCTGGAGCGCGAAAGCGTGGGGAGCAAACAGGATTAGATACCCTGGTAGTCCACGCTGTAAACGATGATCACTAGATGTGGGTCTTCCTCGGAAGATCCGTGTCGAAGCTAACGCGTTAAGTGATCCGCCTGAGTAGTACGATCGCAAGATTAAAACTCAAAGAAATTGACGGGGGTCCGCACAAGCGGTGGAACATGTGGTTTAATTCGACACTACGCGAGTAACCTTACCCAGACTTGACATTTTTGTGACGATGCTAGAGATAGTATTTCTTGGGGTAACTCAAGCACATTAACAGGTGCTGCATGGCTGTCGTCAGCTCGTGTCGTGAGATGTTGGGTTAAGTCCTTTAACGAGCGCAACCCTTGCCGCTAGTTGCTACATTTAGTTGAGCACTTTAGCGGGACTGCCTTGGAAACAAGGAGGAAGGTGGGGATGACGTCAAGTCCTCATGGCCCTTATGTCTGGGGCTACACACGTGTTACAATGGTGGGAAACAAAGGGGAGCTAAGCCGCGAGGTGGAGCAAATCCCAGCAAAACCCATCTAAGTTCGGATTGCAGTCTGCAACTCGACTGCATGAAGTTGAAATCGCTAGTAATCGCATATCAGAACGATGCGGTGAATACGTTCACGGGCCTTGTACACACCGCCCGTCAAACCATGGGAATTGTTTGCACCCGAAGTCGTCTTAGCTAACCGTAAGGAAGCGGGCGCCGAAGGTGCGAGGAGTGACTGGGGTTAAGTCGTAACAAGGTAGCTGTAGGAGAACCTGCGGCTGGATCACCTCCTTTCGAGGGAGTAAATTTAGACCAGCTTTATGCTGATCTTGCTAAGTGTACGATGGTGTCCATATTCAGATGTGCTTAAAATGGCACAAAAAATAAAATTTTAATTGGTTGGGTTATGCCCGATTCGAGCATCAAGCCCGCTATCGGGGCCTATAGCTCAGCAGGTGAGAGCGCCTCGCTTATAACGGGGAGGTCGGTTGTTCGAGTCAACCTAGGCCTACCAGTCTGCATAAGTAGCCTGGTGGTTAAAGTTTTCATGACGTAGGGCCTATAGCTCAGCTGGTTAGAGCACCCCGCTGATAACGGGGAGGTCGGTTGTTCGAGTCAACTTGGGCCCACCAAAAATAATGGTTTGTGATCTTTGAAATGTTTGAGAAAAGTGTCTGCGTAAACAAGTAAAATTACTGCTGCTAATACTTTCAATTAGGTATTAGTCAGTCTACAAATTTGGATAATTGAAAAGGGCATATAGGGGATGCCTTGGCATTAAGAGGCGAAGAAAGGCGTAGAAGGCTGCGATAAGCTTTGGGGAGCTGCCAATCAAGCGATGATCCAGAGGTTTCTGAATGGGGGAACCCGTTAGTCAAATTTATATGGCTAACATCTTTATTTGAATACATAGGATAAAGAGGCAAACGGTCTGAACTGAAACATCTAAGTAGGACCAGGAAAAGAAAACGAATGTGATTCCCTGAGTAGTGGTGAGCGAAACGGGAACAGCGAAAAACGATTGTCATGTGATAGCCTGCATGCGTTGTGGCAATCGGGAAGCGGGATTTGTATATCGAGTATGCTGAGCTCGAGACAATGATTCTTGTATAGAAGAACGGTATTGAATGGCCGGCCAAAGAAGGTGATAGCCCTGTATTTAAAATGCAAGAATATATGTTTTACATTCATCCCAAGTACCATAGAGCACGTGAAATTCTGTGGGAATCTGCCCAGACCATTGGGTAACGCTAAATACTACTTAATGACCGATAGTGAACGAGTACCGTGAGGGAAAGGTGAAAAGAACCCCGAGAGGGGAGTGAAATAGAACCTGAAACTATATGTCTACAATCGGTGGAAGTGATGTATACGTACGCACAACCATGTACCTTTTGCATAATGAGCCAACGAGTTACTTCTACGTTGCGAGGTTAAGTTTTGAAAGAACGGAGCCGGAGCGAAAGCGAGTCTGAATAGGGCGATAGTAGCGTGGAGTAGACCCGAAACCTAGCGAGCTAGCCATGAGCAGGATGAAGTTGCCGTAATTGGCAATGGAGGTCCGAACCGGTGAGTGTTGAAAAATTCTCGGATGACTTGTGGTTAGGAGTGAAAGGCTAATCAAGCTGGGAGATAGCTGGTTCTCTTCGAAATATATTTAAGTATAGGCTCGTCTGCTGATACGCGGGGGTAAAGCACAGTTTAGGCTAGGGGGCGAAAGTCTACCAAACCTTTACTAACTCTGAATACCGCGTAATGAAGGACGGGACTCGGACTATGTGGGATAAGCCGTATGGTCGAGAGGGAAAAAGCCCAGATCGCCAGCTAAGGTCCTCAAGTGCACGCTTAGTGGGAAAAGATGTGGAAATACTTAGACAGCCAGGAGGTTGGCTTAGAAGCAGCCATCCTTTAAAGAAAGCGTAATAGCTCACTGGTCAAGTGTTTCTGCGCTGAAGTATAAACGGGGCTCAAGCGTGCCACCGAAGCTGCGGGTTTCATGTGAAAGCATGGAGCGGTAGAAGAGCGTTCTTAAGGAGATACAAGTTTGACCGTGAGGACAGATGTGGCTTTAAGAAGTGAGAATGTTGGTATAAGTAACGAAAAAAAAGGTGAAATTCCTTTTCGCCGTAAGCTCAAGGTTTCCATGGGAAAGGTTCATCCGCCCAGGGTTAGTCGATACCTAAGCTGAGGCCGACAGGCGTAAGTGATGGAAAACAGGTTAAATATTCCTGTACCACTGGACTACGTTTGAGTGATGGGGTGACGCAGAAGGCAGAGTTCACGGGATTTTTGGATTGTCCCGCGAAGCATCCGAGGAAGAGCGTGTAGGTAAATCCGCCGCTCATAGATTCTGAGGTGTAACAGGCGTGCTAATTATTATTAAGAGGTACGTTGAGCTCGAGTCACGCTGACAAGAAAAACCTCTAGCGAGTAGAAGAGTGATCGTACCGTAATCCGACACAGGTGAGCGAGCTGAGTATGCTCAGGCGTTGAGATAACTCTCTCTCAGGAACTCGGCAAATTGACCTCGTAACTTCGGGAGAAGAGGTGCCAGTAGCGTTAGCCACGACAGTGGTGAGGCGTTCTCTGGTCGCAGATAAGAGTCCCAATCGACTGTTTAACAAAAACACAGGGCCATGCAAAATCGTAAGATGAAGTATATGGTCTGACGCCTGCCCAGTGCTGGAAGGTTAACAGGAGATGTCAAGGCGAAAGCTTGAAGCATTGAATCGAAGCCCCAGTAAACGGCGGCCGTAACTATAACGGTCCTAAGGTAGCGAAATCCCTTGTCAGGTAAGTTCTGACCCGCATGAATGGCGTAACGAGTTGGGAGCTGTCTTGGAGAGAGACTCAGTGAATTTGTAGTAACAGTGAAAATGCTGTTTACCCGCAGAAGGACGGAAAGACCCTGTGCACCTTTACTATACGTTGACATTGATGTTTGGATTTATTTGTGTAGGATAGGCGGGAGGCGTTGAGATCTAGGCGCTAGCTTAGGTGGAGCCATCGGTGAAATACCGCCCTGATACATTTGAATATCTAACCCCCATTCCGTGAATCCGGAGGGGAGACAATGTCTGCTGGGTAGTTTGACTGGGGTGGTCGCCTCCTAAAATGTAACGGAGGCGTTCAAAGATTGTCTCATGGCGAATAGAAATCGCCAGTGTGAGCGCAAAAGTAGAAGACAATTTGACTGCAAGACAAACAAGTCGAGCAGGTGCGAAAGCAGGATTTAGTGATCCAGTGGTTTCGAATGGAAGAGCCATTGCTAAACGGATAAAAGGTACGCCGGGGATAACAGGCTTATTTTCTCTGAGAGTCCATATCGACGAGAAAGTTTGGCACCTCGATGTCGGTTCATCACATCCTGGGGGTGGAGAAGCTCCCAAGGGTCTGGCTGTTCGCCAGTTAAAGTGGTACGCGAACTGGGTTCAGAACGTCGTAAGACAGTTCGGTCCTTATCCTCTGTGGGCGCAGGGTATTTGAGAGGAGTTGTTCCTAGTACGAGAGGACCGGAATGAACAAACCTCTAGTGTTTCGGTTGTTTTTCCAAAAGCAACGCCGAGTAGCTAGGTTTGGAGTGGATAACCGCTGAAAGCATCTAAGTGGGAAGCCAACCTCAAGATAAGATACCCCTCTGACTTCGGTCAGGTAAGATCCCTGGGAGACTACCAGGTTGATAGGCTGGGCGTGTGCATGATGTAAGTCATTGAGCGTACCAGTACTAATAGATCGAGCGTTTTATCCATTATAAAAATTTATAAGCGACATTTTCTCAAACATTTCAAAGATAACAAAAATTTTGATAGATTTGTTGGTGGCTATAGCCTTATGGAAACACCTGTTCCCATTCCGAATACAGAAGTGAAACGTAATGCGCTGAAAATACTTTACTGGTGACGGTACGGGAAGATAAGTACTGCCAACATTTAATTAGAACGCCCCTGGTGTAAAAACCTGGGGCGTTTTTAATTTTTATATCTCTATTTTTATTTCTTAACTGAGGTAACGATATGTCCTCACAAGCCTTCCCTCATTTTGCTTTTATGCAACGTTTGACGCATGACGTGCTTGATGCACCCATGCAAAATCTTGTTTTTTCCCCAGAGAATGCCATCTATGATGCGTGTACGTTCGAAATTGGTTCGTGCCGCGTGATGTTTCGTGCTGCGCGTGTAACGCCAACTAAAAAAGGCTTGTTCGTGGTTTTCTGGAAGCGCGCAGATGATTGGTCGACGATTCCCTATGACTGGCAAGATCCGTTTGATGTTCTTGTGGTGAGTGTTGTGACTGAACGTTATTGCGGGCAGTTTGTTTTTCCTAAAAACGAGCTTGTAAAGCGAGGATATGTGGCGTCTGGTGGTGTGGATGGCAAACGAGCATTGCGCGTGTATCCGCCAGGAGAAACGCTCGAAAGCGCACAAGCGCAAAAAACTCAAACATGGCAAGCGCCCTTCTTTTTTGAAGTGCAACCAAATCAAGATCTTGATAGTAATCACATTCGTGAGCTTTATAAGTTGTAAGGCTCCCAGTTTTACGGGTATCTGATTCAGACGAGTATTTCTTGTCGGCAGCGCCGGTAAATTTCTCATCTTCTTGTCCTACAAAACCACCATCGGGAATTATTGAAAAGGTGATTTGATGGATGGGGGTGGTTATGTGGTTGTTTGTTCGCTTTGGAATTAGTGTATTACTGGCTGGAAATCTGTTGGCTATGCACAGCGCAGCTGCTGTTGTAAGCAGAATGGCCATGCGCCGCAGTTCTGTTCTTGTTGCTTTGGCAAAAAAATTAGAGACTTTTAAGGTCGATGTTGCGATTGTCTTTGAAGAGGCTGTTGGGCCACGGGATCCTTTTTTATTGCATCTGAAACCTACTGAAAAAAAGCATGCATTTGAGGCAGCGGTAACTCAGCGCCGTATTGAACAGGGAATGCCTCCTCTGTCTTCAAAGCGATAGGTTCTTTTGAAGTTGGTTGTGTGATTTTGAGGGGGTGGTTATTGTGCGTCATTTTACATGGTTGTTCTGCTTAATTTTCGCTGTCTCAAACGTGAGCGCTTCAAGTCGTACGCGTGTTTTTTCAAAGACGCGATGGCATCCATCGGCAGGAACATTACATTCGGCGGTATTGTGGCACGAGATGGTCGATTCTAAAAAAACACTGCCAATTGCTAAAAAAATCTTTAACTTTGCACGCCAAGATCAAGTGAAGGCGCTTGAAGATGTGTCATCGTCTTTTTCTCGTAAGGTTCTTGGCAAAACCATGGATATTGAATTGCGTGAAGTTGCCGCCTATTTTTCAGAAAAAATTATCAAATTTGCTCAGCAAAAAAGGCGAGATCACACAACGTTTGCCTGCATTTTTAAAACAAGCGATGTGCAAAAAACGACGGTGGTTGAAATTCAACTGACGCGCTCTAAATCCAAAAAAATAGCCGGTGAAATGGTTATGTTTGGCAGGTGCAAAGAACCGTGCCCAGAGATTGCAAACCTTCTCCTAGCGGCGGTGCTTGATGATTCGTCGTTGAAAAACTATTTTACCAAGGGACTATGGTGTATGGGTGCGTTGTTTGCGTGGTTCAAGTTTAACGACTTTCTATCGCTTACGTTTTTAGAAGATTTGGTATCGTTGTTACGTGCTGAAAAAAATAAAAAACAACCCAAAAAGACGAAAGCACTGCGTAAGCAGAGCGATGGATCGACGCTTCTGGATGATGATTCTAGTGGTGCTGATGAGGGGTGTGTGGGGAGCGACGAAAAGAAAAGGGTAGGGGCTGATCGTAGAGCTCTTATTACGCCTGAAAAAACTGATGATTCAATGGCGTTTATAAACGCAGAGTCTTTGTATCAAGAAGTAGTTGAATTAGTTATTCCTGTATTCGAAAACGCTTCTGAGGAGTTACTGCGTGATGCAGTAGAAATTGATGGAGGTATAGATTTTCTTCCGGTGAAAGAAAAAACACGTCTACTAGATGACGGCTCAATAGATCTTGTCTGTGGCACAGGCCGAGCGCGAATTGTTGTGCATAAAAATGGACAAGAATTCGCGCTGGATAGATTGTTGCAAGAGAGAGAAAACGAAGATGATTTGCTGATTATTCTGCATTGTGAGGATCTTGGGAAGGGCCCTCAAAGTGATCTTGAAGGATATCAAATAAGTGATTTGCCTGATTGTTTGTATGGATTTTTTGAGAAAAAGTTTGATGGTCAGGGAATTATTCTTTGTTGTCTTCAAAGAATGCAGATTTTTCAAGAAGACCCTTTAGGTGGCGGTATTGAAATTTGGCGTTATTGGGGAATGTGCGACAAGGGGATGATGCTTTTTTTTGAAGGGCCAGTTGAACTGATGGACGGAGACTCTGAGGGGCAGGTTCTTTCTCATATGGTTATGCATCATTTTTATGAGATCATTAATAAAGAAAAAAAGCTCCGAATTGCAAGAGCGAAAAAAATCAAATAACCCTTGAGCTCTCAATCGCATAAAAAGTGTGTATCCTGAAAGAAGTTTCAGCTTTTATGCAGTATTTGAAAGAGCAGGATTTTTATGTCGGTTATTCGTACTCGTTTTGCGCCAAGTCCCACTGGTTTTTTGCATGTGGGCGGTTTGCGAACAGCTTTGTATGCGTATTTGTGGGCCAAAAAAAATAATGGACAGTTTTTGTTGCGGATAGAAGATACCGACCGTACGCGATTAGTTCCAGGTGCCACAGAAAATATTATTGCCACTCTTAAATGGGCGGGCATTGAATTTGATGAGGGCCCAGGAAAGCCAGGAGTGTGTGAATCGTACATTCAATCTGAGCGTCTCTCTATTTACCAAAAATATGCACAGCAATTAATTGATGCAGGGCATGCGTACGAATGTTTTTGTTCAGCTGAACGCTTGGATCAAGTGCGTAATGCTCAGATGGAGCAGAAGTTGCCGCCGGCGTATGACAAATTTTGTCGTCATTTAACGCGTGAACAAGTTGCACAAAAAAAATTAGAACAAGCGACATGGGTAGTGCGGATGAAGGTTCCCGAAGATGGCGAACTTACGTTTAATGATGTCATTCGCGAAGATGTAACGTTCAATTATAAAAATGTTGATGATCAAGTGCTCATCAAATCCGATGGGTATCCAACCTACCATCTTGCAGTCGTTGTTGATGATCATGAAATGCAAATTTCACATGTCATTCGTGGTGAAGAATGGCTTTCTAGCACTCCAAAGCATATTTTGTTGTATCGCTATTTTGGCTGGACAGCGCCTATTTGGGCACACTTGCCGCTGATGTTGAACCCAGATCGCTCAAAATTAAGCAAACGACAAGGTGATGTGGCGGTTGAAGATTACCGCGCTAAAGGTTTCTTTCCTGAAGCATTGGTCAATTTCATCGCGTTTTTGGGATGGAATCCTGGCGACACACGTGAGATTTTTTCACTTGAAGAATTAGTACAAGAATTTACGCTCGATCGTGTTGGTAAATCTGGTGCGGTGTTTAATATTGAAAAATTGCACTGGCTCAATCAGCAATACTTACTCAAAATGCCCACAAGTTCTCTGGTGGAAAAATTAAAACCGTTATTGGCAGAAAAAAATCTGAATACTTTTTCTGATGCATATTTGGGACAGGTTGTTGAGTTACTCAAAGATCGGGTGACATTTGTTCATGATTACCTTGAGCATGGTGCTGAATTTTTCGCAGCTCCTGCGGTGTATGATCAAGTAATTAAGAGTAAATGTTGGAAGGCAGAAACGCCTGCACTTGTGCGTGAACTCGTTCAAAAAATTTGTGCATTACCTGAACTTACTGCTGCAGCGGTTGAACAAACGTTGCGCGGCATGACAACAGAAAAACAGATTGGTGTTGGTGCACTTATGTTGCCAATGCGGTTGTGTTTAGCTGGAGTGGGGAAGGGCGCAAGTCTTTTTGGCATGGTTGCCATTTTGGGCAAAGAAGAAGTTGTGCGTCGTGTTGAAAAAGCGATTGCAGAATTAAATTAAAAAACAAAAAAATTAAACGGACAAAGCGAGACGGTATGATTGTTTTAAGCTTTTCATTCGTAAATAAAAAAGTAGAAGATTTGCAGCTCCACAATTGAGTGCAGTAAAAAATAATAGGAAAACAAATGAGTATTAATCCCGCAGAATTTCCCTGGTTAGCGGTAGTACATAAACGTGCGCGCGAAGCATCCACTGGTGCTTTTATTGCGCAAGATTTACACAAGCATAATGTGTTGATTGAATGGACATTTGCGCCGATGATTTCGCCAGAATGCCGTGCACTCAAAACAATGCTTGTAGATCTTGGCTGCGAACAAACCATTCCTGTCGAATGTGCATTCCTAAAAGCACATCCACAAGCAGTTCAGACTGATGGTTTTTTGCATGCGTGTGCACCATTGTTTGCCAATGGCGCGCAATCGGTTGATTGGGACGCCTGTTACAAGACGCTTGAAGCAACGTTGCGAACCATTTACACCGCAGACATTAATGAGTTTGGTGAAGAAATTGTACAAAAACTTCAACATGACATGATCTTGTTTGTGACTGCAAAAGATGTGGTGAATGACGAGTTGCTTGGATTTGTTTTGTGCGGCGTTACGCCAGCATCAGCACTTGGTGATGTAAAAATAATTTCATGTATTGTTGCCAAAAATCACCACAATAAAGGGATTGAGCGATTATTGCTCTCTGGTGTGCTTAAAGCATTGCCGTCAGCATTACGATTATTTGCGGGCATTAGACCAACAAATACTGCACTGAGCAAAGTGTATCAATCATGTGGATTTGAGCCTATTGAAGAGCTTACACAAGATCCAAATCATAATTTTGATGAGGATAGTTGGACGTTGCTTGCATACGATGTGATGCTCAAGGGACGATTATAGTAAAAACGGGTTTTAAGTAATAAAAAGGGTACTGGAATATGCTTCTAGTACCCTTTTTTCATTAAACACTGTAGTATTTCAAAATTCCTAATAAAAATGTCGTTGTAGACAAGTTGATTAACGTTTTCTGAGCAATTTTTATGACCAGAGTATTACTTTTAATTTTGAGCTTTTTGTCCGTCGGGGTGTCCGCTCACGCTTTAAGTTTGCAGGATCGTAGTGACTTACAGTCAGTGGTTTTGGCACATGCTTCTCGGCGTACGGTGGCGGGGAACAGAGCGCTTATGAAATGTATGATTCGGTTATACCGTACAGAAACTTACGACCAGCTGAGAACGTTAACAAACAAATTAAAAAATACTCTCGATAAGAGTGGTTCACAAACTCATGACGATGTGGATCTTGTGACGAGCCTTGATTTGATGAACGGAAGAAATGTGGGTCGAAGATACACACTCTAGCTTTTTTTGAAATCGTTTCCACATGCTAGAAATATACAGAAGACTTTCTGTCTGATGGGATTTGCAATGCGTATGCTTTTTATGATGTGTGTAGGTGTTTTTTTCTCAACATCTTCATTATTTGCACCACTCTCTATTCCAGAACTTTTAATCAAGCTGAAAAAAACATCACAGGCTATTGCTGTCGTCAACAAAGAACAGGAAGATGTTTTTTACGCTGAACCGTTTGAGACCTTAAGTGCTGCACTTTCTGATTTGGAACTAAAAGAAACCACAGCATATAACTTGGTTTCTTGCTATCACGCGGTTGCCGCAATATTGAATACACTTGCGTTGAGGCCTTTGTATATGAGCCATTGGGTTGCGTTTGATCGGTTAAAACAGGATCTGAAAAAAGTGCTCAAAGCACATGGTATCGCGTATGAATTGCTGGTTGAGGAAGATTTTGTCGGGGCGAGTGGATTATTAGCGGTTGATGAACGCGGAAAGAAAAAGACAAAAAAGAGTCGATTTTTTCCGCGACCCATAAGAAATCATGTGCGTATTTCGGTTAAGTATTTAAAAAACAGAAAATAATATTTTTACCAAGAAAAAAACGAAATCAGTCGTTCAATTAATGATGGTTCAGGTTTTTGCGATGTGATTTGACGCGCAGCGTGAGGGGGATTTTGGTTTTTTACACAGGCAACTAACTGCCCCATTTTTATTGCGGTTTCAATCATGCGTTGAGAATTCAGCGTAAAGCGATCGGTTATTGGTTTGATGACATCTTTTTTGAATAATATACAGACGGTGGATGCGCCAAATTCAAAGTAGCCCATTTCATCGCCTTTTTTATACGTGGCTTCTGGGGTGTACGTTTCTACAATTTTTCCAACACCCATAGCGCCGACAATGATGCAAATGGGATCGTTAAATTCTGTTGATTTTAAGATGACAATGTTGCGAACGTTTTCGCCGAATGGATCTTGTCCTCGTTTGAAAACGTACGGGTTAACCGAGTTGTACTTGCCGGCAATTTTTTTAGAAACACTAGGGATACAATCGATGGGGAAATGAAACCGGTGGTAATCTTCTGGCGCAAGTCTGAAACTGATAAGGGTTCCGCCATCATATTCCTGCGCAAGTGCTGGGTCCGCGAGCATTTTTTTGAGCGACCATTGTGAATTTTTAATAATAAAGATGTCTTTCTCTGAAACATTTTCAACATAGGTGATTTTTGAATCTGCAGGGCTTACAAATCCGCCGGGCGTTGAATCGATGGGGCGAGCGCCTTCTTTGAGTCTACGCGCAAAGAATTCATTAAAAGAGGCAAATCCCTGTTCTGGTATTTCAAATTCATTAAGGTTGATTTTGTGTTTGGCTGCAAACTTCTGCCAATTTAATGAAAAAGGCGTTTTGTGATTTTGGAGCCATCCCATAAATTTATTCATTTTGTGGGACATGGCAAGAACGCCAATAAGCTTGCCAGCAAAGTGCTTTTTGAAAAAATTGAGCTCTTTGTGGTAGGTAAAGGTTTCGGGGATAATGCCCCCACCGGGTTCAATAAGTTCACGATCGACGTAAGAAACTTCTGGGTTGATCGGCTCAAATGGGCTAATAATGTCCGTGGCTAAGCTATTGCCGCCCACAAAGATGACAAAAAATAACCAGCGCGAATACCGCATACATGTTTACCAGAATAGCCGCCCCCGATATCTCATCATAGGGCTTTTCTGAGTCGACCTTCAAGGTATTGAATTGTCCAAATAGAAACCAAATTCTTGCGAAAAAGAGAAAAAAGCCTATATTTCTCGCGCTTTTTGAAACATCTCTGTTTTTGTGAGATTGTGGTACGGTGAAAATGTGATAGAACTTCAAAAATCTGTGCATGCGCAGGATGTTGTTGTGCATTATTTGAGCCTCCCCGGCAATCTATGCACGAGTCTTGCGCATGTCACAGCATCTTGGGCGAAAAGCCTGACAAATTCAATATTTTTTAATTTAAAGTTGTCTTGCGCTCCGGAAAGGTTCCAAGACTTTTTTATTGTCTATCGTCAAAAGTGTGGACGATTTCACCGTGGCCTTGCTTTCTTACACGTCTGAAAAATTTCCAAGCGATATATCCGGCACAAAAAACTACCGCGCAGCCCAGGAGTGGGTTAACAAGAATTTTTACAAAAATCTTAGCCGAAATGAATACAATGCTTGCGCCCAGCATGCTTGAGAGCACAAGAAACCCTTCAACAAGTCCTGCAAACACAAACAGCCCTTGGGTTACCGCAAAGATGGGACTGAGGAGCAACAGGAATCCAAAAAGAAGCAGAAGCCAGGCTGTGATATTTTTTATGCGTGTTTCGGTGTTGTATTCTTTTGCCAGCGTAGCAAGGGCCTTTGTGGGTGAACAAAGAAATAATCGTTGCAGCGTTTGTGACGTTTCAAAAGAAACTAGTGGCTGCAGTTCTGCGGGTTGAGCTTGTCCATCTTTTACCTGGCAAAAGAGCGTTGCGGCTTGGTTGTGGGCGTTGAGTACCGCAAACGATTGTCTAAGATCACCAATTTGCGGGATGCGTACAGCTTTTGCCGTGGTATAAAAGTGTTCTTTTGCCCATGCACTACCATTGGGCAACGTCAACGTTTGATCGGAAAGTTTGAGTGATTCAAGTGGTGGTAGTTGTACATTAGCAGTGGTAGCGCGATACGCTCCAATCAAAAAAGTTGGTTGTAACCAGGTGAGTACCGATTGATGCATTTCTGGATTTTCGTGAGCTTCTGGACGTTCAAAGGTTTCTGTTTGTTGGGGTGTGGTTGTCCACCGCGCAAGGTAGAGTGGAGCTGGGCGTTCTTGCTCGCTGGTAGCCTGTGTTGTTTTGTGTTCTTCCCACGCATATACCTCAACGGTGCTGGCTGCAGCTAGGTATGGCTTTGGAGTGAGTGGTGTGTTGGTGATCAGGTCTTTTTCGATGTTGATGATGCCGGTTAGAGCGACAAGCGGGTGTTTTTCTGCTTCAACGTTGAGCGTTTCTGCAGAAAATTGCGGAGCTTTTGCGCACAGTGTTGCAAGGTTGATGTCATATTCCATGGTGTAGAGCACAAAAAAACTTGCTGCAATCATGCAGGGACTTAATAAAAGGCTTACTAAGATGCCAAGTAATCGGTTTGGTTGAGACGTCATTGAATTCATTTTTCCTTTGGTGCGTCGATTTTTCTGGACCGTAGCAAACTCAGGCGGTATGAGACTATCTTTTTGCGATGAGTACATGGTGTGTTATGCGCAAGAAAGCCGGTAGCTATGATTAAAAAAATACAGTTTAATGCACGTGTTTTTGTGGTGATGTTGTTGCTCTTTGCAAGTGTAATTTCTCTTGGCCTTTGGTACAAGAACAAAACACGAGTTGCGGCTCAAGTTATTATTGTTTCTGGGGTTTCTTCATCGGGGAAATCGAGCTTGGCGGATGCGTTGCAGGAACAACTTGGCGCCTCCAGTGTGGTTGTGCGACTTGATGAATACTTCCAAAAAATAGTAGCAGAGCGAGCACGTCAGCTTGGGTGGACAGCGCACAGCAGCGTAGGCGCATGGGATTTTTTACGTGCATACGTTGATGATGATGTGGCGCAAGAAGTGTTTGATTATGAGGTTCGTACCAAAATGTTGAGCTACCAACAATTCTATGATGCCATTGCGCAGGCATGCAAAAAATATGAGTACGTGTTGGTGGACACAGTTGTTGAGTGCATGCGTCACTACAATGAATTACAACAGGTTGTTGATGGTATGGGTGTTAAATGGGTCTTGTTGTATTGCCCGCTGGATGTTGTTGCGCATCGATTGGAAACACGTGCGAACATGGCAAGTTTTGTAAATAACGGCATTTCATTGGCAACCTACGAATCATTCATGGCGATGTTCACGCCACAGCGCAGTGCGAGCTGGAATGCTCTTGAAATGATTGATTCGCTAAAAATACGAAAGCAGTTAGATGGTGCAATTGAGCATGTTGTGCGTAACGCGCCATCACACGCGCTGGGGTATTACAAAAAACACGTCAATGCACTCAGAGAAAGGTTCTTACAACATTTTGGTTTGCTCGAATCGGCGCAACCGGGAGTTAACGTGTACCCTGCGTTCAGGTTTGATGTGGTATTAAATTCAACGTTAGGAACGCCGCAAGAATTAGCGAGCCAAGTTATTGCTTAGTCGTTTTTTGGTTTGAACCCAATTGACGTGCGAAATGCGTTCCATGCGCGGGTTGCCCCTCTTTTCGAACGGCTGCCACAGGCAAGGGGCGCGTCATACACAACACATTTACCGGCGTAGAAAGTGCCTTTGACTGTACCGATTGCCAGATCGGCGGGTAGGGTACCTAGCAATGTGGCTGCGTGTGCACAGCCGAGAACCCAATCAACATGAACATCATCTTGTGGATCAAGCTGGGTAAGAATGTGTACGGGGATAGCCGCTAGGTGTGTGTACCATGTTGGGTGCGTCAACTGTGCTGTTCCAGCAAGTACGTGAGATCCAAGTGGGTTGGTTTGGAGGGCCTTTAGCCAAGCGCGGACGTCTTCTCGAGCGTGTTCACGGTTTTCTGTAGAGAAATAAGCGTTAACACCTGTGGTTACTGGGATAAATTCAGCAATTTTTTGTTTGGCTCGTTGCAGTTTGCCGCCGGAGGCTTGAGGAGTGGCCGCTGGTGCATCCGTAGATTCTTCAGCAGCGCCCTCTGGGTGCTGAGCAAAATCCAGTTCAATTGGTAGTGGGGTGGAGGATTCTTTTGGTTTTTTGTGAGGATCCAAAGTGAAGGCTTGCATCCATTGCTTAATTGCCTCAGTTGTTGCACGCGTGGTGGTGTAGCCAATATGCAGTGTGGTTCCAACAAAGTTCACAGTCCACAGTGCCAGCACGGCTGCGTGCACGGGGTTTTGTTTCGCGTAGAGCGTGAGTGACTTTTTGGTACGCAGGGCCCATGCGCGATGTGTTTCTTTTTTTTCACGTTTGGAAAAGCAAGCAATTACTGCATGCAACCGCAAAAAGTGGCATTTCCACAGTTCTATCGTTGCGATATTTTTGTAGAAGTTTTTTGTCAGTTCTTGGTAGTACTTTTTTTTATCTTTGTTCTTTGGTGTTTGAGCGCAGGCTTTCTGTGCTGCTTCACGCAACGCAAGAGCGACCGGAGTTGCAACAACGGCGCCTGTGGTGGCCAGAAATCTGTTTTGTGCAGAAAAGTATGATTTTTTTGGTTGCTCTTCAGTGGGTGGTGGTGCAAAAACTGCCGAGCTGTCGTGTAAGCATACGCTGAGCATCAGGAGTTTAAAAAAATAATGCGTGGGTTTTTTCATACAGTACGCCGGCTTTTACAGGTTAGGAAGAGCGAAGTTGCACGATTCTATCAGCATACTGCAAAAGAGTTATTCTTGCCCACAGGGCGAAATTGAGTACGAAAACCCAAAAAATAGGCGATTTCGAGTCCTGAGCCTATTCAGTTGGTAATGTTACTCAAATTGCTGGTCGTGGGTATTAAAATTTTGTATTCCCCCAGAGTTTGGTTGGTTTGAAATAAGGATAGAGAATGCGTCCTCAACGCTTCGCCGTATCCGACCCATATTCCAGGAGTGAGAGAGCCAGAGTTTGATTTGCTGGTGGTTGTGGATGGGGTTCATAAAACTGAACGGCTCCCTGTGATTGATAGGTTTGTGTTTTTCTTACTTGTGATCCGTTAAAAGCAAAAAGGAGGAGCAATACTCCTCCTTTTTCAATTGTTACAGATATTTTAAGCGGTTACTCAACCTCTATCCATTCAAGGGTTTTTCTTGTTTTGCCCTTGCAATTTATCAAGATTGTCCAAGTGCGACAAATTGTACCTTCGGTGGTTGTTTCTTTGCATACTACCGCGCTGGTTAATGCAGGTACGTTGATCATATCAGGTTCTTCTTTTCCCGCTGCAGGTTCTAGAAGCACTAAATCGTGAATTTCTTGTTCCCCTGTTTCAAAAGTTATGCGTGCTTTTAATATTCCTTTTTGGACGGGAATTGGGCTGCCTGACCACCAAGATTGTTTCGCTGTTTCTTGCGCTACGAACTGAGTTCTTAAAAAGGTTTGCAGCCTGTCCTCAGCAGAAGGAAGTTTTTTTCCTGTTTTTGATACAGGTTTCTTGGGAGTTTTTGGGCTTTCAAATTGGTATTCGCCTGTCTCACTTATACTTGTAACTACAACGATACATTTTTTGCCAGTCCACGTATTAAAAGAAGACAGTTTGGCTCCAACCAGCAGTCCCCTTGCTTTCGCTATTTGCTGTCTTTCTTCATCGATTTCTTTTTGTGCGATTTCAATTTCTTTTTTAATAGCTGCTAAGGTATGAGTGTACGCGGGGTGCCCCGTAAGGCTGCTTTCAGTCATAGCGTCTAATTTTTTTTGAGCCTCAACCAAGTCTTCTAGTGTACAACTGCTTAAATCTAGGGATGCGAGTTCAAGAAGTTCATCGGGCGTATCTGCGCCAAATGCTGCATGTGCCTCAGAGGCTAAAGCCTTCTCTTTTTGAGCTTTTAACCGAGCGATTTCCTTTGCAAATTGCTGGTTTTTTTCTGTCGCAGCCAAGTCTGCTTCTGTCATTAATACAATCACTTTCTCGATTGCGCTGGATAGCGACATATCGGTAAGAGCTTCAAGAGCGGCACGAGCTTCTTTTGTTTTAGCTTGAGCTTCTTTTGCGTAATGCTCTCGCCTTGCTTGCAATTTCTCTTCTAGTTTGTCTGGTAGCGCTTGTTTGACTTTATCTTGTAGTTTCTTAAGTCCAAGAAGATACATTTCTATTGTTTCTGCATTAAAAGCGATAATGCGCCATTCTTGTGTGAGTGCTTCAAGTTCTTGGCGGGTTCTTTCAAGTGCATCAAGGTCTTTTTTGGTTTTTACTTCACCTAAGGCTTCAGCGGTGAAGCATGTTGCAGCGCTAGCAAGATCTGCGGGGAATTTTTTTTTAGCTGCACGCCTTTCATCAAGCGTCTTGTCAGTAAAGCCTTCTTCTTCTAATGCGTCAAATTCAGCAAGAGCCGCTTCAAATTGAGCTTCTGCTCCGTCTGCTGCAAGATCTGGTATGTCTAGTTTATTACGAGCAAAAACTACTCTCTCTTGGCGCATTCCAGCAAGCGTTGGGGTTTTTTTGTCGCCACAAAAACCTTGGCTGTCTAATTTCTCGAATTCAGCAAGAGCTGCGGCAAATTTCGTTTCACCATCTGCGGCTGTCAGGTCTACGTCGAGTGTTTGTTGCGCAAAAAGGATTAGATCTTCTTTTGCTGCACGTGCATCTTCAAGCGTTGTGGTTTTTGGATCTACCTCAAAGTAATCGGGGTATTTAAGGGCAACCAAGCTCTCAAGTTCGGCAGCAAGTTTTTTCCACTCGCTGTAGTGAACCCATTCGCCGTCTTTGTTTAAAATAAAGTACAGCGCGCCTACAAATTCAGCAAAAGAAAGAACGGTGAACACTTTGTTTGCCATAAACCATGCATACAAGCGTTTTGCAACGGTAGAAGAAATGTCACGGGCGGCATCTTTTTTAAAGACTGAGAACAGGCTGGCAAGACCAACTTGAGCAAGTTTGCGTGGAGAGACCATTGCAAGAGCAACGTCTTTAGCTATTTGTTTTTTGGAGCGCTTAATATTCTTTGCTGTTGGAGCCATAAGTTCATTGGTCACAACTTGGGCCATGTGGTTGATAAGAATTGCCAAGACAGTAGCAACAGCAGCTGCGGCACGACGTTTATTGTCGTTGAAGATAGAAACGCTCGGTGCTTTTTTATCAATGGTAAGCCGGTCGCGCATTTTCAGGTTGGCGTCCGTTGTCAGCCAGGCAGGGGTAACGGTTGAAGAGATGACCAGGGCAAGCAACAATGCTGCATAGGTTTGGCGGAGGGGCTTTTTTTGTTTCATCTAAAAACTCTGATTTTTTATTCACACAGTATTTTTATATTGCTTCAGATTAAAGTAAAAAAAAGGTTTTTGCATTCGCTGTGCATAATCAATTAAAAAAGAGGAAGTTTGTATGTTTACACGTTTTTTAGTTTTTGGTCGCGTTGGTTTCTAGATTTGGGCAGAGATATTGTGAGGTGTTAACTTTCCAGCGTGTGTGAGTTTGTGGGGACGTGCCGCAATGTGCGTGCGACTTAAAATTGGTCTACATTTCTTAATGTCGCATGAACTTTTGTAGACCAATTTTATTGAAAATGAGTCGTTACTTGAAAATAAGGCGGTTGTGTTTAAGTTGCGAGATTTTTCATCAAAGCATTAAACGGTAAAGCGGTTACGCCAGGTTTGAGTTCATAGCAAATGGTCCCTGGGTACAAAATTAAGCCATGTTGAACGGCATCGCCAAATGTTTCTTTAAATGCAGTGATGCCACGCGCATCATTTTTGTTGAGCGTGGTACCCGATTTTATTTCGATGGGGTAGAATTTTCCGTTCATTGTGAGTACCAAATCGACTTCGGCGCCAGAAATAGTGCGCCAGTGGTACACAAAAGGATGCTCATTGAGGGGTGAGATTAATTTAAAAATGAGATTAACACAGTATGTTTCAAACAATGCATCGAGTTGTGGGTTGCCAAGAAGAGCAAGGGGATCTGTAATTCCTTGCAGTGTGCAAGCAAGGCCCGTATCGGTAATGTATCCTTTACCTCGTTTTGATACTCGTTTGAGAGTATTTGAGGTGTAGGCGGGTATTTCTCGCCATTGGTAGGTTTGTTTAATGATATGCTCCCAGTGCTGAATTTGTTTTTCTGACAGTCCAAGCTCTCTGCTAAAATGTGCATAATTAATTTCTTGTGCGGTAAGCACTGCCATGATTTTCAGGAAACGGGCAAACGCGGGAGACCCGGTTGAAATGTCGGCGTAGAGAGCATCCCGTTCGATGTATGTTCGAATATAGCTGTTAAAATAAGTCGAAACAATTTCTTGTGGTTTGTTTAAAAGACCCGGAAAACCGCCCCGCCAAATGGTGTGTACTGGGGAGTGAAGAGCTGCAATACCTGCAAAGTTGCGTACGAGTGAGGTTGGGTCGGTCAAGTAGGCTTCTAACCATGAGGGAGGGTTTTGTTTACCTTTTTCAAATGTGAAGGCCTCCGCCTCTTCAAAAATACTAAAATGTTCAAGATCGATAATGCCTACGCGGCCAGCCATGCTCTCTGCGGCCACTTTAAGCATTCCAAGGTTGTGAGAGCCGGTGAGGAAATATTGTCCCGGAGCATCAGATTCGTCCACGGCCTTTTTGATGCATGAGAGCAGTTGAGGAACATATTGAATTTCATCCAGAATGAGAGGGCGTTGATGACTGTTTAAAAAAAGGTCCGGGTTTTCTTTTGCGCCGTATTCATCTGTGATGCGGTCAAACACAATGTGTGGAATAGTTGGAAACAGATTTTTGAGCAGTGTGCTTTTTCCAATTTGGCGTGCGCCGGTGATGAGAATAACTTTAAAGTGCTGAGATAAAAATAAAATGCGCTGTTGAATATGACGTAAATGGTAACTCATTCTCAAAATCCCTTAAAAATCCTGCATGGTTTACATTAACCGATTTTTTGCGCATTTTCAAATGATTGCCGAACTTTTTCCTGCGTCAACATTGATTTTGTTGGGCTTCTTGGTGTTTTGTTAGTAAAAAAGTCAGCTAGTTTTGTAAAAACTGGTCTGTTTTTATTAAAAACGAGCCTTCCGGCCTATTCAATGCCCGGATGAAACCGCGAGAACATGAAATCAAATAACTTTTGTCTGCCCGCCATAGTTCCTGTGGGCCATAGACTTGGCGAAGGCTTATTGTGCGATGGCTGGGTGCCATTCTGCGACGCAAGTCCGGCGTAGCTGAAAGCGAAATCGGAAGACGGATGAAAAAAAGGACGGTTTTTAGGCCGTCCTTTTTTTCATTTTTTATGTCAGTGGCAACAGATTAAGAAATAAAGATTGCTTCCAAATTCTCACCGTAGCTTGCAGCGGTTCTAGCTGTTCGACCTTTAATAGACTTCCAGCAAAGCGTTTCTGCGTTGTCAGCACTTGATCGTGAAATGAAGTATCCATTGGCCATTCCTTTTCCTTCTAGGTTGTCCATTATCACAGGAATTGCGAGAACTTCTGGCGTGTTGCGTTTCCATGTGATTTGGTATGTTCTCGTCATTGGAAGAGCAGCAGCAGGTTTTGCAGGTTCTGCAGCAGGCTTAGCTTTAACTTTAACAACAAACGGAGCAAACTTTGCAGTTGAGCCATCTGCTGTCATCTCATCATGTTGAGCCTTCAAGTGTTTAAGTTTTGCTACAAAGAGAGGCATTGCTTTCAAGGTTTCTGGAGCAGCTTCCATCGCAGCAATTACTGCTTGGACGTCGTCAGCTGTTGAACCTTCGGTGAGGTCAGCGCCGAAGGCTTTGACTGCTGCAATGCGCTTGCGAGCTCTTAAGCCTAATCTTGCGGTTCCCATGGCTTTCATTACTCTAAAGTTATTGATACGAGCAACTTTTTTGAGATCTGCTTTTCTTGCGGTCAACAAACCAGCTTGAGTTTGAAGTTTTGTTTGAGTTTCAGAGCCTAACAAGCTTAACAAGTGTAACTTTTCAGCTACTTGTGCAGCGGTAAGTTTTGCAACAGTTGCTTCGGTAAGATCGGCACGAAGAGCGGCGGCGATTAATTCTTCAGCTGTTGCGGTTGCGGCATCAGTTAAACCAAGTTCTACAGCGCGTCTAACTAATGCTTCGCGTGCAGCTTTGCGAGCTGTACGAGCAGAAATTGTGCCTTTTCCAATTAAAGTAGCTTCTTTTTCAAGTTCAGCTAATCTAGCAGCGGCTTCACGAGCGGCAGCAAGTTTTGCTTCTGCTTTGTCTAATTCAAGATCAGTTTGAGCGGTTAAGCTATCAAGTTCTGTAGCAAGTTTGCTCCACTCGGAGTAACGTGCATATTGGCTATCTGTTTTGAAATACAAGAAGTACGCAGCGCCGGCAACTTCAGCAAAGGTAAGAACGGTGTAGACTTTGTTAGCCATGAACCATGTGTACAAGCGTTGTAAAACGGTTGATGGAACATCGCGGTTGCCATCGCCTTTTAATGCAGCTAAGAAGCTACCAAGACCAACTTTAGCAAGTTTGCGAGGGTTGACCATCGCAAGAGCAACGTCTCTAGCAACTTGTTTTGTTGTGCGAGGTTTGCCCTTAAGGTCAGGAGCCATTAATTCGTTAACAGCAGATTGTGCCATGTGGTTGACAAGAATTGCCAACACGGTGGTTACACTAGCGGCGATTTGATAGTTTCTATCGGTGAAAACAGTAGCTTTTGGAGCATTGCCATCAACCGTAAGGCGACTAATCATCTTGGTGCTAGCGTCTGTTGGTTGAAGTTTTAACGCTTTTGGCCACGTAACGACAGGAGCTACGCTTGAAGCAATCATCAATGCAAGCAAAGCTGCTGCACTGATACGACGTCGGTAAGTGTGTTTCATATAAATATCCTTCTTTAAAACTCACACAATATTTTCCGTATTGCTTTAGATTAGGCCAAAAAAAAGGTTTTTGCACATGCCCATGTGTAATTAATTAAAAACAGTAGAAATTGCATTTTTTAAGGTTTTTACTGTTGTTTTGAGTTTGAAGTCGCACTTGGTTTTTAGTGGTGAGCACAAATTTGTCAGGGTTAAAATATTTCAGGCAGAGTGGATTTGTGGGGGGCGCAGCGACCGCGCAAGGCTCATTGTGCGACGGTGGACTTGCCTGCCCGTCATAGCCTGGGCTTCAGCGGACGAAAAACAAAAAGGACGGTTTTTAGGCCGTCCTTTTTGTTTGAAAATGGTGTGAGTTCTTATGCTGTGGCTGTGGGTACAAGATCCCAAGCAGATTCATTGATCCAATGAGGATTTATGCTCTTGCCCTTTGAATTCTTGTAACAGAGGGTGAAAGTTAAGAGACCATCGTCATCGCGCAAGCCATCTGTTTCCAAGAAGTATGAGCTATTCTGAACATCTTCAATGGAATCGCCGGTCTTGATGACTGGCATAGCAGTAAAGTTGTGTTCTCCTTTCTTGTCTCTTACCCAGACCTTTTTGGTTGCAGGAAGATCTTCATCAGCTGCTGGAGGTACATCTGCTTCTCTGTGAAGAGCTTCATCAGCTGCTTTGCGTTTTGCTTCGAGTTGTGCGGTAAGCGCTGCAACGCGTGCTTGGTAGCTTGTTACTGCTTTGGTGTCTTCGTGGAGGGTTTCAAGGTCTGCAAGTGCTTTTTCGATAGCAGCTAATTCGCTATCATTGGAGATTTCTGGTGCGAAGGTGAATTTGGCTGGATCGGTCTGAGTATTGATTTTGTCTTTATCAGTGGATGTTCCACCGACCTTTGTAAACGTAACCTTACCACTCTCAGATGCTTCTGCGACTTGGATATAGACTTCGGTTCCATCACTTCGACATACAGTTTTAAGCAGATCGCCAGACTTGAGGTTATTAGCTTTGGCGTTAGTTTGTCTTTGTTCTAAAACGCTATTCTGCCATGCCTGTACATGATTTTGAAGTCTTTCGAATTCAATAGATACGTTTCTCAAAAGTGAGTTCAACTTAGCTTCATTGTAGCGCTTCATAAGTTGGGCAGGAGTTAATGTCTCAAGGTCTACGACTAACGCTGCGCATGCAGCTTCAAATTTTGCATCTTCTGCAGCTTTTGCTTCTGCGTAAGCGGCTTGTCTTGCGTTCAATGCTGTGACTACTTCTTTGGTGAGAGCTGGTTTTTCTTCTAACAAGCTGAGTGCATGAGCAAGTTGTGCTGCTGCTTCGTCTGATGCAAGAGCTGTAACTTTAGCTTTGTCCGTCAGTGCTTCAAGAGCTGCTTTTTGGGCAAGAAGAGAAGCTTCTTTTTCAGAAAGCTTGTCGCCTTTACAGCCTGCGGCATGCAATGTGTTCCAACGATCAATAGCTGTTTTTACTGCATCATAGTTTGCGTTCTCAGCAATTTCTAAGGCACTCCAATACTCACGCCATTTAGCAAAATATTCTGTTTTTGCTTTTCGTTCTGCAAGTGTTCCGGTGATACCATTTTTTTCATCTGCTTCTAAACGAGCCCTTAATTCATTCTCGTTAGCACGAGCTTGAGTAAGTGTTGCATTTTCTTTGTCTAAGCCAAGATCTTTGTTAGTGATTAAGCGGTTAAGTTCTGCTTCAAGTTCGTTCCACTCGCTTCTGCGCGCCCATTCATTATTTTCTCTGAAGAAAATGAAATACACAGCGCCTACAAATTCAGCAAAAGAAAGAACGGTGAATACTTTGTTTGCCATAAACCATGCGTACAAGCGTTTTGCAACGGTTGAAGAAGCGTCACGGGTAGCATCTTTTTTAAAGACTGCGAGCAAGCTGCCAAGACCAACTTGAGCAAGTTTTCGCTTGCTGACCATTGCAAGAGCAACGTCTTTAGCGACTTGTTTTTTGGTGCGAGAAAGACCTTTTTTGTCAGCAGTCATTAATGCGTTGGCCCCGGCTTGTGCCATGTGGTTGACAAGAATTGCCAAAACAGTTACTGCTGCAGCTGCGCCAGCGCGTTTACCATCATTGAAGATAGAAACCTGAGGGTTTGTTGCATTTTGTCCTTTAACGGTAAGGCGGGTAATCATTTGTTGGTTGGCTTTTGTTGGGCTAAGCGTTAACGCTTGTGGCCAGGCAACGGGAGCTACGGTTGAAGAAATCATCAATGCAAGCAAAGCTGCTGCGTTGATGCGACGTCGGTACGTGTGTTTCATATAAATATCCTTTTTTAAAATTCACACAATATTTTACGTATTGCCTAAGGCTAGAGCAAAAAAAGGGTTTTTGCACATGCCTGCGTATACTTAATTAAAAACAGCTAAAATTGCATTTTTATGGTTTTTTAACCTGTTGCCGGCCGGCCCTGAGTTTGGTGGGCGGCTTTTTGTGGCACCGGGTGATGGAGTAACACAAGGGAAATCAAATTCCCTTGTGTGGTTTGTCAGATTGCTTTTGCTGGCACTTCTACCAATTTGGTACCTGCCTCATGGGGAGCCCACTTAAAGGTTCCGTCTTCGTTTTCGTCCTTGTAATAAGCTTGCCCTTTGTGCCAGATGTTTTCATCTTCTTCATAGTCATCGCTATTTGCGTCTGGAAGGGTTTCTTCTTCAATAAATAGAACGTCTTGAATCAATAGGACGTCTCCTTGCGTTTCTGGATCACAGCCCTTGTAAAGGACTTCTAGTTTAATAACCCCTGCAGGTTGAGGTAGTGCTCTACCAAGCAGGCTTCCTAATCTACCTCGAGTTGCTTCTCTTAGCCTGTGTAGCTCTGCTTTTAGTCGATCTTGGTTTTGAGGAAGAAGTGCGGGAGCAATAAACTTTTTAGGGTCTGTCTCAAACACTCTAGAGCCATTAGGATTTATTCCTACGACTTGGGCGTGGTACTCTGCGCAGGTTTGCCTATCTGTGAAAGTAACTAGCTCTCCAATTTTTAAGTTTTCTTGGCGTGCGATGTCTTGTTTTTGTTGCTCGGCTGCATCTTGTAATTTTGCAATTTCGCCATCAACTAGCTGCATAGCTTGCGCATAGGCAGGTGACGTTCCATGTGTGGCGTGCAACATTTCTAAGTTTTTTTTGCGCTGACAAACCGTGCTCAGATCAAAAAACCGCAGACCCTGAATTAATTCACGGATTTCCGCTGGCATATCGCGATAAAGATTGGCCCCTTCTTGCTGGACGAGCTGCCACATTTTTTCTGCTACCTGCGCGTGTACTTGCCTGAAATCAGAGCGATCATGCCAGCTTGCTGGCAATGCTCTTATTTTTTTGAGTCGAGCCATAACCTCTTCAGGGGTTGATAGATCGGTGAGACCTGCTCCAAGCTGTTCAATAAGCGCCTGGCGTGCAGTTGGCACAGCCTTCAAACTGGCCTCAAGATCTTTAGGAAGGGTGTCTTTTGTTTTTTGATTTAATTTACTTAAAAGACCAAGCAAGGACTGAACTTCTTCGTCCCCAAGCGCCATGAACCGATCGACAGATTTCGGTTCAAGACTTTGTAGCGTTTCGTAGTTATCCAGCATTGTTTCCAGTTCTGCTCGGGTGGTTGTAGCGGGAAGAGCTCCATCCACGAGCAATATTGCCACCTGAGCGCGGACAACATCATTAAATCCTTTGATTGTTCTTCTCGATTCAAGGGTATCAGATGCAATTCCTTCTTTTTCTAAGGCATCGTATTCAGCTAGTGCTGCAGCAAATTGTTTTTCCGCATCTACTGCTGTCATATCAACGCCAAGAACTTTCTCGCCAAATATTTTTCGTGCATATCGGCTCTGGGAAAGACTAATGTAAATACATTGAGATTGCGTGCGATAGCGATTAAAGCGAGCAAGGCTTTCAAATTCAGCCAGGGCCTTTGCAAATTGAGCATCTGTATCTTTGGCATCCATATCCACTTCGAGGACTGTGCTGACGAATGAGATGCGAGCGGCGGCAAGTTTTATGTTGGCGTCGGCTGCGGTCATGTCTACTTTAAGGACATCACTAACAAAAATACGGTACTTATGGACGTCGGCAAAAGTTGCATTTGCGTTCAAGCTATATTTCTTAATTTCACTTGCAAGCTCTGCAGCAAGTTGTTTCCACTCCCGGTAGTGAGCTAATTCGCCGTCTTTATTAAAAATAATGTACAGAGCGGCTGCCAACTCAGCGCATGAGAGAACAGTGAATACTTTGTTCGCCATAAACCATGCGTACAAGCGTTTGCTCAATGTTGAAGATGCGCTACGCGTGAGGTCTTTTTTAAAGATGCGTGACAAGCTGAACAGCCCAACATTGGAGAGTTTGTGTGGGGTTACGGTCGCGCGAAGGGCGTTTTTTAAGATTTGTTTTTTGAGAGAGGAAGGCTTTTGAGGCCTGAAGCCATCAATTCATTGGTAGCGGCTTGCGCCATGTGGTTGATAAGAATTGCCAAAATGGTGGCTACGGCAGCTGCAGTACGGCGTTTTCCATCATTGAAGATGGAAACTTGTGGAGCTTTGTCGCCAATGGTAAGGCGATCGCGCATTGTTAGGTTTGCGTCTGTTGTAAACCATGCCGGGGCAACCGCTGAAGGGATTGCCAGCATAAATAAAAAGAGAGCCGTCGTACGGCGGTGGGCAGGGCGGTTCATGAAATGGCCTTGTTCTAAGTGACAGAAGATCTTCCTATGCTAGAGCAGAAATACGGTTTTGACACCTGCCTATCTGTAATGAATAAAAAACAGGAAAAATTTGATTTTTTGTGGTTTCCACAGGCGTTTTTGGTTTTCAGCCTGTCGCCCAAGAGACGTGGAATGAACAGATCTGTGAGTTGGCAATATTTCAGTTATGCGTATTTTGCAGAGGGTTTTTATATAAACGGTTAAATTAAAAAAAGAGGGAGGGCGACTTGCGCCGCCCTCCGGATTTGTGTGCATTGAAGAATGGATTATTATTATTAGTCGTCGTCTTCTTCTTCACCGCCATCGCCGTTACCTTGACCCGCATCATCGGCTGGTTTTGGAGCAGCAGGAGCAGCGTCTGGTCCTGCTGGTTTACCCCCAGCTCTAAGGGCTGAGGCTGATCTCATTGCATGCATACCAAAGGCCCCCCCAAGATGGTCGTCAACCGCTCCTGGTCTTGCGGGAGGTTTAGGTCCTCTTGGCGCATCACCATGGTCATCGCCCGCAGCTTCTTCTCTGAGTCTTTCAAGCTGTGCGCCAAGTGCTGCGAGTTCTGCTTCCAGTGCCTCGCGTGTGGTTGCGCAGTCGCGGTGGGCAGCTAACGCATCATTGACTCTTTGTTGTTCTGCTCTAAGGGCAGGGCCGCAGTCGTTGTGAGTTGCTGTCAATTCTCTGAGGCGTGCTTCTGCATCACCTGGTGCAGCGCATCTGCCGTGCTCTTCTCGTAGGGCGTGTAGCGCATTTTCAGCGGTTCTTTGAGTTCTTTGTGCGTCTGCAAGTTGCCCTGCAAGATTATCTTTGTCTGTGGTTGTATCTTTTAATTGTCTTGTAAGATCGGTCACTTTTGCTTCAGCGTCTGCAAGGGCTTGTTGTGCTTTTGTTAATGCCGCAGCATTTGGGTTTTGACGATCAAACTCTGTTTTTAGTGAGTGAGTTGCGTTGGCAATGACCAGCGCAAGTGTGAGTAAAAATACGGGGTTTTCGGCTGCGTATGTTCCTGCAATGCGCGCTTTGTGTGCAAAGAAACTTTCATTTTTTTCCCGCGCTTTAATTCCTTCAGCAAACAATGATTGTGCAATATGTACTTTGAGTGCTTTTGGAAGTTTTTTCCAGCCATCAAGTGAGCTGAGCGACCCAATGTTGCGTAGTATTCCATCGAGAACTGGGGCAACCACAAGAGCTGCACCTGAAATAAGTGCTTGATTTCGAGCGGTTGGTTTTTGATCAAGCCATCCACACGACGTTGTTGGCATGAACAAAAGCACTACGCATAACGTTGCTGTGCGAAGTGTTTTGGAACCTAACGATGATGAGATCATACATTCATCTCCTCTATGTTTCTGCCCGCATAACAACAGGTGTTATGTTTAGAATGGGCATGTGAGTTTGGTTTGAAACATCACAAAAAAATGTGACATTCTTCACGTTCATGATGACTAGGTCATTCCGAGAAAGTCACGTATTTTATTAAACATTTGTTGATTTTTTTACCCAGCACGGGTTTGGGAGCAGGAGCGCATGAAACGCTGAGATCCAGTGGGGATTATTTTGGAAACGCAGCTCTAAGGGCTTGGGTTTTTTTCGCTGAAAGAGGTGCGTGTTGAGTCAAAAACTTTAAAAAATTTCAGGATTGAGATGTGCGAGAGGAGCACCCTCAATCAACGGTAAATCATTTTATAAGCCGCATTTAGTCAATAAATAGTTGCTGGGCAACAGACTTATCAACAGGGATAGTGTCGGAAAATGAGGCAATAAGTTCTTTAAATTTCGTGACCGGATAACCACCAATTGAATCAATAATAAATAGTTTAGGAGACGCTGTTTTTTTAGGTTGCGAGGATGGCGCATTTTGAGGAACAACAATGTTGCAGGTCCAATGGCCTATTTCTCGCCAATTTATAATAAGCGTTTTGCCAGCATGAAATGAACGTAAAAGTTGATTGAGTGTTGGATCCTGGTCTCGAGAAAAGTCTCGACAATCCAGAGCGTTTCCTAGCGTAATCGGTTTCCCGTCTTTGGTTGTTGCTATAATTTGATCGCCATCAACATTGCCCTTACTATCTACAGGAAAATCGCCTCTCTCATTTCTGAGGGCCTTAATTTTTATCGCAAGCTTTTGGGTGTTAGATGGATCTTCTTGGAGAAAGGCTAAAAGGGGCTGTACTACTTCTAATCGCCGTTTGCTTTGTAGCACTTCTCCAGAGCTAATGGATCTTCCTGTTCTGGGATCTATGGCTTCGCCAACGTCGAGTGTATTCCAGTGTAATTGGTGCTTTTCATCGACATCTTCATACATAGGATCATCTTCTTTTGAGGATTGTTTTTTTAAAAATTTAATGAAGTATTGTATTCCTTGACCGTCAAGACAACCTCCATCGTTAGCAATTTTTTGTAGCGTTGCTATGCGTGTAGTCAGATCAGCATCTTGCTGTATGGCTGCCATGCTTCTTGGATCATGTGCTAGTTTTTCTTGAAACATGGCTATTATCATTGATGCTAAGACTTCGGGGGCTACTTCTTGGTTGAGTTTTTTTTGTTCTTTTTGAAGTTGTCGTATTGTTGCTTTCATTTCTTCCAAAAATTTGGCTTTGTCTTCGTCTTGAATTTGTTCACGCGAAGGCCATTCTATGGTTTTTACAATAGTTTCGATTTCATCAGGGGAAAGTTTTTCGCCAGGCCCCTTTTTTTTGAGTTCTGCAGCTAAGCGGCGGGCAAATGTAAGTGCGTTGGCGACTGAATGATAGCCGCAGCTTTTACCATCTTTTTGGGCCGGTGAAGAAATTGACTGTGCAGGCAAGAGTGAAGAGGTATTTGAATCGTGCTGTTTTCCGCCTGAGGCCCCAGTGTGTTGCTTACCTGGAGCTGGTTTTGGTTTTGTGAAATATTTTTGCTTGATCCAGTAGGCAGTGGCAAGTATTGCAACGGTTGCAACAACGCCGCTGGCAAACGGATATTCTTGTACTGTTTCTGCAACGTAGTTATATGCTCGACGACCTGTTTTTTGCGCTTTCTCAAGCATTGTTTCGTGCTTAGGCACAATGGGCTTTGACGGGAGAAATTGGTTTTTAATGAACAGGATGGTTGTTGTGATGTTTTTTTCAAAAGCAAGCGTTGCAACGGTTGTTTGTTCGTCAGCATGCAAGAGCGGTGTTTTGGTTGCGACCGCAATTTCTGCAAGCGCTTTATCAGTGAGCTTTTTGACGATGATTGTGGAGCGTGAAAGGCGATGTGCGGGCTGTTGCACCAAGGCAGATACATAATCTTCAAGTGTTGCGATGTAGATACGCGCTTGCATTGAATGGATCGTTTGTTTGAGCTTGTAGCATGAAATAATTAACTGAGCGGTTTTTCTAAATAACTCGTCACTACAGGGCCAAACACCGTCTTCAGATTCCAGAAGATTTGATTCTAGGGCCTCTTTAAGACCGATCAAATTGCGGATGGTTTTTTCTGCCGGGACATGTTTTTTGAGTTCTGTTTCTGCCAATTCAGTAGGCTCTGTCTGAGCTGTGCGTGTGAGGGTGGGTGTAAGCGCAAGCAAAAAGAAATATAAAAAATACAGGTGCATGCGCATTGTACGGTCTTTTGTTTGTGATACAGCCAATCTATTAAAATAGGGTAGCATATTTTCTGTGGTGCTCGTGGTTTGTGTATTTTTTGTCAAAAAAAGGTATTTATTTGGAAAAAACGCGTGGCGCCCGATTCTTTTTTTGCGCTAAAATCCTTTTTTATTCCGTGCGGTAATTATTGTTTTTGTCTTTTTGCTTGGGCTATTATTCGCTTCATTGCCAGATGGTTTTCTTAAGATAAGCGTGTGGCGGCATGAAACAGGCTGACTTACAGCATTTTGGATTTTTGATGCACAGATATGTGTTGATAGTTGCGCTGTTTGTTGGGGGTGCATGTTGTAATGCCGCTGCGGATGAGTTGGTTTCAGCTGCAGCAGTGGCAGCTGCTCCTGCGCAGGTAATTATGACCCCTTCGTCAACGGGTCTTGTTGTTGATGCTGCGCTTACGCAATTGTCGGGCAACATGGATTTGAGTATTACATCGTCTATTTTTTTTCGTGGAAAAAATGCTACCAACATGACGTTTGATGGGCAGGGCTTTTATTTTCAGATGCCGCGTGCCACAGTACCTTTTTTACAGGTTGCTGCGCGCAAAAATGTCGTTCTCAAAAATATTGTGCTCAAAGATTTTTCTCAGGAGCACCTGAGGCTTTTTGCTTCAGCTTCCTGTGTATTTGGTGACAATGTCTACATTCAATTAGCGTCTAGTTCGCAAGCACTCACCAGTGCGTGGGTTTTTGATGGTTCTGGCGCGATTATTGATGGACGTGGTGGCGCGTTACAACTGGGTGCTACGGATGTAATTTTAATTAATGATGCGCGAGATCTTACGTTAAAAAATATTCGACTGCTCGGTTGTTCTTCAACAGGAACAGCACATCGCATGCGCTGTGTAGGAACTCAATCAACGCTTATTTTGGATGACTCAATGCTCATGATTGATTCGTTGTTTAATCTTGCACAGGGCAATGTGGTCATTCGTAATGATGTAACAATCAAAGGTATTGCAGGAACGCTTGCTTGGACTTCTACGGGCACGATGCAGCTTGATCCATTTGCGTGTCTTAAATTTGATTATGGTTCTACGTTTAGCTACGATTCAGGGGCAAAAAACGCGCGAAACAGTTTTGTTATGAGTGATGCTTCATCGTTGTTGTATTTGAACAATGCGCGGCTACATGTTACTCGTGCAGGGCTAACCTTGTCGCGTGGCTCAATGTACTTTGAAAATGTAGTCACGCTTGCAAGTGAAGCACAAACAGAAGCTGAGGCTCTTGTGCTTGATAAAAACCTGCAAGCATTTGTGCCCAATGGATCTACGATTGATGTTAAAGGCAAGGTTGTGTACCAATAAAAAAAGTCATAAAGGTGCGCGTGTGAGGTTTATTTTTTTTAGCATCTTTTTTGTAACAGCTTGTGGGGCGGCAGCGACAATTGATGGGGCTTCTCCTTTTTATCCAACGTCTAATTTTTTTTCATCAACATATCCATTAAAAGCTCGAGGGTTAAAAACATCACTCATGACCTTTGATGGAAAAAACTCGAAAATTTTTTTTCCTGCAAATGATATTCCGGTTATTTTGATTTCTCCTTCAAAAACATTAATGATACAAAATGTAACACTTGTTGGCTTTAGGCCTTCTCATGTGCAGCTTCAGGGTTCTGGGTCGCGATTATTGTTGGGCTCCGGTGTGCGCTGGGAGCTTGAATCTGATCTTGATTTTTCTAAAACGATGACGGTCGTTGGCGCTGTATCTGTGCAGGGAAAAGGAAATGTGATTTCATTTGCAAGTAAAAATCCGTTTTTGGTTACCGAGAAAGCGTCGCTTGAAATAAACGGTTGTAAAATTAAGGGCATGGGCGACTTTATCGATAGAAATGGTCAAAACGCTACTTCTATCATGTGCGCAAGTTCAGCACGTTTGGCGCTCTGCAACACTACGTGCTTTCTGGATTCTTCATGGTCTTTTACGGCAGGTTCGCTGGATATTGCTGGAAAAACAGCGTTCAAGGGGATGCAAAAAATCTTTACCTATATTTCTGGATCAAATTTTACTATTAATTCCTACGCAAGCCTTGCGTTTACACGCGGCATGACTTTTTTGTATGCAAGCAAGGCAGGACGTAACAAATTGAAGCTTACCGACCCAACAGCACAACTGTATTTTGATGGTGCTACGTTTGTGTGTGGTGCAAATGGATTAACACTTTCGTCTGGGATGATGTTTCTCAAGGGTGATGTTCCGTTTGGGACCCAATCGCACGATATTTCAAAGGGTTTTATTCTTGATGATTCGTTGTTGACGGTGATTCAGAGCAACTCATCTTTGAGTGTTGACGGAGTAGTAGTGCATGGACAGTCTTCTTGATTTCAAGACCCTGTTTTTTGTTGATTTTAAATATAAGTTCATTTTTTGAATGTTCTTCTTGGCACACGTGAGAAAACACAAAACCACTTTTAAGTAAGAAGGTGTGACATCGGTTGTTGTATGGTGCGGTGAATGCAAGAAGTTCTTCTTCGTTGGTTACATTAAAGAATGTTTCTATTGCAATTGCCGTGGCTTCGAGTGCTTTTCCATTGCCCCATTCTCGTGGACGTGCAAATCCAGAAATTTCGTAGTGTTCTTTTTTGCCGGTTGCTTCATTGCGGATGTAGGTTATTTCTACCATGCCACCAATTTTTTGGGTGGCGTTATCAACTACAGAATACATGCAGCGTGTCCCAAAAAACTGTGCCGCCAGTTGGATATACAAATACAGGTTGGGATCGATGTGCGGCACCATGTTGATTGAGCTGTTGATGAAGAATGAATCTGCGCAGTAGGGGTTGCCAATTATTGGATAGAAATACTCAAAATCCTGAAATCTGAGTTTATGGAGTGTGAGTCGTCCTTCTCTGATGGTTTGAGGCATGCGGTCAAGCCTGGCGTTTTCACGCACAATGTAGGTGTAATACGCTTCACGTGCGATTATGCGTGGTAGTTTTTGAGCTATTTCTGCGGTTATGTGGAAATAGCGTGCCAAGAAAAAACCACCACACAACAATCCTGCTGTGACAATACCTAGAAGTATGTATTTTTTGAACATGCGCAAAAATTATCTGCTGAGTTGGTAGATAATGTTATTCAATGTTTTTTCTCTGAGCACGGCTTCGTACAAAATTGCTTCTGGAATGGGCGCATCAAGTTCATCAAAGTTATCAAGATCTGGTTTGAAGTAGACAAATTCGCGCAGACGATCGTGGTTGAACAAGTGTAAGTATCCTTTGATGTCGTCGCGGTTTATTGCAATCCCATCTTTAAAAGAAATTGCATCAATCAGCGCTTCTTCCTTGAGTTGTTTTTCTGCAAGCTTCTCAAGTTGTTTTGAAAAATTCTTTTGTGCTTTGTAGACGTGGTAGTCAGGGAATTGTCGCAGGCTCATGAGCAAATCTTCTTGTTTGCGCAATGTCAGATGTTGTGGGATCTCAAAGCGTTGTTTTGACAGGAGGAGTGTAAACACTTCTTCAATAATCGATTTGCGCTGCGAAATGTCATTCCTGAAAGAAAACACTTCGATTAATTTTTTGTGAATCTCAATTTTGCTTTTGAGATTGAAAACGAATTTAAACAAATCGACAGAAAAGTGGTTGCCCTTGGCGTTTGAGAGAATGGTAATTCTGTGTGGGCTTTGCTCGCTGAGCGATTCTGATGATTCTTCGTTGGTATGAAAATCGGCGGTAACAAACGAATCGCCAACTGATTTACCAATGAAATTTTGTTTAAAACTGTCTGTCACGTACTTGGTTGAAAATTTAAACCAATATCGGCGAGTGAGGCCATCGATGATTGGTACATGTTTTTCATCAAGCATGACTGATTCAAGCTCGAGCCAATCGCCATCTTCGATAATTTCTCGTTTGGTGTCATCAAAAAGACCACCTTCGCGGTCGCAGAAGGTTTCAACTTGTTTGTCTAGGTCTTTGTACAGTTTACGTTTGGGTGATTTGAACGGCAGTTTGCGCCACTCGTTTACCAACGGGATCTCGAGTGTTGAGATTCTAAATTTGTAGGCAATGCTGTGGTCAGCAAGTTCTGTGCATTCAACAAGCCGTGGATGGTGCACCATAATAATTTTTTTTGAGCGGAGTTCGTGTGCCAGAGCGCTGGTAACAACGTGTTTGAGTAAAAATCTTTCGATAGTGCGCAAGATAGTTGCGTTGTATTTCTCGAGAATGAAGTCTGCGGAAATATTATAATTTTCAAGGCCTTGAGGCTTGATTTTTGTTTTTAGAGATTGGACCGTTTTTGTCTGAAGATTTTTCGTGATCTCTGCAGGAATAGTGATGGTAATTTCTACCAAACTAGAGGAGATTTTTTCGTGATGGAACGTGAGTCGTCCTAACATAATAAATGATGCCATGGTCTGTTATGTAAATTCAGGGCCATAGTATTTTATTTGGCCCTCGCATCTGTCAAGTTTATTTTTGGATATGTCTTTAAAAGCAGGATTTCTTGTTTGATAGAGATTTGTTGGAAATTGTTCGACTGCTATTTGTTGCAGATAAATAAAAAGGGAGGGCGACGCGTAAGAAAATTAATGCGTCGCCCAAGGGGGGGGTGTGGGCTCGGAAGATTTTTATAAGAGATGCCTGGTAGGTTGAGCTACCTGACTGCGTTCTGCGTTGTGAGAAAGCTGCGTGAGTTGCCCTTGAAGCGCTGCAATCATTGCATCTTGCTCACGAATGTGTTCTCTGAGTTGCTCTGGTTGTGCTGTTGGAAGTAATTCTCGCTTTTGTTGTAATTCTTGTAGTGCTTCTCTTCTGTTTTTTTGTTTAACAACTTCTGTACGGATGCGTTTTTTCACATAATCAATGACGTTTTTTATGGTGAGATCTTTCTTTGTGCTGACCCCAACTTTTTCCAGTAAATAGGTTTGTACGGCAAGTAACCCAAGCGAATAGCCTGCGTATGATATGTGATCAACCAATTTTAGTTTTTCTTTGCCGATGTCTGCAGCATCGATTATGCCAGCACAAACAGGTAGCACCACAGTGCACCATGCGCATGCTTTTCCGAATTTTTCTAATTTTGAGCCGCGCCATTTGAGGATGGAGTCGGCAAATGCATCAAGTGTTTTCTGCATTTTGGTTGGTTCTTCTGGCCGTTTAATCTTTTTAAAAATTGCTTTATTAATTTCTGAAGCCAAGCGGTACACATCACGTGTTGCTTGTTCTTCAATAGCTCCAACGAGCGAGAATTTGGCAGGTTCTACCAGCGTTGCACTCTTTGTGTGCACAGGGCATGAAGCCGTGAGCAGACAGAGTCCGAAGATGAATGAAAAAAAGTACGCTTTTTGCATGTGTACAATGTTCGGTTGGCAACCTGAAAGTGATGTTTAAAGATTACACGCTGAATTTTCTGCCTGCAAAAGCCGTACTACATATAGAAATAAAAGTGCGTTTTTTTGGCGTTTTTATTGGTTTTTTAGTGGCGATTATTCAAAAAGGCTGTGTTGCAGGTCCAGTGAACCGATAAGGAATTTTTTCTTGAGTTGGGCTGTTTTCTGCAGGGGGATTTGGCGTCCGCGTGCTGTTTTTTGCAAAAAACCCTGACGGAGCAGGAAGGGTTCGCAAAAATCTTCGATGGTTTCTTTGTCTTCGCCGGTGACAGCTGCCAGGGTTTCAAGTCCTACTGGCCCACCATCAAAATCACGCAGAAGGATGAGCAACAGTTCACGATCTAGTTTACTCAAGCCATCTTCATCGAGTCCTAAGAACTCGAGTCCCTTGCGCGCAATTTCGATTGTAATGTGGTCTTGGTTATGAACCTGGGCAAAATCCCGAACGCGGCGCAAAATGCGTTTTACGATCCGTGGCGTGCCACGTGCGCGAGATCCAATAAGGTTTGCAGCAGCATCATCGATGGTGATGTTTAAAAATGAGCTGTTTTGCTTAACGATGGTTCCCAGTTCTTCGCCAGTATAAAAATCGAGCCGCTCTACAATACCAAAGCGCGTTTGAAGTGGCGCAGAAATCATGCCGGTACGCGTTGTAGCACCGATTAAAGTGAATGGATTGAGCGGTAACCGCATTGATTTTGCGGTTGCGCCCTGGCCGATCATCATATCGACGGCAAATTCCTGCATGGCGCTGTACAAAACTTCTTCAACTGGTTTTGGCAGGCGGTGAATTTCATCGATAAACAATACTTCACGTGGTGCAAGATTAGAAAGAATGGCAACCAAGTCGCCGCCGCGTTCAAGAACGGGGGCACTGGTTATTTTGAGTGGGACATCTAATTCTTTGGCGATGACGCGTGCAAGGGTTGTTTTACCAAGGCCGGCAGGGCCAAAAATAAGTAAGTGATCCAGAGCTTCTTCCCGTTGCACGCAGGCTTTGACGTAGACATTCAACTTTTCTTTTATTGCAGCTTGCCCAAGGTATTCAGCAAATGTCTGTGGGCCATCCTGAAGTTGTGCTTCTTCTGGACGTTGTTGGAAATTAAAAAGTTCTACAGGACCGCTTAATGTGCTTTTCATGTGCGTACAATTAGATAGTTGAAGTATCGCCGAAAGGATAACACAGGTCGCGGCTCTTACCTAGTTTTTGGTGCGAGAGGGCCGTGTATTTATGAAGGGGTTTGAGTTTTTGAGGCTACAAGGGGTAGCCTGTTAATGATTGTTTTACTCAAAATGTGGGGGTGGGTATGTTAAAAAAACATATGGTATTGAGACTATTTGTTCTGGGTATCGGACTTATTTCGTTAGGGCTAAGTGCTGTCGATCGCATTCCAGCCGCTCATGATAAGTATGGGCTACGCAATGAAAAAACTGGCTTAATGTATTACTCCTGGCGAGGAAAAATGACTCGCCGGGCATTGCGTAAGCGTGTCGGCGTGTTGAAAAATCGCGTTAAAGTGCTGGAAAATCGTTGTGATAATATAAAAAATCATGTTGAAGGAGTTGCAAAGAAAGCAATTACTGGAGGCTCGTTCAAAAAACTTTTACAGGGCATTTCCAATGATTTTTTAAGGAGAATGGATGACGTGTCGCCAACAGGGGCGCAGTATGAAGAACGACCGTATTTCACGGACGATTCCCGTCGTATTAAATCGGCCCCAATTCTTTCAGCGTTTCCAGACTACTTTTGGGATTTTCATGTGCCGTTTACCACAATCGGGGGATGGATTAGAAAAGATTACAGAAATCCTGCTCGAATGCGCTCAGAAAGTGAACAGTTGTCTTTGCGCTTACAAGAGGTTGTAAGAAGGCTTGTTACCTATAGCGGTTTGCTTTACAGGCTTCTCGATTCATTGAGTGATAAAGGCTCTATTGAGCAATTTAAAAATGAATTAGTGAGTATCAGGTATGATCGCGATTTAGCCGCCCAAATGATGACTTCATACAATAATCGCCTAGGCGAGTACAAGTCAGGTGATCAACGAACCTTTATTCCAATGGTCGAGACATTTTTAGACTGTAGTGACCTCGTTTCTGAGTATTCAGAAAAGATTAGATCGTTTACGGAAAAAGTAAGCGGTTATTCGTATACACCTGTGAGATCTAGTCGTTAATACTGCTTGTATAAAAGTTCTTTCAGATAAAAAAGGCGCCCACAAAATTGGGCGCCTTTTTTATCTGAAACATGTGCCTGCTGGCTATGCGATAAGCTCTTTGGCTGTGCTTACCACCAGGCGTAGCAGGAAGAGTCTGTCCACACGTTGTCTTCTGAAATGTTATAGATTAAGAGGCGTTGTGTTCTTTTTGCTGTTGGTGGGTGGGTTGACAAATAGTCCACGGAGCGGTTTTGCAAGGTCTGTGGAGTCATTTGTCGGGTCTAAAAATTCTAAAGCCTCTTTGAGATCTTGTGCGGCGGTAAAGCGCGTTGCAAAAGCGTCCGCTTGGTATTCCTGCATGCGTGAAATAACTTTTGGAATTAGAAAATCAAAAAATACCGCGGTGGCTGTAAGCGCAGTGGTATATGAGCTGTTTGTTTTTTCAGCATAGTACAAAAGCAGGTTACTGAGAGCGAGTTGGAACGCAGTTGTAAATAACTGCTTGGATGTATGTCTGTGGGCCACATGTCCCAATTCATGAAGCAAAATAGCTTTAAGATAGCGTTCGAATTGGCTGTGTGTGAGTGAAGGAGTTGTGAGCCAGGCTTCTGTAAAACTTACGCGTGCATTGTTGTTTGAGCCTAAAGCGTCGGCATTGAAGGTGTTTTCTTCCCTGATATGCCAGGTAGTTTTCATGCCTGTTTTTACTTCGATTTCTGCTTTTATTTTTCTAATGATCATCAGACGTGTAAACACGCGGTCGAGAGTTGAATCGTTGAACTGTTTGAGCGCGGGATTATAGTGCTGTAGCTTTTTACCACTCTCTTCCAGTTGGCACAAGGCAAGGTATGTCAGTACGTATGCGACTACAGATCCTGTATAAAAAGATTTTGGATAATTTTTGGCGAAAGAAGCCAGCCTGCCTTGGTATTTTGAACCGAGTTGCATTAATATCCACGGTCCAGGCAATCGGCCAGGACTCAGTACAAAAAAAGTCAGTACTAAAAAGAGTAAATTGCGTAGTTTCATTATGCTCTGCCTGGAGTTGCGTTGACAGTTACCATATCGATGTGTTCAAGAGCTAGTTCAATTGCTTCTTGGCGCAGTTGTGCTTTTTTAATGATATCCAGCAAGACTTGGTCGTAGACGCCTTCGTTCCGGAGTTGTTCAAGGAAAATATCAAAGGCTACGTTGGTATTGCCAATGCCCTCGCTGAGTGAAAATGGGTAGATAAGTTTGTTATTTTGTTTGTCCTTGAACACACTTACTTTGTAGTTTACAAACGTTTTGTTGGTAATTTGTGAAAGTTCACAAATTTGTTTGTAGTGGGTTGCAAGTACGTACATTACGTTTGGTAATTTGGCTATTTGAGCGCACAACTCAATGGATAAACTGATTGCAGGGCCTACTTCTGTGCCGGTGAACAATTCATCAGTTACTACAAAGGCGTGCTCGTTCGGTTTGAGCATAAACATTTCTTTGAGCAGAGATGCCATGCCAATTGCTTCTAACATAAATTTTGATTTGTCGTTTGCGGTATCATCAGCGCCCTTTAGTCGTGCGATAATTTTGGTGAATGGCGTAAAGGACCACGATTCGGCGCATGCAATACCAAATGTCTGTGCGAGCACCAGGTTGGTGAGTAATGCTTTAAAGTTAACCGATTTGCCGCCGGCGTTTGGTCCTGTGATAATCATGTCGCGAGGGAGTTCGTCCCCCCCAAGGTATACGGTACTTGGGCGTACAAGATTTTTCTCGATAATGGGGTGCCAGAAGTTTTTTGCGTGCAAGATTGAACTTGGAGCATTTTCGATAAAATTTGTAAAACAAACAGTAACCGGCTCATCAGAACTGTTTTTTGCGTGTTGTTGTTCAATAATAAACTCTGCGATTGCCGAATAGGCGTCGATTTCTCCGTAAAAACGTAAGATAATTCCAAGTTCATTCATTACTTCTGCGGTGCTATACAACAGGTTAAGCGCTCGACCATGGTGGGTGAATAGAGACGGATTGTTTTCGGCGTTGAATGTTGGGGTTTGAGATTTGCCAATAAAGTTAAACCAGTCGGAGGAAGCATCGGGGAACAAATTCTGATAGAGATCTGCTGTGCTTGAATTGAGAGAAAGTTCTTGGTGCAAAATTTCACTGCTTTTGCAGGCTTGGGCAATTTTTTGAGCCGCTCTAAAGTATAACGGGTTGTTGATGTTTACATACTTGAGGCCATAGAGAAAAAAGCTGCCCAGCATGATATAGGAGGCTCCTGCTGTTAGATCTGATAGGTCTTTTTGATTTTGATTTTTTACTAGGTTATTGAATAAATAAACAGCTATGGCGAAACAACCTAGCGAAAAGAGACCTAGGGATGCGTTGATGGCGTGTTTTTTCGTGAGCTGTAAAAAATCACTTTTTTTACATTTTTTGTTTATTGCATTAATTATTAACCCAAAAAAGAGGGTATTTCCAAATCCGGAGATTTGAGATGTGTATGCTTCGTCTTCTTTAATAAGTTCATTGGCGACAAAAAGACTTTCTATCAAACCACTTTCATTTACAGCAATATTGGCTATTTGTGCACGGGTTTTTCTCAGCAAATCAGGGTTTTCGACCATCAGCTTGATGAATTGCTGCCTGTTTTTTACAACTTCCCATGACTGTTGTTCTTGTGCCAGAAGGTTAAAAAGGGCGATTCTACCAGATTGAGTTTGTGTTTTATCAATTCCTTTGAGGACAGATTTTTTTTCAGGGCTGTTGATAACTTGAAGTTCTTGCAAGAGTTCTAATCGTGGCGAAACGGGGATCTGTTCACGTGGGCCGTTTAGCTGAAAATTAAGTAAAATCTTTTGTAATTCGCAATGCCAGGCTTCCTCGCTTGTTGGATTGAGGCCGGATTGCGCGTAGTTTTCGAGCCAGTAATTGGCTGAGTCTTTAATGTTTTTTCTAAATGGACTGGCAAGTTTATTTGAGAGGCGAAATTCTGTGGCAATAACTTCGGGGCTCTGGGCATCTGCGGAAATTGTCAGCGGCTGTACCAATAGGCTTATAAGCAAGAGAGGAAAAAGTATTCTTCGGATTATAAACGACATTCACGTACCACGTTTTTGTAGAAATAAACTGACCAAGATTTGTTTAGAATACACCCTTTTTTTGTAAGTGGTGTTTATGTTTCCGCTCAGGCGATAACGAGCGTTTTTGTAGGAAAAAGGGGGGGGATTCTGCTTGAAATGTTCTATGTAAGATGAATCCACAGAGATATTGCAGGGTTAAGGTTGAAGGGGAGTAGCCCCACTTTTCTACCACCAGGCGTAGCAAAAAGGATTGGTAAACGTGTGCCGTTTGGTGACGTTTGGCTTTTGAATATAGGCAATGCGCCGTGCCATTTCTGGGTGCGTGCTAGTGCTATCAATTAAAAATTGAACCACAGACTTTTTGGGTTCTTGGTACATTTCTTCGTGTTTTTGCTTAATAAATTGAAGCATTCTGGTGGTTTGTTCGCATGAAGTCCATTGTGCTGCATAGGCGTCGGCCGTAAATTCGCAGCAGCGTTTGATTGCGGTCGTCGTTTGTTTTTTCAGGAATGCGTGGACAGCAAGTTGAGCTGCATAGCTTTTTCGTGAAAAATCTTTGCAGAGTGCGGCGATATCAAAGAATGCTGACGAGATAAAATTGACGAGAACATCAAGGTTGTTGTGTTCAAATTTGGCGTGTGCCATTTCGTGTGCGAGTGCGGGCTCCAGGTGTTCAAACATGGCTTCATCATCAACGATCCAATGTGGCGAGAGCAAAATGAGTGTATTTTTTCCACCACCAACGGTGTACAGCGCAAAAGGTGGTGCTTGGTCCAAAAATGCTACGTTGCGTACGGTGATTTTTGCTTTTTCAGCGGCGGTTTGCGCAAAGCATTCAACAAGTTCAATGCGTTGTAGATATTCTTTCATATCTTCTGCAATTGCCGGATCTAAAAAGCGTTTTTTGAGTTCGTGGGTAAGCTGCGTGCTTGCAATCGCTTTTTTCCCCGAGAGATATTTGTCTAACCCTATTCCAGCGTGGATGAGCAGCGAAAGGGCATGCCAGCCTTTTTGTAGTTCTTTTTTTTGAGGGTTGGTTTGCGGTAGAGCGCTGAGTGCAGTGGAAATTGCTGCAGAGGCCAAATGAAAATGGTTCCGAAAGAGGCTTTTTTTGCCAATTGTGGGGTGACCATAGGTTGCGTGATTTGCAATAAGCCCGAGCAAGACGATCCAGAAATGGTTTTTAAAGAATGCTGGTAACATTGCTACCACCCCGGCCGCACCTGCTTTGACTTATTTAGCGTACGTGGTTTGTTTTTTTTCTCAAAAGGGTCTGATTGGCGCTTTCATTTTTGTTATTTTTTGGTACTATTTCATCTTGTTATCGCGGGTTCCTAGCTCAATCGGTAGAGCAACAGACTCTTAATCTGCAGGTTCGGGGTTCGAGTCCCCGGGGACCCACCATCCGCCGCCGCTCGTTTCGAGCTAAGGCGTGATGTCTCGCCATAGCCTTGGCGAAGGCGGACCGTCTTCACTCTAGTGTTAGGCGCGATACAAAAACGGTTTTCATGTCAAACCATGAAACTTTGAAATTTTATGCAAGAGTGGCGAAACGGCAGACGCGCTGGCCTTAGGAGCCAGTGTCTTAATAGGACGTAGGGGTTCAAGTCCCCTCTCTTGCACCAGCCTTCGCGTAAAGCTACGCCTGGCTAAGCTCATTAAGATCTATCCCTTTTAATGTTTCTAAATAAATTCTCTTCTCCCTCAATTCACCCCAAATCACTCTTTTTTACATGCTGCCTCCAGGGCTTTGTACAATGCGCCGTTTGCGCGCTATTTTTAACGCATGAGGTCTTTTTTAAAAGAACCCAATTGGACTATCTATGAAATTTCACCGCATTCAAAAAAAACTAATACTTGGGTTTGTACTGAGCTTTTTAGTTGTTCCTGCGCCATCCCCAGCGCTTCCTGATATCAGTCAGTTGGGTCCCAAGTTGATGACTGTGTCTCCGCTTCTGTTACTTGCATATAAATCCTTGAAACTCGATGAAAACAAGTACGGTAAGCATCTGCCGGTGGTTGGTACCGCGGTGGTGAGTATGGTGGGTGCGTGGTCTGTGTGGAACGCGTATTTTAGAAAGCATCCGTGGGAATCCAATGCCAAAATTTCTCAAGAAACAAAAAGTTTAATTAAAACACAGCTAACCAACTGGCGATTGCGGGAAAACCCTCAAAATAGGCTTGATTACTTCAAGTGGATTGCAAAATATCCGTTTGGCAAACGGGTGCAGCCGTTCAATGTCGATCTTGAAGCTTCTCGACGCCAGCTTGATTCAACTCACTTTGGGCTCTCAACGGTTAAAGAATCGATTATCGATTATTTAGCGGGGTTGTGGATCAGTAAGGGCAGAAGCGCTAAAGTTATTTGTTTTGATGGTCCTCCGGGAACGGGTAAAACCACGCTTGCGCAATCCATTGCCAAAGCGCTGAATAAGAATTTTTTTGCTATCAAGTTGGCTGATTTAACGCCGGACGAGTTGTTTTCTGAGGGAGATCGTTGGGATCCCAAAGGGCCTGGTTTGTTGGCGCGTGCATTGATTGATACTAAATCGCTCAATCCCGTTGTGTTGCTTGATGAATTAGAAAAAATTTCTAAACCAGAAGTGCTGACGGCGTTGCTTGCAGTGCTTGACCCTGCGCAGAACAATAAAATTAGAGATAGGTACTATGGCTTTGATATCGATCTCTCGAATGTAACTTTTATTGTGACGGTAAACGATTTGGCAAAACTGCCAGAAGCGCTTAAGAGCAGGATGCAGATTATCCATTTGCATGCGTATAGTTTGTCGGATCGCAAATTCATTGCGCGCAACATGTTGGTTCCGCAACTTGCACAGGAAATGAACTTATCTGACGACATTAAAAATCGCCTCTTTGGGCTGATTGATGCGCTTGCCGTAAAAGTAATGCGCATGGAAGGCGGTATGCGAGCCTTTAAGCGTTGTTTGCAAACAGCTGCAGAAAAATACGCGCGTCAGATTATTGAAAATGAGGGGAAACAACTTGAAGAAATTCCGTTGCGAACTGTGTCATTTGATGAAGTTATTGCCTCTATAAATCCAGAACTCTTAAGTGACACAGCACAGGAAAATACGTCTGTGGTAGCGCTGCCTGGCATTGTGCACGGTTTGCAGATGCGAGGACAAGATGGGAGCGGTGGGTTGTTGACGGTAGAATCATTAGTGATTCCCCATGGTAGCGGTAAATTAATGAAAAACCTTCAAGCCGATGCGGCATGCAAGCAAGTTCAGCAGCGCGTTTTTTCTTACGTAAAAACTATTGCAGCACAGTATGGTATTGCGGATGACGCTTTCAGGAAAACCGACTTCATCTTTGGTGATCAGATACAAAAAGATGGAGACAGCTCATCACTAGGCCTTGCGTACGCAGTCTCTTTGATTTCCGCGCTCACCAAGAGGCCTGTTCGATGTGGATTTGCGTTGACCGGGGCTATTGATATGCATGGTAACGTGCTCCCGGTTGATGGCTATCGTGATAAGATTTTGGGCTCAGAAAGTCCAGGAATCACCAACATTGTGGTGCCAGCTTCGGCGCGACCAACGATGGAAAATATCAAAGAATCATTTCCCGACATGAACATTTTCTATGTAAATACCGTTCCAGAGGCATTAGAGCTTTTGCTTGTTTGAGCGCTATGGGGTATAGATTGTCAGGGTGCAAATGTAAAAAGGGGGAAAATCTTCCCCCTTTTTAATGATTTATACGTTGAATCGTACGTTTAACGTATCGCCGTCTTTAACGATGTATTCACGACCTTCGGTGCGCAGCTTTCCGGTAGCACGGAGTGCGGCTTCTGAACCATGAACAAAAATATCTGCAGCATTGTACACGTCTGCAGCGATAAAACCACGTTCAAGATCGGAGTGAATTTCGCCTGCAGCTTTTTGAACGTTGGTGCCACGCTTGATGGTCCACACGTGGATTTCTTTTGGTCCACACGTGAAATATGAAATTAAATCGAGCTTTTTGTAGGTGCGTTGGATAAGTAAATCTAAGCCGCTTTGCTTCATGCCCAAGGTTTCGCGCATTTCTGCAGCTTCTTCATCAGAAAGTTGAGCCAAATCGGCTTCAATCTTTGCTGACACGGGAATAACGGTGTCTGCGCCAAAACGTTCAACTAATCGTTGGTAATAATCGCTTGTGGCGTAAGAACCGTCGGCAAATGAGTCTTCATCAAAGTTAGCTGCAACCAAGAATGGTTTGCCGCTCAAAAACGGAACTAAAGTTAATCCCTCTTTTTTTGCTTGAGCCACTAGAGCTTGAATACCGGTGATATCTTCTTTGTTAAACAGAACTTCCAGTTCGCTTACAATTACTTTTTCTCGCTCGAGCATTTCAACTTCTTGCGCTTTGAGTTGTTTGGTTTTTGCGCTTTTGATGAGTTGGTCGAGTTTTTCTTTACGTTTTTGGGCGCTATCCATGTCTTTTAAAATGAGTTCAGAGATGATGTCGTTAAAGTCGGAAATAGGATCAACTTTGTTGTGTACGTGGACAATTAAATCGTTTTCAAAGCAGCGGACCACATGGATCACCAGGTCAGTTTGCATGATGTTGCCAAGAAATTGGTTACCAAGACCTTCGCCTTTTGATGCGCCTTTAACCAGGCCAGCGATATCAACAAACTGCATGATGGCAGGAATGGTTTTTTCTGATTTGAAGATGGTTTTAAGTTTTTCGATACGGTCATCGGGAACTTGTGTCATGGCAACGTGTGGATCAACCGTGCAAAACGGGAAATTTTCGGCAGGAATGCTCGATTTTGTTAATGCGTTGAAAAGGGTTGATTTGCCAACGTTGGGAAGGCCCACTAAGCCAGCCTGAAGTGCCATAAAACAGCTCCTGAATTGTATGGTATCTGAATGAAGCAAGTATGCCAGGCTTTTACGGTCTTTTCAAAAAAGGTTTTGCTTCTACGCAATGAAAATTATTTCTTCCTGAAGTATGCAAGCCCATAACAACGCTTGTTTCTCTAGCTTTTTTAAAGAATTTAGGCTTTTTCTGGTCGAGGAGTATCTTGATATAAGTTAGTTTTTAGTGTTTTTGATTAATAAGGAGTAGGTTTTCCGTGAAAAAAAGACTTTTTCTTGGGCTTTTTGCAGTTTTTGCAGTATGTGTTTCTTCGACGCCAGTTATTATTTGTGATGAAGTGCGAGTGGCGCCTGCAAGCAAAACGGTTGCGCATTTAGTTATTTCACATGATGTGAAGCCTAATCTACCTTCCGTGGAGCTTTCTATTTCATTTCTTCTCCCCAGAGACAAAGAAGAGCTTAATAAATTTCAAAAATATGGTGATCGTGCCGATGTTTTAGCATCAAGATCGGCTGCGATTAAGCAATTGGTCGGGGTAATTGCTAAGAAACTAGAAACAAGAATCAATTTTTCGCTGTGTTTTGATTGTGGCTTAGGTGAGAAAAACGTTGTTGCTCAATTTGCCTTTTTAAAAAATGGAACGCTGAAGGTGGGGCTTTTAACAACAACGCAAGGCATTCCGGTGCGTTTTGTGAACCTACTTAAGGCAATTTTATTGGATGAAACGATGATCCAGAAACACTGGGGCAAAGGGTTGGTGGCTGCGGGTATTGTTGTTGTCGCTTTTTGGTGTGCCCAAAAGTCTGGGCTGTTAGATAATTTTGGAAAACCACCAAGAAGAAATCTCTCTGGTGAGGACCATTTGCCTTTTGGTGACAAAACGTTTGAGAATTATTTTCGCGACTACGTAAACAATACGACCAAATTTCCGTACACTTGTGAAAAATTGAGCTCTGCTTCTCCAGATACAGATATTGCGCCTTTGAGAGCAATCATTGGATCGCTGGATGGGTCTGGTAATTTAAAGGGAGGAATGTCTTTTGAAGTTGCTGAAGGTTGTCATGTTTGGATTCAATGGGCATTTCCAACTTCTCGTAAAAGTGATCACAATTCTAAGGCATTAATTTCAACGGAAGAGTTTCAACAACAGATGAAATCAGATCCTCAATTGCGCAACGTTTTATTGTTGTGTTTCCGATACTACCTCAACTTCATGGGACTCGATTTGGTTCCAGGGTGTACAGTAGATACAAAGCAAGCTGATATTAAATTTGTGCAGTCAAGGAGCGTTGATTTTTTTGCTAATCGAATGGGAAATTTTATAAATCGTTCTCACAACCAGGCGAGAATAGCTCGCATTATTACCTCGCTCAGAATTCATGGGCTAGAGGAATACTCAAAAGCGTTTTATTTGTTTTTAACCAAAAAAGAAACAACTGGTAGCAGTTGCTTGTATGCGTTTTTTAAACCAAACCAGAGGACAGGGAATGGTCTGGGTGCAGACTATTTAAAATATGTGCTTGATAAACTTGCAAAACCAAGCACATCAAAAAAGACGCATTGGGAACTTGCTGCATATCCAACAGCGCAGCCATGAGTTTTTATA
>Ga0214921_10000639_pt1 | contig 63337 bp, 64 predicted proteins | sample LL1505_MetaG_FD_177992 | JGI IMG/M metagenome (GOLD analysis project Ga0214921, IMG submission 177992) | Freshwater microbial communities from Lake Lanier, Atlanta, Georgia, United States - LL-1505 | ecosystem: Environmental > Aquatic > Freshwater > Lake | place: USA: Georgia | collected...
CGCCGATTGCGATGGAGCAGGGCTTGCGCTTTGCCATCCGCGAGGGTGGTCGCACCGTCGGTGCAGGCGTCGTCGCGAAAATCCTCGATTGATCGTTTGAAGTCTCCGATCCGAAGGCTGGGTTTGCGGCGGGCATTCGGGTCGTCCAAGGTTTGTAGGGGCATAGCTCAATTGGCAGAGCGGCGGTCTCCAAAACCGCAGGTTGGGGGTTCGATTCCCTCTGCCCCTGCCAGTAATCCTGCCTGATTCGGTCTGCCGAATTGGCTCTGTTTTCAAAAGGTTAGGTGCGGCGCATCGTGGCAAGTCAGCAAGAGGAGTTAAAGCCGGGGTCGGCCGACCACGCCAAGCTGATTGCGGCAGCTTGCTTTGTCTTGGCCGGGTTGATCGGTTTTTATTGGTTATCTTCCCAAGCCTTGGCATTGCGGATTTTGGTGGTGATCGCTGGTTTTCTCGCGGCGGCTGGTGTGGCTTATACCTCAGCGCAAGGTCAGCAGTTTTTGCGCTTTGCCAAAGACGCCTGGGCTGAGACCCGTCGCGTGGTTTGGCCGGATCGGAAAGAAACCGTTCAAATGACGCTCACAGTGTTTGGCTTTGTGGTGATCGCGGCCTTGTTCTTATGGATCGTTGACAAATCGCTCGAGTGGGTTTTGTACGGTCTCATCCTGGGATGGAAAAGCTGATGAGCAAGCGATGGTATGTGGTGCATGCCTACTCCGGCATGGAAAAAAGCGTTGGGCGAGCCATCCAGGAGCGGATCGATCGGGCGGAAATGCAGGCTTATTTTGGCCGGATTCTGGTTCCCACTGAAGAAGTGGTGGAAATGAAAAATGGTCAGCGAACGATTTCTGAGCGTCGATTTTTCCCGGGTTACGTGTTCGTGGAAATGGAACTCACTGACGAGTCATGGCATTTGGTGAAAAACACCAATAAGGTCACCGGTTTTGTGGGTGGCAGTGGCCATAAGCCAACCCCGATTCCTGAAAAAGATGTTGAGAAAATCCTTGCCCAGATTCAAGAGGGCGTTGAGAAGCCTCGGCCCAAGGTCTTGTTTGAAGTCGGCGAAATGGTTCGGGTCAAGGATGGTCCCTTTACCGATTTCAACGGCAGTGTTGAAGAAGTGAACTACGACAAAAGTCGTCTACGGGTTTCGGTCACGATTTTTGGTCGGGCCACACCTGTTGAACTTGAGTTCGGTCAAGTCGAAAAGCTTTGACCGGTTTATGTCTGAGGAGCGGTAGTAGGTGTTGCGATAGCGACAAAGGCATCAGGGATTGATGTCGGACGCCTGAGCGCACTGAACTTGCGTTTGAACTCGTAAAGGAGAGCCTTCGTGGCAAAGAAAGTCGTTGGTTATGTCAAGCTGCAGGTCCCTGCAGGAAAAGCGAATCCCTCGCCCCCGATCGGCCCTGCCCTCGGTCAGCGTGGTCTCAACATCATGGAATTTTGCAAGGCTTTTAACGCCCAGACGCAGGGCATGGAGCCTGGGCTTCCGATTCCGGTGGTGATCACGGCTTTTGCCGACAAGAGCTTTACCTTTGTGATGAAGACGCCACCGGCAAGCATTCTGATCAAAAAGGCTGCCAAGGTCGACAAAGGTTCATCCAAGCCGCATAGCGAGAAGGTTGGCAAGATCAGCCGCGCTCAGGTCGAGGATATCGCTAAGCTGAAGATGCCCGACCTCACAGCGGCCGATCTAGAAGCAGGCGTGCGAACCATAGCCGGTTCGGCACGCAGCATGGGTATTTTGGTGGAGGGTCTGTGATGGCACGCTTATCCAAACGGCAAAAATCCCTTCGCGAGAAGCTCGATCATCAAAAACTATACCCCTTGCCCGATGGCCTCTCGCTGGTGAAATCCTGCGCGACCGCCAAGTTTGATGAGTCTATTGATGTCGCAGTTCAACTCGGGATCGACGCCAAGAAGTCCGATCAGCTGGTACGTGGCTCGGTCGTACTGCCCGCAGGCACGGGTAAGTCGGTTCGTGTTGCTGTGTTCACCTCGGGTGCCAAGGCAGACGAGGCAAGGGCTGCAGGTGCTGAGATTGTCGGTATGGAAGACCTTGCCGAGCGCGTGAAAGCCGGTCAGCTCGACTTTGATGTGGTGATCGCCTCGCCCGATGCGATGAGGGTTGTGGGCGCTCTGGGCCAGATTCTTGGCCCGCGGGGCTTGATGCCCAACCCGAAGGTGGGCACCGTCACACCCGATGTTGTGACTGCCGTGAAAAACGCCAAGGCAGGTCAGGTGCAGTACCGTACTGATAAGGCTGGGATTATTCATTGCACCATCGGCCGGGCTTCGTTTGCGGAGGATGCGCTCACCACCAATTTGCGCGCGCTCATCGATGCCTTGAATCGCGCCAAGCCGGCCACCTCCAAAGGTGTTTACCTGCGCAAGGTTGCCTTGTCGAGCACGATGGGCATCGGTGTCAAGCTTGATGTATCAGCATTTAGCGTTCAGGCCAAGGCCTGAACCTGAGCAGTGACTTTGGGGTTGTCGTGAGCCGGCTTCGGCTGGCCTGCGACAAGTCGTCAAAGACCGCAGGGGGATGAAGTCTTTCCTCAATGGCCGGCGATAGCTGGTGCCCTGCGCAGATGGCGGTCCTGAAGCAAGGATGTCAACAACATCTGCTGGCCCAACCCCCGGGTGAGCCAGCGGGCGTTTTGGTTCCGATTTCGGTCGCCGTGTTTGCAACGGACGAGAGGTTTTCCGACCTTGAGTCCTTTTGAGGAGCTAGACCGTGGGTCTTAACCGAAGTGAAAAGGCAGTTGTAATCGATGCGGTGAGTGCTCAAGTGGCGCAATCCCAGGCGATTATTCTTGCTGAGTACCGTGGTCTGGGTGTGGGGGCTTTGACAGAGCTGCGAAGGCAAGCTCGTGCTCAAGGCATTTATTTGCGCGTTCTCAAGAACACGCTGGCGCGCCGCGCTGTATCGGGGACGTCGTTTGAGGGTCTGGCTGACAAAATGGTCGGGCCGCTCATGTACGGCATGTCCAAGGATCCGGTGTCTGCTGCCAAGATCTTGAGTGCATTCGCCAAGGGCAACGACAAGCTCGTGCTCAAAGCTGGCGCATTACCCAATTATGTGATGGACGAGCAAGGTGTGAAGGCACTCGCCAACATGCCAAGCCGTGAGGAATTGCTGGCAATCCTTTTGGGAACCTTGCAAGCACCTGTCGCTAAGTTGGCCCGCACCCTCAACGAAGTACCTGGCAAGTTTGTTCGCACCCTCGCAGCGCTTGAAGAAAAGCGCAAAGCCGAGGCTTGATCCCTAACCCTATCGATCGCAATACGAAATCGACATCTCAATTTTTCGGAGTTTTTATCATGTCTAAAGAGCAAATCCTCGACGCCATCGCCTCGATGACGGTATTGGAGTTAGCCGATCTCATCAAGATGATTGAGGAGAAATTCGGTGTATCCGCAGCTGCTGCGGCGGTGGCTGTTGCAGCGCCCAGCGCTGCCGCTGCTGCGCCAGCCGTTGAAGAGAAAACCGAATTCACCGTGCTGCTTGCCGCAACCGGCGAGAAGAAGGTTGAAGTGATTAAGGTGGTTCGCGCTGCAACAGGTCTCGGCCTGAAAGAAGCCAAAGACCTGGTTGATGGCGCTCCCAAGGCCGTGAAAGAAGGTATTTCAAAGGCAGACGCCGAAGCGCTCAAAAAGCAACTCGAGGATGCAGGCGCGAAAGTCGAGCTCAAGTAATCGAAGCGTCTTGCGTTGTCATTGCGTGACCACACGCACAGTCGGTCCAACCCAAAATCCCCTGCCTTCAAGCATGGGGTTTTGGGTCTTGTTGTCTTCATGGTTTGTGAAACACCTTTACGAACTGTTTTTCAGAACCTTTTGTCTGACCAGGCTTTCGGCCTCGGCGCAGCGCAAGGTTCGGATCTTCATGCCCGATGCCACTAAGGGGATTGTCCATGGCTTATTCGTATACTGAGAAAAAGCGCATTCGCAAGAGCTTTGCCAAGCGCCGTGCGGTGCTGGAAGTGCCTTATTTGCTTGCGACGCAAATTGCCTCCTACACGCATTTTCTGCAGGCTGATATTGCAGCATCAGCCCGGGAAAACGACGGTTTGCAAGCCGCATTTCGGTCGATTTTTCCGATTGTTTCTCATAACGATATGGCAAGGCTTGAGTTTGTCAGCTACAACCTCGGCGCTCCGGCATTTGATATCAAGGAAAGCCAGCAGCGCGGCCTCTCTTATGTGGCCCCGCTCAGGGCCAAAGTCCGTCTGGTCATCATGGATCGCGAGTCCCCCAAGACGGTGAAGGAAATCAAAGAGCAAGAGGTTTACATGGGGGAAATGCCCCTGATGACGCCAACCGGCTCTTTTGTGATTAACGGTACCGAACGCGTGATCGTCTCCCAATTACACCGTTCGCCCGGTGTGTTTTTCGAGCACGACCGCGGTAAGACCCATAGCTCGGGCAAGCTGCTTTTTTCCGCAAGAATCATTCCTTATCGCGGGTCCTGGCTTGACTTCGAGTTTGATCCAAAAGATATTCTTTATTTCCGTGTTGATCGTCGGCGCAAAATGCCGGCCACGATTCTGCTCAAAGCCATTGGCATGACCGCTGAGCAAATCCTCGCGGAGTACTTCCAGTTCGACGGCTTTAGTCTGCAGTCTGAAGGCGCGATGATGGACCTGGTGGTCGAGCGCTTGCGTGGCGAGATTGCTCGTTTTGACATCAATGATCGCGATGGTAAATTGATCGTTGCAAAAGATAAGCGCATCACCGCCAAGCATATCCGCGAACTCGATCAGGCCGGCATAAAGCGGATCAGCGTTCCCGAAGATTTCCTGCTTGGCCGCACGCTGGCGCGTAACCTGATTGTCGCAGACACCGGGGAACTGATCGCCAAAGCCAACGACGAAATCACCGAGGAACTTCTCGGCAAGATGCGTGACGCTGGCATTCAAGAAATTCAAACCCTCTACACCAACGATCTTGACCAAGGCCCCTACATCTCGCAAACCCTGCGGATCGACGAAACCGTCGATCAACTGGCTGCCCGGATTGCGATTTATCGCATGATGCGACCCGGCGAGCCCCCCACGGAGGATGCGGTGGAAGCCTTGTTCAATCGTCTTTTCTATAGCGCTGAGACCTATGATTTATCCAAGGTCGGCCGGATGAAATTTAATCGCCGTGTCAGCCGCGAGGAACTCACAGGCCCGATGACGCTTGTTAACGACGATATCCTGGCGGTCATCCGGATTCTGGTCGACTTGCGTAACGGTCGCGGCGAGATCGACGATATCGATCACCTGGGTAACCGCCGCGTGCGCTGCGTCGGGGAACTGGCTGAGAATCAGTTCAGGGCGGGTCTTGTACGCGTGGAACGCGCTGTCAAAGAGCGTCTCGGTCAGGCGGAAACTGAAAATCTCATGCCCCATGATCTGATCAATTCGAAGCCCATTTCGGCAGCAATCAGGGAGTTCTTCGGGTCAAGTCAATTGTCCCAGTTTATGGATCAAACCAATCCGCTTTCGGAGATCACGCACAAGCGCAGGGTTTCCGCGCTTGGCCCGGGCGGTCTCACCCGCGAGCGGGCAGGCTTTGAAGTGCGCGATGTGCATCCCACCCACTATGGTCGGGTTTGTCCGATTGAAACGCCCGAGGGCCCGAACATTGGCCTGATCAATTCCTTGGCGCTTTATGCCCGTTTAAACCAGTACGGTTTTTTGGAGACCCCGTATCGCAAGGTTGACGATGGCAAAGTCAGTGACGAGATCGAGTTTTTGTCGGCTATTGAAGAAGGGCGCTATGTGATCGCGCAGGCCAACTCAGAAATCGATGAGAAGGGACGCCTCACGGGTGAACTGGTATCGATCCGAAAAGGTGGCGAGACCGAGCTGACCTCGCCAGCCAATGTGCAATACATGGATGTGGCACCAAGCCAGATCGTTTCGGTTGCTGCTTCGCTGATTCCATTTCTTGAGCACGACGATGCAAACCGTGCGCTCATGGGGTCAAACATGCAAAGACAGGCTGTGCCTTGCTTGCGACCCGAAAAACCGCTGGTCGGCACAGGTATTGAAAGGACTTGTGCGGTTGACTCCGGCACGGTTGTGACCGCACATCGCGGCGGTGTTGTGGACTATGTGGATGCAAACCGCGTGGTGATCCGGGTGAACGACGATGAGACCGTCGCTGGTGAGGTGGGTGTTGATATTTATAACCTTATTAAATATACAAGATCGAATCAAAACACCAACATCAACCAACGACCGATTGTTCGCCGTGGCGATGTGATTGCACGGGGCGATGTGATTGCTGATGGCGCGTCGACCGATTTGGGTGAACTCGCGCTTGGGCAAAACATGATGGTCGCCTTCATGCCCTGGAATGGTTATAACTTTGAGGATTCGATTCTTATCTCAGAGAAAGTCGTATCCGACGATCGTTACACATCGATCCATATTGAAGAACTGTCAGTGCTTGCGCGCGACACCAAGCTTGGGCCTGAGGAAATCACCCGCGACATCTCAAATTTGTCTGAAGGGCAGCTATCGCGGCTCGATGATTCGGGTATTGTTTACATCGGTGCTGAAGTTCATGCCGGCGATGTACTGGTGGGAAAGGTTACCCCCAAAGGCGAAACCCAGTTAACGCCTGAGGAAAAACTGTTACGCGCGATTTTTGGCGAGAAAGCAAGCGATGTTAAAGACACCTCGCTGAGGGTTCCCTCTGGCATGAGTGGCACGGTGATCGACGTGCAAGTCTTCACCCGCGAAGGCATCACCCGTGATAAGCGTGCCCAATCGATTATCGATGACGAGTTAAAGCGTTTCCGCTTAGACCTAAACGATCAGCTGCGTATTGTTGAAAACGACAGCTTTGCACGTATTGAGCGATTGCTTGTCGGCAAGTCTGTTAATGGTGGTCCCAAGAAATTGGTCAAGGGTGCACTTATCACCGCTGAATACCTTGCAGATTTAGAGCGTTATCATTGGTTTGACATTCGACTTGAAGACGAGTCTGCAGCAAGCCAGCTCGAACTACTTAAGGAATCCATCGAGCAAAAGCGCCATCAGTTCGATCTCGCTTATGAAGAAAAGCGCAAAAAGCTCACCCAAGGCGACGAATTGCCCCCGGGCGTGCTCAAGATGGTAAAGGTATACCTCGCGGTGAAGCGTCGTCTTCAGCCCGGCGATAAGATGGCGGGCCGTCATGGCAACAAAGGTGTGGTGTCGCGCATCGTGCCGGTGGAAGACATGCCTTTTATGGCCGATGGCACCCCGGTCGACATTGTGCTTAACCCGCTTGGTGTGCCATCGCGAATGAATGTAGGTCAGATCCTCGAGACCCACTTGGGCTGGGCCGCCAAGGGTATTGGCCTGCGGATCGGTAAACTGCTCACGCAGCATGCCAACGCGCAGGAGCTCCGCCAAAAGCTTGAAACCCTCTACAACGTACACGGACAAAAGGCACATATCGATGCACTGAATGACGATGAAGTGCTCGAGTTGGCGGGTAATTTAGCAAAGGGCGTTCCCTTTGCCACACCGGTTTTTGACGGCGCATCCGAAGAGGAGATCCGTGCCATGCTTGATTTGGCTTATCCCTCAGACGATCCTCATACCGAGATGTTGAAGTTCAATAAGACCAAAACACAGGTCACGCTTCATGATGGACGCACCGGTGATGCCTTTGATCGTCGCGTCACGGTTGGGTTTATGCATATGTTGAAGCTTCACCATCTGGTGGACGACAAAATGCATGCCCGCTCGACAGGGCCTTATTCCTTGGTGACCCAGCAACCCTTGGGTGGTAAGGCGCAATTCGGTGGTCAGCGATTTGGTGAGATGGAGGTCTGGGCACTTGAAGCTTATGGTGCGTCCTACACCTTGCAGGAGATGCTCACCGTGAAATCCGATGATGTCAACGGTCGTACCAAAGTTTACGAGAACCTGGTCAAAGGCGAGCATGCCATTGATGCAGGAATGCCCGAGTCCTTCAATGTGTTGGTGAAGGAAATTCGCTCGCTTGGGATCGATATCGATCTTGAGCGCACCTAAGCCGGTATTTGCCAAGGAGAGTCAACATGGGGAATGCCTTACTCGATCTGTTTAAGCAGGTTCAAGAAGACGAACATTTCGATGCCATCCGGATTGGCCTGGCCTCGCCGGACAAAATCCGCTCGTGGTCTTATGGCGAAGTTAAAAAGCCTGAAACGATTAACTACCGAACCTTCAAGCCCGAGCGTGATGGTTTGTTTTGCGCCAAGATTTTCGGTCCGATCAAAGACTACGAATGCCTTTGCGGCAAGTACAAGCGTTTAAAGCACCGCGGTGTGATCTGCGAGAAGTGCGGCGTCGAAGTGACCTTGGCCAAGGTGCGTCGTGAACGTATGGGCCACATCGAACTCGCTTCGCCGACCGCACACATCTGGTTCCTGAAGTCACTGCCCTCGCGACTTGGCATGGTGCTTGACATGACCTTGCGCGACATCGAAAGGGTTCTATATTTCGAAGCTTTCGTGGTGGTTGAACCTGGCATGACGCCGCTCAAGCGTGCCCAGTTGATGACTGAGGACGACTACATCGCAAAGACGGAAGAGTATGGGGATGAATTCCAGGCCCTGATGGGCGCCGAGGCAATCCGTGAACTCCTGCGCTCGATTCATATCGATAGGGAAGTTGAAACCCTGCGTCGCGAGCTTGAGCAGACAAGCTCTGAGGCCAAGATCAAAAAAATCGCCAAGCGCCTGAAGGTGCTTGAAGGTTTTCAGCGTTCAGGTATCAAGCCCGACTGGATGGTGATGGAGGTGCTGCCCGTGCTCCCGCCGGAACTGCGCCCCTTGGTCCCTCTGGACGGCGGTCGTTTTGCCACCAGCGATTTGAACGATCTTTATCGCCGTGTGATTAACCGTAATAATCGTTTGAAACGATTGCTTGAGTTGCGTGCGCCAGAAATTATCGTGCGCAATGAAAAGCGGATGTTGCAAGAGGCGGTCGACTCCCTGCTCGACAACGGCCGACGCGGCAAAGCAATGACCGGTGCCAATAAGCGTGCGCTGAAGTCACTTGCCGACATGATCAAGGGTAAGGGCGGACGCTTCCGTCAAAACCTGCTTGGTAAGCGCGTTGACTATTCGGGCCGCTCGGTGATTGTGGTCGGTCCACAGCTGAAGTTGCACCAGTGCGGCTTGCCGAAATTGATGGCCTTGGAGCTTTTCAAGCCCTTCATTTTCCACAAGCTCGAAATCATGGGCGTGGCGACCACCATCAAGCAAGCCAAAAAGTATGTTGAAGCCCAAGAGCCGATTGTGTGGGATATTTTGGAAGATGTGATTCGCGAGCACCCGGTGTTGCTAAACCGTGCGCCTACGTTGCACCGCTTAGGCATTCAAGCCTTCGAACCGGTCTTGATCGAAGGCAAGGCGATTCAATTGCACCCCTTGGTTTGTGCCGCTTTCAACGCTGACTTTGACGGCGACCAAATGGCGGTCCATGTGCCTTTGTCGCTCGAGGCTCAGCTTGAAGCGCGTGCGCTCATGCTTGCTTCAAACAACGTACTTTTCCCATCGAATGGTGAACCCTCAATCGTTCCTTCACAAGACATTGTGCTTGGCCTTTACTACACCACCCGTGAGAAGGTCAATGGTCTCGGTGAAGGGATGGCTTTCGCGAATGTGTCCGAAGTTGCAAGGGCTTATGACAACCGCGTGGTTGAACTGGGCAGCAGGATCACGGTTCGTTTGAAGGAATTTGACAGAGATCGTGAAACAGGCGAGTCGACGGCTCGTACGCGTCGTGTCGAGACTACGGTTGGGCGCGCGCTTTTGTCGGAGATTTTGCCCAAGGGTCTGTCATTTGATCTAATGAACAGACCGCTCAAGAAAAAAGAAATCTCCAGATTGATCAATGCATCATTTCGGCGCTGCGGGCTTCGCGACACGGTGATTCTCGCTGACCAATTGATGCAAAACGGTTTTCGTCTTGCAACGCGCGCTGGCATTTCGATTGCGGTCGATGACATGCTCGTGCCGCCGCAAAAGGCCTCCATCCTTGCCCAGGCCGAAGCCGAAGTCAAAGAGATTGAACAGCAGTACACCTCAGGACTCGTGACCCAGGGCGAACGTTATAACAAAGTGGTCGATATTTGGGGTCGTGCCGGCGATGAAGTCGGCAAGGCGATGATGGATCAGTTGCGAACCGAAAAAACAATCAATCGCAAGGGCGAGACCGTCGATCAGGAGTCTTTTAACGCGATTTACATGATGGCCGACTCAGGCGCGCGCGGCTCTGCTGCCCAGATTCGCCAGCTTGCTGGGATGCGCGGCTTGATGGCCAAACCCGATGGATCGATTATTGAGACACCGATCACTGCAAACTTCCGCGAAGGCTTAAATGTATTGCAGTACTTCATCTCAACCCACGGCGCGCGAAAAGGTCTTGCCGACACCGCGTTGAAAACCGCCAATTCAGGCTATCTCACGCGACGTCTGGTTGATGTGACCCAGGATCTTGTGGTTGTCGAAGACGATTGCGGCACCGACCAAGGCGTGTCGATGAAGGCCTTGATTGAGGGCGGTGAAGTGGTTGAGCCCTTGCGCGATCGTATCCTGGGTCGGGTGGCCGCAAGCGACGTGGTGCATCCGGAAACCCAGGCAACGGTTTTTGAGACCGGCACGCTGCTCGATGAGGATGCGGTTGACGAAATCGAAAGGCTTGGGATTGATGAGGTCCGTGTGCGTACGCCGCTGACCTGTGAGACGCGTTATGGTTTGTGCGCTCAGTGTTACGGGCGAGATCTTGGCCGTGGCGTACTTGTGAATTCGGGCGAAGCTGTTGGTGTGATCGCGGCACAGTCAATCGGCGAACCTGGCACGCAGCTCACCATGCGTACCTTCCACATTGGTGGGGCCGCATCGCGCGCTGCGGTTGCGTCGGCGGTTGAGGCGAAGTCAAATGGCCATGTTCGTTTCACCGGCACCATGCGGGTGGTCAACAATTCCAAAGGCGAAGCCGTGGTGATTTCGCGTTCGGGCGAGGTGTTGATTGCCGATGACGCGGGCCGTGAACGCGAGCGTCATAAAATTCCTTACGGTGCAGTGATGCTTGCGGGCGATGGTGCTGCGGTCAAGGCGGGTGCACAGCTCGCAACCTGGGATCCGCTGACGCGACCGATCATTACCGAGTACGAAGGCACGGTGAAGTTCGAGGGCGTTGAAGAGGGCGTGACGGTCGCCAAACAAATCGATGAGGTGACAGGCCTATCGACGCTCGTGGTGATCGATGCCAAGCGACGTTCGGCTGCTGCGAAGTCGCTCCGTCCTCAGGTCAAGCTGATCAATGATCAAGGCGAGGAGGTAAAAATTCCTGGGACCGATCACTCGGTCACCATCGGTTTTCCCGTCGGTGCTTTGATCATGGTCAAGGACGGGCAACGGATCGGTCGCGCTGAAGTACTTGCGCGAATCCCGACCGAATCACAAAAAACCCGCGATATCACCGGGGGTCTGCCCCGGGTCGCTGAGCTCTTTGAAGCGCGTGCACCTAAAGACGCTGGCATGCTTGCTGAGGTGACAGGTACAGTGTCATTCGGTAAGGACACCAAGGGTAAGCAGCGTCTGGTGATTACCGAGCCAGAAGGCGTCGCCCATGAGTTCTTGATTCCAAAAGATAAGAACGTTCTGGTTCATGACGGACAGGTGGTGAACAAAGGAGAGTCCATCGTTGACGGACCCGCCGATCCCCACGACATCCTCCGCTTGCTGGGGGTGGAAGCACTTGCTCGTTACATCGTCGATGAGGTCCAGGACGTTTATCGCTTGCAAGGCGTGAAAATCAACGATAAACATATCGAGGTGATCATTCGCCAGATGCTTCGCCGCGTGCAGGTTACCGACCCGGGTGATACGCCTTTTATCACCGGGGAGCAGGTTGAGCGTTCTGAACTTTTTGATGAAAATGATAAGGCGCTGGCGTCAGGAAAACGTATCGCTTATTATGACAATGTCCTGCTCGGTATTACGAAAGCTTCGCTGTCGACCGATTCCTTCATTTCCGCGGCATCCTTCCAGGAGACCACCCGCGTGCTCACCGAGGCTGCCATCATGGGCAAGCGCGATGAATTGCGTGGCTTGAAAGAGAATGTGATTGTGGGTCGCCTGATTCCCGCCGGAACCGGTCTCGCCTTTCACCGGGCCCGGCTCGATAAGGAGAAATTCGAGGCTGCCGAGCAACGTGCCATGGCTGCGGCCGAGGCTGCCGCTGAGCTGCAACGCCTTGAAGATGAAGCAACACAGCGGCAAAGCGATGCAGCGACGACTGAAGTCTCGGGCGAGGGGCTTGCATAGCCGCCACGCATGCGATACAGTTTAAGGCTTTCTTCCAAAAATTTGGGGGCGAATGCGCTCCCGTTCGATGTTCGCAAGGAAAGTTAATCCATGCCCACCATTAATCAGTTGGTCCGACAGGGTCGTGAAACCGCTGTCACGAAGAGCAAGAGTCCGGCGCTTGAGGATTGTCCTCAGCGGCGCGGCGTTTGCACCAGGGTCTACACCACCACCCCGAAAAAGCCGAACTCGGCGCTTCGTAAAGTTGCCAAAGTTCGACTCACCAATGGCTTTGAGGTCATTTCTTATATCGGTGGTGAGGGGCACAATCTTCAGGAGCACTCGGTTGTTCTTATCCGTGGTGGTCGTGTGAAAGATTTGCCTGGTGTGCGTTATCACATGGTCCGTGGTTCGCTTGATTTGCAAGGTGTGAAGAACCGTAAGCAGTCGCGCTCCAAGTACGGTGCCAAGCGGCCCAAGAAGGCCTAAGTTGTTCTAAAACAGTCCTCGGTCGTCCCGGGGAGGTTTAACAGTCGTTGCAGTCTGAAGTAGGCGAACTTATGTCATCGGTCGATCAAGCATCGGTGCCTTTTCAGATTGTTTGTCGGACGCTTTGTGGCGAGCCCCATCAATACGGAGGGTGCTACGAAGTGTCAGTAAGCGGATCAGCCCTGTTGCGTTTTGCTGCATTGATTGTTGATCCACGGGCAACACAGCCTTGTCTGTGCTACCCAAGCTGAATGGAGTTGATATGCCACGTCGTCGTGAAGTTCCTAAACGTCTCATCCTGCCTGATCCGCTGTATCACAGCGTTGAAATTTCAAAGTTCGTCAACGTACTGATGCTCGATGGCAAAAAGGCGGTCGCCGAGCGCATGCTTTACGGCGCGCTCACCCAGATCAAGACCAAGTCGGGGCGTGATCCCATTGAGGTTTTCGGTCAGGCGCTGCAAAACACCAGGCCCGTTGTTGAAGTGAAAAGCCGCCGGGTTGGTGGTGCCAACTATCAGGTTCCGATTGAAGTTCGACCCGTGCGGCGCACGGCGCTTGCCATGCGTTGGCTGCGTGAGGCCGCGAAAAAGCGAGGCGAAAAGTCAATGGGGCTGCGCCTTGCCAACGAACTGCTCGAGGCGGCGGAGAATCGCGGGGGCGCGGTCAAAAAGCGCGATGAAGTTCATCGCATGGCCGAAGCCAACAAGGCTTTTTCGCACTTTCGCTTCTAAGCCCCGAGCAAAGATCCGGGCGCCTGCCGGCCCGGATTTTATTGTTGACGGTTTGTCATCTGTTTGGGCGATGCTTCGCGGTCTTGTTGTAAAGAGACCATCATGGTTTCGGCAAGCGTAGATTCAAACCCATTTCAAGCTCATTGAACCCAGGACATCATCATGGCTCGCAAGACTCCTATCGATCGCTATCGAAACATCGGTATTTCGGCGCATATCGACGCCGGCAAAACGACGACCACCGAGCGTATTCTTTTTTATACTGGTGTAAACCATAAAATTGGTGAGGTTCATGACGGCGCAGCCACCATGGACTGGATGGAACAGGAGCAAGAGCGCGGTATCACCATCACCTCGGCGGCCACGACCTGTTTTTGGAAAGGCATGGCGAGCAATTATCCCGAGCATCGCATCAACATCATCGACACGCCGGGTCACGTTGACTTCACCATCGAAGTGGAACGTTCCATGCGTGTGCTCGATGGTGCCTGCATGGTGTATTGCGCTGTAGGCGGTGTGCAGCCGCAGTCTGAAACCGTCTGGCGCCAAGCCAACAAGTATGGCGTTCCCCGTCTGGCCTTTGTCAACAAGATGGACCGGACAGGCGCAAATTTCTTCAAAGTTCATGATCAGATGCGCCTGAGGTTGCGGGCCAACCCGATTCCCGTGCAGGTACCGATTGGTGCGGAGGAGCATTTCAGGGGTGTGATTGACTTGCTCAAAATGAAGGCCATCGTCTGGGATGACGCAGCACAAGGCACCAAGTTCAGCTACGAGGAAATTCCCTCGGACTTGCAAGAGGTGGCCAACGAGTGGCGCGAAAAAATGGTCGAAGCTGCTGCTGAGGCCAACGAAGACATGATGAACAAGTACCTTGAGGAAGGCGACCTGAACGAAGAGGAAATCCGCATGTCTTTGCGCCAGCGCACCATCGCCGGAGAGATCGTGCCGATGCTTTGCGGTAGTGCGTTCAAGAACAAAGGCGTGCAGGCGATGTTGGATGCCGTGATCGATTTTCTGCCGTCGCCGGTCGATATTCCGCCGGTTAAAGGCACTGATGACAACGAGAAGGAAATACTGCGCAAAGCCGATGACGGCGAGAAGTTCTCGGCGCTTGCTTTCAAGCTGATGACCGATCCTTTTGTGGGGCAGCTTACCTTTATCCGTGTTTATTCCGGGGTGCTCAATTCGGGCGATACCGTGCTCAATTCGATCAAGGGTAAAAAAGAGCGGATCGGGCGCATTTTGCAGATGCATGCCAACAACCGCGACGAGATCAAGGAAGTGCGTGCCGGTGATATTGCAGCGGCAGTTGGCTTAAAAGACGTCACGACCGGCGAAACCCTCTGCGACCCTGATGCTCCTGTGATCTTGGAGCGTATGGAGTTCCCCGAGCCTGTGATCTCCCAGGCGGTTGAGCCCAAAACCAAGGCCGATCAGGAAAAAATGGGGATTGCACTGTCCCGTCTTGCCCAGGAGGATCCTTCCTTCCGGGTTCGCTCTGATGAAGAATCCGGTCAGACCATTATCTCGGGGATGGGCGAATTGCATCTGGAAATTATCGTGGACCGGATGAAGCGCGAGTTTGGTGTTGAAGCATCGGTTGGCAAGCCCCAGGTTGCCTACCGTGAAACCATCCGCAAAGTGGTGGACGAGGTCGAAGGCAAGTTCATTAAACAGTCCGGTGGGCGCGGCCAATACGGCCACGTCGTCCTCAAGGTCGAGCCGCTTCCTCCGGGTGGCGAGGGTTTTGAATTCGTCGATGCGATCAAGGGTGGTGTGGTCCCGCGTGAATACATTCCTGCGGTTGAAAAGGGCTTGGTCGACACCCTGCCTGCCGGCGTGCTTGCGGGCTATCCCGTGGTTGATGTCAAGGTGACGCTCTTTTTCGGGTCCTACCATGATGTCGACTCCAATGAAAACGCGTTCAGACAGGCGGCATCGATTGCTTTTAAGGATGGCATGCGCAAAGCCTCACCGGTCTTGCTTGAACCGATGATGTCGGTGGAGGTCGAAACGCCTGAGGACTACGCGGGAACCGTGATGGGTGATTTGTCCTCACGCCGTGGCATGGTGCAAGGCATGGAAGACATGGCGGGTGGCGGCAAGGCGATTCGCGCTGAAGTGCCCCTGGCCGAAATGTTTGGCTACTCGACCACGCTGCGTTCGCTCACCCAGGGCCGGGCAACCTATTCGATGGAGTTCAAGCAATACGCCGAAGCGCCTAAGAATGTGGCCGAGGCTGTGATTTCATCGCGAACCAAATAAGACTGGTTTTTGATCGAATTCCGGCTGATAAATTTATTTAAACGATTTTAACGATCTGGTTATTGGAGCATAAGCATGGCGAAAGGCAAGTTTGAGCGGACCAAGCCGCATGTGAATGTGGGGACGATTGGTCACGTGGATCATGGCAAGACGACGTTGACGGCGGCGATCACGACGGTGCTGTCATCGAAGTTTGGTGGTGAGGCGAAGGCCTACGACCAGATTGACGCGGCGCCGGAGGAGAAGGCGCGAGGGATCACGATTAACACGGCGCATGTGGAGTATGAGACCAAGGCGAGGCACTATGCGCATGTGGACTGCCCGGGGCACGCTGACTATGTGAAGAACATGATCACGGGTGCGGCGCAGATGGATGGAGCGATTTTGGTGGTGTCGGCCGCTGATGGTCCGATGCCGCAGACGCGCGAGCATATTTTGTTGGCGCGTCAGGTGGGGGTGCCGTACATCATTGTGTTTATGAACAAGTGCGACATGGTCGATGATGAGGAGTTGCTGGAGTTGGTGGAGATGGAGGTGCGGGAGCTATTGTCGAAGTATGAGTTTCCGGGCGATGACACACCGATTGTGAAGGGGTCGGCGAAGCTGGCCTTGGAGGGCGATAAGGGGGAGTTGGGGGAGGTAGCGATTTTGGCGCTGGCCGATGCGCTTGACAGCTATATTCCTGAGCCGCAGCGGGCGATTGATGGTGCGTTTTTGATGCCGATTGAGGATGTGTTTTCGATATCGGGACGAGGCACGGTGGTGACGGGCCGGGTGGAGCGGGGGATTGTGAAGGTGGGCGAGGAGGTGGAGATTGTGGGCTTGAAGGCCACGGTCAAGACGATCGTCACTGGGGTGGAGATGTTCCGCAAGTTGCTCGATCAGGGGCAGGCTGGGGATAACGTTGGGGTGTTGTTGAGGGGCACGAAGCGCGAGGATGTGGAGCGGGGTCAGGTGTTGGCCAAGCCGGGGACGATCAAGCCGCACACGAAGTTTGAGTGTGAGGTGTATGTGCTGAGCAAGGAAGAGGGTGGGCGGCATACGCCGTTTTTCAACAATTACAGGCCGCAGTTTTATTTCCGCACGACCGATGTGACGGGTGCGGTGACGCTGCCTGAGGGCACGGAGATGGTGATGCCCGGGGATAATGTGAAGATGACGGTGGCCTTGATTGCGCCGATTGCGATGGAGCAGGGCTTGCGCTTTGCCATCCGCGAGGGTGGTCGCACCGTCGGTGCAGGCGTCGTCGCGAAAATCCTCGATTGATCGTTTGGTTGAAGCCTTAGCGATCGATTGATCGGCCGCTAGGGCGATCGGCCGCTAGGGCATTAGTGATCGAATAAGCGGTCAACTGTTTCCGGAGCGTTCTTTCCATGGGCCGACCCTTTGGCGGTCCATGTCCATCAAGTGGGGTGATCCGGCACGCCATTTGTCGTTCTTTGGAGTTATGTCATGCAAAGTCAAAAAATTCGGATTCGTTTAAAAGCTTTTGATTACAAACTCATCGATCAGTCGGCTGCAGAGATTGTCGATACTGCCAAGCGCACGGGTGCGGTGGTTCGTGGCCCCGTACCCCTGCCTACGCGTTTTCAGCGGTTTGACGTGTTGCGTTCGCCGCATGTGAACAAGACCTCGCGTGACCAGTTCGAAATTCGCACCCATCAGCGACTGATGGACATTGTTGATCCGACAGACAAAACAGTCGACGCGCTGATGAAGCTCGATTTGCCGGCAGGCGTTGACGTTGAGATCAAGCTTCAGTAGAGCGAGTGGGCCGAGTCAGCAGGGCCGGCAGTGCTGCAGGTTGAACGCCGGGGCTGAAGACCCGGACACCAAGGCCGGTCGGCTACTTTATTTGCCGGCGTTGAAGTTTTCGCTTATAATTTAAGGCTTTCCCCAAACCGAGCTTGAGGTTTAAGGTTTGAGAAGGAAGTTCCTGCTGCTGAAACCTGCGGCAGATTGCAACAACCATTAGCGCCTGGCCAATCGAAGTCAGGCATGGAGAAACAACATGAGCTTGGGCCTCTTGGGTCGCAAGGTCGGCATGATGCGCATTTTTACGGACGACGGTGACTCCGTGCCCGTAACAGTGCTTGATGTGTCGAATAATCGCGTGACTCAGATCAAAACTGTCGAAAACGATGGTTACAGCGCCGTTCAGGTCGCTTTCGGTGACAGGCGCGCATCCCGTGTGAATAAAGCGGCCGCAGGGCATTTCGCTAAGGCCGGCGTCACCGCTGGCCGCGTCCTACGCGAGTTTCATGTGCCTGCCGAGCAGGCCGCATCGATGAACGCAGGCTCGGTGCTGGCGCTTGATCACTTTCAGGTTGGCCAGAAGGTTGATGTCGCGGGCACGTCGATCGGTAAGGGTTTCGCCGGAACCATCAAACGCCATAACTTCTCCTCGCAGCGCGCATCCCACGGTAACTCGCGTTCGCATCGCGTGCCGGGCTCAATCGGTATGGCGCAAGACCCGGGTCGGGTATTCCCGGGCAAGCGGATGTCTGGTCATCTTGGTGCCGTCGCCACAACCGTGCAAAACCTGGTCATCGCGCGTGTCGACGCCGAGCGCGGCCTGTTGATGGTCAAAGGTGCCGTCCCGGGTGCCAAGGGCGGCGATGTGATGGTCACGCCGGCCGTGAAATCAGCCCCCGCGGCCTCAGCCTAAGGAGCGGTATTCATGGAACTCAAATTGCTGAATGATCAGGGACAGGCAGCGGGTAATGTCGCTGCCCCTGACACGATTTTCGCGCGTGATTTCAACGAACCGCTGATTCATCAGGTTGTGGTGGCCTATCAGGCCAACGCCAGGAGCGCCAATCGGGCGCAGAAGGATCGCTCCGAGGTGCGGCATTCGACCAAGAAGCCCTGGCGCCAAAAAGGCACAGGTCGTGCACGTGCCGGGATGACCTCGAGCCCCTTGTGGCGCGGCGGTGGTCGGACCTTCCCGAATTCACCCGAGGAAAACTACACCCAAAAGGTCAACAAGAAGATGTTTCGGGCTGGTATTTGTTCGATTCTCTCCCAGCTTGTACGCGAAGACCGGGTTGCCGTGGTGGACCAGTTTTCGGTTGAAGCGCCCAAGACCAAACTGCTTGCGCAAAAGCTCAAAGGCATGGGACTTGATTCGGTGCTGGTGATCGCAGATAGCCCCGATGACAATCTTCTCCTGGCCGCAAGAAATCTTGCCAATGTTTTGGTGCTTGAGCCGAGGCATGCAGATCCCGTGGCTTTGATTCATTACAAAAAAGTGCTGATCACCAAGCAAGCGCTTGCCAAAGTCGAGGAGATGCTCGGATGAACCAGGAACGCCTCATGAAAGTCCTGCTGTCGCCGATCGTGTCGGAGAAGAGCACGCAGCTTGCCGAGAAGCGTAATCAGGTGGCCTTCCGAATCATGGAAGACGCAACCAAGGCTGAGGTCAAGGCTGCCGTTGAACTTCTCTTTAGCGTCGAAGTTGACGCGGTGCAGGTGCTCAATCTTCCCGGCAAGGCCAAGCGTTTTGGCCGTTTCGTTGGCCGACGCCGAAACACCCGTAAAGCTTATGTTTGCTTGAAGGCTGGCCAGGAAATTAACTTTGCGGAGGTCGCATCGTCATGACAATTGTCAAGGTTAAACCGACATCGGCCGGCCGCCGTGGCATGGTGAAGATCGTAACGCCCGGTCTTCACAAGGGAAAGCCTGTTGCAGCGCTGACCGAAAGCAACAAGCGTGGTTCAGGTCGAAACAACAATGGCCACATCACCACACGCCATCGCGGCGGTGGTCACAAGGCGCATTACCGCATGGTCGATTTCCGTCGTGATAAGGACGGCATTGCGGCCAAGGTTGAGCGTCTCGAATACGACCCCAACCGCAGTGCCCATTTGGCCTTGCTTTGCTACGCCGATGGTGAGCGTCGCTATATTCTGGCGCCACGCGGTGTGCAAGCGGGCGATCAGCTGATGAGCGGATCGCAGGCGCCGATTCGGGCGGGTAATGCAATGCCCATCCGCAATATTCCGGTCGGTTCAACCATCCATTGCATCGAGATGCTCCCGGGCAAAGGCGCGCAGGTTGCGCGCTCGGCGGGCACTTCGGCGCGTTTGCTCGCGCGTGAAGGAACCTATGCCCAGGTTCGTCTGCGCTCTGGCGAGGTGCGGCGGGTTCACATCGAATGCCGGGCAACCCTGGGCGAGGTGGGCAATGAAGAACACAGCTTGCGCAAGCTCGGTAAGGCTGGCGCAAAACGTTGGCGCGGTATCCGACCCACGGTCCGTGGTGAGACGATGAACCCGGTGGATCACCCCCACGGCGGTCGTACGCGTGGTAATCGACACGCTGTTTCGCCCTGGGGTCAACCGACCAAGGGCTACAAGACCCGACGCAACAAGCGCACCGATTCCATGATCGTGCAGCGGCGCGGCAAGTAACACGAACACCCGAGAAAACGATGGCACGTTCAGTCAAAAAAGGGCCTTTCGTCGACGCCCACTTGCTCAAGAAAGTCGACACCGCGATCGCTGGAAAAGACAAAAAGCCGATCAAGACCTGGTCGCGCCGATCCACGGTGATTCCCGATTTTGTCGGGCTCACGATCGCGGTTCACAACGGCAAGCAGCATGTCCCCGTGTTTGTTAATGAGAACATGGTGGGCCATAAGCTCGGCGAATTCGCGCTGACGCGGACCTTTAAGGGTCACGCAGCCGATAAGAAAGCCAAACGCTAGGAGTCGGGATCATGCAAACGCAAGCTATTCTTCGCGGGGTTCGTCTTTCGGCTCAAAAAGGCCGTCTGATGGCCGACTTGATCCGCGGTAAACCGGTCGAACAGGCACTCAATACGCTTCAGTTCGCGCCGCAAAAGTCAGCCAAGATTCTGCGCAAAGTGCTTGAGTCGGCGATCGCCAATGCCGAGCACAACGACGGCGCCGATGTTGATGAACTCAAAGTCACCACGGTACATGTCGAAAAGGGCGCTTCGCTTAGACGGTTCGATGCGCGCGCCAAGGGGCGTGGGGTCAGGATCGAGAAGCAGACCTGCCATATTTATCTCACCGTGGGTAACTAAGAGGAAAGCCATGGGACAAAAGATCCATCCAACCGGATTTCGCCTTTCGGTGAGCCGCGACTGGTCATCACGCTGGTATGCGAACTCCCGCAATTACCCGGTGATGCTCAACGAAGATTTGCGGGTTCGGGAATACCTTGGTCGGCGCTTAAAGGGTGCCTCGGTGGGTCGGGTCGTGATCGAGCGACCGGCTCGTAACGCCCGGATCACGATTTATTCTGCGCGGCCCGGTGTTGTCATCGGCAAAAAGGGCGAAGATATCGAGCAACTCAAGTCAGACTTGCAAAAGTTGATGGGTGTGCCGGTGCATGTGAATATCGAAGAGATTCGTAAGCCCGAAATCGATGCCCAACTGATTGCCGACTCGATCACGCAGCAGCTTGAGCGGCGGATCATGTTTCGTCGTGCGATGAAGCGCGCCATGCAAAACGCGATGCGCCTTGGCGCTCAGGGCATCAAGATCATGAGCTCAGGTCGCCTGAACGGGATCGAGATTGCGCGTACCGAGTGGTACCGGGAGGGTCGCGTGCCCTTGCACACGCTGCGTGCAGATATCCAGTACGGCTTTTCAACCGCCACAACCACCTACGGGATTATCGGGGTGAAGGTCTGGGTGTACAAAGGCGACACCCTCGGCAGAAACGACCTTCAGGCAGGTGCGGAGAAAGAAGCCCCCATCGAACGCGAAGAGCGTAAGCCGCGCAAGCCGCCGGGCTCGCGTCCTGGGGCAGCCCCGGGTGCCCGCCCTGCGCGACGTAGGCCCGAAGGTGCTGAAGGCGCCCCGGTGGAGGCTAAGGCAGATGCGCCCAAGGCAATCGTCAAGCGGGTGCGTCGCGCGCCCGTTGCAGGCGACAAGCCCGCTGAATGATACGGCTGGAGATTTAAATCATGCTGCAACCATCACGCAGAAAATATCGTAAAGAGCAAAAGGGGCGCAACAAGGGTCTCGCGACCCGCGGTGCAAGTGTTTCTTTTGGTGAATTCGGGCTTAAGGCCACGGCACGCGGTCGACTTACAGCGCGCCAAATTGAAGCGGCGCGTCGCGCGATGACCCGTCATATCAAGCGTGGCGGACGGGTTTGGATCCGAATTTTCCCAGACAAGCCGATTTCCAGAAAGCCTGCCGAGGTCCGTATGGGCAACGGAAAGGGTAACCCGGAGTACTACGTTGCTGAGATCCAGCCTGGCAAAGTGCTCTACGAAATGGACGGTGTCAATGAGCAACTCGCTCGGGAAGCCTTCGCGCTCGCCGCGGCCAAGCTGCCCTTATCGACCGTTTTCGTGACCCGCATGGTTGGCGCGTAAGCGACACGTGACCGAGGAGAGACAGGATGAAAGCAAGCGAACTTCGATCAAAAGACCAGGCGGCCCTGCAGACTGAGCTCAAGGATTTACTAAAGGCTCACTTCTCGCTGCGCATGCAGCACGGGACGCAACAATTAAACAATACCAGTCAGCTCGGCAAGGTCAAACGCGATATTGCCCGGGTCAAGACCATCATGCGTGAAAAGGCAGCCCAATCATGAATCAAGCCAGTCAAACTGCTGCTGCAGGCGAAACTGCCGTGGCCAAGGCGGTCAAGCGCAGCCTTGTGGGCCGTGTGACCTCCAACAAAATGATGAAGACGGTTACTGTGCTGATTGAACGTCGGGAAAAACACCCGCTCTATGGCAAGTACTTGGTCCAGTCCAAGAAGGTGCATGCCCACACCGAGCAAGCTGTCGGCGAGGGGGACTTGGTGGAGGTCCAGGAGTGCAGGCCGATCTCCAAGACGAAGACATGGTCAGTCGTCCGCGTGATTGAGCGTGCAGCCTAGGCGCTTCTAGTTGACAAGCTTAAATTCTCCTGCCAAAATACTTGGCTGTTTAAGGTTTTCCCAAGCTAGCTTGTTTTATGTCAATAGCTTTGGTTTAAAAACAGGCTTCGGTTTAAAAACAGCGTCATAGCAATTGGCGTAGCAAGATGCGGGTCTGATGAAAACGGTGCTTTTTGTGTGGCGCGGTTTGCATCAAATCCTTGTTTAATCGGTTGTTCAACCCGTTCTAGGGGCCAAGACTGTCCGGTTTGATGCGTTGGCGAGCCGTGTGACGGCATCGCGCAATGCGCCTGGTGAAAGGTCGATGCTGTTTAAAGCAGTTTTCGACAATGAAACCGCCGGTTCAAGTTGGAGTGGAAATCATGATTCAGACAGAGTCCAGATTAGGTGTTGCCGACAACACGGGTGCGCGTTCAGTGATGTGCATCAAAGTGCTCGGCGGTTCAAAGCGACGCTACGCAAGTATCGGCGACATCATCAAAGTGTCGATCAAGGAAGCGCAACCCCGCGGCCGGGTCAAGAAAGGCGAAATCTATAACGCTGTTGTGGTGCGCACCGCGAAGGGTGTGCGGCGCGCTGATGGTTCGCTCGTGAAATTTGACGATAACGCGGCGGTCTTGCTCAACAACAAACTTGAACCGATTGGCACCCGCATTTTCGGGCCGGTCACGCGTGAACTGCGTACCGAGCGCTTCATGAAAATCGTATCGCTGGCACCTGAAGTGCTTTAAGCGACAACGAGGAGAAAGCCAAATGCAAAAGATCCGTAAAGGCGACGAGGTGGTGGTGATCACCGGTCGCGATAAAGGCAAGCGGGGCACGGTATTGCGTCGTATCGACGATGAACACGTCTTGGTTGAAGGTGTGCATGTGGTAAAAAAACATGTGCGACCCAACCCGATGAAGGGCGAAACTGGCGGGATTGTTGATAAAACCATGCCGATAAACCGCTCCAACGTGATGTTGTTTAACCCTGCGACAGGGAAGGGCGATCGCGTTGGCATTCGTGTGCTGGAAGACGGCAAGAAGGTGCGGTTTTTCAAGTCCAACGGCGAACAGGTCAAGGCCTGATTCAAGCGAGCCTGTCTGCATGCCCGGCAATTTGTGTTGCTAACTGACCTATTGCGATTTCAAGAGAACTGAACCATGTCGCGTTTTCAACAAATGTATCGAGAGCAGGTTGTACCGAATCTGATGAAGCAATTCAGCTACAACTCGGTCATGCAGGTTCCGCGGATCAGCAAGATCACGCTGAATATGGGTGTTTCCGAGGCTGTTGCCGACAAGAAGGTGCTTGATCATGCTGTGGGCGATCTGACCAAAATTGCCGGACAAAAGCCTGTGGTAACCAAAGCGAAGAAGGCAATTGCGGGATTCAAGATTCGCCAGGGTTATCCGATCGGCACGATGGTTACCCTGCGCGGTGAGCGGATGTTTGAGTTTTTAGATCGCCTCGTAACCGTTGCTCTGCCCCGTGTCCGTGACTTCCGCGGGGTGTCGGCCAAGGCTTTCGATGGTCGTGGAAACTACAACATTGGCGTCAAAGAGCAAATCATTTTTCCTGAGATTGAATACGACAAGATTGACGCGATCCGTGGCTTGAACATTTCAATTACCACGACCGCAAAGTCCGATGACGAGGCGAGGGCGCTCTTAGCGGCCTTCCGTTTTCCTTTCCGTAACTGAGGTAATGCCGTGGCAAAACTTTCTGTGATCAATCGAAATTTGAAGCGTGAAGCCCTGGTGAAGAAGTACGCGGCCAAGCGCGCGGCACTGAAGGCCATCATCGACGATACCAGTCGTTCGGATGAGGATCGCTATGAAGCAAGGCTCGCGCTTCAGCAATTGCCCCGTAATGCAAACCCGACGCGTTTGCGCAGCCGATGTGAAATCACGGGCCGCTCCCGCGGCGTGTTCAGCATGTTTGGCCTCGGCCGCAACAAGTTGCGAGAAGTCGTCATGCGCGGTGACGCGCCTGGCATGGTCAAGGCGAGCTGGTGAGGCGGCTTCGGCCCGTCGGTCAGCTTACCCCGTTATTGATACTCCCGGTGACCCATCGATACTCCCGATGACACATCGGATTTGTTAAGCGTATAGGAAAAGGAATATTCCATGAGCATGAGCGATCCTATCGCGGACATGTTCACACGTATCCGCAACGCCCAGCGCGTTGAAAAAGGTGCGGTGACCATGCCCTCGTCCAAGCTCAAGGTGGCAATTGCCCAGGTGTTGAAGGAAGAAGGTTATATCGAAGGCTTTCAGGTTGCCCACGATGGCCCGAAGTCACAGCTTCATGTGAGCCTGAAGTACTACGCAGGCCGGCCGGTGATTGAGCGACTCGAGCGCGTATCAAAACCTGGCTTGCGGGTTTATCGCGGCAAGGAAGCCTTGCCGAAGGTGATGGATGGTCTTGGTGTTGCGATTGTTTCAACGCCCCGCGGCGTGATGACGGACCGCAGGGCCCGTGCCACAGGTGTCGGCGGCGAAGTGCTCGCCTTCGTGGCCTAAGGAGAAGTTCATGTCACGCGTTGCACGTATGCCCATTGCGATTCCCTCCGGCGTTGAGGTGCAGCTTGATGCTGCCTCGATTTCGGTAAAGGGGAGCTTGGGAACACTCAGCCTGCGGATCAACCCGCTTGTGCAAATCGTCCGGGAAGGCGATCAACTCCTGTCGAAGGCTGTCAATGAATCACGGGAGTCTGGGGCGATGTCCGGCACCTTCAGGATGTTGGTTGCCAACATGATTCACGGTGTCAGCAAGGGCTGGGAGAAAAAGCTCAACCTCGTCGGCGTGGGCTACAGAGCACAGGCTCAGGGTACCAATTTGAATCTCTCACTTGGCTTTTCTCACCCGGTTGTTTACCAGTTGCCGGCAGGCGTCAAAGCCGAGACACCAACCCAGACTGAGATTCTGATTAAGGGTGCCGACCGCCAGCGTGTCGGTCAGGTTGCAGCCGAAGTCAGAGCCTACCGTCCGCCTGAGCCCTACAAGGGTAAAGGTGTTCGCTACGCCAATGAGGTCGTAGTGATCAAGGAAACCAAGAAGAAGTAATCGGAGCGGATCATGAATATGACCAAGAAAGCATCGAGGTTGCGTCGTTCGCGTCAGACGCGTTTGAAGATTCGACAGCTGCTTGCGAATCGCCTCACGGTGTTTCGTTCCAACATGCATATTTACGCCAGCATCACCGATGCACATGGCGCAAAGGTGATCGCATCGGCATCCACGGTTGAGCCTGCGATTCGCGCCCAGCTCGCCGGGGTGAGTGGCAAGGGCGGCAATGTCTCTGCGGCAAGCCTGGTGGGCAGGTCGATTGCTGAAAAGGCCTTGGCGGCAGGCATCGCATCGGTTGCGTTTGATCGCAGCGGTTTTCAATACCACGGTCGGGTTAAGGCCCTGGCAGACGCTGCGCGTGAAGCGGGTCTCCAGTTCTAGGCGCCAAGCACCTCTGACTTTACTTTATTTTTAGAACATACGGATTGTAAGCAATGGCCAAGATTGTTCCTAAAGTTGGTGGCGGTGAGGATCGTGAAGACGGTCTTCGAGAGAAGATGATCGGGGTAAACCGTGTGACCAAAGTGGTCAAGGGCGGTCGAATCTTGGGCTTTGCCGCGCTCACCGTTGTGGGTGATGGCGATGGTCGGATCGGCATGGGCAAGGGTAAGGCCCGCGAAGTGCCGGTGGCTGTTCAAAAGGCGATGGATGAGGCGCGCCGCAGAATGGTCCGTGTGTCACTGCGCAACGGCACGCTTCATCATGTGGTCAAAGGCAAGCACGGCGCCTCGACGGTCTATCTGTCACCCGCAGCGGAAGGTACCGGCATTATTGCGGGCGGTCCGATGCGTGCGGTTTTTGAAGTGGTGGGGGTTACCAACGTGGTTGCCAAAGCGCTCGGCTCGACTAACCCCTATAACCTTGTTCGTGCCACCTTGAACGCCTTACAAAACGTCAACACCCCTGCGGAAATTGCTGCAAAGCGCGGTAAAACGGTGGAAGAAATCCTGGGCTGAGTCCGCTTGCGGCGACGTCCTGGAATCGGAGTGAGAGATGAGCAAAAAGACACTGAAAGTCATGTTGGTGCGGTCGCCGAATGGCACCCGTGATTCACATCGAGCCACGGTTTTGGGGCTCGGATTGAAGCGGATTAACCAAACCCGTGAGCTTGAGGATACGCCTGCTGTGCGCGGCATGATCAACAAGGTGGCCTACTTGGTGAAGGTGGTGTGATATGCAACTGAATTCGATCAAACCGGCTGAGGGTTCCAAACGGGCACGCAAAAGGGTCGGGCGCGGTATTGGCTCGGGCTTGGGCAAGACGGCCGGTCGTGGCCACAAGGGTCAAAAGTCGCGCTCGGGCGGTTTTCATAAAGTCGGCTTTGAGGGTGGCCAGATGCCCATGCATCGCCGCCTGCCCAAGCGTGGTTTTGTGTCCCATATTTCGCCCGACGTGGTGGAAATCCGCCTTTCAGACTTGCAAGCGCTTCCGGTCGATGAGATCGATTTACTTGCGCTCAAGCAGGTCGGTCTGGCGCATCAGCTTGCAAAGCGTGCCAAGGTCATCGCAACCGGTTCACTCAACCGCAAGCTGCTGCTTAAGGGCATCAAGGCTTCGGCCGCGGCGCGCCAGGCAATCGAAGCTGCCGGCGGCTCGCTTGTTGACTGAGCTGGCCGCTTGAGATTTTAAGTTAGCAGGCGTGAGCACACTCGCTGGTATTGCTGCTTCGGGAAAATTTGGCGATCTCCGCGGTCGTCTCTTGTTCCTGCTCCTGGCGATCGTGGTGTATCGCCTTGGGGCGCATATTCCGGTGCCCGGGATCGATCCCGATCAGCTTGCCTCGCTTTTCAAGAGCCAAAGCGGCGGTATTTTGAACATGTTCAACATGTTCTCGGGCGGCGCTTTGTCGCGCTTTACGGTTTTTGCCTTGGGCATCATGCCCTACATCTCCGCCTCGATCATCATGCAATTGCTGACCGCGGTGTTGCCCCAACTCGAAGCCCTTCGCAAAGAAGGCGAAGCGGGCAGGCGAACCATTACCAAGTACACCCGGTGGTTCACGCTCGCTTTGGCGACATTTCAAGGCTTCGGTATTGCTGTTGCGCTGGAAGCGCAGCCGGGCCTTGTGATCAATCCCGGGCTCATGTTTAAGTTCACCGCTGTTGTGACGCTTGTCACCGGCACGATGTTTCTCATGTGGCTTGGCGAGCAGATCACCGAGCGTGGCTTGGGTAATGGTATTTCGATGATTATTTTTGCAGGCATTGTTGCCGGGCTTCCCAGTGCCATCGGTGGCCTTGCCGAGTTGGTCCGAACAGGCTCGATCGGGGCCTTTGCTTCGCTGGTGATCGTGGTGCTTGTCGCGGCGGTTACAGCATTCGTTGTTTTTGTTGAACGCGGCCAACGGCGGATCACCGTGAACTATGCCAAGCGTCAGGTTGGTAATAAGATTTATGGCGGTCAGACTTCGTTTTTGCCCTTGAAGCTCAATATGTCTGGGGTGATTCCACCGATTTTCGCATCGTCGATTATTCTGTTTCCGGCAACCATCGGTCAGTGGTTTGCCTCGGGCGCATCGGAAAACCCGGTGGTCCTCTTCATCAAAGATGCTGCATCGACCCTTGCCCCTGGGCAACCGGTTTACATCACCGTTTACGCGCTGGCCATTATCTTTTTCTGTTTTTTCTACACCGCATTGGTCTTTAACAGCCGCGAAACAGCCGATAACTTAAAACGAAGCGGTGCTTTTGTGCCCGGCATCAGACCTGGCGATCAGACTGCGCGTTATATCGATAAGGTCTTGATGCGCCTCACCTTGGTCGGTGCTTTTTATATCACTGTAGTTTGTCTTGTGCCTGAGTTTCTGGTCTTGCAGTGGAATGTTCCTTTTTACTTTGGCGGCACCTCGCTTTTGATCATTGTGGTTGTCACCATGGATTTCATGACCCAGGTGCAGTCCTACATGATGTCGCATCAGTATGAAAGTTTGTTGCGTAAGGCAAATGCGGGGAAGCCCAAGAAAGCATGAGTAAGGAAGATGTGATTCAGATGCAGGGCGAGATTTTGGAGAACCTGCCTAACGCAACCTTCAGGGTTAAGTTGGAAAACGGGCATATGGTGCTTGGGCATATCTCCGGGAAGATGCGGATGAACTACATCAAGATTTTGCCGGGCGACAAGGTGACGGTTGAACTGACACCCTACGACCTGTCAAAGGCAAGGATTGTTTTTAGAGCGAAGTGACACGCAGATCGTCGTCACAAGTTGAGCAGTCAGATCAGGCTTTTTGTTTGTTGAAATGAATGTGTGAACAAGGAATTTGAATCATGAAAGTTTTGGCGTCGGTGAGAAAGATTTGTCGCAATTGCAAGATCATCAAGCGCAATGGCGTTGTTCGGGTAATTTGCACCGATCCCCGCCATAAGCAGCGCCAAGGCTAAGCGAGGTAACCAACCATGGCACGTATCGCAGGTATCAATATTCCCGATCGGCAGCATGCTGAGATCGGTCTGACCGCTATTTACGGTATCGGTCGCCCGCGCGCCCGAAAAATCCTTGAAGCTGCCGGTGTTGCTTACACCAAAAGAGTCAAGGATTTGAATGATGCCGAACTCGAGCGCATTCGCGATCAGATCGGTCAGTACATCGTCGAGGGGGATCTTCGCCGCGAAGTGTCGATGTCGATTAAACGCCTGATGGACTTGGGCTGCTACCGCGGTGTGCGCCACCGTCGCGGCTTGCCGGTCCGTGGTCAGCGCACGCGCACCAATGCCCGTACCCGCAAGGGACCGCGTAAAGCCGGCGTGGCCTTGAAGAAGTAGTGCGGCGAGTTACCGATTTTAGAATGATTCAATTAAGAGAACACTTGGAGAACCTTGATGGCAACTAAGGGTCAGTCCGCTGCTCAGCAGGCGGCAGCATCGCGGGCACGCAAGAAGGCACGCAAGAACGTGACCGATGCGATCGCGCATGTGCACGCGTCCTTCAACAACACGATTATTACGATCACCGATCGTCAGGGTAATGCGCTTGCCTGGGCTACCTCGGGCGGGGCTGGCTTTAAAGGTTCGCGCAAGTCGACGCCTTTTGCTGCGCAGGTGGCTGCCGAGTCTGCGGGTCGCGCGGCGATGGAGTGTGGTGTGAAGAATATCGATGTTCAGATCAAGGGCCCCGGCCCGGGTCGCGAGTCATCGGTCAGAGCATTGAACGCCTTGGGCATAAAGGTCCTGTCGATCCAGGACGTGACCCCGATGCCGCACAACGGTTGCCGTCCGCCGAAAAAGCGCCGTATTTAAAGACGGTGTTTGGTTTTCCCATGTATGGCTTTATTTGTAACATTTTACTTGCGATAACATTGTAAAGACCACTGTTCGCCGCCTCGCTGAGTTTTAACGAGGCCCTTAAGTGCGAACTCACACAAGTGCCCTCATACCGCACTTGTGCCAGACGCTCGATGAAAGGATGATTCGCGTGGCACGTTATACCGGACCTAAAGCAAAGCTCTCCAGACGCGAGGGCACCGATCTCTACTTGAAAAGCACCCGCCGCACGCTCGACGGCAAGTGCAAGCTCGACTCCAAGCCAGGCCAGCATGGCCGCACCTCAGGTGCTCGCACCTCGGATTTCGGCTTGCAACTGCGCGAAAAGCAAAAGGTCAAGCGGATGTATGGTGTTTTAGAGCGGCAGTTTCGACGTTACTTTGCCGCGGCTGAAAGCCGTCGCGGCAACACCGGCGAGAACCTGCTCCAATTACTCGAGTCCCGACTCGACAATGTCGTCTACCGCATGGGTTTTGGCTCCACCCGGGCTGAAGCGCGGCAATTGGTGTCGCACCGAGCCGTGACCGTGAATGGCGAAGTTTTGAATATCCCCTCAGCGATGGTTCATCCTAACGATGTTATTTCACTTCGTGAGAAGGCAAAGAAGCAGGCCCGCATTCAGGACGCTTTGAACCTCGCCGAGCAACACGGTTTTCCACAATGGGTATCGGTGGACAAGACCAAGATGGAGGGTGTTTTTAAAGGTATGCCTGAGCGCAGCGATTTGCCCTCGGATATCAATGAAAACCTAATCGTCGAATTGTATTCGCGTTAATTCTCAATGCTTTGTTGTGGCCCACGCTTAGAAGTGGCTGCAGCTTGCCTTCTCTATTTGAACGAAAGGAACGACTATGCAGACAGCCATGCTTAAGCCGCGCATTGTCGAGGTTGAACAGCTCGGTGCCAACCATGCCCGCGTCGTGATGGAACCCTTTGAGCGGGGCTACGGCCATACCCTCGGCAACTCTTTGCGCCGGGTACTGCTCTCATCGATGGTTGGCTATGCGCCCACCGAGGTGCAGATCGCCGGGGTTGTGCACGAGTACTCCACCCTCGACGGGGTGCGCGAAGATGTGGTTGATTTATTGTTGAACCTTAAAGGGGTCGTCTTTAAATTGCATAACCGTGATGAAGTTTTTGTCACGCTTCGTAAAGAGCAGCCTGGGCCTGTAACGGCTGCAGAAATCGATCTGCCCCATGATGTAGAAGTGGTAAACCCCGAGCATGTGATCGCCTATCTCACGCAGGGTGGCAAGATCGATATGCAAATTAAAATTGAGCGCGGCCGTGGCTATGTGCCTGGCAGTTTGGGCCGTAGCGAATCGCATGGTATCGGCCGTGTGGTGCTTGACGCCTCATTCTCACCGGTTCGTCGCGTGAGCTATTCGGTGGAGAGCGCCCGTGTGGAGCAACGCACCGATTTGGATCGTTTGCTGATCGATATCGAAACCAACGGTGTTATTCAGCCAGAGGAGGCGGTTCGTCAGTCGGCTCGTATTCTTGTGGAGCAGCTCTCGGTTTTTGCAGCGCTTGAAGGCGGTCACGATGCGCTTGATGCCTTCTCGGGACGTACCCCCCAGCTTGATCCGATTTTGTTGCGCCCGGTCGACGACCTCGAACTGACGGTGCGATCGGCCAATTGCCTGAAAGCGGAGAATATTTACTACATCGGCGATTTGATCCAGCGCAGCGAAAATGAATTGCTCAAGACGCCGAACCTTGGTCGTAAATCACTCAATGAGATCAAGGAAGTGCTCGCCTCGCGTGGTCTTACCTTGGGTATGAAGCTTGAAAACTGGCCGCCGGCCACACTTGAGCGTCTTTGAGCTGGGCTTCATCCAGTGCTCAATCGATAAGCTTGAAGTTCAGAGAAGAAGGAATTCAGCATGCGTCACCGTAGCGGACTTCGTAAATTAAACCGCACCAGTAGCCACCGTACGGCGCTGTTTCGTAATTTGTGCAATGCCTTGCTCAAGCATGAGGCGATCAAGACCACGCTGCCCAAGGCGAAAGAATTGCGTCGGGTGGTTGAGCCTCTGATCAATTTGGGAAAGACGCCCAATTTGTCAAATCGCCGTCTTGCCTTCGATCGCCTCCGTGACCGCGACATGGTTGTGAAAATCTTCGATGAGCTTGGCCCGCGTTATGCAAAGCGTAACGGTGGCTATGTCAGGATTTTAAAGTTTGGTTTTCGTCAGGGCGATAATGCGCCGATGGCCTTCGTTGAGCTGATGGACCGGCCCGAAGCGGATCAAGGAAGCGCGCTCTAAGCAGTGCAAGTCGCCAGTGAAAGGGTGCTGCAGTGGCGTGGCACCCTCGTGTTGTTGCGAAAGGAAGTGATCCGATTTCGCAAAGTCAGCGTGCAAACCGTGCTGGCCCCGGTGGTTTCGGCCGTGCTTTTTCTTATTGTGTTTCAGCACGTGCTTGCCGGTCGAATTGAATTGCCCGGAGGCATCACTTACGCGGCCTTCCTCGCGCCTGGTCTTGCCATGATGGCGCTTCAGCAAAATGCCTTTGCCAACAGCTCCTCGTCGCTAACTCAAAGTAAAGTCACCGGCAATCTCGTCTTTCTGCTGCTCACGCCGTTGCCGGCTTGGTCTTGGTTTGTCGGCTACGTCGGCGGCGGCGTTATCAGAGGTCTGGTCGTCGGCATCGCGGTTTGGCTCTCAACACTGCCCTTTGTCTGGACCTGGCCGCTTTATCCGGGCTATGCGCTTGCCATGCTTTTGATTGCTGCCGTCTTGATGTCGGCCTTGGGGCTTTTGGCGGGTTTGTGGGCCGACAAGTGGGATCAGCTCTCACTTTTTCAATCGTTTCTGATCAATCCGCTGAGTTTTCTGGCCGGTGTTTTTTATTCGGTCCAATCGCTTGAGGAGCCATGGAAGAGTCTGGCGCATGGCAATCCCTTTTTCTTCATGATCGACGGTCTGCGTTGGGCATTTTTTGGCGTCTCTGATGCTGCGGCTGCGCTCGATTTCGCAGTATCGCTCGGATTTTGCGTCACGATCAGTTTGCTTTGCTGGTTGTTGCTGGCACGTGGTTGGCGCATCAGGCATTGATCTGGACGGCCTCGCAGGCGCTCGGTGCGAGGCTGGATTGGCTGTCAGATGAATCCGATGTGAATTCGGAATGCCATGCTGATGATTCCGGGCGGAATTCGGAATGCCTCACTTGGCGTAAAGACCCTTTGCCCGAGCGGCTACCCGCCTGAGTCGCTTGCCTGCGTTAGGCTTGGTGTATGAATGAATTTCAATTCCCCCCTGTCGAAATGCCCGAAAACGCCTCAGCGCTGCGAGCTTCGGTCCGACGACTGGTTGAGCAGGAGGTCGAGGCCGGGCGGATTGTGCCGCAGAGCAATTGCTGGTCAATCCACGACGCAGCCTTCAGTCAAAAGCTCGGGCAGGCCGGTTTTCTTGGAATGACCTGGCCGCGTCGCTACGGCGGGCATGAAAAAAGTACCTTAGAACGCTACGTGGTGGTTGAAGAACTCCTCGCCGCTGGCGCTCCCGTCGGGGCGCACTGGGTTGCTGACCGCCAAAGCGGCTACCAGATTCTCCGGCATGGTTCCGAGCGCGCCCGGTCGTCGATACTCCCGCGGATTGCTGCGGGCGAATGTTTTTTTGGTATCGGGATGAGCGAGCCTGACTCGGGGTCTGATTTGGCGGCGGTACGAAGCCGTGCCCGAAAAACCGAAGATGGCTGGCGTATTTCCGGCAGCAAAATCTGGACGAGCGGTGCTCACCAGGCGCATTATTTGATCGCGTTGGTGCGCACCGGTGGCGCTGAGCATCAAAGGCATGGTGGCCTCACCCAGTTCATCATCGATACCAGGCAGCCTGGCATCGATATTCGGCCGATTTACAACCTGTATGGCGGCCATGATTTCAATCAAATCACCTTTGACAATTGCTGGGTTCCGTTCGACATGATGATCGGCGAAGAAGGCAGCGGCTGGGATATGGTGACCGGTGAGCTTGCCTTTGAGCGTTCAGGCCCTGATCGATTCCTTACGAGTTTTCCATTGTTGCGCCAAGCGATGGCGGCACTCGTTCACGATGCCCCGGACAGGGTGCTTCATGATCAAGAAGCTGCGGTACTTGGACGCCTGATAAGCCATGTGATGGCCCTCAGAACCATGTCCGTTTCGATTGCCGGCATGCTTGAACAAGGTGCACAGCCGGTGGTTGAGGCCGCATTAGTTAAAGACTTGGGAACGGCTTTTGAGCGGGAAGTGCCGGAACGATTGCGCAGCCTGCTGCCCATAGAGGCGATGCTTGGTGATGAACATGGACTCGATCATCACTGGGGAATGACCATGCTCCAGTCACCCTCTTTCACCCTGCGCGGCGGGACCCGCGAGATTTTGCGCGGGATGATCGCCCGAGGCCTTGGGCTGCGATAGGTCGGTATGGGGCAACATATGTCAGAGGCCTTGCTTGATGCCATCGATCGGATCGCCTTGACACATGGCGATCGCGCAGCCCGCGAGCTCGCTGAAGCGGGTCAATGGCCTGCCGAGCTTTGGAAGGATTTGCAAGGCCTTGGCCTTGCCCAAGCCTGCCTTCAGGAGAAAGACGGCGGGGTCGAGCTCCCGCTTGCCGACCTGCTGCCTCTGCTTGGTCGGATTGCCTATCACGCACTTCCCGTACCCATCGCTGAGACGGCTCTTGCACTCGCGCTCGCAAGACAGGCCGATTGCCTGCCATCTGCACCCTTGCGCAATCAGCCTTTAAGCCTTGGCCTAGTCGATGTCAACGATCGCTTACAAGGCCTCGCTTTCGGACCAATCTGCCAGGCGGCTCTGGTATCGATCGGTCAGGGAGAATCGGCTTCGCTGGCCTGGCTGCCGCAACCTTGTGTGCAGGCAGGCTTTATCCCTCGACGCAATCTCGCTGGCGAGCCTTGTTGCGACCTGCAACTCAGTGCCACGCTATTGGACAGCTTGGACCAGCTTAAGCTGCCCCACGCTGATCGATGGCTGATGCAGGCTGCTGCCTTGATGCGCAGTGTTCAAATGAGCCATGCCATGAGCAAGGCCTTGCAGCTTTCGCTGCAGTTTGCCAACGAACGTGTTCAGTTCGGCAAGCCGATCGGCAAGTTTCAGGCGGTTCAGCATATGCTGGCAGTGATGGCAAGTGAGGTTGCGGCGGCGTCGGCCATCGTCGGGTCGGCGGTGGATGCTTTTGCGGCAGCACGATGGCCTGATCCTGTTGATGCAGACCATGGCGATTGGTGGGTCGGCGCAGCGAAAGCACGCTGTGGTGAGGCTGCAGCCAAGGTTTTTGAAATTGCCCATCAGGTCCATGCGGCCATGGGTTATACCCGTGAACATCGGCTGCACTTCACCACGAGACGGCTACTTGTCTGGCGCGACGGTTTTGGTGCGGAACATTACTGGCAGGCACGCCTGGGGCACCAGGCAATCAAATTTGGTGCGGACAGGCTCTGGCCTAAGCTCGCCGAGGCTTAGGCCTCCTCGCGCAGCCAGCGGGCAACATCGCGTGCGAAATAGCTGAGGATGCCGTCAGCGCCCGCGCGCCGAAAAGCCAGCATCGACTCTAAGGCCACGCTGCGTTCATCGAGCCATCCCTGCTGCGCGGCGGCCTTGAGCATGGCGTACTCGCCGCTGACCTGATACACAAAGGTTGGTACGCAAAAGGTCTGCTTGACCCGTTGCACAATATCCAGGTAGGGCATGCCTGGTTTAACCATCACCATGTCGGCACCTTCTGCCAAATCTAGGGCTACTTCGCGAAGCGCCTCATCAGCGTTGCCGGGGTCCATCTGGTAGGTCTTTTTATTGCTCTTGCCCAGATTTTTCGCCGAACCGACGGCATCGCGGAAGGGGCCATAAAACCCCGAAGCGTATTTCGCTGAATACGCCATGATTTGGGTGTGAATCAATCGCTCTGCTTCGAGCATGCCTCGGATCGCCCCCACACGCCCATCCATCATGTCTGAAGGGGCCACGATATCGACCCCTGCCTGCGCCTGCACCCGGGCCTGAGCGACCAGAAGGGCTGTTGTTTCGTCGTTGAGCACATAACCATCGTCATCCATGACGCCGTCTTGACCGTGGCTGGTGAAAGGGTCGAGCGCGACATCCGTGAGCAGGCCGAGTTCGGGGAATCTCGATTTGATCATCCGAACCGTTCTCGGGATGAGTCCTTCCGGATCGGTGGCGATCACGCCATCGGGCGTTTTGACCGCAGGATCGATGACCGGGAAGATCGCCAGCACAGGAATGCCTAAGCGCACACAGTCTTCGGCCACGGCAAGCAGTCGATCAGGACTAAATCGACTGACACCGGGCATAGACGCCACCGGCTCCTCGTAATCATGTTTGTCGATGACAAAGGTGGGATAAATCAAATTGTCGATGCGAAGATGATGCTCTCGGACGAGGCGGCGTGACCAGTCCTCTTTTCTCGTGCGGCGGGCGCGAAACGCGGGAAATGATGCGGTATGTAGGCCAGGGTGGGGGTGATTGCTGCTCATGTCGGTTGAATCCTTGCGTCTTTTGTTGGCATTCAGGCCTTATTTCGCAGGCCGCTTGATCTTGAGGGCACGCATCTATCGGCTGAATTTCGCCGCACATCAGCCTGGACAAAGCTTGGGCTTGCCAAATTTTGTCCAGGCTTTATCATGGACAACTAATGCAACTGACGTCGCGACTGGCGTTGCCATCATGGCTTCCGATCGCTCCGATGCCGGCTTGCATTACCCGCTTCTCCTCCCTGAGCGGGAGCCTTCAACTGAAAGGCATTTGCCCCGGCTTGATGCCGGGGCCTCTTTTTCCCGCCTTGGTCGGTCATGTTTAGATCATGCATCGGGAAATAGGTGATCAGACATGTATCAAGATGCAAAAAGGGGCTTGGAACGGGGCTCTAGCGTCACATCTTTCGGACGTCCGAGACGTTTTACAGATTTTGGGCGTCAAGAACAAGCGCTTTCTATGCAAGGCGTGCCGTCTTTAGACGGCTTGAGGTGGGTGGCGGGCTTGATCGGATTCGAGCAGCCAAGCCTTGATGACCTGACGGGTTTCCTCAAGCCCCGTGCGATGTGTTGCTGAAAACAACTGGCACGTCAGTAAAGCTTGCGGCCGATGATGTTCAGGGGCTTTTAGGGTTTGCTGCATCGCTTTGAGGGCAAGCAAGCGCTCCTGATGGCTGAGTTTGTCGGCCTTGGTAAGCAACATGAGCACCGGAATGCCCGGGGCAATCCACTGCAATAGGTCTTCATCAAGCGTGGTGAGGCCGCGCCGCACATCAGTGATCAAGACCACCGCGCGAAGGTTTTTTCGCGCTTGAAGGTAGCGGCCGGCAAGTCGATCCCACTGCGACTTGGTGTGTATCGGCGCCGCTGCGTAGCCGTAGCCTGGCGTATCAACCAATCGCCCGATCCAGACAGGCTCAAGTTTGGCGGCTTCACCACTGGCGAACTCCCCCGCTTTTTTGCCATCGCTGTTGTCCCGTTCGATGGCGCTTGCAGGCAGTCGCAGACTGAATAAATTCAATGCCTGGGTGCGTCCTGGTGTCTTGGATGCATAGGCAAGTCGCTTGCGATCGCATAGCGTGTTGATAGCAGATGACTTGCCTGCGTTGGAACGCCCAACGAATGCAATTTCGGGTAAGTCGTCCTTGGGTAAGTGTTCCAGCCGAACAACGGTATCAAGGAACTGCGCGGTTTGTAGCAGACTCATGAGGTGCCTAACATCAGCTATTGTAGAATCAACCGGTTGCGGTCAACCAAGGCCGCGTTGCTTTGGCCTTTATTCGAGATCGAGTGATGAATTCAGTCATGAAAATGCCAGCCTTTATCAAAGGCAATTTGAAGGGCAAGGCTGTCCTGCACCGCGAGGCAAATTGCCGTTCACAGCCTGGCGCGCTTGCGTCAGGCCTCCGGGCTGCGGCGAATGCGCTTCGAAACGCCCCCCGTATTTTGCGAAACGCCATCATCGTAACGGGTACAGGCTTGGCCCTTGTCTTCGGTTCGAGTGCCGCATGGGCCCAGGACAAGGCGGCTGCCAAAGTCGCCAAACCGGATATCGCTGCCGGACAACAAATCGCGGGTGGGGTTTGCGCGGGTTGCCATGCAGCAGACGGCAATAGCCCAAGTCCGGCCAACCCTAAGCTTGCTGCGCAGCATGCCGCTTATCTCGCCAAGCAGTTACACAACTTTAAGCCCCAGGCTGAAGGCAAGCCACCCGAGCGAAACAACGCGATCATGCAAGGCTTTGCCTCGGCGCTCAACGACCAGCAAATCCGCGATGTTTCAGCTTATTTCGCTGCCCAAAAACTCAAGCCAGCCGCGGCGAAAAACAAGGACTTGGTTGAGCTTGGCCAGAAAATTTATCGAGGCGGCATTGCGGACAAAGGCGTTCCTGCCTGTGCAGGTTGTCACAGCCCTAACGGTGCCGGCATTCCCGACCAGTACCCGCGTCTTCAGGGCCAATATGCCGAATACACCGAGTCACAGCTCGTAGCCTTCCGACAAGGTACGCGTGCAAACAGCACGCAAATGATGACCATTGCCGCTAGGATGTCAGACAAAGAGATGAAGGCGGTTTCTGACTATATCGCGGGCCTCCGATAGTCATGGGCAGTGATCTCCGAGCCTCGCAACCTAAGACCTCAGAGATCACGGCTAAGCGGGTCTGGCAACAACGGCGGAGCCTTTTACAGTCGCTAACGGCGTCTTTACTACCCGGTAGGGCGAGCGCTTCAGGTATTGCCCTTGGTGGCGCTGTTTGTCTTCATCATCCGCTTGCCAAGGCCAGCGTGCTTACACCGCCACAGCCAACCGGTCTTGAGCCGCTTGCGGCAAAGCCTTCGAGTTTTTCGACGATCGAAAAGCCAACGAGCCATCGTGATGTTGTCAGCTACAACAATTTTTATGAGTTTGGTACCGACAAAGAAGATCCTGCGCTTTTAGCCGGGAGCTTAAAGACCAGGCCTTGGACGATTCGAATGGAAGGCGAAGTTGCCAAGCCGCAAACCATCGACATCGACACGCTCTTAAAGCTCGCACCGATGGAAGAGCGGATTTATCGCATGCGCTGCGTCGAAGGTTGGTCGATGGTGATTCCTTGGCTGGGCTATCCGCTTTCAGCTCTGATCAAGCGGGTTGAACCCACCGGTAACGCAAAGTTTGTCGAGTTTTTGACCTTGGCTGACCGACAGCAAATGCCAGGTCTACGATCGTCGGTGCTTCAGTGGCCCTACACCGAGGGTTTGCGTCTTGATGAGGCCATGCACCCACTGACCCTGCTCAGCTTTGGGCTTTATGGCGAAGTCTTGCCCAAACAAAACGGCGCACCTGTACGTTTGGTTGTACCTTGGAAGTATGGCTTTAAGAGCGCCAAGTCGATTGTTCGAATCCGCTTTGTTGAAAAGCAGCCGATCAACAGCTGGATGCAATCTGCGCCACGCGAGTATGGTTTTTACTCCAACGTAAATCCCGACGTCGCACACCCAAGATGGTCGCAGGCAAGCGAGCGCCGCATTGGCGAAGATGGACTCTTGAGCCGTAAGCGCAAGACCCTGATGTTTAATGGGTATGCCGATCAGGTTGCAGGGCTCTACGCCGGGATGGATTTGCGTAAGTATTTCTGAGCGTTGTGCCGTCTGCGCTCACGCTTGATGAGTCTGAGCATGGGATTGATAAGTCTGAGCACGCGGTTGATGAGCCCAAGCCAAACCCTAAAGTGCCTTGTCTGGCTTTTGGTGAGCTTTCCCTTTGTACGATGGGTTTTTTTGATCAGCCAGGATCAACTCGGGGCCAACCCGGTTGAGTTCTTGACCCGCTCGAGCGGCACTTGGACCTTGGTGATGCTTGCTGCAACACTAAGCATGACGCCGTTGACGCGATTAACCGGAACAAACCTCTGGATCGCAGTAAGGCAAAGCCTTGGCCTTTCTTGTTTTTTCTACGGCAGCCTGCATGCTTTGTGCTGGGCTTGGTTTGATCAGGGGCTCGATCCTGACCTGATGGCCGATGATTTAATCACCCGGCCCTTTATCGCCCTCGGCATGGCCGCTTGGTTGATCCTAAGCATCTTGGCGGCAAGTTCGCCCCGGTTTGCCAAACGCAGGCTTGGCCGGCGCTGGAAACCTTTGCATCGAAGCATTTACGCCTTAGCCATCCTGGTTGTTTTGCACTACCTCTGGCATAAAGCCGGCAAAAACGATTTTTCGGAGGCAGGGCCATGGTCTGCCCTGTTGATTGCCTTACTTTTGTTCAGAGTTCGTTTTGCCAAAGTGAGGCAATGGTTTCACGCTCGCGGATCACACGAAGGCTAGAGCCATCAACCAAGAGTTCGACAGCACGTGGTCTGGCGTTGTAATTTGAACTCATGGCCATGCCATAAGCGCCTGCCGAAAGAACGGCCAGTAAATCGTCTTCAACCCCAAGCCTAAGCGAGCGCGCCTTTCCCAGCCAGTCGCCCGATTCGCAAACCGGCCCAACGACGTCGTATAGCTTGGCTTCGCCGGTTGTTGGATGGACTTCAACAATAGGGTGATAGCCCTCATAAAGCGCGGGCCTGATCAAGTCGTTCATCGCAGCATCAACCACCGCGAAAAGTCGATCACCATTTTGCTTGACGTATTCCAGCTTTGTGAGCAACAAGCCGGCATTGCCCACGAGAGCACGACCGAATTCGAAAACCAACTCCATCTCACGGGCTTGAGGATGGCCTTCGATCCGATCCAAAATGCTTTGCATGAAGGCTGCCGGCGAGGGCGGATCTTCGTCGGTGTAGCGAATGCCGAGTCCGCCGCCCAAGTCGAGATGCGATAAGGCGATACCTTGGCTGTGCAGTTGCTCGATCAATTCAAGCAACTTTTCGAGCGCCGCCATAAAGGGAGGCATTTCGGTGATTTGCGAGCCAATATGACAATCGATACCCACGACCTTCAGTCCGGGATGTTGTGCGGCTTCACGGTAAAGTGCAAGTGCGTCTTGGTGGGCAATACCGAATTTGTTTTCCTTGAGCCCGGTCGAAATATAGGGATGGCTTTTGGCATCAACGTCTGGGTTAACCCGAAGTGAGATCGGCGCGCGAAGGCCCGATTCACGAGCTATCGTTCCGATCCGACGCAACTCGGCAGCGCTTTCGACGTTAAAACACTTCACGCCTGCCTTGAGTGCATCACGAATTTCGTCGCGGCGCTTACCCACCCCAGAAAACACGATCTTCGAGGCTGAACCACCCGCTTGAAGAACCCGGGCCAGCTCGCCGCCTGAGACGATGTCAAAGCCTGCACCGGCCTCGGCGAAAAAACGAAGGATTGAGAGATTCGGGTTGGCCTTCATCGCATAGCAGATCAGGGCCTTTCGACCGCTTAAGGCATCGGCAAAGGCCTGCCAATGCTTGCTTAGGGCTACTTTTGAGTAGACCCATGCAGGTGTTCCGTGTTGCGCAGCGATATCGGCGAGCGCGAACGATTCAACGCAAAGGCCGCGTTCTGAGCGCGAGAGCCAAGGCAAATGGGCAAAAGCTGCTTGCATTATTTCATTTGTCCCTGCGGTGGCAGGCTTAAGGGGCCGCGTTGGCCGCAAGCCGTCATGCAAGCACTGAGCATCAGGCTTGCAATCATGAGGGTGAGCAATCGTATAAGACGGGGCATAAAGCAAGGCATCAATGGGGGGGTTAAATAAAGCAATCAACAGGCATCACGCGGGGCATGACATGGGAAGGGTTGTTTATTGACGCCCTGCCTACAATCCGTGTGTTTATCTCATTGACATAAAGACGAGGTTAGCATGAGCGACGCAGACTTCGAACGACAAGGTTTGGCTTTGCTTGCCAACATCGAACAACAACTCGAGGATGCCATGGAAGCCAGTGGTGCCGATTGGGACAGTGATTTGGAGGGGACGGTACTGCGTTTGACCTTCGAAGACGACTCGAAGATGATCATCAATCTGCAAGCGCCACTGCGGGAAGTTTGGCTTGCATCACGCCGAGGGGGCTTTCACTTCCGATGTGACCCTCAAGCGGGGTGGATCGACACGCGCGATGGCGTGTCGCTTGGTCAAAGGCTTGTTGAGGAACTGGGGCATCACGCCGGGGTCGATCATAAGCCTTTGGCGCTGTGACAGGCAGGCAAGGGCGCCAATGCGCTTGGTTGACTTGGCGGTCGGCGGCTTTGCTCGGCGGTCGGCGGCTTTGGCCTGGTTGCATTTGGCTTGGCCGCCTTTCAGGGCGCGACCTTGCTAAGGCTGCACGCCAGGCACGGCAGGCGTATCCGAAAACTGCCAATCGTTGCCAACCAGATTAACGCCTTCCGGGGCTGAGGGTCTGCGTTCGGGCGATTTGCTCAAGGAGCGCTCAACCGCCTGAATCCAGATGGGCAGCGCCAAGCCGCCGCCGGTTTCGCGTTCGCCGAGCTTGCGGGGCGTGTCATAACCGACCCAGGCTACTGCCACCACATCACCGCCGTAGCCAGCAAACCAAGCGTCGACCGAATCATTGGTGGTACCGGTTTTCCCCGCCAGATCGCTACGTTTAAGGGTTGCCGTTGCCTTCGCGGCGGTCCCCGATACGGCTACTTCGTGAAGCAGTGAATCCATCAAAAAAGCATTGCGCGAGCTGATGGCGCGCGCGCGCGCGCTGCCGGCACTGATAGGTTTTGCGGCCGCAAGCAAGCGGCCCTCACGGTCGGTGATGGTGCGGATCAGATAGGGATCGACCTTGTAGCCACCATTGGAAAACACCGTGTAGCCAGCAAGGAGTTGCAAGGGGGTGACGCTGCCAGCGCCAAGCGCCATGGTGAGATAAGGCGGGTGTTTTTCGGCTTCGAAACCAAATCGCTGAATCCACGATTGAGCGTAGCGTGTGCCAATCGATTGCAGTAATCGAATGGAAACCATGTTCTTCGATTTAGCCAGCGCAGCTCTCAGCTGCATAGGCCCATCGTATTTACCATCATAGTTTTTTGGATCCCAGACCTGGCCCCCGGTAAGTGCCGGGTCAATAGAAATCGGTGCGTCGTTGACCACGCTGGCGCCATGAAATCCTTTTTCGAGGGCGGCTGAGTAAATAAAGGGCTTGAAAGCTGAGCCGGGTTGACGCTGTGCCTGGGTAACGCGGTTAAATTTGTTACGGCCAAAGTCAAAGCCGCCCACGAGCGCGCGTATGGCGCCATCCTCTCGGCTAGCCGATACATAGGCTGCTTGTACATCGGGAAGTTGCACAATCTCCCAGCCGCCTTGCGGCAGGCTTGCGATACGCACCACGGCGCCGCGACGGATTCTTCGTGCTGCCGGTGCGCGTTCCCCGAGTGCATTCGCAGCAAACTTGAGGCCATCAGGCCCGATGATGATATTGCCTTGTTTACCGCGGCTTACGGTGACTTGTCTTGGGTCTGCCCGCAGTACGACCGCAGCGAGCAAGTCATCCACATCCTCGCGATCATCGAGCGCGTTGTCGACGGCCTCTTCGATCCCTTCATCGTTGAGCGGCAACTCCACATAGCTTTCCGGCCCGCGGTAACCGTACTTGCGATCATAGTCGAGGATACCTTGCCGAACCGCAAGTTCGGCAGCCTGTTGTTCGGCGGCATTGATGGTGGTGTAAACCTTTAAGCCCAGCGCGTAGGCGTCGTCGCGAAACAAGTCCACCGTCATTTTGCGAGCCATTTCAGCCACATAAGGTGCACGGGTCGGGTATTCTGCCGATGCCGGCACCACCCGAATCGGTTCATTAAGCGCGGCTCGGTACTGGGCTTCGGTGAGAAATCCCTCGGCGCGCATTCTTCCCAAGACATAGTGGGCTCTGGCTGTTGCTCGTTTGGGATTGACAACAGGATTAAAGCGCGAAGGTGCTTTGGGCAACCCGGCCAACAGCGCGGCTTCAATCGGGCTTAACTGTTGCAAGCTCTTGTTAAAGTAAACCCGCGCGGCAGAGGCAAAGCCATAGGCGCGTTGGCCCAGGTAGATCTGATTCATGTAAAGCTCGAGGATCTGGGTCTTGCTTAAGGTTTCCTCGATGCGCATGGCGAGCAAGACCTCATAAATTTTTCTGATGTAGCTTTTTTCGGTTGAGAGAAAAAAGTTGCGGGCAAGCTGCATGGTGATGGTGCTAGCCCCTTGCTCCTTGCCACCCGAAATCAAATTGGCGATCGCTGCGCGTGCGATGCCAAGTAAGTCCACCCCATGATGCTCAAAAAAACGCGAGTCTTCGGCAGCCAAAATGGCATCGCGCATGAGCTTAGGAGTTTCGCTTGCCCGTAAGGGGCTTCGCCGCTCCTCGCCAAATTCGCCGATCAAAACGCCATCGGAGGTGTAAATCCGCAAGGGAATCTTTGGTTTGTAGTCCAGCAGTGCATTGACCGTGGGCAGTCGATCCATCGCCAGAATAAAGGCGAGCGCGAGGCAGGCTGCCAGTGACAGTGCAGCGACGCTTGCGATAGCAAAAGCCCAGGCAAACCAACGCGACCATGGCAGTCCTTCATGCGATGCTTGGGGTGGTCTGCCGCGAGACTGTCCGCCACCGGTTCCGCCACCACCGCCACCACCGCCACCACCGCCACCGCCACCACCGCCACCGGTTCCACCGCTACTGCTACCGCCACCGCCACCCGCGATATTGCCGCCGGCGCTTCCCCCCGATCCGGTGCCGCTACCGATGGCTCTCGCAGCGCGGGCTTGTTGGGCCGCCTCCTGCAGACTCAGGCGCGGCTCTCGGCTCGGGCTGCGCGCAATCCGAGTGCCGTTGAAGGGCTGGTCTGGAGGTGGGAGTCTTGGGTTTGCCATGCTTACTTTTGCATCAGAATGGGGCAATTATGGCCTGTTTTGAGCTTTGGACCGCGCTGCACTGCGATTTGAAAATGCGGCATCATCGGGCATGCCCGCTTGCAAGACCTTGAACGCATGACCCGCCCATTTCCCGATCCGAGTTGCCACCCGATCGCCTTCATCGGCATGATGGGATCCGGCAAATCCACCGTGGGTAAGCGCCTTGCCCGGGCGCTCGGCCGTCCCTTTCTTGACGCCGACAGCGAATTGGAGCGTCGTTGCGGTGTACCGATCCAAACGATTTTTGAGCTCGAAGGCGAAGAAGGATTCAGACAAAGAGAGTCCGAGCTGTTGCTCGGCCTCACCGGTTCTGCGGATCTGATTCTTGCCACAGGCGGTGGCGCGGTGTTAAGGCAGGAAAACCGCGAACACTTAAAAGCGCATTGCTGCGTGATTTATTTGCAGGCCAGCCTGCAGGATTTGTGGGTGCGTTTGCGCCACGACCGCTCGCGTCCGCTGCTCAAGACGGCCGATCCCAAGTCGCGTATCGCTGAGTTGCTGCGTTTTCGGGAGCCGCTTTACCAATCGGTTGCCCATTGGAGTATTCCAACCGGACGACAGGCGCCCGAACGGGTTGTGCAAGACATACTTCGCTTGCTTGAAATCAACTAAGCCACGACTTTCCAGGTAAACCATGACTTCCGATGCCATGACTTCCGATCTGCACCCCGATCAGCCAAGCGCTGATCGTCACTCAAAAACCCACTTCCGGAGGGTTCCGGTTGAACTTGGGGCGCGCAGCTACGATATCGTGATTGGGGAGGACTTGCTTGCGCATCGCGAGATCTGGATGCCCTTGCTCGAAGGGCGACAAATTGCCCTGGTGACCAATGAGCTGTTGGCAAGCCTGCATGCGCCCAAAGTGCGCGACGTGCTCGCGCCGCATGCTGCAAGTTTTATCCAGATTAATTTGCCTGATGGTGAAAACTACAAGGACTGGCAGCATTTACAGTTGATTTTTGATGCCCTGCTGCATCACCGTTTTGATCGCCGCTGCTTATTGCTCGCTTTTGGCGGCGGTGTGGTCGGCGACATGACGGGTTTTGCAGCTGCTTGTTATCAGCGCGGTGTCGATTTCATCCAGATACCTAGCACCTTGCTTGCCCAGGTCGATTCCTCTGTCGGTGGCAAAACTGGGATTAACCATCCGTCCGGCAAGAACATGATTGGCGCTTTTCATCAGCCCAAATTGGTGCTGGCCGATACCCGATGGCTGCAAAGCCTGCCGCCACGCGAGCTTAGTGCGGGGCTTGCTGAGGTCATCAAGCACGGCGCCATCGCGGACCGGGCCTACCTCGAAGAGGTCCTTGCCAACATGCCTGCTTTGCTTCGGGCAGACCCTGAGGCCATGGTCGCTGCGGTGGCGCGTTCCTGCGAAATCAAGGCAGCGGTGGTTGGAGAGGATGAACGTGAGGATGACCGGCGCGCGGTGTTAAATTTTGGCCACACCTTTGGCCACGCGATCGAGGCAGGGATGGGCTACGGGGTTTTTTTGCATGGTGAGGCGGTCGGGACCGGCATGGTCATGGCCTCGGAGCTCTCTCAACGCTTGGGCCTCATCACCGCAGGCGAGCGTGAGTTGCTCTTGTCGGCCATCGCAGCAGCCCAACTCCCCATGAAAGCGCCGGCCTGGTCAACGGCCGAGTATTTGAAGTGGATGTCGGTGGACAAAAAGGCGCGGGCGGGACGTCCGCGCTTTGTACTCTTGCAAGGTTTGGGGCAGGCCTTCATGCGCGAAGTCGATGAGGCGATCCTGGATCTAAGCATCAAGGCCTGCCTCCAATAGACTGCTCGGATTTGATGACGGCCTGGTGGCAGTCTCGATATACTGCAAGGTTCGTCTATTAGCACTTGCTGCACTGCCACAATTTCAGGACCTCGTCTGCCATGCAAGATCCCATGCCAGCTTCCAATTCGGTGACAAACGAAGCGAGCCATGAAGCGTTACGCGCTGCCATACGCGAAACGCCACCGGCGCAAGGCCTCTATGACCCCAGCCGCGAGCATGATGCCTGCGGCGTCGGTTTTGTTGCCCATATCAAAGGGCACAAAAGCCATCGCATCGTCGAACAAGGTCTGCAAATCCTGGGCAATCTCGATCACCGCGGTGCGGTTGGGGCTGACCCCTTGATGGGGGATGGTGCGGGCATTTTGATCCAGATGCCCGATCAGTTTTTCCGCGAGGAAATGGCCAGGCATGCGGTGAATCTGCCACCCGCAGGCGAGTACGGTGTGGGCATGATTTTCCTGCCCAAGGAGCAGGCTTCGCGTCTTGCTTGTGAGCAAGAATTAGAACGTGCTATCCGTGCCGAGGGACAGTTGTTACTGGGCTGGCGTGATGTGCCCGTGGATCGCGACATGCCGATGTCGCCCACGGTTCGGGCCAAAGAACCGGTAATCCGCCAGGTCTTTATCGGGCGTGGACCCGATGTCCGCGTGGTTGATGCATTTGAGCGAAAGCTCTATGTGATCCGCAAGATGGCGAGTCACGCGATTCAAGCCTTGCAACTAAGCCACGGGCGTGAATACTTCGTGCCTTCGATGTCGGCGCGGACGATTGTTTACAAAGGTTTGCTGTTATGTCATCAGGTCGGTCAGTACTATCGCGATCTGGCCGATCCGCGTGTGGTGTCTGCGCTTGCCTTGGTTCATCAGCGTTTTTCAACCAACACCTTTCCTGAGTGGCCGCTCGCTCACCCTTATCGGTTGATTGCCCACAACGGCGAAATCAATACAGTCCAGGGCAATTACAACTGGCTGCGCGCGCGCGAGGGGGTCATGCGCTCGCCGGTACTCGAGCAAGATCTCGCCAAACTCTATCCCATTGTTTACCCGGGACAGTCAGACACCGCAACCTTTGATAACTGTCTTGAATTACTGGTCATGGCTGGTTATCCGCTTGCGCAAGCGGTGATGATGATGATTCCGGAGGCCTGGGAGCAGCATAGCTTAATGGATCCAAAACGTAGAGCGTTCTACGAATACCACGCAGCGATGATGGAGCCCTGGGACGGCCCGGCAGCGATTGCTTTTACCGACGGTCGCCAGATTGGCGCCACGCTTGATCGCAATGGTCTTCGTCCGGCGCGCTATTGCATCACCGATGATGATCTGGTGGTGATGGCCTCTGAGGCCGGCGTCCTACCGATTCCCGAGAACAGGATTGTGAAAAAGTGGCGCTTGCAGCCGGGCAAAATGTTTTTGATTGATCTGGAACAAGGTCGGATCATCGATGATCAGGCCTTGAAGGACCAATTGGCCAACGCCCGCCCCTGGCGCGAATGGATCGAAGCGGTGCGCGTGAAACTCGATGATGTTCGGCTGAGCCAAACGGTCGAAGACCTGGAGCGCCCCAGTTCGGCCAGCCTTTTGGATCGCCAACAAGCCTTTGGCTACACCCAGGAAGACTTGAAGTTTTTGATGTCGCCCATGGCGGTCTCAGGTGAAGAGGCTGTAGGCTCAATGGGCAATGACTCGCCGCTTGCTGTACTTTCTTCCAAGAATAAGCCGCTCTATAACTATTTCAAACAGCTCTTTGCACAGGTGACCAATCCGCCGATCGACCCGATTCGCGAACAATTGGTGATGTCACTGGTCTCATTTATCGGCCCCAAGCCTAATTTGCTCGATTTAAATGCGGTGAACCCGCCCCTGCGACTCGAGGTCAGTCAGCCGGTCTTAAATACCGACGATATGGCCAAACTGCGCCATATTGATCGTTATACCGCTGGCAAGTTTCGCTCGCTGGAACTCGATATGGTGTATCCCACTGCCTGGGGCAAGGAAGGCATTGAGGCCTTTCTTGCCTCGCTTCGTGCCAAAGCCGAAGAGGCCGTGCATGCAGGTTACACCGTGCTGATACTGTCAGATCGTTGCGCCGACCGTGATCATGTGGCGATTCCGGCGCTGCTTGCCACGAGCGCGATCCATTTGCATTTGGTGAATCGAGGCTTACGCACCCGCACCGGCCTGGTGGTTGAAACAGGTTCAGCGCGCGAAGTGCACCACTTTGCATTGCTTGCAGGCTACGGGGCCGAAGCGATTCATCCTTACCTGGCGATCGAAACACTTTGCGACATGGCCCGTGGCATGCCCAAAGACATGAACGCAGACAAGGCTGTCAAAAACTATATCAAGGCGCTGGGTAAAGGTTTGATGAAGGTGATGTCCAAGATGGGCATATCGACCTATATGAGCTATTGCGGCGCTCAAATTTTTGAAGCCATCGGGCTGTCGCGGCAGGTGGTTGAACAATACTTTACCGGCACCCCGTCAAATGTCGGTGGTGTGGGTATTTTTGAAATCGCAGAAGAGGCGATCCGGGTCCATCAGGCTGCTTACGGTGATGACCCTGTGCTCGCGCTGAATCTGGAAACCGGAGGGGAGTATGCCTATCGCACCCGTGGTGAAGACCATATGTGGACTCCCGACTCGATTGCAAAGCTGCAACATGCTGTACGTTCGCAGAGCGCGTCGACCTACAAGGAATATGCAGCACTGATCAACGATCAAAGCCGCAGACACATGACCCTGCGCGGTCTTTTTGAGTTTCGTTTGGATCAGTGCAAAGCGATACCGCTTGATCAGGTCGAGCCAGCCTCTGAAATCGTCAAGCGATTTGCAACCGGAGCCATGTCATTGGGCTCGATCTCCACTGAAGCCCACAGCACGTTAGCCATTGCGATGAATCGCATCGGCGGCAAGAGCAATACCGGTGAGGGCGGTGAAGACGAGATGCGCTATGCCGCTGAACTGCGTGCGGGGCGCTCGACGATTCAAGACGGCGATACCGTCGCCACCGTGATCGGGAAAGATCGCATTGAAGTCGATATGCCGCTCAAGGCAGGCGATTCATTGCGCAGCCGGATCAAGCAGGTGGCCTCGGGTCGTTTCGGTGTGACGGCGCAATACCTGGCCAGCGCCGATCAGATCCAGATCAAAATGGCGCAAGGCGCAAAGCCTGGTGAGGGTGGTCAGCTGCCAGGCCATAAGGTGTCAGATTACATCGGCAAGCTTCGCTATTCGGTGCCCGGTGTGGGACTGATTTCGCCGCCACCGCATCATGATATTTATTCGATCGAAGATCTGGCGCAACTGATCCACGACTTGAAAAACGCCAACGCGCGCGCAAGCATCAGTGTCAAGCTTGTTTCTGAGGTCGGTGTTGGCACGGTCGCAGCCGGTGTTGCCAAGGCTAAAGCCGATCATGTGGTGATTGCCGGTCACGATGGCGGCACCGGTGCATCGCCCTTGTCATCGATTAAACACGCGGGCACCCCCTGGGAGCTTGGACTGGCCGAAACACAGCAAACGCTTGTGCTCAACGGACTTCGCGGCCGCATCACCGTTCAAGCCGACGGGCAGATGAAAACCGGGCGCGATGTGGTGATTGCAGCGCTTTTGGGCGCTGATGAGTTTGGCTTTGCAACCGCGCCGCTGGTTGCCGAAGGCTGCATCATGATGCGCAAATGCCATCTCAATACCTGTCCGGTCGGAGTCGCAACCCAGGATCCGGTGCTGCGAAGAAAGTTTCAAGGCAAACCCGAACATGTGGTGAATTATTTCTTCTTCGTTGCCGAAGAAGTTCGAGAGTTCATGGCCAAACTCGGCATGCGCAGCATGGATGAGTTGATCGGCAGGGCTGATCTGCTCGACACACGCGCAGGCATCTCCCACTGGAAGGCCAAAGGCTTGGACTTCAGCCGGATTTTTTATATGCCGCAAGTCTCCTCGGAGGTGCCTCGCCGTGTCACCCAGACGCAGGACCATGGTCTTGAAGGCGCCTTGGATAACCGTCTGATTGACTTATCGCGCGCAGCACTCGATCGCCAGGAAAAAGTTTCTTTTATTGTACCGATCCGAAATGTGAATCGGACGGTCGGTACCATGCTCTCCGGTGAAGTGGCCAGGCGCTACGGCCACCAAGGGCTGCCCGAGGATTGCATTCATATTCAGCTTAATGGCACCGCAGGGCAAAGCTTTGCTGCATTCCTTGCCGCAGGTATCACACTCGATTTGGTGGGGCAGGCTAATGACTATGTCGGCAAGGGCTTATCGGGCGGACGGGTGATTGTGAGGCCGACCAATGAGTTTCAGGGGGCGAGCCACGAAAATATGATTGTTGGTAACACCGTGCTTTATGGCGCGGTTGAAGGTGAAGCATTTTTTAGCGGCGTGGCCGGTGAACGCTTTGCCGTGCGAAACTCGGGCGCGGTTGCCGTGGTCGAAGGCACGGGCGATCATGGCTGTGAGTATATGACCGGAGGGACCGTGGTTGTGCTTGGTGAAACAGGTCGCAACTTCGCTGCCGGTATGAGCGGCGGGGTTGCTTATGTTTGGGATCCGCAGGGCGTATTTGAGTCGCATTGCAATCTTGCGATGGTGGCTGTGGAAGGCCTGCTGTCGACTGCTGAGCAAATCGCCCAAGTTGAGCCTGCACTTTGGCACCGTGCTGAATGCGATGAAATCATGCTTAAGCAATACATCGAAAAACATTTGCGCTACACAGGTTCTGAGGTTGCAAGACAATTGCTCGCCAACTGGGATAAGAGCCGCGAGCGTTTCAAGAAGGTGTTTCCTCATGAATACCGGCGCGCCCTCGGCGAGTTACATCAGAAGTCCAAGGCTGGCAAGATGGACAGCGTCAGGGCGACGGTATGACTTCATTGCAGCTAGCACCGAATCGATGACATATAGAACGTTTTAAGGTTGGTATCGATGGGAAAAATTACAGGGTTCTTGGAATTAGAGCGTCTACAAGAGGCAAGCGAGCCGGTCGGTGATCGACTTAAGCACTACCGAGAATTTGTGCTGCATCTTGATGATGAGCAGGCCTCGGCGCAAGGGGCGCGTTGCATGGATTGCGGGATCCCTTTTTGCCAAAGCGGCTGTCCGATCAACAACATCATTCCGGACTGGAACGATTTGGTCTATCGCGGTCAGTGGCAAGAGGCTATTGATACCTTGCATTCCACGAATAATTTCCCCGAGTTCACAGGGCGTGTTTGCCCTGCGCCTTGTGAGGCCGCCTGCACCTTAACGATTAATAACGATGCCGTGGGCATTAAATCGATTGAGCATGCGATTATCGATAAGGCATGGGAAGAAGGTTGGGTGAAAGCGATCAAGCCTAGCCACAGCACTGGAAAACGCGTTGCCGTTGTGGGGGCCGGACCTGCCGGTATGGCTTGTGCGCAACAACTTGCGCGCGCAGGTCATCAGGTGACGGTGTTTGAAAAAAATGATCGCATCGGCGGTTTATTGCGCTATGGCATTCCTGACTTCAAGTTGGAAAAGATTCATATCGATCGCAGGCTTGCGCAGATGCAAGAAGAAGGCGTCCGGTTTCGTACGGGCGTTTTGATTGCCGATGATGCGAGTTTGGGTGTGGTCACCAACTGGAGCCGTGAGCGATTGAGCCCAGCTCAGTTGCAGCGCGAATTCGACGCTGTGGTACTCACAGGCGGTGCCGAACAGGCCCGCGACCTGCCGGTGCCTGGGCGTGATCTCGATGGCGTTCACTTCGCGATGGAGTTTTTGCCTCAGCAAAATAAGGTGGTCGCTGGCGATGAAGTCTCTGGGCAGTTGCTTGCTAGCGGCAAACATGTGGTGGTGATTGGTGGAGGCGATACTGGCTCGGACTGCGTGGGTACCAGCAATCGACAGGGCGCTGCAGCTGTGGTGCAGTTTGAGTTGATGCCGATGCCACCCGAACAAGAAGACAAGCCACTGACCTGGCCTTACTGGCCGCAAAAGCTGCGCACTTCGTCCTCGCACGAGGAAGGCGTTGATCGCGATTGGGCGGTTGCAACCAAGCGATTTGTTGACGATGGGCAGGGCCGGGTAAAGGCATTGATCGCCTCAAGAGTGCATTGGGAGCGGGATCCTCAAAGCGGTCAGATGCGGATGCAAGAAGTCCCCGATTCGGATTTTGAAATCAAAGCTGACTTGGTGCTGCTTGCCATGGGTTTTGTGTCGCCTGTTGCAAGCGTTTTGGATGCCTTTGGTGTTGCCAAAGATGCGCGTGGCAATGCCCTGGCGGCAACCGAGGGCGAGCAGGCTTACCAGACCAATGTCGATAAGGTGTTTGCCGCCGGTGATGTCCGGCGTGGGCAGTCCCTGGTGGTTTGGGCGATCCGTGAGGGTCGTCACTGCGCGCATGCGGTTGATGCGTTCTTGATGGGCACAAGCGAGCTGCCGCGATAATCTTGCCCGGCAAGCGCCCGCCTGCTTTGGTCGCCGGGCCAGTCCTTAGCACCCGCTAAAACGGAGCTAGGTCATTTCAAGGCAGAGCTTGCCCACGACCTGGCGTTCGGCCATGGCTTGCAATGCCCGAACACCGTCACTGAGGGAAAAACGTGCGCCAATCGGGGGAAGCATCACCCCTTGCGAAAGCAGCTGACGTATTTTGGCGCGATCCTCGCGGCCCGCTGAGGGGTCACGGCGTCCGGATTCGCCTGCGCGAACGCCAAGAATCGAGAGTCCCTTGATCAGGGCGTGATTGACCGACAGCTTTGGAAAGCGGCCTGAAGCAAAGCCGACGACCAATACACGACCGCCCCAAGCCATGGCGCGTATCGAGCCATCAAACACATCCCCGCCCACAGGATCCATGCAAAGGTCAACACCGCGGCCTTGCGTGATGTCTTTGACCTTTTCATGCCAGGCCGCTTCAAGCACAAGGCAGTGGTCAGCGCCCGCGCCGCGGGCAAGCGCCAGTTTTGCCTCTGAACTTGCCGTGGCGATCACATGGGCGCCGAGATATTTGGCGAGTTGAACCGCAGCGATCCCAACGCCGCCGTTGGCGCCATGAATGAGCGCCGTCTCGCCGGCAAGCAAATTCCCCCGTCGAACCAGACTGACCCAGGCGGTGAGTGCGGTGACCGAGTAGGCTGCAGCTTGCGCGTCGTCAAGACCAGGTGGTACCAGACTCAGGACTTCGGCGGGCAAGACCACGGTAGTGGCAAAGGCGCCCTGTCGACAGCTGAAGGCAACCCGATCGCCAAGCATCAAGCGGTTTACGCCCTCGCCAATCGCCTCAACAATGCCGCAGCCTTCGAGGCCTAAGACGAAGGGTACTGTTGGCTTGTACTGATACAAGCCCCGGGTCATGAGTAGATCAGGAAAATTCAAGGCGCCTGCCCGCACCCGCAGACGTACTTCGCCAGGGCCGGGTTCGCCGACCTTGACGGCCGCAAGGCCAACGCCGCTAAGATCATCGCTCAGTTGATGGCACCAAAGCGCCTGATCCGGATGTTGGCGGTGCATCAGCGACATGCGACAGGCCTGAGCCTTCCTAAGTTAAATGGCCTGTGGTGCCTGCCTGGATTTCAGGGGCTGGATTTCGGTAGCCCACGAAGGCTTGGTGCACCGCTTGCATGGCTTGTTCGCTCAGTATGGCAGGACCACCCAGAGCGAGGCATTGGCTGTACATCATGGCAAGCGCTTCAACTTCCTGGGCGAGGGCAAGGGCACTGGCGAGGTCCTCACCCGCTGCGATCACCCCATGGTGAGCAAGCAAACAGGCTCGCGCGTGGGCTTGCAGCGCCTCGAGCATCGCCTGCGACAAGTCTTCGCTGCCAAAACGTGCATAGCGCGCGCAAGCGATGCGATTAGCATGACTTGTTGCCACCATATAGTGGAAGGCCGGTATGCCCTCTTGCTGAACCTTGGGCATGCAAGACAGGGCACTCGCGTAAAGCGAGTGGGTGTGGACGACGGCCCTGCATTCAGGGCGCGCGCGCAATAAATCGCGATGCATGCGCCATTCACTGGAAGCCTTGAGATCGCCATCAAACCTTGGCGGGTCATCCTGGAGCGAGATCCAGACCAGGTCTTGAGGCTCAAGGTTTTCATAGGCGAGCCCCGAAGGCGTGATCAGCAGACCTTCGCCCTGAACTTTGTTGCTTCGATCCCAACGCAGGGAGACGTTGCCTGATTTACCGTGGTTTATCCCAAGACGGTTCAAGCTCAAGGCTTGTCCGATCAGCGCCTGCCGCGCTTGGACTTCGCTGAGCATCGACGGCGTGGATTTCAAGCCAAGGTCTCCTGTAGTCGCACCGGATTGAGCACGGCATGTTCGGTGATCAGACCGCTTACCAGTGCCGCTGGCGTGATGTCAAAGCCCGGGTTGTAGCAGGCCTGTCCCGCTTGCATGATCTCGACAAGGATGGGTTTGCACAGCTGGCCATCGTCACCGCCACGGCCATCGGCAGTGCCATTCCCGTTCCCTGCCGTAAGTGGCCGTCCGCGAATCTGGCTCAGTTCCCGGCTGCTGCGTTCTTCGATGGTGACCTGCATACCACTTGGACAGTTCATATCGATACTTGACGCCGGGCATGCGACCCAAAAGGGAATCCCGTGGGCCTTGGCTGCCAGCGCTTTTAAATAGGTTCCGATTTTATTGACCACATCGCCATTGGCGCAGACGCGATCACAGCCCACAATCACCGCATCGACCAAGCCTTTCATCATCAAAAGACCGCCCGCATTATCGGCGATCACGGTATGGGGAATACCCGCGTCGGCAAGTTCATAGGCGGTAAGACTTGCCCCTTGGTTACGGGGACGGGTTTCGTCAACCCAGACATGCAAGGCGAACCCTTGCGCATGGAGCTGGTAGATCGCCGCTGTGGCGGTACCCCAATCCACTGTGGCAAGGGCTCCGGCATTGCAGTGGGTGAGAATCTGAAAGGGTTTTGAGGCGTCGCGCCCCGCCGCGTGCTCAAGCAAAACCTTTTGGGTCTGGATGCCGATTGCCGCATTGCAGGCCCGGTCTTCCTCAACGATGGCGATTGCTCGCTGCCAGGCTCGATCGGCCAGGGCATCGGCTGGCTGACCGCCTTGCTTCGCTTGCGCGCTGGCAAGGGTCTCCACAGCAGCGCTCACCTGGCCCAGTGCCCAAGCGAGGTTGACAGCGGTGGGACGGGTTGCAAGGAGGGCATTGGCAAGCGCATTGAGCCAACCCGCTTCACGATAGCCTTGTGGGTTCTTGGCAAGCGCTTCACTGATCGCCATGGCCATGCCAAGGGCAGCGACCGCGCCGATTAAAGGGGCCCCGCGTACTTGCATACTGGCAATTGCATGGGCGCAATCTTGACTGCTTGAAAGGCGGATCGCTTCCCGTTCGAAGGGAAGCTTGGTTTGGTCCCAGGTAAAAACCTCCCGATGCTCGATCCATAGCGTGGGACGCAGCGTCTTTTTGGTCATCGGAAATGGCGTCATCGGGGCTGCTTGATGAATATTTGGCGCAACGAGGGCTTGAACGCTTGCAATGTTAGCCTTAGCTGATGCGATCGCCTGCTTTGCCTGATCATCATTCATGCCGGATCTGAGCTTTTTGTCGGTTTTCTTGCTCGGCTTGCTGGGCGGTTTTCACTGCGCTGGCATGTGCGGTGGCATTGTGGTGCTTTTGAATCGGCCGATCATTCCGATCACAAAAAGCCACGGGCCTGCTATAAGCGACCATGATCCCATCGATGATGTGAGCTTTAAGCGCGGCAAGAGATCGCGCTTTGCGGTTGTTGCTGTTGTTTTGGCTCGCCAAATCGCCTATTCGCTTGGACGCGTGGGCAGTTACACCATTGCCGGCGGCCTGATGGGCGCATTAGGTTCATCGACCCTGTTGCTCAAGCACATCCTGCCCATAGAGCAAATCGGCTTTGTGCTGATAAATCTGTTGATGCTCGCCTTTGCGCTTTATCTTTGGGGTTGGGCGCAAAGCCTGCGTTGGCTTGAGCCTGCCGGCCAGTGGCTTTGGTCCAAGCTGTCGGGCAAGGCGGCTCGCTACTTGTCGCCAAGGTCGATGAAGGCGAGTCTGGCCGCTGGCTTGCTTTGGGGCTGGCTGCCATGCGGCATGGTATACGGCATGCTGCTTGCAGCGCTTGCCAGCCAGCAGGCCCTTGATGGGGCATTGCTCCTGGCAAGTTTTGGTCTGGGTACCTTACCCAATCTTGTTGCCTTGGGTCTCGGTGCTCAGGGTTTTGGTCGATTGCTGAAAAGACTTTGGTTGCGGCGGGCGGCAGCGCTCATCCTGTGTGCCTACGCGCTTGCTGGCTTGATGCGCCTTGATCCGCGCGCTCACTTATTGTCGGTGGTTGATGTTTGCATCAGTTGGGTGAGCCCATGACCGCCTGCTTTCATTGCGGGGAAGCTTGCCCGCCGAAGGCGCAGGAGGTACTGATTCTTGGCCAGCCAAGAAAAATGTGTTGTGCAGGCTGTGCCGGTGTGGCCAACACCATCGTGCAGGCAGGCCTGGAGCGCTACTACAGCCATCGGGAAGCACCAGGGCTCCAAGACGGGTTCGGCTTAGGATCCGTTGTTAGTCTGGGCAATGGAGCCGGGGTTGAGACGCCAAGTAAGCCTGGTCCTGTCGATGAAACCCTCGATGTGGAGCGAGACTTTGAGCGGCTGGCCCAGCGGCGCGGCTTTATTCAGCAAGTCGATGATCCCGAGCATGGTGTGCAGCTGCAGTCCTTTCTGATGATCGACGGTATGCGATGCGGCGCCTGCGTTTGGCTGCTTGAGCGGGGTTTGTCGGCTGCCGATGGTGTCCGTCGGGTGCAGGTGAATTATGCCCAGCAGCAGGCTCTGGTGCAGTGGGACGCACAACTGAGCAGCCTGGCGAAAATTTTGGCGCGATTGCGCGCACTGGGCTACCGGGCGCTGCCTTTTGATCCTACAGCGCGCGAGGAGCGGCTACAGCTGATCGAGCGTCGTCAACGACGGCGCTTGTTTGTTGCCGGACTTGCAATGATGCAGGTGATGATGTTGCAAACCCCGCTTTATTGGGCTCACCCTGGTGATGTCGAGCCAGGCGATGCCGCACTCTTGCGCTGGGCCAGCATGGTCGTGACCCTTCCAGCGCTGCTTTACAGCGGCTGGCCCATCCTGCAAGCTGCGGTTCGCGATGTCAGCCAAAAACACCTGGGCATGGACGTGCCTGTGGCTATTGGCCTTCTGGCCGCCTACTTGGCAAGTGCAATCCATACATGGCAGGGACAAGGCGAGGTCTACTTTGATACGGTTACGATGTTCTTGTTTTTGTTGCTGAGCGCGCGAAGCCTTGAAGCAAATGCAAGAAGGCGCTCTCAGCGCTGGCTTGACCGGCTCGCCGCCGGCATACCGCAGGCGATTCAACGCATCGGCCCTGATGGAACCGAAAAAGTGTTGGCAGAGGATTTGCAGGTGGGGGATTTGATCGCCATCGAGCCCGGGGCTAGCCTGCCCGCCGACGCGATGTGTTTAGAGGGCGACGTACATGCTGATTGCTCCTTGCTTAGCGGTGAATCAATGCCGAAGCGCTTTGCTTCCGGTGAAGTCCTGCCGTCGGGCGCTGTGATTGCCGAGGCTCAGGCAGTCCGCTTAAAAGTTGTGCGGCCTGCAAGTGCTTCAACACGGGCCGATTTGCAAAGACTGATTGCTCGGGCGGGCAGCACAAGGCCGGTCATGGCGGCAATGGCCGATCGCGCTGCGCGCTACTTTGTCGGTGGCTTGTTGATCTTTGTCCTCATGGTATTCGCCGCATGGCTCTCAGTGAATCCTGCGCGGGCCTTTGAGATCGCGGTTGCTGTGCTGGTAGTCTCCTGCCCCTGTGCGCTATCGCTCGCAGTGCCCGCCGTGCTTGCTTCGGTTCAGTATCAACTGGCGAATTCGGGGGTTGTTTTGCAAGCCGGTGACGGGCTTGAGCGGCTGGCTCAGGCAAGCGATCTGGTGCTTGACAAAACCGGCACCCTGAGCGTGGGCAGGCCGCAGGTCTTCCGGCTGAGCATCCTCGATCCCGCCTTTTCAGAGCACTCGGCGCTTGCACTTGCGCTGCCTTTGCTGCTTGCATCGCCTCATCCCCTGGCGATGGCTTTGGCGCGTCACGCTGCCGGCCAAGGGATCTGCCCCTCAAAAGACGATTCGCCAGGCGTCGTTCAAGGCTTTCTTGGTCAGGGCATGCAAGCAAGTCTTCCCGATGGCTCGGTCCTCAAGCTCGGCTCGCAGGCCTTTGTGCGAGCGCAGGGCGCTCAAGATGCTGTAAACGATGCTGCAAACGAGCAAGAGGATGTTTTGCAAGAGGTATGGCTTGCCATCGATCAAGTCCCGATTGCCCACTGGCAGCTTCGCGACGCTTTGCGTGACGATGCGCTTCCTAGTTTGCAGGCGATCAAGGCCATGGGTTTGCGCTTGCATGTGCTTTCGGGCGACCGGCAAACCGCCGTGGACGCTTTGGTCAAGCAACTTGGGCTTCTCAGCCTGTGCCCGGAGGGTCGCTTTCTTGGCGCTCAATTGCCCCAGGACAAGTGGGCTATCGTTCAAGCCATGCAGGCTGAAGGACGCAGGGTTTTTATGGTGGGAGATGGCTTAAATGATGCCGCGGTGCTCGCCGCAGCCGATATGTCGGCTGCTATTGGCCAGGCAAGTGATCTTGCAAGATTGCATGCAGGTGCCTTGATTTTGTCCGATCGCTTGGCGTCGGTGGTCTTTTTGATGGCTGCCGCTCGCCATGCGCAAGCCCTGATGCGGCAAAACATCGCCTGGGCGACAGCTTACAACCTGATTGCGATTCCCCTTGCAGCCTTGGGTTGGATTCCCGCTTGGGGTGCTGCGCTTGGTATGTCGCTCAGTTCCCTGGTGGTTGTGAGCAATAGCTTAAGGCGGGTACCTTGGAAGCGATCTTTCTCTTGATCCCGCTAAGCCTTGCTTTGCTCGGGGTGGCGGTTTGGCTTTACTTCCGTATGGATAACAGCGGGCAATTCAAGGATTTAGAGTCGCATGGGCGTCAGCTCTTGCTTGACGATGACAACACGGGGGTGCAAGCAGGCCAAAAGGACGTTGTTGCGTCGCAACAAATCCCGACTCAAGTTACAAAGATCGCGAAGCAAACGGAGCAAAACAAATCAAATAACCGATAAACGGTTGAAAATTGCCGCCTAAGCCTTCCGTCGGCTCACAAACGGCGTAAAATCCCCTAAAGCATTTGTGGAAATAGGGGGATTCGATGAGCACGATGGAGGCTTTCGCAAGCAGCGATAAGGCGGAAACTTATAACTATACGGTGGTGCGGCAGTTTGCCGTGATGACCGTGGTCTGGGGCGTTGTGGGCATGCTGGTCGGTGTGGTGATCGCGGCGCAACTGGCCTGGCCGGCTCTAAACTTCGACATCCCCTGGTTCACCTACAGCCGTCTTCGTCCCCTACACACCAATGCGGTGATTTTTGCATTTGGTGGCAGCGCGCTATTTGCGACTTCGTATTACGTCGTTCAACGAACCACCCATGCGCGGCTTTTCGGCGGCCCGCTTGCTGCGTTTACCTTTTGGGGCTGGCAACTGGTGATCGTTTTGGCGGCGATCACGCTTCCGCTTGGTATTACCCAGAGCAAGGAATACGCCGAGCTCGAGTGGCCGATTGATCTGCTGATCGCAGTTGTTTGGGTTTGCTACGCCATTGTCTTCTTCGGCACCTTGGCCAAACGCAAGATCGAGCATATTTACGTGGCCAACTGGTTTTTCGGCGCCTTCATCATTACGGTTGCAGTCTTGCATATTGTGAATAGTATGGCCATGCCCGCCTCGCTCACCAAGAGCTATTCAGCCTACGCGGGGGCCCAAGACGCGATGATCCAGTGGTGGTATGGCCATAACGCTGTGGGCTTTTTCCTTACCGCAGGCTTTTTGGGGATGATGTACTACTTCGTACCTAAGCAGGCGGAGCGTCCGGTTTACTCGTACCGGCTCTCGATCGTGCATTTTTGGGCGCTCATTTTCACGTATATGTGGGCGGGCCCGCACCACTTGCACTACACCGCTTTGCCCGATTGGACGCAATCACTCGGCATGGTGTTTTCACTGATCCTGCTTGCGCCCTCCTGGGGGGGAATGATCAATGGCATCATGACCCTATCGGGCGCATGGTACAAATTGCGTAACGATGCAGTCCTCAAGTTTCTCGTGGTGTCGCTTTCCTTTTATGGCATGTCGACTTTTGAAGGCCCGATGATGTCGATTAAGACCGTCAACGCCTTGTCACACTACACCGACTGGACTGTAGGCCATGTGCACTCGGGTGCGCTTGGTTGGGTTGGTTTTATTAGCATTGGATCGATCTATTATTTACTACCAAGGCTTTTTGGCCGCGCTGCGATGGCCAAGCCTCAGTGGGTGGAGTTGCACTTTTGGATTGCAACCATAGGGATTGTGCTTTACATCGCTGCCATGTGGATCGCTGGGGTGATGCAGGGATTGATGTGGCGTGCCACCAACCCCGACGGCACCTTGACCTATGCTTTTATCGAGTCGATTAAAGCAACCTATCCCTACTATGTGGTCCGCTTCCTTGGAGGCGTGCTTTATTTAAGCGGCATGGTGCTGATGCTCATGAATTGCTTCATGACCATCGCCCAAGGTAAGTCGGTCAAAGCGCCGATTCCAGCCCTTGCTGCACACGCTTAATCGACCAAGAGGAAAACATCATGAAGCTCGATCATGGTCTGATTGAAAAAAATGTAACCTTATTGATTGTGTTGGTGATCCTCACCATCAGCGTTGGTGGTCTTGTTGAAATTGTTCCCTTGTTTTTCCAGCGTTCAACCACCGAGCCTGTGGCCGGGCTCAAGCCCTATGACGCTTTACAGCTTGCCGGCCGTGATGTTTATGTGCGCGAAGGCTGTTATGGTTGCCACTCGCAAATGATTCGCCCCTTCCGTGCCGAGACTGAGCGCTATGGACACTATTCGGTAGCGGGCGAGTTCGTTTACGACCGACCCTTTCAGTGGGGCAGCAAACGCACCGGGCCAGACTTAGCCCGCGTCGGTGGTCGGTATAACGACGAGTGGCATCGGATCCATTTGATGAATCCGCGCGACTTGGTACCCGAGTCCAACATGCCGGGCTACCCTTGGCTCGCCAAGGCTGTGGTGAGCGGTGAAACCATGCAAAGCCATATGCGTGCCTTGCGCAAACTCGGCACGCCTTATAGCGATGAAGAGATCGCCAAAGCGCCTGAACTGGTCAAAGACAAAACCGAGATGGATGCCTTGATTGCTTATTTGCAAGGCTTAGGCACGGCGATTAAGCGTTAGGGGGCACAGCGATGGACTGGTTAAACGATATGCGCGTGCTCGTCACCCTGAGCTCATTTGCTGCCTTTGTCGGTGTGGTCTTATGGGCTTATGCGCCCGCCTTACGTCACCGTTTTGACGCAGACGCTGCCATCCCTTTTCTTGATGATGAGCAGCTTTTAAGCGAAGAGGCAGGTATGCATGAGGCGGCAGGGGTTCGAGGGAGCGCTGCGGCGCAACAGAGGTTAGCGAGGAAATAAGATGGGCACAACACAACACGTGGTGACTGATTTTTTTAGTCAAGGCTGGGGATGGTACGTGGCAGGTGCAACCGTCGCTTCCATTGCTTTTTGTATCTTCTTGATTGCGGCCACCGCCAAGCAGCGTTTGCCTGGCAACGAAAAGGGTGTTGGAACAACAGGCCACGCCTGGGATGAGATCGAAGAGCTCAATAATCCTTTGCCGCGTTGGTGGGTGGGTCTATTTATCATCACGATAATTTTCGGTATCACCTATTTATATTTTTTTCCTGGTTTGAGTACGCATGCAGGCCGTCTTGGCTGGACACAAACGGCGCAGTATCAAGACGAAATGAAGCGTTATGATGAGTCAACCAAACCCTTGTTCGCGCAATATGCCAGCATGACGATTGAGCAGGTTGCTGCGGATGCCAAAGCCAAGGGCATGGGCGAGCGTATGTATTTAACCTATTGTGTGCAATGCCACGGCTCAAACGCCAAAGGTTCCATAGGGTTTCCCAATCTGACCGATAAAGATTGGCTCGGTGTAGGTGATGCCGACTATATCGTTACAACGATTTTGAATGGCCGACAGGCTGTCATGCCACCGATGGCTGCAGCGGTTGGTACAGCAGCTGATGTGGAAAATCTGGCCAATTATGTGCTTTCGCTTTCGGGCGCTGCGCACGACAGCTTAAAGGCACAAATGGGCAAGCCTAAGTTTGGGGTGTGCGCTGCATGCCATGGCAACGATGGCAAAGGCAATAAGCAAATTGGCGCACCGAATCTGACCGACGATGTCTGGCTTTACGGCGGTGGATTAAGAACCATACAACACACGATCAATGAGGGGAAGCAAAACAATATGCCCTCTTTTGGCTCGCTGCTCGGTGGTGATCATGAACTTGCCCGAGCCAAGGCTAAGGTGCTTGCAGCCTATGTCTGGGGCTTATCCAACGAAACACAAGCCAAATAAAGAAGTCTGTAAGTCATGGCATCGCCCCAGCCGGTCGTGGTGAACCTTTATCAGGCTCACAAGAAGCTCTATCCCAAGACAGTCCATGGGCAGTTTGCACGTTGGCGCTGGGCGCTTGTGTGGTTGACCCAATTGCTTTACTACGGACTTGCTTGGCTCCCCTGGGGGGATCGGCCTGCGGTTCTCTTTGATCTTGCCTCACGTAAGTTCTATATTTTTTCGCTTGTTCTCTATCCACAGGACTTTATTTACCTCACCGGGCTTTTGGTGATATCGGCCTATAGCCTGTTCTTCTTTACCGCTATTGCGGGAAGACTA
>Ga0214921_10000640_pt1 | contig 63304 bp, 61 predicted proteins | sample LL1505_MetaG_FD_177992 | JGI IMG/M metagenome (GOLD analysis project Ga0214921, IMG submission 177992) | Freshwater microbial communities from Lake Lanier, Atlanta, Georgia, United States - LL-1505 | ecosystem: Environmental > Aquatic > Freshwater > Lake | place: USA: Georgia | collected...
AGCGTGGTCAGCGTGGCTAGCTCGAATGTGAGTTGAATGGCTTGCCAAGAATCGGGGGTCAAAATCATGCGTGTAAGTTTACGACGAAGTGCCTTCAACCTGGTTCTTTGCCTATATTCGACATGTGTTGGATATAACCGACACCACAAATTCCTGAGCGCGCTATCTTTGCGACTCACGAGTGCAGAAGCCTATAAAGTGCCAGCCACACCCAGAGAACTGTGAAATACCGCCATGCACACCAAAACCAACACCCTCGCTGAATGTCAGGCGCTTGACCAACAAGATCCTTTGCGCTCGCTTCGTGATTTATTTCAGGTGCCTGAGAGCATGATTTACCTTGACGGCAACTCTCTTGGGGTATTGCCCAAAGCAACGCCCGCTCGCGTCGCAGCGGCAGTGGCGCAAGAGTGGGGACAAGACCTCATCAAAAGTTGGAACTCTGCAGGCTGGTTTCAAATGCCACTTAAAGTGGGTAACAAAATTGCTCGCCTCATTGGTGCCAAAGATGACGAGGTGGTCGCAGCCGACAGCACCTCTATCAATTTGTACAAAGTGTTAAGTGCAGCGCTTTCTATTTCACAAGCAGATCATCCAGAGAAAAAAGTCATTCTGAGTGAGCTCACTAATTTCCCCACCGACCTCTACATTGCAGAAGCTTTGTGCAAAGAGCGTGGCTTCAGCTTGAAATTGGTCGAGGCAGGAGCGCTACAAACCGCATTGCAACAAGACGTTGCTGTACTGATGTTGACCCATGTGAACTACCGCACAGGCGCCATGTTGAACATGAAAGACATGACGGCTTCAGCGCACAGCGTGGGGGCCTTGACCGTGTGGGATTTGGCACACAGCGCAGGTGCTGTCCCTGTAGATTTGAATGGTTCGCAAGCAGACTTTGCCGTAGGTTGCGGCTACAAATACCTGAACGGTGGCCCTGGTGCGCCTGCTTTTGTTTGGGTTCACCCAAAGCACACAGATCGTTTTTGGCAACCTCTGAGTGGCTGGTGGGGGCACGCTGCACCGTTTGAATTCACGCCTGACTACAAACCTGCTGCAGGTATTTCTCGGTACCAATGTGGGACACAACCGGTCCTTAGCCTGACCGCGCTTGACACCGCTCTAGATGTATTTTTAGAGGTAGAAAAATTGGGTGGCATGCAAGAACTGAGAAATAAATCATTGGCGCTTACAGGCCTTTTTATGAACTTGGTCCAAGCGGAATTGGCTGGCCATGGTTTTGACATTGCCACGCCACTTGAAGAAAATTTACGCGGCTCACAAATGAGCCTGACTCGCAGCGAGGGTGCCTACGCCATTGTGCAGGCCATGATTGCGCGAAATGTGATCGGTGATTTTCGTGCGGGCGATGGCAAAAGCCAACCCGATATTTTGCGATTTGGCCTGACGCCTTTGTACACAAGATTTGTCGACGTCTGGCATGCCGTGCAGCACTTAAAAGAAGTGATGGACAGCGGCGAGTGGCAACAGCCGCGGTTTTCACACAAAAATACTGTTACTTAACAGGGACTTGCAACAGTCCCAACAGGGCAGTCCTAGCATGTCGTTGCCAAGACAAACCGACACTTCCCCGACAAGCCTATAAAAGTCAGCCCTTGCATCTCATGATGTAATACGCTTACTTTTTTAGCAGTTGGAGTTCCCATGTCGCGTTCCCCTAGTTTGGATCGTTTCCCCTTTGCTTATGCCACTCTTTTTTCTGTGGCACTTTGCCTTGGCCTTAGCGGTACTTTGGTAGCCTGCAAAAAACCAGAATCAGACACCGACAAAAAGCTGGATGCTGTCTCAATCAGCTTGGGCAATGAAGACGTTTTGCAGTTAGGCACTTCGGTACACGGTACTGGCCCTGTCATTACAGGCTCCCTCCAACCTCAAATTCATGCCGACCTGCGGGCCGAGGTTGCGGCCATGGTGATCAAAGTTCACAAAGAAAATGGTGAGCTTGTCAGAAAAGGTGATTTACTCGTTAGCTTAGACAACTCGGTTTTGCGCGACAACCTGAATTCTGCTGAAGAATCGATGCGTGCTGCTGCGCAATCCTTTGATGGTGCAGAACGCCAATATCAGCGAATCAAATCTCTTCAAGCTCAGGGCATGGTGTCCATGCAGGGATTGGAAGAATCTGAAGTTAAACGAAACAATGCCCAGAGTGAATTTGTGGCCAGCAAGGCGCGCGTGGCTGCCGCCAAGCAGCAGCTTGATCGAACAGAGGTTCGCGCACCGTTTCAGGGTGTTGTGAGTGCCCGCAAAGCATCGGCTGGCGACACTGCCCAAATTGGGAAAGAACTGATACAAGTCATTGACCCCAGCAGCATGCGATTTGAAGGCCAAGTCTCTGCCGATCAAATGAGCAGCTTGAAGTTGGGTCAGCGGGTTAATTTCCGGATCAATGGCGTGGCACAAAACGGCGATCAATTGGGCAGCAGCGGCACCATCAAGCGCATTGACGGCGCAGCCAATCCCATTACGCGACAAGTGTCTGTCATTGTGGAGATCAACGGCAAAGATCGCCCTCCGGTGGTGGGTTTGTTTGCCGAAGGTGTGATTGAAACCTCTTCCAAATCTGCTGTGATGATTTCTGAAAGCAGTCTGCGCAGAGAAGGCGACAAAGTATTTGCATGGGTATTGGATGGCAACAAAATTGTAAAACGCAATGTTCAACTGGGAGACCGCGACACACGCCTTGGTGAATGGGTGGTGAACTCAGGCTTGGTGGCTGGCGAAAAAATATTGCGCAACACAAGCAGTTCTTTGAAAGACGGACAGCCCTTTACGATGCGTGCAGACACTGCTGCCAAGGTAGGTCAATAAAACATGTTTCTGTCTAATTTCAGCGTTAAGAAGCCGATTGTCACCATCGTCATTTTGATCATGCTCATGGCCATGGGGCTGTTGGCATTGAAGAAACTCAAAGTCAATCAAATTCCCGATGTCGATTTGCCATTGTTGGTGATCGATATCAATTACCCTGGCGCATCGCCTGATACGGTTGAACGTGAAGTGCTGAACCGTATTGAAAAGGCCATGCAATCGGTCAATGGCATCAAAGATTTACGCGGTACAGCCAACGAAGGCAACGCCAACATTCAAGTGTTCTTCGAATTCAAGAAGAACATGGTGGAAGCCACCGATGAAGTCCGCAACGCCATTGGCAAGGTTCGCTACAAGCTCCCCACCGAAATTCGCGAGCCTGTCATTCTTCGAATTGACCCCGGCTCACAGCCCATCATGCAATTGGCGCTGTCTTCTTCAAGTCAAAGCCATGCAGAGATATCACGCATCGCCGAAGATCAACTTGCCGATAAGTTTCGCGGTATTTCAGGGGTGGCGCAAGTCAATGTCAACGGCGCACTCAAAAGAGAGTTAAGTGTGTTGCTGCACTCGCAAAAACTTCGCGAAGTGAACCTTTCAGTCACCGAAGTGGTGAGCGCGCTCAGAACTCAAAATGCGGCTGCGCCAGTGGGCAAAATTCGGGGTGCACTGGAAGATCAAAGCATTCGCTTGCTAGGCCGTATTGAAACACCTGCTGAGTTCAACCAAATCGTCATCAAGAGAAGCGGTAACGACCTCATTCGATTGGGACAGGTGGCCACCGTGTCTGATGGGTTTGCCGATCTTGCCACCATGAGTGTGCGAAACGGCAAACCCAACGTCGGATTGGCCATCACACGTTCACGCAACGCTTCAACTGTGAGTGTTGCCAATGACATACGTGCGCTGGTAGCAGAAGTCAGCAAAACTCTACCTGCAGGTACGCAACTTGAGATTACACAAGACGGTGGTGTTGAAGCGCGAAACAGCTTGAACAATGTGGTGGACGCGCTGATCTTTGGTGCCGGCCTCACAATTTTTGTGGTCTATGTGTTTTTAAATTCCTGGCGATCCACCCTCATTACAGCGCTGTCTTTGCCCACCTCTGTGATTACTGCTTTTATAGCCGTTTGGTTGTGCGGCTTCACTCTTAACTTTATGAGTTTGCTAGGATTGTCTTTGGCCATTGGCGTGCTCATTGACGATGCCATTGTGGTTCGAGAAAACATCGTGCGGCACATGGAACGAGGTTCAGACCGACGAACAGCAGCATTGGAAGGCACCTCAGAAATTGGCATGGCGGTGGCAGGCACCACGTTCTCCATTGTGGCGGTGTTCATTCCTGTAGGCTTCATGCCGGGGGTCTCTGGCGAATGGTTCCGACCCTTTGGCATCACTGTGGTTGCATCGGTTTTGGTGAGCTTGCTAATTTCATTCACTCTCGACCCGATGCTGTCTGCCTACTGGGGTGACCCACCTGGAGAACACCTCAAGCCTAAAAAAGGCATCAGCCTGAAACTCCAGCAATTCAATGCCTGGTTCGACCATCAGGCAGACCGCTATGGCAATGTCATTGCGTGGGCATTGCACCATCGACGTTGGATGATTGCGTTTGCAGTTGTCAGCTTCTTTGCTGCCATCTTTTTGCAATATCAGTTTGGTGGCTCTAGTTTCTTACCGAAATCAGATGGTAAAACTTTGGCCATCGATGTTCGAACGCCTGCCAGTAGCAATTTAGACTATTCACGCCTGAAGTTAGAAGCCGCTGCCGTCATGGCCCGCAGCTTGCCCGAAACCAAGGCAACCAACAGTTATGTGAACCCAGGTGGCGGCCGCATTTATGTTGACATTGGCAAAAGCACCGATCGCAAACGCACAGCACAAGACATTGCCATTGAACTGCGCAAACGAACCTCCCAATTGGTGGGCGCCGAGTACACCGTCCTTGACGACTTGTCCAACGGTGCATCAAAGCCCGTGCAAATTCGATTCAGCGGCACCGACTCGCGCAAACTATTGGCCATCACCAGCGACTTCATGGCGCAACTCAGGCAAGTGCCTGGGGCTGTTGACGTGGGCTTGTCACAACAAGACCCACAGAACGAATTGCAAATTGAATTGGACCGCGGCTTGGCCAATTCTTTGGGCATTTCAGTCACCGACACGGCCAATGCATTGCGCGTTGCATTTGCGGGCATAGAGGTGGGAGACTGGGTCGATCCTACAGGTGAATCGCGAGATGTTGCTGTTCGCTTAAGTCCCGAAGACCGGATGAGTGCTACCAACATTGAACGCCTGCCCATTACCGTCAGTGGCATGAACACAGTTGTGCCTTTAGCCCAAATTGCCAAAGTCTCGATGGGCAAGGCACCCTCCAAAATTGAGCACTCTGATGGCAAGCGAACCATTGGCGTCTCTGCCAATGTACAAGGTCGCTCTTCGGGTGAAGTCACAGCAGATGCCCTGAAGATTGCCAAGAACATCAATTTTCCAGAGGGTTACGGCATTGAGCTTGATGGCGCGTCGAAGGATCAAAAAGAAGTGTTTGCCGAAATGGGCATCGCACTGGTTTCGGGCATTGGCCTGATGTACTTCATTTTGGTAATGCAATTCAATTCATTCACCGCACCGTTGGCGGTCATGTTTTCTTTGCCCCTGTCGCTCATTGGCGTCGTGTTGGCTTTGCTCTTAACAGGCGGCACATTGAATCTAATGAGCCTCATTGGCGTCATCATGCTCATGGGCTTGGTGGCTAAAAATGCCATTTTGCTGCTGGATGCAGCACGCAGCTCAGAAGCCGAAGGGATGGACCGCGAAGAGGCTCTCATGGCTGCAGGGCGCAAGCGCTTGCGCCCCATCATCATGACCACCTTTGCCTTGATTGCCGGCATGCTGCCAGTGGCCATTGGCATTGGCGAAGGCAGTGAGTTTTACAGGCCCATGGCCACGGCCATCATTGGCGGCACCATTACCTCAACCATTCTCACGCTTCTGATCATTCCGAGTTTCTATGACAGCATTGAATTGACTCGCGAGGCTTGGGGTAGGCGATTCAAGGCGCTGGGCTCCCGATTGAAGTCTTGACCGCTCTGTTGCATCACCGCCGCCACAAGCGGTGATGCTTATTGAAAGCGTCTTTTGCATCCCGCTTCCGGTCATTCGACTTACAGTGAGTTGCAAAAGACAAATGGCGCATGTGATCGACATATAGTGCAACAGTTGCACTATATCTATTACAATGCCTACGTTACATGTTCTCCCCAATTGTCGCATCTTGATGTTTTTTGGCGATCATCCCCCGCCTCATGTACACATCAAGCATTCAGACGGTAGAGATTGCATTGTAGAAATTAAATCACTCAAGGTGATTGGAAAAGTTGCTGCGCGAGAAATCAAAGATGCAATTCTCTGGATTGAATTTGAGCGTGTATTTCTTTTCAAAGAATGGCTAAGGTGCAATTCATGAGCGAATTTTTTTATCCCAAAATTGAAAGTGTGACGGCACTTAAACCCTGGACTGTTCGAACTGTTTGGAACACTGGCGAATCATTTGACGTTGATCTTTCAAAACAAATGAAGAAAAAAGCCTTTTCTGAAATTCGCAAACCTGAAATTTTCAAAACAGTCCATCTGCAGTACGGCTGCATTGAGTGGTTTGATACTGAGCTAGGTGCTGACAATGTCTATGCTTGGGCCAAAGAGCAATCGGGCGAAGTCAGCCATGAAATGTTTGAATCGTGGATCACACGCAACGGCTTGTCTCTCACCACAGCAGGTGCAGCTTTAGGTGTCAGCCGAAGAATGATCAGCTATTACAAAACTGCCACCAAGCCCATCCCACGCGCCATCTGGTGCTTGCTTGGGATGGGAAATCACAAAACCAAATAAAACCCTGCCAAGAGCATTGCCGTCCATCAAGGAATACGCTTCTTTTCACGCCTAAGAAATGATCCCACCAGTGGCTGGCTGGCTCAGCGATAATCAAGGATTGCATCAACGTCCCGAATGGGCACTTGCCCTATTAGGATCTACCGATGAAAAAGAACTTTCCCCTTCAAATTGAAGGCAAAAACCCTGAACGCATCTTGGAAGCGGTCAAACACGAGATTCGCAAGTACTTCAAACGCGAACGCAATCGTGCAGTCCCCAAAGAAGTTGACTTCTGGGATTTTGATTGCAGGGTGGGTTTAACGGAAGAGACCGCCGAAGTGGTCAAAGTAAGCGCGGTAATTGAAAGCTTGGGTGCGTTAGCCAAAGAAGGTGCTGCTTCAGTCTATGTTGAAATATTGAGCAAGCATGGCGTGCGAATCATTCGACCTGAAAATGACCCGGTGATCATTGAGCGGGTTTTAGAAAATTAAGTCGCCTTAATATGTAATTTTGCCCTTACCTATGAAGCTGATTCAAATCAAGGACTTAAGCGCCAGCGACATTCGGTCTATGTGGCGCTTGGCATCGAAGCCAAGTGCTCCATCCAAGGGCAATGTCGCGTGGTCGTTCGAAGGCAATGGCATCCGAACTCGCACAAGCTTCATTCAAGCCTTTCGCGAGTTAAACCTCAGCTTTGTAGAGCTTCCTAATCTCCTTAAGACCCACGAAAGAGTGGCAGACTTAGCGGGCTACCTTGATCCGTTTTATGACATCTATGTCATTCGCGATTCAAATCACGATCGCTTGACTGAGTTTGCAAACGCCTCACGCAGGCCTGTTGTGAATGCCATGACATCCCTAGGTCATCCCTGCGAAGTACTGACTGATGCGTACTCGATAGAAAAAACAATCGGCCCACTTGCTACTGTCAAAGTCACACTCTGGGGCCCAACGACCAATGTGTTCAAGTCTTGGCATGAACTGGCAGGTGTTCTGGGTTTTGAATTGGTTCACCTGTGCGATGCACAATTTCATGAAAGCATACCGAATGTTCGTTTCAGTGAAACCATTGACGGCAGCACCGATGTGGTCATCACAGACTCCTGGCCGACGGGCTTTGAAAATGCAGCTTGGTCATTGAATTTAAATCACTTGGAAGCAATGGGCAAACCCAAACTGCTGCCCACTCCCCCATTTTCAATTGGCCGTGAAATTGGTTTTGATCCAGTGCACTACAAAGGTTTTATGGGCTATGAACAAAAAATCGATTTACTGACTGTGCAGAAAGCCATCTTGAGCTATTTAATGGCCCAATGAAAAGCCATCCATCTGCGCGGTGATCTCAATGCAGGTTGCGTTTGCCAGACTCATTGCTGAGTGCATCCAACACAAACATTGGAATGTCAGCATCAAATTTCTCACCATCTTCGGCCACGCAAAAATAACTGCCATGCATGGTGCCTGTAGGTGTTCTTAAGCGAGTGCCACTGGTGTATTGAAATTTTTCACCAGGTTGAAGCAGGGGTTGGTACCCCACCACACCCAAGCCTTTGATTTTCTCGTGCAGGCCATTGGCGTCGTTCACACTCCAAGACCTAGAGATGACTTGCGCAGCAATATTGCCTTTGTTGGTAATGGTGATGCTGTAGGCAAATGTGTACAGATCGCTGGCAGGATCAGACTGCTCAGGCAGAAACTGGGGGATAACTTCCACTTGGAGTTTGTAGTTTGGCATGTTGTTATTTTGCCTGAATTACAAATCCAAGCATAGCAATAGGATTATGAGTTTATCGGCAATGAGGGAGCTCAGCAATAATCTATACATTCCCTCAACCTACCCCAAATATGAAAAAGAAAGTAGCCCTGCCACTTTTAGGCATTGTCCTAATAGGCGTCATCGCTTCTCACATCAGCTTCAAATCTGCCGACCACAGCCATTTGATGGTCGTCGATGGTATTGAAATCGATGTACTTGGGAAAATACAAAATCAATGGCTGGCATACACTCAAAATTGTGATGGCGTGTCACAACCGCAAGCTGGCCAAGAAAGCTTTCAAGCTATCCAAACCGCAATTCAATCTTATAGTCCGCCGCAATCCCAATCTGCGCAAATAGCAAGCATGTGGACACTTGGAGAATGGACCTTGGCAGAAGTAGAGTTTGAGGCCTTGCTGCCCGCTGTCGTCACCCTTCAAAAAATCAGCAACGAACAGAAAGTTGTGCCGCGTGGCATTTGGAGCGGTTATACCAAGCCTTGGATGGCGGCCCCTTTGATTCGGACTTATCTCAAAACCCAAGTACCGGAGTTACCTAGCAAGCTGCTGAATTGTTTTGACCCTCGCTCAAAATCATTCAACTGATATGTAGCGTTGGGCAGCAAGCTCAACAAAAAACTAGAAGCCCGACAGCACCGCATCCATTGCCGACACCAAGGCACTTGCTTGCGCCGCAACATTGGCAACAGGTCGCTTGAGTAACTTTGCTGGCAAAGGCGCAGCGAAATGCGCAAGCGCATGCAAACGCTGACTCTTCACCATAACGACAGGGCACAATGCAGTTGGCGTTTTCATCGATGCATCTGAAATAGCAAGTGGCATGGTTAACCTTGTGGCTAACGCGTCAAGCAAATTGCTCTGTATCACAACCACATAGGGAATACCGTCAGCGGCGCTTTTGCTGGGATTGACATAGACATCATATTGGGCCATCAAAGATTTACCAAGGGCGCAGATCTGAGCCTGGTATGCCATGCGTTTCGCAATGCGCGTTTTGGGCACCGATCCAATCGGCAAACTCTTTTTCAAATTTTTTCTTGCGTATAGCCAGACTGCTTTTTTCGTGTTCGGATTTTAGAGCTTGATAGTGTTCTGCCGACAAAATAACGGTATCGAGTTGGCCTGCTTTTTCAACGAAGACGGGCTCGCGCTTGGCCTGAGCGGAAAGACTACCGAATCTGTTCTTAGCTTCTGTGGCTGTGACGCGCATGATGGACTTCCAAAGTGATTGGCTATTTTAGCCATTGTGGTTCTAGCTTAGCAAGGGATTCTGATTGCATTTTGTTTCAGCCCGATATGAATCATCAGCCAGTTGGAGCGTTTGGCAGCAAGGCTAAGGGTGGTTTACTGAGTGAGAACGTTGAGCAGTAAGGTCTAAGGATGGTTCACTAAGTGAGGGCGTTGAGTAGCAAGGCTAAGGGCGGCTTCCTCATACTGGAGTACCAGAAATCGTCAGCCGCCTTAGGCCTTGCTACTCAACTTGTAGTCGGCGGAAAATGTCTGACCACCAACACTGCTGTTCGCAGATGGGTGAGGGTGTGGTGGGTGGGTGACGATTTCTGGTACTCCAGTATGAGGAGCCCATCCACCACACCCTCACCTAGCGAGCTCAGCGATCTCAGCACGCTCAGCAAAAAAATAGCCCCGCAAAAAAGGGAGGCTACAAGACCTGGCGGAGAAGGTGTCTTACGCATCCAAACTCAGTGAGCTCCAGTAAGCTCCAATTCGTCTATACAGTGGTTAATTTTCATTGGTAATAAGCCCTAGCCAAATCCAATAAGCTCCATTAAAATCCAGAACATAATGGAGGGTGAATTGGTGGGTAGAATTGCTTCAAAACCGCTGACTGCTAAACAGGTCGAGACCGAAAAGCGCGAAGGCTATTACGCAGACGGTGCATGTCCCGGCTTGAATTTGCAGGTCGTTCACGGTCAAGGCCGAGTTACAAGATCTTGGCTCTTTCGTTATACATCGCCCACTACTAGAACGCGAAGGGAACTCGGACTTGGCTCCACGCGAGTGCGCTCATTGGCTGACGCTAGAAAACTTGCAACGGACTTCCGTCTGCAGGTGCTCGATGGTATGGACCCTAAAGATGAACGTGATAAGCATCGTGCTGCTGCCGTAACAGAACGTGCCCGCCGAATCACTTTTGATCAAGCCGTCAGAGAGTGCTTACAAACGAAATCGTTGGAATGGAAAAACGTCAAACATGGCCAGCAGTGGATTAACACACTCAACACTTACGCAAGCCCATTACTGGGTAAGCAGCCCGTAGAACTCATCACTACTGATCTGATCTACAAGGTGCTGGAGCCAATTTGGGTTACTAAGACAGAAACAGCTTCGCGTATCCGGCAGCGCATAGAAGTGGTTCTCGACTGGTGCAAGGCCAGAGGGTACATGAACGGGGAAAATCCCGCACGGCTCAAAGGCGCTTTGGGGGAACTTTTGCCTAAAGCTCAAAAGATCAAGAAAGTGGAACACCACGCAGCTATCCACTACACGCAGGTCTACGAGTTTGTGACACAACTTCGCACGATGAAGGGCACTGCACCACTTGCTTTGGAATTTATGTTGTTAACCGCCGCCAGAACTGGCGAAGTCGTTGCTGCCCAATGGGACGAGATTGACATGGCGGCTAAGATTTGGACTGTACCTGCTGAGCGTATGAAGGCGAATCGCGAGCACAGGGTTCCGCTTTGTAGTCGCGCTATTGATATCTTAAGAACGATGCAAGCGGCGCAACAGAACGTTTACATATTCGCGGGACACTCAATACAAAAAAATTCCCACCTATCCACAGGAGCATTCTTGGCGCTTTTCAAGCGACTACCGCAGTTCAAAAGTTACACGCCACACGGGCTTCGGAGCTGCTTTCGTGACTGGGCATCGGAAAGAACACAGTTTCAAAACGAAACGCTTGAGTTGGCACTTGCCCACACCATAAAAAATAAAGCTGAAGCCGCATATCGTCGGCAGGATCAGTTGGAAAAACGCGCCAAGTTGATGCAGCAGTGGCAGCAGCATGTTGAGTCAACGCATCGTGAAACTACTGTTACAGAAATCAAAAAGACACTTTTAGCATGAAAAAATCAGCTCCGGTTTACCGCTATCAGCTTCGCGTGCTTGCCGGAAAACTGGAGAAAAGCGCGCTAACTCATGCTGAGAGGGCTGGATTAGCAAAGCTTCTACAAGGCCTTGCTGAGGGATACAGTATCAACGAAATTTTAGATATAGAACCTCCCGCCCACAGACCAAAAGGTTGGGACTTAGAGCAACGAATTTTTGATGTTGCTGTGCTTCAATTGCCCAAAAAACACGGCGGCGGCGGACTTAAAAAAGAATTTGCCATTGAGGAAGTTGCCAGAATACACAACAAGACTGCGCAAACTATCAATGATGACTACAAGTCTGATCGCGGAAAAAAGATTCGTGCAATGGTTAAAACGAACTATAAAAACCCTTTGCAAGACGATGCCGCGTAACTCATCTTGATGAAGTTTAGGAGGGGGGTGAAGTCTTGACTTCATCCCCCTGATGTTTTTTAGCCACCTCCGGTTCAATATGAATTTGAAAGGAGGTCTTCTATGACCAATAAACATCAACCTGAAAAATCAGGTCAAAAACTAGCGACGCAGCTGCGCGTCATACGTCACAACCAAGTATGCGTAAAGCTCCAGATCAGCAGTGCAAAGCTGTTTGATATGGTGGCAAAGGGTTTATTTCCAAAGCCCTTCGTTTTAATACCGGGTGGTCGCGCAGTCGGATGGGTTGAACAGGATATTGACGAATGGATCCTTGGACGCAAGCAAACCCATTTAAGGGGGTCTATATGAGCTACGGCCTTCATGACACTGATTGGGCAATTTCTGCAAAAGGTAAATACTGGAAACGAATCAGCGGCAAGGTTGCTACTGTTGGCCGTAAGCCTGATGGTAAGTACTGGGCAATGGCTGATGGTATTTTTGCCGAAGGTAATTTTTACACTCTCCCAGAGGCTAAGTCTGCAGCAGAAGCCAAACTTCAACGCCTGACTCGTTCAAGAGGATTTTAAAGATGGACTCAATCAACGAGATCAAACATATGTGGCAGATCATCTCGCCAAACGAAGCAAGCGTTCTTGAACTACGTGCGATCTGGCCTGCTGGTATGTCTTCCAAAATGTCCCCATTGACTCGACACTTTCGTGCTGCAGATTACTCATCACTTGAAGCCTGTACGGGAGCATTTGAAGTCACAGCCTTGAAGCTCAATGAAGATGGCTTCAATATTTATATAGTTATGAACCCAATTGATTCAAACTTTCAAGGGGCTGCTGTCAAAGATTCAGACATTACTTGCAGAAAACTTCTTCTGATTGACATTGATCGTGTTGAACTGAAAACTGAACCTGCTACAGATGAAGAGGTTATTGCCGCAGGAAAACTTGCAGAAGAGGTGAGAGTTTATTTAGAGCAACATGGCTGGCCAAAGCCAATTCAAGTAATGTCCGGAAACGGGCATCACCTCTATTACAAGTTGTCTAAGACACCGAACACTCCAGAAGCAAAAAATTACATTCAACAATTGCTGTTGAAGTTGGCCAATACGTTTGACAACGAGATTGTCAAAATAGACACCGTTGTTTACAACGCTTCACGAATTACTAAAGTTGTTGGAACAATCGCAAGAAAAGGTCTTGAGTCTGAAGGGCGGCCATATCGAATGGCTAGAGTTCTATGAACAATGATGGACTTGAACTGATAAAGCGAACATTAGAGGCACTAGCCCCAACGGAGAAGCTTGAATCCTCTACTTTTGGACAATCGGTCAATAGACCAAACACATTAACTAGAAGTTTGATGGGGAATAATGAGTCCCCCGAGGCGGTCGCGAATCTTCAAGACGCATTGCTTTTTCTAAGTTCTAATGTGAAACGTGGTTTAGGGTCGTTTTATTTGCCTGATGGAAAACCAGACCCAAATTACTGGTTGGCAACAGTTTGGGCAATAAAAAGTCTCAACTGGGAAGGTGGAGAAAGCATTGCTCGGCAATGGTCCATGCAAAGCATTAAGCGCTACTCTCATGATGGGTTTGATAAAGCTTGGAAGGGATTTAAGCATGATCACCCAAACCCTATTGGGATTGGCTCCCTTTACAAGCGCGCAATGGAGTTGGGCTGGAAGCAAGCGCCACATATATCTCCAGCTAATAGTTTTCATTACAAGCTACTCAAGGGCGAAGATCTTCGTAATCTGCCCGCCATGCAATGGCGACTCAAAGGTGTTCTGCCGCAGCTAGGCTTGGCGGCTTTGTATGGTCCTAGTGCATCTGGAAAATCTTTTCTCGCCTTAGATATGTGCATTGCCATTGCGGAGGGTAAGAAGTGGTTTGGGATCCGCACTACACCAAGTCCAGTGATTTATGTTGCCCTCGAAGGTGAGTCTGGATTCAGGAATCGAGTAGCAGCTTGGGAGCTTGAAAACAACCGGAAGTTGCCACTTACCATGAACATGGTGCTTCAGCCGTTTCAAATCACGAACCAATTAGATGTTGATTCCTTAGCAGCCTCGATTCCACATGACTCGGTTGTTATTGTCGACACCCTCAACCGCGCTGCTCCCACCAGTGACGAGAACTCGAGCAAGGAGATGGGTGCGATATTGCAGGCATGTAAGAGGCTTCAGGTCCTGATTGGTGGGCTGATCGTTCTGATTCATCACACGGGCAAAGACACCACACAGGGGGCACGGGGACACAGTTCATTTTTTGCTGCACTTGATGGTGCAATCGAAGTTAAACGTACAAATGACAAACGGTTATGGTCAATTGCCAAGGCGAAAGACGGGCAGGACGGAAATCAATATGCTTTTACATTGAAGCTGCACCAACTGGGTGAGGACTTTGATGGCGATAAAGTTACAAGTTGCACTATCAATCAAGTCGCAAAGAACATTTTTGTTAAAAACCCACCAACAGGCGCAAAGCAAAAAGAAGCTTGGCGAGAATTTAAGTTCAATATCGCAGAAATTGGTGTTCTAAATGCCCCAGTTGCAGACTGTCCTAAAGACATCCACTGCGTAGATTTTGAGGTAGCGGTGAAATTTCTAGCCTCAACGCTTATGACAACAGACAAGAAAAAACGTAACAACGAAGCGCGAAGACTTTTAACATCGCTTGTCACTAGTGGACATATTGAAACCGCGCTGGACCAAAACGATGACGCGTGGTGTTGGATAGCATGAGAAAAAAAGTCCAGTCCAAAAAGTCCCACCCCTAAAGGGGTGTGGACAATTTAGACTTTTGGGCCGAATCTAAATAATCAAAAAATATAGGGTTTGGACTTTTTGGACTGCTGCAAAAGTTAGCGCGTACTGTGGTCCATGGTTTTAATCATTTCATTTTGAAAGCGCCAGTGCCTAAAGGCTTAGGCTTGTTCAATTCTTTGTCCAGCGCAAACTCAACGATATCTTTGATAATAACCAACTGTTTATAACCGGTCGGCTTTCTTCCACGTGTCCTTGTGGCAGTCGTCATCTTCAAGACATGCATTGCATCCTCAAGCTGCATCATTTCAGCCAACTTCTGTGACAGTTCCCGTTTTGCCTGTTTGGTGAACTCACCAGTTTTAATGTGCGCCGCTGCTGACCGTGCTTTGCCTGCCTCGGTAACTGGGCCTTTATTTCGACCACCATGGTGCCCACATTTCTGAGTGCTACTTGATTTCAGGGCTGGCTTGAGACACTGGTTACCACTCCTCACAGATTTGGCTGTGCACCTCAGGCATGAGATACGCCCCCCGGCTGTTGATAGATACTTTTCCATGCTCACCTCTATATTTCATATTATGAAATAATAAATGATGATCCAGATCAGTCAAGCAGTATGAAATGTTTGATTGCAAGATTTGTTATAAAACTTGTATGGTTAAACTGAAAGAGTGTTAAAAGAAGACGTCAAAACTTTGTGGCGACGAGTCAATTTATTTAAAAATTACACCTGATGGAAAGTTACCAATAGGGCCGAGATTATGAAATCAAAGTTTTTATGTATTGTTGCAGTTTCTACCCTTTCTCTTTTGGGTTGTGGAGGTAATGAAAATGCGAACACAGCAAATCTCTCAGGTCAAGTAGCTCCTTCTAAAAATTTGCCAACTGTTACACATTACGCTGCATCAAGATTTTTAGAGCATGCATCTATGGGGCCATCGCAATCCTCTGTAGCTCAAGTAAAAAAAATGGGCTTAGAAGGATGGATTAACTATCAAATGAAGTTGCCACCAACAATTATCAAAACACCTTCAAATTTGATTAATTTTGATGCCAACTTGGATAGGCCAGCCTACCTAAGAATGCAAGATCATTACCACCTCAACGTTTACAACTTACTAGTTGGTGGAGAAGATCAATTAAGAATCCGAACGACCTGGGTGCTTTCAAACTTTTTAGTTGTTTCACAGAGAAAAGTACCTTTTTACGGAATGCTAGAAGCCATTAACCTATTTCAAAATAATGCTTTTGGGCAATATGGAGATTTACTAAAAAATCTCACACGAAATGCTGCAATGGGTTTTTATTTGGACAATGTGCAAAATAACCAACGAAAGTTAAATGAAAATTATGGTAGAGAGTTGATGCAATTATTTTCAGTTGGTTTAGTACAACTTAATATGGATGGCACAACAAAAAAAAGTTCTAGCGGAAAAATACTCGAAACCTATAGCCAGAAGGATGTCATTGAAATTACCCGAGCATTAACTGGCTGGTCATATGCTCCTTCTGAGGTTGAATTGCTTTCCCAAGCGGCTGGGAACTACGACAAGCCAATGGTTGAATGGCCAGGCAATCACGATACTGGTAGTAAAACGATCTTAGGTAAAACTATTCCTGCTGGGCAAGATGCCAAAAAAGATTTAGACAGTTTGGTTGAAATCCTAATTGAACACCCGAATACTGCACCTTTTGTTTCTTTGCGATTGATTCAGGGCATGACTACCAGTGATCCTTCACCAGCTTACATCACAAGAGTTGCAACCATTTTTAGGGACACCAAAGGAAATTTAGCAAAAGTTATAACCGCAATCTTGACCGATCCAGAAGCAAGACAAGGCGATACCTTTGGAAAGTCTGCAGCAAATTTCGGTCGAATTAAAGAACCTTTGTTAGTTTTCACATCTGGATTTAGAGGGCTGGGCTGCAAAGTAGCAGTGAAGTCAAATAGCGACCCTACCAAGGTGCTTCGAAGCTACGGGCAGGAACCTTTTTATGCTTATTCTGTGTTTAATTACTACCCTCCTAATCATCGGACTCAGGGTAGTAATGTGCTTGCACCAGAGCAAAAAATGCTGACTTCTACAGAGTTTTCTAGCCGAATGCTTTTCTTCTATTCCGCTTTCGAAAATGAATCTTTGCTTAATGATGCTGGCTGCGATGTATCAGTATTTAAAGAAGCTCAAAACACATCTATTGATAGATTAATTGCTTTGATGAATGAGCGGTATTTTAGAGGTGCGCTGCCTGAAAGCATTGCCGGAAGCCTCTCTGAAGCCGTGATGAATCAACAGAAAAATCAAGGCTTAAGACTGACAGGTTCAATACTTGATCTAGCATCTTTAACACCAGCATTTGGAGTTTCAGAATGATAAATCGCCGGAATTTTCTCAACAGCACAAGCTTAATACCCTTAGCTGGTTTGGCTGGAGTTATGGGCTCCATCAAATCTGCTCAAGCTGCCGATTACAAAGCTCTTGTCATTATCTTTTTGTCTGGTGGATACGATGGAAACAATATTCTTGTGCCTACAGATTCCGCCTACAGTGATTACCTCAATGCCAGATCTTCACTTGCTCACCCAAAAGACAGTTTGGTTCCTCTTTTAGGAAATCATATTGGACATAAATTTGGTTTGTCGCCAGCCAGTAGACCTTTAGCTAGTTTGTTTGAACAAAAAAGATTGGCTGTGGTATCGAATGTAGGAGCCTTAGTTCAACCAACCACCATGAGTCAATTCCGATCTGAAGCCGCCAAATTGCCGCCATTTTTAGGATCGCATACCGAGCAAGAACAATGGATTCAAGGCTGGATGGGCGAGGAAGATACGACCGGTTGGGCTGGCAGAACCATGGACTCAATGAATCCTTCAATGAAGAATTTCCAGCCGCTTGTTGCAATGGCAAGAGATTACACAGCTGTGGTAGGTCACCAAACTGCATTAAGCCTGGCAAATAGCAATGGAGGATCTCGATGGGGAATAGCAGATCTATCTGATCCAAGCAACATAGCAAGGCAGCGCTTAGAGTGGGCAAGTAAACTTCAATCTAGAAATTTTTATAAATCAGAGTTTTCAAGAAGTCTGAGAGACGCATACACCGATACTGTTAATTTCTCTAATGGTGAAAAATATGGAACTGCCCCATCAGGAAATTTTCCAGATGTTCAGGTTGGACGTGACTTGCGTTATTTAGCAAGACACTTATCTTATTCAAAACAAATTGGTGCACGTCGACAAATATATTTAGTTCAAGATGGTGGCTATGATACTCACGCCGATCAACTCTCTACCAGTCAAGGCCAGCCGGGTTTGGAGTTGCTATTTGGAAATGTGGCAAATAGCATTTCTGCTTTCGACAAATCCATTCAAGCTTATGGAATGAATAATGATGTTGTAACCGTCATCATTTCTGAGTTTGGCAGAACTCTAGATCCTGCTTCTGGCCTTGGTTCTGATCATGCTTGGGGCAACCACTGGTTTGCTTTAGGTGGCCCAGTGAAAGGCGGGATAGTTTATGGCAACACATTTCCCGATCTAAAAGTCGGCGGAGTAGACGACGCATCTTTTTGGAAACCATATCGCGGACAATGGATTCCACAATTTTCATCTGATCAATTCTCGGCAGATTTGGTTAATTGGCTTGATTTAACGCCAAGCGCGACATTGGCTGTTATGCCAAACTTAGCTAATTTTCCCCAGAAAACCATTGGCTTTATCTAAGGAATGGTGACTAAATATGGCTGACGTCAAAGGCACACCGAGTAAAGACATTTATAAAGTAAAACCGGGTGAATTTTATTATGGTTTAGAGGGTGATGATGAAATCAGCATAGATTCAGGCGGAATTGCAGAGGGTGGGCCAGGAAACGACTTAATCAGTGTACTAGCTGGCCTGCCCCTACAAAATGCAATCATTTGTTATTGGTCTGCCACTTCTGCCATATTAGTAGACCTTGAAGCAGGCTACGCAGAGGATGGTTTAGGGACTAGAGACAAACTCGTTAATGTTCATAACGTTCACGGATTTAAGCAAAGTGGCGACAAGGGCTATGGCTCTTCAGCAGATGACAATTTTTTTCTTAGCCCCTATACAAATCAACAAGGCAAAATATTTTTTGATGGTCGCGCTGGGTACGATAACGTTGAGATAGCAATAGATAAAAGTCGTGGCCAAGGTGAACTCGTTTTAACAATCTCTGCTGACGCAAGAAAAGTCATTGCTTATCAATCAAATTTCCCTAGTTTCATATTTGAGTTAAATAATATTGAAAGTGTATCTACTTGGGAGCCTGCATTACAAAAGCGAGTTTTATTCGATTTGACCTCCTTAATAGACATCACCAAAATTGGGCAAGAAACGTTACTAAGAGGATACAAGGGGTGGCAACTTAACGAAGTGGGCACTCAGACTACTCTCACCTACAGTTTTTTGAATAAACCCTCTGCTTCAGGCTCTGAAGGTGGAACTGGCTTCTATGCTTTCACGGCAGAACAACAACAAACAGTACGCGATCTTTTCTACATCTTGCAAAATCAAACAGGTTTGGCCTTTGCTGAAGTTGCCGGTGATGCTGGGCAAATTAGATTTGGTGTCAATCAACAATCAAACACTAGGGGCTATTCCTTTATTCCGGATGAATTCAAAGGTGATGCGCGCGCAGGAGATGTTTGGCTTGATCAGGAAACTGTAGCAGCCTTGAAGCCTGGACAAGAAGGCTATTACGTATTGCTCCATGAACTGGCCCATGCACTAGGTTTACAGCATCCTCTGCCAGAAACTGATACTTCAGGTGCTACGGTGCTTCTAAATTCATTCAGTTCTATTTCCAATACCGTAATGTTGGATGTATCTGATACAACGCAAGGCAGCTCTTGGCCTACATGGTTTGGAAATTTAGACGTTCAAGCTCTTCGCTATCTGTATGGATACAAAGCTTACTCTACCAGTAATGAAGTCTACGCTGTGACGGATACAAGTCCAAATATTTCAATTGTTGACGATGGTGGAGTAGATGGCTTAGATGCGTCGGCTACAAGTGTTTCAGCACGAATTGATTTGCGCGAGGGAAAGTTAAGTTCAATAGGGGCAAGTGCAGATGGAACTGCAAAAAGTAACAACGTGTCAATTTCAATAGGCAGTTTGATCGAAAATGTTACGGGCACATTATTTGATGATCGAATTATATGCAACCAACTAAATAACCTTATCACATACATTGGCGGCAATGACATTGTTGATGGTTTAGCTGGAATCGACACTTTACGATTATGGAATTCTTCTGCAGAATTAAGTGTGAGAAAAGACAACGCTACAGGGTTTTGGAACGTACAAGGTTCTAATGGCACTTTAGGCTTTGTTGAATTAAGAAACACAGAGAGAATTTTGTTCTCAGATACTTCATTGGCTCTTGACACTGAGGAAAGACAAGCTGCTGCATTAACAGCAAAAATTCTTGGTGCAGTCTTTGGTAAAGATGGTTTTTTAAATCTATCCTACAGAGGAATAGGTTTATATTTTTTAGACAACGGATGGAGTTACGAAGCTTTAACTCAACTTGCTCTAGATGTACGTTTAGGAACTGGTGCCTCCAAAGAAACTGTGGCTCAGTTGCTGCAGGCGAATGTGCCCGGCTTGGTGGTCAATACGGGCGAATATTCAACAACCACGGCCATGGCCATATATGCACAGGAAAGTGCGCTAAACAAAACTAATGTTGACTTGGTGGGCCTGGCTAATGCTGGTATGCCTTATCAGTTTTTGGGATAACGGATTGTTGATTAAGTTACTGATGGCCCCTCACCCAATATGCGAATGCTGCGCCGCATAACCCAACTTTGCCGAGCTCCGTTCTCACAGTACCCAGTCGTCTAACGTTTGACAAAGATTCTTGGATTTTTATATTGCGGCTACGGAACAGTGATTAACCTGTCTGGAGAGGGCCACCTCGAAAACGGGGGGTGGGGGGTAGGTGGGGTCTGGCTGGGGGTGGTTTTTTTGTGAATTCAAATTTTGAATTGCAGAAGCCACTGTTCGCCGCAATGGAAATTACGCTTTGCTGATTTAATCCCCACACGTAGCATCAAGAGAAATTTACCCTCGAGCTTGCTGGTGGGTAAATTGGTGGGTAGAAATGAGATAAGTGCCAAAAGGCGCTTATCTAAAAGGCCTCTGGCGGAGAAGGTGGGATTCGAACCCACGGTGATGTTGCCACCACGCCTGATTTCGAGTCAGGTACATTCGACCACTCTGCCACTTCTCCTGCACTCAACATTGCGGCTGGTCACTGCCGCAAATTCTATCAGCCGCCTTCAAGCGCGCAATTCAGTGATGCCACCCATATAAGGTCGCAACACCTCAGGCACCGTTACAGAACCATCTGCATTCTGATAATTTTCCAGCACAGCCACCAACGCACGTCCAACTGCCAAACCAGAACCATTCAAAGTGTGCACCAGTTCATTCTTACCCTGCGCATTTTTAAACCGGGCTTGCAAACGACGTGCTTGAAAAGCCTCGCAGTTAGAACAAGAACTGATCTCACGATAAGTGGCTTGTGCAGGCACCCAAACTTCCAAATCATACGTTTTGGTAGCACCAAAACCCATATCGCCAGAGCACAACAGCATGACGCGATAAGGCAAGCCCAGTTTCTGCAAAATAGCTTCTGCATGCCCCGTCATTTCTTCCAGCGCTTCATAGCTTTTTTCTGGATGGACAATTTGCACCATCTCGACTTTGTCAAACTGGTGCTGGCGAATGAGGCCTCGTGTGTCACGCCCTGCACTGCCCGCTTCAGAGCGGAAGCACGGTGTGTGCGCTGTGAGCTTCAAGGGCAAATCTGACTCTGCCAAAATTTCATCGCGGACGACATTGGTCAAGGTGACTTCTGATGTGGGAATCAAATACAGCGCTTGGCTTTCTGCACCTTCTTCAGAATCTTGCCCACCCTTTTTAGCAGCAAACAAATCGCCTTCAAACTTAGGCAACTGGCCCGTGCCTCGCAAAGTGTCTGCGTTGACGATATAGGGCGTGTAACACTCTGTGTAGCCGTGCTGCTGTGTTTGCGTGTCCAACATGAACTGCGCTAGAGCCCGGTGCAGACGTGCAATTTGACCGCGCATGAATGTGAAACGTGAGCCCGATAGTTTGATTCCGATGTCAAAGTCCAGGCCCAATTTTTCACCAATGTCTACGTGGTCGCGCACTTCAAAGTCAAACTTCTTGGGGCCTTTGCCATCAACGCTCCATTTGCGCACTTCTGCGTTGCTGTGTTCGTCAGCGCCCACAGGCACACTTTCGTGTGGCAAGTTGGGCACGGCCAACAGCATGTCTTGAATTTCTGCCTGCAAAGCATCTAAGCGCAATGCAGATGCATCAAGTTCTGTTTTAATGCTGGCCACATCGGCCATGACCTGATCGGTGCTTTCACCTTTGGCTTTCAACATGCCAATTTGTTTGGACAAGCTGTTGCGCTGGCTTTGCAGTTCTTCGGTGCGCGTTTGCAAAGTTTTGCGCTCTGTTTCTAAAGCACGAAACTTCTCTACATTCAAAAAAGCTTGTGGTGTTTTGCGAGTCTCTAAACGCGCTACTGCGGCGTCTAAGTCTTTACGGAGCAAAAGAATGTCTAGCATGTGGGTAAAAAGTTATGCGGCCAAAAAATCAATGGCCATCGTCTAATTTTAGTCCCTTGGGCAAGGGGAATTTGATGGTCTCAGTCACGCCGTCCAATTTGCGAATGGACGTGGCGCCCAAGGCGCGTAAGCGGGTGATGACATCTTGTACCAGCACTTCAGGCGCAGAGGCACCTGCAGTGAGGCCCACACGGTGTTTGCCTTCAAACCATTCATTTTGAAGCTCGTCGGCGCTGTCAATCATGTAGCTGTCTGCGCCCAAGCGGTCACCTAACTCACGCAAACGGTTGCTGTTTGAACTGGTAGGGCTGCCTACCACCACCAACACATCAACTTGGGGGCTCATGAGTTTGACGGCATCTTGTCGGTTTTGGGTGGCATAGCAAATATCTTGTTGCTTGGGTTCACGCACTTTAGGAAAGCGCTTCTTCACTGCCAATAGTATTTCTGCTGCATCGTCCACACTCAAAGTGGTTTGTGTGACCACAGCCAACAGTTCTGTCTGTTTGGGTTGAACCTTGAGCACATCGTCCGAGTCTTCTACCAAGTGAATGCCATTGGGCAATTGGCCCATGGTGCCTTCCACTTCGGGGTGGCCTTTGTGACCAATCATGATGAACTCATAGCCTTCTTTGTGCAGCTTGGCTACTTCGACATGCACCTTAGTGACCAAGGGGCAGGTCGCATCAAAAATAGTGAAGCCGCGAGCCTCCGCTTCGGCTTGAATTGCTTTGCTCACACCATGAGCGCTGAACACCAAAGTAGCACCAGGTGGCACGTCACTTAACTCTTCAATGAAGATGGCGCCTTTGGTTTTAAGGTCATTCACCACATAGGTGTTGTGCACAATTTCATGGCGCACATAAATAGGCCTGCCAAATTTGGCAATGGCCGCTTCCACAATGTCGATGGCACGGTCGACGCCGGCACAAAAGCCGCGCGGTTCAGCCAATAAAATTTCTTTCACGCCCATATTTGCTTTCATCTGCTTGAAGTCGCTTTATAAAATACCAATCACATGAACTTCAAACGTGACGGGATGCCCCGCCAAGGGGTGATTGAAGTCAAACAAGACTGCGCCATCGTCGGCCACTTGCATCACAGCACCGGCATAAGTGCCATGGCCATCGGGTGTAGGAAATTGAACCACATCGCCAGGCACATAGTGTTCTTGTGCTGCACCCAATTGCGCCAACAACTTGCGCGCCACCCATTGCTGCATGTCGGGGTTGCGATCGCCGAAAGCCACACCCGAGGCCAATTCGAAAGTCGTGCGAACGCCCTCTTCCAAACCCATCAAGGCCGCTTCCATGCCAGGCGACAACTCGCCAGACCCCAAGGACAGGGTGGCAGGCTTGCCTTCAAAGGTGTTGATCAGCGTGCCCTGGGGCCCTGCCAATCGGTAATGCAGCGTTAAAAAAGATCCAGCTTGGACTGTGGTCATAAAACTTAATTCTGAAAAATGCAGGCTATTGAAAATCCAAACCACCCCATGGAGAGGGCTTTGGGTTCAGACTCCAAGAGTCGAATGCACCATTGTAAAAAGCTTCTGCGGCTTTCGCCCCCAAAAGCCTGAATCTGGGGCATTTATCTCTTCAGAAAGCCCATGAACTTCCAAGAATTACCCCCAGACACCCGTCCCCGCGAAAAAATACTCACCCGCGGGCCAGGCGCTCTAAGCGATACCGAGCTTTTGGCCCTGTTGCTCAGAACAGGGGTGGCTGGCCGCAACGTGCTGCAATTGGCGCAAGACATGCTTCAGGCCAGCGGTGGCCTTGCCAATTTGCTGCTCACTCCGCCGGCGCAACAAACTGCCATCAAAGGCCTAGGGCCCGCCAAACAATCCGAGCTCCTGGCCGTCATGGAATTGGCCAAGCGCGCCATGGCTCAGCAACTCAGCACCCGTGAGGTCATGCAAAGCGCCAGCAGCGTTCAGCTTTATTTACAGCTCCATTTGGCGCACAAAACACACGAGGTGTTTGCCATGCTGTTCCTAGACTCTCAACACAAGCTGGTGTGCATGGAAACTTTGTTTCGGGGCACGCTCAGCCAAACCAGTGTGTACCCCCGTGAAGTGGTACTTCGGGCCCTACATCACCACAGCGCCGCGGTGGTGCTAGCGCACAACCATCCCAGTGGGTCGGTGCATCCCAGCCCTGCCGATTTACACCTTACGCGCAGTTTGAAGTCTGCTTTGGCCATGGTGGACGTTAGGGTCTTAGACCACGTGATTGTGGGCCCAGGTCAGGCCTTCTCCATGGCCGAGCAAGGCGTTTTATAAGTCAACAGTTAAAACGCTTGTAGCTTGTGGCACCATTGGCTGGTGAAATTCCAATCGCTTCAAGATCTCAAACTGATTCAAAAGCAAATTGCAGCGGCGCAGGCCAAAGCAGTTGCCGAGGAGGCTGCGCGCGCGGCGGCCATTCGAAAGGCAGAGGCGGATAAAAACCTGTTTGCACGCGCCATCGGCAAGGTGGCGCCATTGCCTGTTCACAACAAAGCCCATCTTCCCAGAACGCCGCGCGAACCCGTGGCCACCCAGCTTCAAAAAGACGAAGCCAAGGTCATTCAAGACTCACTAAGCGATGAGTTCGACGTCAGCACTTTGCTCGATACCGACGATGCACTGAGTTTTCGCAGGCCCAGTGTGGGCACAGAAGTTACGCGCAAATTGCGAAAAGGCGAATGGGCCATTCAGCGTGAAATTGATTTGCATGGCTTGCGCAGCGATGAGGCCCGCTTGGCCTTAACCACCTTCATTCGCGAGGCGCACAAACACGGTATTCGGTGTGTCCGAGTGGTGCATGGCAAAGGTTTGGGCTCTCCTGGCAAAACGCCAGTACTCAAATCCAAAGTGCACAGTTGGCTGGTGCAAAAAAACCAAGTGATGGCCTTTGTACAAGCCAAGCCGGCAGAAGGCGGCGCCGGGGCTTTGGTGGTGCTGCTCACATCCTCTTGATTTATTCTGAGGCCTGACGCAGGGTTTGTGACACAGGCTGCCGGAGCACTTCCGCCAAACCCCACCATCCTGCAATCCAGGCCAAAAGTGCGCCCGTGAGTGCACCAGCAGCTGGCACCCAAAGTGATGCTGTCCATTCAAATTCAAAGACAAATCGAGCCAAGCCCCAGCCCACCAACTCAGCCACCAAGCTGGCCAAGAAGCCAGCCAACAGCCCGACCCCCATGAGTTCGGCAGTTTGCACTTGGCTCAGTAAACGGCCAGTTGCACCCAAGGCCCGCATGATGGCGAATTCTCTTTTTCGTTCTTCACGGGTTGAAGTGACGGCGGCGGTCAGTACCAGCAAGCCAGCCATCAAAGTGAATGCAAATAGAAATTCAACCGCGCGAATGACTTGGTCCAATACGTTTTGAATTTGTATGAACGTGGCTCGCAAGTCGACGCTGGTGACATTGGGAAACTGCTGAAGCAAGTTGCGCTCGAAAGCGGGCACATCCGGTGTTTTAAAAGCGGCCATGTAACTCAAGGGCACATCGGGCAAATTGTCTACCGGATAAATCACAAAGAAGTTGGCGCGCATCGAGCCCCAGTCGACTTTGCGAAAAGAAGTAACGCGCCCTTCAGAAATGACGCCGCCCACATCAAATCGCAAACGATCGCCCATTTTCAAGCCGAGTGTTTTGGCAATGCCGATTTCAATACTCACCGCATCGCGCTCGCCTTCTTTCCATTGCCCTTGAACCACGGGATTGTGTTCGGGTTGGGCCGAGCGCGCAGACAAGTTAAATTCGCGGTCGACCATTCTTTTGGCGCGGTCATCGGTGTAATCTGACGGGCTGACAGCGTTGCCGTTGACGGCCACCAAGCGACCGCGGATCATGGGGTACCAATCGTAGCCTGTCACACCGGCTTGCTTTAGCGAGGCTTGAAAAGCTTGTGTTTGATCGGGCTGAATATTGATGACAAATCGATCTGGCGCATTCACGGGTGTGGCCTTGCGCCAGCTGTTGATGAGATCGGTGCGCAGCAAAACCAACAAGACCAAGGCCAACAATCCAATCGACAATGCGCTGACTTGAACCACTGCATAAACGGGGCGCGCCATCACTTGGCGGGTGGCCAACAGAAGCCATCGGGGCGCGGTATCGGATGGCACCCATTTGCGCAAGAGTTTCAAAACCAACCAAGTGGCACCTGCAAATAACAAGGTGGCTATTGCAAAGCCACCGACAGTCATCAGGCCTAACTTCAAATCACGACTGGCCCACATGAGGGCGCCTGCAAAACCGAACAAGCCTGTGAGTAAAACACCCACAGACGCAGGTTGCAAACCACCCATGTCGCGGCGTATAACGCGCATCGCAGGAACTTTGGCCAGCTGCAAAACGGGAGGCAGGCCAAAGGCCAACAACAAGGTTAGGCCCATGCCCAAGCCCAACAACGAAGGCGCGACGGAGCTGGGCGGCAGTTGAGCATCAACCAATCCCGCCAAAAGCCATATAAAAGCGTGATGAATGCCGTAGCCCAACAGCACACCTAACAAGCTGGCCACCATGCCAGCGGTGATGAATTCAAAGGCATACGCCACAGACAAGGTTTTTTGACTCTGCCCCAAGACGCGCAACAAAGCACAAGCATCGAGGTGCTTGCTTGCAAAGGTTCTGGCTGCCAGTGCAACAGCCACAGCGCACAACATGGCAGCGAGCAGTGCAACCAAATTCAAAAACTTTTCAGCGCGGTCTAGGGTTTGGCGCATTTCAGGGCGACCGCTTTCCATTGACTCAACTTGAATGCCGCGCACCTCTGGCTTGTCAACTTCCGCCCGAGCCCATTTTAAAAATTGCTGGACATTCACCTGTGACACATCACCCGAAACGGCCATGCGATAAGAAACACGACTGGCCGGTTGAATCAAGCCCGTGGCTGGCACATCGGCTTGGTGAATCATGACCCTGGGTGCAAAATTCATAAAGGCAGCGCCGCGGTCTGGCTCACGGTGAATAAGTGCCACAATTTGAAAAGACTTATCGCCCAGCCAAATGGCATCACCCACCTGAAGGTTCAACACTTCAAGCAAAGAAGGGTCAACCCAAGCTTGGCCAGCTTGAGGCACATCGCGGGTTAGGCGAGTAGTCGGTTGATTGTTGGCAGCGCCATCGCTTTGCAGATTTTGCAAACTTATTTGCCCCCGCAAGGGATAGCCTTCAGACACCGCTTTCAAAGCCACCAATTTGGTTTCGCCGCCTTTGGCATCGTCTGCGCGCGCCATGCTGGGAAAGCTCAGGGTGGCATTGGTTTTGAGGCCAAGTTCTTGGGCCTTTTTCTGAAAATATTCGGCTGTGGGTTTGTCACTGACTACCACAGCATCACCGCCCAAGAGCTGTTTGGCGTCTCGCCATAAACCAGCTTGGAGTCGATCAGAAAAAAATCCAACCGCTGTCAGCGCAGCAACTGCCAAGACCACCGACACGATGAGCAAATTCAATTCGCCGGAACGTAAATCTCGCCAAAGATTGCGCAAGCCTAATTGAAATGAACGCGGCCACGAATGCGTGTTCAAGACAACGGAAGAAGAACTGATGGGCGCTTTAGAAACTTCAGATGGCATCTTGAATCACGGCCTTGCTTGTGATGCCTTCGGCCAGCTCGGCTTGCCACTTCAATCTGTGCGTTGCGCTGAAACACAAAAAGCGCTTGTTGGTGGCGCGTCCAATGGCACAAAGCTGCACACGCTCGGCCACTTCCAAACCCATTTGGGTAATGCCACTGCGCGATACGGCAATGGGCACACCCATCTGCGCTGACTTGATGACCATCTCGCTGGTCAATCTGCCCGTGGTGTAAAAAACTTTGTCGTGACCGCTGACATTGTTCATGACCATCCAACCTGCAATTGTGTCTACGGCATTGTGCCGGCCTACATCTTCGACAAACATCAGCATGTCTGAGCCTTTGAACAAGGCACAGCCATGCACAGAGCCAGAAGATTTGTAAGTGGTTTCTTGAATGCGGATGGCGTTGACTAAGGCATACAAGGTGGCCTGAGAAATGTGCGCGTCTGCTGGCAATTGAATGGCATCAATGTCGCTGACCAAATCTCCAAACACACTGCCTTGCCCGCAGCCAGTTGTGACAACACGCGCTGCCGTTTTAGGGCCAGCTTGGCTTAGGCCATCGCGTGTTTTGATGGCTGCTACACCAGGCTGCCCCATTTCGCCTTCGCCGAGGGACCAGTCAACAGTGATGGATTCAATTTCATCAACGGATTGAATCAAGCGTTGATTGAGCAAGAACCCCAACACCAACCATTCAGGGCTGGCGCCCAAGGTCATAAGCGTGACCAGTTCTTTCTTGTCCAAATACACAGTGAGCGCACGCTCAGCAGGAATGTGCACTTGAGAACTTTCGCCAAACTCGTTGACCACACTGATTTGACGCGTCAATTCTGCGCGGGCTTGGGTCAGTCTGGGTTTCAGGGGAGGAGTTTGCAACATGGGTCAATCAAAGATTCAGGCTTGAGCCTAACGCAAAAAGTCCCACGCTTATGCAGCGAGGGACTTTCAACCTGATGAATTCAGGGAAAAATCAGGACTTTTTGGCAGGCGCAGCAGCGGCAGGGGTAGCGCCCGGTGCTGCAGGCTTAGCCGCTGCGGCAGGTGCTGCTGCTACAGCAGCAGGAGCGGCCGGTGCAGCGGCCACAAAGGGACCTGGATCTGCACAAGCTGGTGTAGCGACAGGCGGGTTAGTGGGTTTGCCACTGGCCTTGGCCGTTTTGTAGTAATGCGCCGCGACCTTTTCGCGTGACTTGCACAATTGAAAATCTGCTACTTTGTTGCCGTGAGCTGTTTTAGCGGCTGCTTCTGCCGCCTTGGCTTTGGCTTCATCGCTAGGCGCTGGCAACTTGGCCATTGCAGAAACGCTGAACAAAGAAGCCAATACCAAAGTCGCCAAGCTGATCAATGATTTTTTCATGATTTGAGTCCTCTTACTTCAGGCAGATGCCGATGTGGAAGCAGCGCCACCATGGGCCACTGCTTCGGGAGATCTTTGTGCAGGGATTTTTCCTGCTTTGATGTCGTTGTACCAAAGTTCGTGATGTTCTTTGGCCCAGGTTTCATCAACATAACCAGTGCGCATGGCTTTGTATGCGCCATCCATGCCAACCGTGCCCATGTAAATGTGTCCCATGAACATGGCCATCATGAAGACTGTGGCAATGCCATGAATCATGTTGGCGATTTGCATGGTGCCGCGCTCATAAATGAGACCTGGAATAAGTTTGTCGAGCACCAAACCTGATGCCACCACAATGACACCCAAGCCCAGAACGCCAAACCAGAAGACTACTTTTTCGCCTGCATTGAAGCGGTGTGATGGCACTTCTTGGCCTGAGAACATACCGCCACCTTTTAAAATCCAAGTGATGTCTTCCTTGCTGGGCCAGTTGTCTTTGAGAAAGGTGGCGAACACGATGATCAAAGAGACGGCAAACAAAGGACCCGCAAAGTTATGCAAGTTTTTCAAAGCGTACGTGAGCCAACCAAACAAGGCATTGCCAATGATCGGCTGAATGAAAAACTTACCCCAAGCGATGACCAAGCCTGAAATGGCCAAGCAGACAAAGGTAATGGCGTTGGTCCAGTGAGCTGCTCTCTCAAGGGGTGTGAAGCGTTCAATTTTTCGGCCCGTTTCAGTGCCGTGTAATTTCATGGTGCCCTTGCCGTAGTAGAACAAGGCAATGGCCAAACCAGCGATGAGCAGCAAAGAGCCACCGTAGGGAATGATCCAGTTGTTGCGCACTTGACGCCAAGCTTCACCCGCTGTGGTGAGCTTTGAGCCAGGGTACTGAACAAATGGCTGTATCAGGTTGCCGGCTTCTGGCGCTTCGGATGCTGGCAAACTGCTGTAACCCGTAGCACCCGCTCCGACTTGTCGCCAAATAGGCGCGTTGTTGCCAGGTTGAACCTTGTCGCGCTCGCCATTGTTTTGGTCAGCGTACTTTGGATCGGTGTTGGCATCGGGCGCAATGGAGAAAATGTTGGCACTCTTCACGCCCAGAGCAGCTGCTTGGGGCGCCTCAGCGGCCGCTGCTTTGCTTTCAGGCGCTGCTGGTTTGGCAGCTGTTTGAGCCGACACACTGAAGGCCGCGCCTAAAACCAAAGCACCCATGAGTAAATGGGTCTTGATCTGTTTCATTACCGAAGATCGGTTCATGCTTGCTCTCCCACGTTCAGTTGGATCGCGAGTGATCGTTTTGCCCATACTGGGCGCGAGTTTTGAGTTGCTGGGCCCAGCTGTTCTTGTCGCCGGCTTTCCAGTCAGACTCGGTGAACACCTTCACACCTGTGCCGGTGTATGGCGCGGCATCTAGCTTGGGCTGGCCGGCCAGTTCTTGGGCTTTGTCGCCACAAGCTGTGATGCCTGTTACCAAAAGCAAAGCGCTGGCAAGACCTGAGATTCGTTTCAAGCTGCTCATGATTTAGCGCCTTTCGCATCGGTCTTGCTGCCGTAGGCAGTGCCCCAGCCCCAAACTTCTGCGCCCTTGCCGCGTTGCACCACGCGGTTGCGGAAGATGTCGGCCACCACATCGCCATCACCAGCGAGCAGGGCTTTGGTAGAGCACATTTCGGCGCATGCAGGCAACTTGCCTTCAGCCAAACGGTTGCGACCATATTTTTCAAATTCGGCTTGGCTGCCGTTGGCTTCAGGGCCACCTGCACAGAAAGTGCATTTGTCCATCTTGCCGCGAACACCAAATGTGCCAGCGCTTGGAAACTGCGGCGCACCAAACGGGCATGCGTAGGAGCAATAGCCACAACCAATGCACACGTCTTTGTCGTGCAAGACCACACCCTCTTCGGTGCGATAGAAACAGTTGACGGGGCACACCGCCATGCAAGGCGCATCGGAGCAGTGCATGCACGCTACAGAGATGGACCTTTCGCCGGGCACGCCGTCGTTCAAAGTGACCACGCGGCGGCGGTTAACGCCCCAAGGCACTTCGTGTTCGTTTTTACAAGCCGTGACGCAACCGTTGCATTCAATGCAGCGCTCTGCATCACAGATAAATTTCATTCTTGCCATGTTTTACTCCTGTGTGTGTGTGGAAAGCTTTACGCTTTCTCCACATCGCAAACGGTGGTTTTTGATTCTTGCATCATGGTGACGCTGTCGTAACCATACGTGGTGGCCGTGTTGACGGCTTCACCGCGCACGATAGGGGCTGCGCCATTTGGGTAATGTGCCAGCATGTCTGCACCTTGCCAACGTCCTGAGAAGTGGAAAGGCAAGAACACGGTGTCGGGGGCTACACGTTCTGTGACCAGGGCTTGCACATTCAAACGAGCGCCCGTGGGTGATTTGACCCAAGCACGATCGCCATTGCGAATGCCACGCTTAGACGCTGTTTGCGGATTGATCTCGACAAACATTTCTTGCTGCAACTCGGCCAACCAAGGGTTGGAACGGGTTTCTTCGCCGCCGCCTTCATATTCGACCAAACGACCCGAGGTCATGATGAGTGGGAACTTCTCATGGACCTTGTCGGCAATGTTTTTGTCTTGAATGGTTTTGTACAAAGTGGGCATACGCCAGAAAGCTTTTCTGTCGTCGTGTGTGGGGTACTTGGCCATGAGGTCAGGACGAGTGCCATACAAAGGCTCGCGGTGCTGCGGGATTGGATCGGGGAAGTTCCAGACCACCGCACGCGCCTTGGCATTGCCAAACGGATGGCAACCATGATTCTTCATGAAAACACGGATCATGCCGCCAGAAGAATCGGTCTTCCAGTTTTTGCCTTCGGCTGCTTTGGATTCGGCTTCAGTAAGCTCGCCCCACCAGCCGAGCTTTTTGAGCAACACGTGATCGAGTTCGGGGTAGCCGGTGGTGATGTCGGCACCTTTGGAGTGTGAGCCGTCTTCGGCCAACAATGATTTGCCTTCACGCTCAATGCCAAAGTTGGCGCGGAAGTTACCGCCGCCTTCCATGACGTGCTTGGAGGTGTCGTACAAGTTGGGTGAGCCTGGGTGCTTGAGTTCGGGTGTGCCGTAGCAAGGCCATGGCAAACCGAAGTAATCGTCGCCGAAGTCGTAGCCTGTTTCTTTGTCTTTGCCGCCCTTAGATTTGAGCGTTTTGACATCGAACAAATGCATGTTGCGCATGTGCGCTTTGAGGCGCTCTGGACTTTGACCGGTGTAGCCAATGGTCCAAACGCTTTTGTTAATTTCGCGCAATATGTCTTCAGGCACGGGTTCGTCCATGCCTTTGACTTTTTGCATCTTGTAGTTTTTGACCAGCTCTTTGCCAAAGCCAAGCTTGTCTGCCAACTGGAACATGATCATGTGATCTGAGCGGCTTTCCCACAAAGGCTCAATGACCTTCTCGCGCCATTGAATGGAGCGATTGGAAGCCGTGCACGAACCGCTCGTTTCAAATTGTGTGGCTGCAGGCAATAAGTACACCGCACGGTTGGGGTTCACATCTTCAGGCTTACCAGGCATGGCTGCCATGGCTGCAGTGGCAGACGGATAAGGATCGACCACCACCAACAAGTCTAGCTTGTCCATGGCACGTTTCATTTCCAAACCACGTGTTTGGGAGTTGGGTGCATGGCCCCAAAAGAACACGCCGCGCAAATTGCTGTCTTGGTCAATCAGCTCATTTTTCTCCAGCACGCCATCGATCCAGCGCGAGACGGTGATGCCGTTTTTGCCCATCATGGCGGGCGATGCATACCGACCCTTGATCCACTCAAAATCGACATCCCAAGCTTTTGCAAAGTGCTTCCAAGAGCCTTCTGCCAAGCCATAGTAGCCTGGCAGTGAGTCAGGATTAGGGCCAACATCTGTAGCGCCTTGCACGTTGTCGTGGCCGCGGAAAATGTTGGTGCCACCACCTGTCTTGCCCACGTTGCCCAAAGCCAATTGCAAAATGCAAGAGGCGCGAACAATAGCGTTGCCAATGGTGTGTTGTGTTTGGCCCATGCACCACACGATGGTGCTGGGGTTGTTGTCGTGCAGCATCTTGGCCACTTTGAACACTTGCGCTTCGTTGACGCCGCAAGCTTCTTCCACCTTGTCGGGTGTCCACTTGGCCATGATGTCAGCCTTGACAGCTTCCATGCCAAACACACGGTCGTTGATGTACTTCTTGTCTTCCCATCCATTTTTAAAGATGTGATAAAGCAAACCAAACAAGAAGGGAATGTCGGTGCCGGAGCGAATGCGAACGAATTCGTCGGCTCTGGCCGCTGTGCGTGTGAAACGTGGGTCGACCACAATCATCTTGCAGCCGTTTTCTTTGGCATGCAACATGTGCAACATGCTGACGGGGTGGGCTTCAGCAGCATTGGAGCCAATGTACATGGCGCACTTGCTGTTTTGCATGTCGTTGTACGAATTGGTCATAGCGCCGTAGCCCCATGTATTGGCTACACCGGCTACCGTGGTGGAGTGACAAATACGCGCTTGGTGGTCGGTGTTGTTGGTACCCCAGAAGCTCACAAACTTGCGCAGCAAATACGCTTGCTCGTTGTTGTGCTTGGATGATCCAACATAATAGACGCTGTCGGGGCCACTGGTTTTGCGCAGTTCAGTCATGCGCTCAGTGATTTCTTTCAGGGCCACGTCCCAGCTGATGCGTTCGTATTTGCCTTTAACCAACTTCATGGGGTAACGCAGGCGGTATTCGCCGTGGCCGTGTTCGCGCAATGCAGCACCTTTGGCGCAGTGAGCACCCAAGTTAATGGGGGAGTCAAACACCGGCTCTTGGCGAACCCAGACACCGTTTTCAACCACCGCGTCTACCGCGCAGCCGACAGAACAATGGGTGCAAATGGTGCGCTTGACTTCTACTTTGCCAGCCCCCATGGCACTGCCATTCGTCATACCTGCTTGGGCTTTTTTCACCAAGCTCAGTTGCGATGCGGCAAGGCCAACACCTACACCCAAACCAGAACGGCGCAAGAAGGTGCGGCGATCTAGGGTAGGCAAAGCCTGGGTGAGGCCGCGGCGCAAGCTGTGCACGAACGGCGACGATGAAGCACCTGCGGTGCCTGAATTCTTTTTGGTCAACAACATGGAACTCTCCAGAAGAGGTGAGTGTTAGAAAAGGGATTAGACCAAGGTGGTCTTGTAATAGCGCTTAACGTGCTCAGAAAGCTCGTAGCCGCCACCGCGCTCGGGCTTGGCTTTGGGTAGCGGTTGGGGTGCCAAGTCTTGGACTTGAGGCAGCAGGCTGGTGGCCGCTGCCATAACACCTACAGTTCCGGCCCCTGCAAACAGGGTGCGGCGTGATAATTTTGGGTTTTGAGAACTCATGAATGCTTCCTCGAAAGATGCTTAGGAAATACTTTGCATACGCAGGCTATCGTATCAGGTTGCAAGCCGGTAACAATGGGGAAACCCCTAGAGATTTGGGCTTATGTCAATAAGTCAAAACCTTGCGCCTCGATACCAAGGAATGCTTGGGTAAATCCTGCCAAAACACCAAAAAATTTCGCCTTCGGATGTTTGGCAATGGCTTCTGTCATCTCTTGCGCCCAAGGCTGAATGTGTGTGGCAAAAAAGGTCTGTTGATGGGTCAAATTGGAGACCGACACATCGTCCCCTGCAATCAAATAGCGCATGACTTCGCACAAACAGGCGAAATGGTCTTCGGTCTCTGACATGCTGTCGTCACGCTCCAAGCCTAAAGCGGCCAAATCTTCCCGCAACCTGGCAACCGGCTTGTCGTTCAAAAAGCCGCTAACGTAATGCGAGGCATACAAATACACCTCGGGTTTGCCCACACCCCCAAACAAGTTGTTGCATTCGTTGGCAATTTCCTCGTCCGAGCTTTGACGGGCAGCTGCCACCACTTGCCGCCAAGGCTCTTCAAGAAAGCCACCGGCCATAGGGGCGTCGGTGACTGCAACGCGCATTTGCGCTAGCAATTCAGGGCTTGGCACTCGGTAGAAAAGCTGGGCTAACAAGCCATAGATTTCTGCGCGCGCGGTTTCTTCGTCTAGCGCTGAGGAAGATAGCAAGTTAGAAGTCATGGCGTTTTGATTCGGTAAAAAGTTCTGGGCTGGCTTTCAGGGCCTCAGCCCTTGGGCGGAATGTTCGCAATTTTGGCCTCATCAGCATTTGAATAAATGTCAATCACTCGGCAGTCGCCACACATTTTGAGTCGCTCCAAGGCTGCGCCTTGAAACATGCTGTGCCCTGCCAGTTTGCCCAACATGGCTTCAATGGCTTTCAGGGTGCCAAAGGGTTTGCCACATTTCACACAGCCGTAGGGCTGCGATTGGTTCAACACCTGGGCTTGCTTGCGCTCGGGTGTGCGCAAAAAACGAGGCACCAAGTCAATGGCGTCTTCAGGGCAGGTAGTGGCACACAAGCCGCACTGCACACAGTTCTTTTCAATGAAACGCAATTGCGGCAATTCGGGGTTGTCTTGCAAGGCGCTGGCCGGGCAGGCACTGACGCAACTTAAGCACAGCGTGCATTTGTCAACATTGACTTTCAAACTGCCCATAGGTGCAGGTTTGGGCAGTTCGATGACTTTATTGGCATCGTTTAAAACTGCAGGTGCATGTTCGCTCAAATGATCCAAGGCCAGCTCAAGCGTGCCACGCTTTTCAGGGGCCACTGCATATTTGGCGAACACGGCAGGTACCTGATGCTTGCTCTTTGAAGACGCTTGTTTCTGCGCCTGAAAGTTGGCTTGCAAACTGGCATCTAAATCCATGGCACTCTTGGCCTTGATGATTTGAAAGTGCTCACCGGTGTAGCCCAAGCCCGCCAGCAAACTTTGGGCAACAGCCATTTGCGCTTCTAAGCCCTCCAAATATTGCGGCGCTTCTTCGTGGGTGCTGAGCACCAACACTTGCTTAGCACCGTAGGCAATGGCCGTGAGCCAAACTTCCAAGCCCAAACTGGCGGTGTGCCACAAAGACATGGGAATCACATTGGCCGGCACGCCCTGTGCCAATTTCAATTGCGCTGAGCGGCCCAATGCTTCGATACATACCTGGCCTGCATCTTGGCTGTGCAACAAGAGCGTGGCATCTTTTCCGCCGGCAGCGTGATAGGTCGACAACAAGGTTTTGATTTTCAAACCTTGTTCTTGAGCTTTGGGGTATGCGAAGGTCAGTGCACCTGTAGGGCACACTGTGGTGCATGCACCGCAACCGATACAAAGGTTGGGGTTGACTTTAATTTGTTGCCGCGATTTGTCGCTAGAGATGGCCTCGGCTGAACAAATGTCAACGCACGCATTGCAGCCCACGGTTTCGTTGCGGCTGTGGGCGCAAAGCTTTTGCTTGTAGGCGAAAAACTTGGGTTTTTCAAACTCCCCCACCCTATCGCGCAACTTGAGCAGGGTGGAGAGATCTTGGCCATCCCACTTGAAATAGCCTTGGGGCGTCGCGTGTTGCAAAAAGCCAGGGCCTGTTGCGCCAGCGCCTCTGAGGTCCAAAATCAAATCAAACTTTTCTGTGGCTTCTGCAGGCACACGATTGAAATCAATGGCGCCGGCCGCTTGGCAAACTTTGACGCATGCGCGGCTTGAATTGCACGCGTTCATGTCAATTTGATAGTCGAGGCCAATGGCGTTTTCGGGGCAGGCTTCAACACAAGCATTGCAACGGGTGCACAAGTCCAAATTGATCGGATTGTTTTCGGTCCACGACACGTCAAATGCACCGAGCCAACCCTTGAGCCTTTGCAGTTGTCCCGCAATGACGGGGTATTGCCTTGTCTGTGCGCCGTCGGCTTCACCAGCACCCTGCGCAAAGATCACCACCTGCAAAACATCTGACACCAAGGCTGCCGCTTTTTCAGCTTGGTCAATGGGACCAATGATCAGCAAACGGCCTTCACTTTTAAAAGGCACAGCGGGCACAGGATCTGGCTCTGGCAAGTGCGCCGCAGCCAGCAGCGCCGCCAGCTTGGGGCTGGCGTTTTGCGCATCGCGGCTCCAGCCGCCCATCTCTCGAATGTTGACGAACTTGATGGGCGATGTAGCGCCTTCAGTTTGAAGGGCCAGTTCTGAAAAAAGTTTTTTCTCTTGTGTACAGGCCACCACCACTTCTTGGCCCGACTGAATGGCCTTTTGAAAAGCGCCCGCTTCTCTGCGGCAAAGGGTGCTGTGCAGCGTCAGCGACTCACCCAGTGCCTGACCCAGTTTCTGGGTCTGCAGGGGCATCGTCTGATTGCAATCGCAAATGAGTGTGGTCATGGGGGGCCGGATCGTTTTCTATAGGGGCTGAACTTGGGGCTTCGTCTTGCAAGTTGTCGTTTGCTTCTGAGGGTTCTGTATTTTGTGTTTCGGTTGGAGCAGACTGTGCCACATCTTCTGGCGCTTTCACCAAACCCAAAAATTGCGCACCGACCATTTTGGCCAACATGCCCTCGGGCAATGGGTCGGGGGTGTTGTAGTCGCCAATGTAAATGTCCAAGCCGTCCATGATGTTGTAGTGCGGGTCAGCCAAGAGTTTTTTCATGGCAGCGTTGCGCACTTCTGGCGACACACCCTGCGTCATGTAGGACGTGAAATCAGATTCGGGGGTGAGTTTGGAGACATCCTCCAGGGTCAGAAGCTTGGCAGGCTCTTCTGTTGTGCTTTGCGAATTGGGTGCAGTATTTTTTGGGAGTGCACCCGCCTGAGTGGCCAGGGGTCCATTTTGAGTTGTGGCTTGTAAGGGCTTTGTCTGTGGCTGGGCGTTGGCCGTTGGCAAAGGTTCGGCCAAAGGAGCGCCTTGTTTTACCGCTTGCTTGCGCTGCGACCAACGGCTGAAGAAGTTGCCGCTGTCTCCGTTGTTGCCAGGCTGGCTCATGCGCCGTCCACTTTCCGGCCCGAACGGTCGCCGGTAGTCACCTTGGCAGGTTGCCCAAAACGATCTGTGAGGGCTTGAAAGCTTTGAGGCCGCTGACGGCGTTTCACCTCGGGTGTGTAATGGTCATTGGCAAATTCACGCACCCATTGAACGATGTCGGGTGAGGCAGGTACTTGCTCAATGGTTTCTTGCGCGTCTAGCCAGCGGCCGGCATCGTGATAACTGAGCGACACGCGCTCGGGCACAGCCACCAACTCCTCACTCAGTGCGATTCGTTCTTCCATGCGCCACATGACAAAGAAACAAGGATCGGGTGAGGTGACATTCAGCAGATAGCCTTCTGCATCGTCTGAAAAAAGTTCGACTTTGAAATTGGGAAACAACCAAAGCGCGCCATCATCGCCCTCGCGCAGACACTTTGGCGTGTGGCCAAAGTTTTCTTCTTGAGGTGTGACGTCGTCTAAAACCCAGCGCCATGTCTGCCATTTGGCCATGTCGCCCTGCACGCGCTCTCGGCGCATGACAACAGCTACATCAATGGAAGGACGGGATCTCATGGGCGGATAGTACCAATGATTGAGAGTCATCGGTTCGTGTCTGCCTTTATGGCGGTTTCATACCTCAATAGGTTTCGAGGTGCAATCGGCCTTCTTTTTTGAGGGTAGACCCCAATGCTTCCCAATCAAGACCCGCTTGTGTTGCCACATCGTGCAAGGCCAAGACCACGCCCTCTTCCATGCTCTTTAAGCCACAGACATAGAAATAGGTGTTGGGGTCTTTTAAGAGCGCCACCAAGTCGGCAGCTCTCTCGCGCATGGCGTCTTGCACATAACGCTTAGGCTGACCTGGCGTGCGTGAGAATGCAAAATTGATGTCGATAAAATCTTTGGGTAGTTTTTGCAAGGGGCCAAAGTAAGGCAATTCTTCTTGGGTGCGGGCACCAAGAACAGCATCAACTTGCCGCCTTCAAACTTGCCAGTTTGGCGCAAACGGCGACGCCACTCGGTCATGCCGCGCATGGGCGCACTGCCTGTACCGGTGCAAATCATCACAATGTTGGACTTGGGGTGGTTGGGCATCAGGAAGCTGCTGCCAAAGGGGCCAATCACTTGGATGGCGTCGCCCACTTTCACATCGCACAAATAGTTGGAACACACACCTTGAACGGGTTTGCCTTCGTGATCTTCGATTACGCGCTTCACCGTCAAAGACACATTGTTGTAGCCGGCGCGCTCGCCATTGCGCGGGCTGGCAATGGAGTATTGGCGTGCATGGTGCGGCTTGCCTGATGCATCGACACCAGGTGGCACGATGGCCACAGACTGGCCCTCTAAAACTGGGAAAGGCATGCTGCCGAAATCAATCACGATGTGATGGGTTTCGTTGGTGGTGCCCGCTTCGTTCACTTTGAAATTGCCTACCACGGTGGCTGTGGTGGGAGATTTAGGGCCATACAAGTTGGTATAGGCGTGGGCGGCGGACCATGGCGGCAAAGTGGCGCCATAAGCCGCTGAATTGAATACGGCTTCGCCAGAAACATTCACTGCTTGCGCAGGTGCTGGTTCTGCAGAAGTCGCTGCTAGCACGGCATCACCGCTGATGCCCATGGCTTGAAGCTCGGCTTCGCTCAAAGCAGCGGGCAAGTCATCCCATGTCAGTTGCTCTTCAACAGAATAGGCCTTGACCTTGGGCATGCTGCGCCAGTTGTCAATGGAGCCCGTGGGGCATGGTGGCACACAGGCCATGCACAGATTGCACTTGTCAGCATCAACCACGTAATTGCGAGAATCATGCGTGATGGCGCCTACGGGGCAAGTGGCCTCGCAAGTGTTGCAACGGATGCAGATTTCTGGGTCAATCAGGTGTTGCTGAATTAAAACGGCTTCTGTGGTCATGGCAAGTGTGATGGATCTTCTTGTGATCTCAGCTGAAACGAACGTAATCGAAGTCTACAGGCTGACGGTTGATACCCATGACAGGAGGGGCAATCCAGTTTGCAAACTTACCCGGCTCGACTACACGGCCCATGAGGCTGGCTACATAAGCGCGGTCTTCGTTGGTTGGCAACCACTCGCCCACTTTGGACATCCACTCTTCGCTGGTGACCACACGGCCATCGGGCGTGATTTTGGAGCCAGACAAAGAACCGATGTTACGGTGGAAAGCTTTGTGAGGGGCTGTCAGCTTGAAGGAAATGCCAGCCTTTTCAATGACTCGGTTCCAACGGTCAATGCCGCCTTTGGAGTCGGTGATGTAGTCGTCACGCAGAACTTCGTTCAAGGCGTTCAACATGGGCACTTCTTTTTCAATCAACTTGCCGTTTTCAACGGCCAAGATCTTGTAAGTGTTGCCTTTCAGCACGTGGTCATCGGAGCGCTTGCCTTCTTCGTAGCGGCCCTTCAAGCCAGAGCTATAGAAAGTGGCTGCATTGGACGACTCGTCGGCACCAAACAAATCGATGGTGACCGAGAAGTGGAAGTTGATGTAACGCTGGATGGTGGGCAAATCGATCACGCCGGCAGCGCGCAGTTTGGCCACGTCGTCGGTTTTGAGTTGGTTCATCACATCGACAGTGCGCTGGATGGTGCGGCTGACGCCAGACTCGCCCACAAACATGTGGTGCGCTTCTTCGGTCAACATGAACTTGGTGGTGCGTGCCAAAGGATCGAATGCAGATTCGGCCAAAGCGCAGAGTTGGAACTTGCCGTCACGGTCTGTGAAGTACGTGAACATGAAGAAGGACAACCAGTCGGGCGTCTTCTCGTTGAAGGCTTGCAAGATGCGAGGATTGTCTTCATTGCCGCTGTTACGCTGCAACAAAGCATCGGCTTCTTCACGGCCGTCTCTGCCAAAGTATTTGTGCAACAAATAGACCATGGCCCACAGGTGACGGCCTTCTTCCACGTTAATTTGGAACAGGTTGCGCAGGTCGTACATGCTGGGCGCTGTGAGGCCCAAATGGCGTTGCTGCTCAACAGATGCTGGCTCGGTGTCGCCTTGTGTCACGATGATTCGGCGCAGGTTGGCGCGGTGTTCGCCAGGCACGTCTTGCCAAACTTTTTCACCCTTGTGATCGCCAAAATGAATTTGACGCTCTTGGTCACCGGGGTTCAAAAACACACCCCAACGGTAGTCACGCATTTTGACGTGACCAAACTGAGCCCAACCTTGTGGGTCAACACTGACGGCTGTACGCAAGTACACGTCCATGTCTTTTGAACCCTCGGGGCCCATGTCGTCCCACCAGTTGATGAAGTTGGGCTGCCACTGTTCCAGAGCGCGCTGCAATGTGCGGTCTTCGGACAAGTTGACGTTGTTAGGAATTTTTTCGCTGTAGTTGATACCGGACATGAGAGTCTCCAGAAATTAAAGCAACGGTGGGGTCAAATTTGGGTTGCAGCAAAGACCACCGGGAACCTTGCTGCACAACACTTTCAAAACTTTTTGTAACTCAAAGGCTTAAACACGGTTCATGTCGAACTGCACTTTTTCGCCTTTGCCGTACACCTTCAATGCGCCTTTTTCACCCACCGCATTGGGCCGCTGGAAGATCCAGTTTTGCCATGCAGTGAGGCGGCCAAAAATACGGGTGAGCATGTTCTCTTGGCTGGCAAAACGCAGGTTGGCTTCGAGGCCTGTGAGAGCGTCGGGTGACATGGCTGCGCGCTCTTCCAAGCACATGCGAATTTCGTCTTCCCAATCAATGTCGTCGGGTGCGGCAGTGACCAAACCCAAGGCCAAGGCTGCGTCGGCATCCAAGGCTTTGCCAATGGCACCGCGAGCTGCTTCCATGGCCGGCACTTCTTCGTAGAAGCGACGGGCCAAGCGAGACTGATCGTTCACCATGGGGTAGAAGCCAAAGTTGAATTCGTTCAACTGAAGGGTGGGGGCTTTGTCTGCATCGTCAGGCAAGGCCAACATGTAAGTGCGGTCTGCACAGAGGGCCAATTCGGCAAACGTACCGACAAAGCAAGTGCCCTCTTCGACGATGGCAAAAATACTGCGTGAAGACACATCCAAACGTGCCAAAGTGCGGCGTAAGTGACCAATGGTTTCGCGCACGAACCAGTGGTCTTTGTGAGCCAACAAAGTAGCGTCGCTGGCCAACACAGCTTTGGCATCGCCAACAGCTTTGAGCAACCAAGTGCCGATGTCGAGTTCGTTGGTGCGCATGTGCAAAATGGCGTCGTCCAATTCGCGCACCATTTGCAGTGGCCACCACTGAGCGCCAGCAGCCAAGATACCTGCGATGTCGGTGGGTTGTGCTGTTGTCGGCGCTTTGACTGTAAAGGTGGCCAAGCGTTTGGCACGGTCGATGTCAACGGTCACGTTGTTGTAACTAATTTGATCGGCGGCAATGATGCGCTGAATGGGTGTCAGTGCCACGCCTTTTTCTGTCGCTGGGCGGTCACTTTTTGCAGCCAATTTGTCAGCACGCTCGCGCACCACTTGCTGGAATTGGTTGGGCTTGGCAATGGCATCGACCAAGCGCCAGTCAACGGCTTTTTGACCACGCACACCTTCCACGCTGGTGCAGAAAATGTCGGCCAAGTCGTGGCGCACGTGGCGCTTGTCGGTCACGCGAGTCAGGCCACCCGTACCTGGCAACACGCCAAGCAAGGGCACTTCAGGCAATGACACCGAAGAAGAGCGGTCATCGACCAACACGATGTCATCGCAAGCCAATGCCAACTCATACCCACCACCAGCGCAAGCGCCGTTCAATGCGGCCACAAATTTCAAGCCAGAGTATTTGCTGGAGTCTTCAATGCCATTGCGTGTTTCGTTGGTGAACTTACAGAAGTTGACTTTCCAACCGTGTGTAGAAACACCCAACATGAAAATGTTGGCGCCTGAGCAGAACACGCGGTCTTTCAAGCTGGTGACCACCACGCTGCGAACTTCAGGGTGCTCAAAACGAATGCGTTGCAAAGCATCGTGCAACTCAATGTCCACGCCCAAATCATAAGAGTTGAGCTTGAGTTTGTAGCCAGGGCGAATGCCGGCGTTCTCGTCGATGTTGATTGACAAAGTGGCCACTGCACCGTCAAAGGCCAAGCTGATGTGCTTGTAGTTTTCTGGTGTGGTTTGGTAATTGACGATAGGCGCTGTGGTCATAAAAGTCTCCAAGGAAGGTTTTTGTTGGGTCTGAATCTCTGGTTCGAGACAGTTAAATCAATCGAACCGCGTTGACATGCAGTTTATTGCATTAAATCAATACACTCAACATGCAATTTAATGCAATTATTAGGTATTTACCCTATGTTTTACGAAATTTTTTCTGACCCTACTCAACCCATTGAATGACTTTGCGAACTTCCGTTTTCAAGCGCTTGAAACTCTCATCTGCATCTTGCGCACTGGTATCGATGCTGAGATCGGCTTTGGAATAGAACGCAGAGCGGCCTTCCAAAATGCGTTTCAAATCTTCCATGGCCTCGGGGCTGGCGGCCATTGGGCGTAAGTCACCCTGAGCTGCAACGCGAGACATGTGATCGTTGGCACTGGCTTGCAACCACACGGTGGTGCAATGCGTCAGCAGCAAGTTGAAATTGGCGGAGTCAGAGACCAAACCTCCCGGCGTAGCGATCACCACCTCGGGGTAAATTTGAATGGCCTCTTCCAAAGCACGGCGTTCATAGCGTCGATATGCATTGGCGCCATACAGGTTGTGAATTTCACTGATTTGACAGCCTGCAAATTTTTCAATTTCACGACTGAGCTCAATGAAGGTAAATCCCAAATCGTGGGCCAAACGCTGGCCCAGCGTGGTTTTGCCGGCACCGCGCAAACCAATGAGGGCAATCCGGGTGCGACGAGCTGTGGCATCGCCACTCTCACCAAACATTTCAGTCAGTTGAACGCGTGCACGCCTTAAATCAGCTTCAGTTCGCTTGCTGAGCAACTCGCGAATGAGCAACCATTCGGGCGAGCTGGTGCTGATGTCTCCCAACAACTCCGCCAAAGAGCATTGCAAGGCATGAGAGACCTGCAACAACACCAACACAGACACATTGCCTGTGCCGTACTCCAAATTAGCCAAGTGACGTTCTGACACATCGGCCGCCAAAGCCACAGCTTTTCGGGTCATGCCTTTGCGAGAACGCAAGTTGCGCACACGGTCACCCAGCGCCATCAAAAATGGGCTTCTAAGGGGCTCTAAAGAGCCCCCCACTTCAACAAATGCGGTCGATGATTCGGTCACCGAAGTCTCCAAAGACAATGAATTGACAATTTTGTTTTCACAAAATTAAGGGAAAACCCTTAATTTTGAATACAGACAAAACATGCACTTTATTGCATACTCATCTGCAAGCAAGATAGTGCATTTATACCGCGAGTTGGCTCAAAGCCCAAGCGTTTTAGTGCAGACCTCATAATTTTTTGATCAAGATCACGGAGATCGCCATGGCTCTGCCTTCACCACCACCCGCTCAGTTCAACTTTGCGCAATTTTTGATTGCTGCCAACAACAGCCGCAAAGACAAGACAGCGCTCATCGACGATGTGAGTAGCCTGACTTATGGCGAGATGGGAGATCAAATCAGGGCATTTGCCGCGGGCCTGCGTAAGTTGGGGCTCAAGCGCGAAGAACGCGTTCTTTTGTTGATGCAAGACAGCACCGATTGGATCGTTTCATTTTTAGGGGCGCTCTATGCAGGGGTGGTGCCAGTCGCAGTCAACACACTTTTGACGCCCGATGACTATGCCTTCATGATCAACAACAGTCGGGCGCAAGCTGCCTTGGTCTCTTCAGCCTTGTTGGGCAATTTGAATGCCGCCATTGCACAAGGCACCAAAAGTATCAAGCATGTGGTGGTCTCGCGACATGAGGGCGAATTGCCTGCACCCAACATGCACTTCAAAGACTTATTGGCTTCTGCTTCAGGTCCTAGCTTGCCTGCCGAAACACATGCTGACGAACCTGCCTTCTGGTTGTTTTCATCGGGCTCTACTGGCAACCCCAAGGGCACTGTGCACACCCAGGGCAATTTGTACTGGACCGCACAACTTTATGGCAAGGGCGTACTGGCCCTCACCTCAAACGATGTAGTTTTCTCGGCTGCGAAGTTGTTCTTTGCTTATGGTTTAGGCAACGCCCTCACCTTCCCCTTAAGTATAGGCGCCAGTGTGGTCTTGATGGCTGAACGACCCACACCTCAGGCCACTTTCAAACGGCTGGTCGACCACAAGCCCACCGTTTTTTACGGTGCACCCACCGGCTATGGCGGCATGTTAGCGAGTCCCGATTTACCTACCAAAGATCAGGTAGCCTTGCGACTTTGCTCGTCTGCTGGCGAGGCCTTGCCCGCCGACATTGGCGAACGTTGGACCCAACGGTTTGGCAGCGAAATCATAGATGGCATTGGTTCTACCGAAATGTTGCACGTTTTCTTATCCAATTTACCGGGTGATGTGCGCTACGGCACCACAGGCAAACCTGTGCCTGGCTACGAAGTGCAATTGCGCGGCGAACAAGGCGAAGTGATCACGGGCCACAATGAGATTGGTGACCTGTACATCAAGGGACCCAGCGCAGCATTGATGTATTGGAACAACCGAGAAAAAACGCGCGACACCTTTCAAGGCGAATGGACCAAAAGCGGCGACAAATACTCGCGCGACCAAGACGGCTATTACACTTACGCGGGTCGCAACGACGACATGCTTAAAGTGAGCGGCATTTATGTGTCGCCTTTTGAAGTGGAGTCGACCTTGGTACAACACCCGGCCATTTTGGAAGCCGCCGTCATTGGCAAAATTGACTCAGATGGTCTGACCAAAACCAAAGCCTTCATCGTTTTGAAGTCTGGACAAAGTTTGACAGAAGGCGACGTGAAGGCCTTTGTGAAAGAGCGTTTAGCCCCTTACAAATACCCTCGCTTTGTGGAGTTCATCACCGAGCTCCCCAAAACTGCAACTGGCAAAATTCAACGTTTTCGCTTGCGCGATTTAGAAAACAAAAAGGCTTGAAGATTTCAAGCCTTTGAGAAGTAGCCCAAGGTCTGGGCTGCTTCATGCCATCAAGTGTTCTTGGAAACCGTGATGGTGGGGAGCTTCGCTGAAAAGTCTTTGGCCTTGGCGGCAATTTTGATGGCCACTTGGCGCGCCACCGATTTGTAAATGCCCGCCACTTCGCCATCGGGATCGGCCACCACCGTGGGTTTGCCGTTGTCAGCTTGCAAACGAATCTGCATGTTCAATGGCAGTGCGCCCAGGTAATCCATTTGGTAGTTCTCGGCCATTTTCTTGCCGCCATCAGCGCCAAAGATGTGCTCGATGTGGCCACAGTTGGTGCAGACGTGAACCGCCATGTTTTCCACAATGCCCAAAATGGGCACGCCCACTTTTTCAAACATCTTGATGCCCTTTTTGGCATCTAGCAAGGCGATGTCCTGCGGCGTAGTGACAATGACGGCGCCGGTCATGGGCACGCGCTGACTGAGTGTGAGTTGAATGTCACCGGTACCAGGCGGCATGTCGATGATCAAGTAATCAAGGTCTTTCCAGTTGGTTTGGCGCAGCAGTTGCTCTAGTGCCTGTGTGGCCATAGGGCCGCGCCAAATCATGGCTTCGTCTTGGTTGACCAAGAAACCAATCGACATGACTTGCACGCCATAGTTTTCCATGGGCTCCATGGTTTTGCCGTCTTCACTTTCGGGCCGGCCTTCAATGCCCATCATCATGGGCTGGCTGGGACCATAAATGTCGGCATCGAGCAAGCCCACACTGGCGCCCTCTGCTGCCAGCGCCAGGGCCAAATTCACGGCCGTGGTGCTTTTGCCAACACCGCCCTTGCCAGAGGCCACGGCCACAATGTTTTTCACTTGCGGCAGCAAGGCCACCCCGCGCTGCGCGGAGTGCGCCACAATTTTCATGGTGACATTGGCCGACACGTTGACAACGCCAGGCACTTGCTTGGCCGCAGCGATCAAGGCATTGCGCAGTGCAGGAATTTGGCTCTTGGCGGGGTAGCCCAATTCAACATCAAAGGCCACATTGCCGCCATCGACAACGAGGTTCTTCAGTGCTTTGGTGGACACGAAATCTTTGCCCGTGTTGGGGTCAATGACCGATTCGAGGGCTTTTTGGAGTTGTTCTGGGGTCGACATGTGAAACTTTCTGCGAATGGCCGGAAGTTTAGCGACATCGAGGGGCCGAAGCCCATAAAATCGAGGATTCCCCTACAAACTGCCCCCTCATGTCTGCCTCGACCGTTTCGAACCTCCCTGCTGCCAAGAGACAAATATTTGTCACGACCGCTTTGCCCTACGCCAACGGCAATTTTCACATCGGTCACATCATGGAGTACATCCAGGCCGATACTTGGGTTCGTGCGCAGCGCATGCAGGGTCATGAGGTGCACTTTGTGTGTGCCGATGACGCGCATGGCGCCCCCATCATGATTGCCGCCGAAAAAGCAGGCATCACCCCTCAGCAGTTTGTGGCCAACATTGCGGCGGGTCGCAAGCCCTACCTCGATGGTTTTCACATCGGTTTTGACAACTGGCATTCCACCGACGGTCCTGAAAACCACGAACTGGCTCAACAGATTTACCGCGACCTCAAAGCCGCCGGCTTCATTGCCACCAAAACCATCGAGCAATTCTTTGACCCCGAAAAGTCAATGTTCTTGCCCGACCGCTTCATCAAAGGCGAATGCCCAAAATGCGGCGCCAAAGACCAATATGGCGACAGTTGCGAATCGTGTGGTGCGGTGTACGCGCCCACCGAAGTTAAAAATCCTTACTCAGCTTTGTCGGGTGCCACACCCGTCCTCAAACAATCCGAGCATTACTTCTTCAAATTATCTGATCCGCGTTGCGTTGAGTTTTTAGAAAAATGGACGCATGACACAGGTCGCCTGCAACCCGAAGTACTGAACAAAATCAAAGAATGGTTTGCTAAAGACGAAGAAGGCCAAGGCGGCTTGAGCGATTGGGACATCAGCCGCGATGCGCCTTATTTCGGCATTGAAATTCCAGACGCACCCGGCAAATATTTTTATGTGTGGCTCGATGCACCCATTGGTTACTTGGCTTCGCTCAAAAATTACTTGAGCAAAATTGGTGTGGACTACAACGCTTACATCAACAACCCAAATGTAGAGCAGTACCATTTCATTGGCAAAGACATCACTTATTTCCACACGCTTTTTTGGCCGGCCATGTTGCACTTCAGCGGTCGCAAAACGCCCAATGCGGTGTATGTGCACGGCTTCTTAACCGTCAGCGGCGAGAAGATGAGCAAGAGCCGCGGCACCGGCCTCGACCCCCTCAAGTATTTGAAACTGGGTATGAACCCCGAATGGCTGCGCTACTACATTGCCGCCAAACTCAATGGCCGCAACGAAGACGTTGACTTCAACCCCGAAGACTTCATGGCCCGCGTCAACTCCGACTTGGTGGGCAAATACATCAACATTGCATCACGCGCAGCAGGCTTCATTGCCAAACGCTTGGGCGGAAAACTGGGCGTTGTTTCTGCCGATGGTCAAGCCTTGCTCAAGCAGTTGCACGAAGGCGTAGCGCCTGTCGCGAAGCTCTACGATGAGCGCGACTTTGCCAAAGCCTTGCGCGAAATCATGTTGCTGGCCGACCGCATCAACGAATACGTCGATCAAAACAAACCATGGGAATTGGCCAAGCAAGAAGGCATGGACGCACGCCTGCACGACGTTTGCACAACCTGCATCGAAGCCTTCCGCTTGCTCAGTGTCATGCTGAAACCTGTGCTGCCCTCATTGGCCAGCAACGTCGAGAAGTTTTTGAACATTGACGCCATGAACTTCACCGATGTGAAAGCATCCTTGGGTGCAGGCCACGCCATCAACGACTACAAACACTTGATGCAACGTGTCGATGTGGCCATGTTGGATGCTTTGTTTGAAGCACCTGAACCCGTGGTCGAAGCAGCGCCATTGCCTGGTGGTGAAGCCATTGCACCCACCATCACCATCGACGACTTTGCCAAGATTGATTTGCGCATTGCGCAAATTGTGCAGTGCGAAGCGGTCGAAGGTTCGACCAAATTATTGCGTCTCACTTTGGATGTGGGCGAAGGCCAACACCGCAATGTGTTCAGCGGCATTGCCAGCGTTTACAAACCCGAAGATTTGGTGGGCAAACTCACCGTCATGGTGGCCAACTTGGCACCTCGCAAGATGAAGTTTGGTGTGTCAGAGGGCATGGTGCTGGCTGCTAGCCACGCCGATGAAAAAGCCGAGCCCGGCATTTATGTTTTGAATCCATGGCCGGGTGCAAAACCTGGCATGCGCATTCACTGACCTTCGTCAGATGGCCAGCATCACGCTTCGTTAAACTGACGCATGGCCTTTTTCTTTCGCCCTAAGCTGCTTGACTCTTTAAAGGCCTACACACGCCAACAGCTGGGCGCCGATGTTGCGGCCGGCATCACAGTGGGCGTGGTGGCTTTGCCTTTGGCCATGGCCTTTGCCATTGCATCGGGCCTCAAGCCCGAAGCGGGCTTGTTCACCGCCATCATTGCAGGCTTTATCATTTCTGCTTTGGGTGGCAGCAAGGTTCAAATTGGTGGCCCAGCGGGTGCCTTCATCGTCATTGTGTATGGCATCTTAGAACACTACGGCTTGGCAAATCTCATTCTTGCCACCGCGGCATCGGGTGTGTTGCTGTTCATCATGGGCCTGCTCAAATTAGGCACACTGATTAGGTTCATTCCCGTCGCGGTAGTCATTGGTTTCACCAATGGCATTGCGGTGCTGATCATGTTGTCGCAGGCCAAAGATTTTCTGGGGCTCAAGGTCAACAACATGCCTGCAGATTTTTTTGGCATTTTGCGCACCCTGAATGATGCCCTGCCCACTTTTCAAGCCTCTGCATTTGCATTGGCCTGTGGCTCACTGGCTCTGATTGTGCTGTGGCAGCGGGTCTTTTCGATCAAGCAAGGCCAAGCTCCCGCCAAGGGACTTCAGCGCATCTTGCAAGTGGTGCCTGGCTCCATCGTTGCCCTCATTGCAGCCACCTTGATTGCATTGGGATTGAATCTGCCAATTGAAACCATTGGCAGCAAATTCGGTGGCATCCCATCCGAGTTGCCAAGTTTTGTGTGGCCTGAGTTCAGCCTTGCCAACCTGCAGCACTTGAGCATGCCCATCTTCACCTTAACTTTACTGGGTGCCATTGAGTCCTTGCTGTGCGCGCGCATTGCCGATGGCCTGATTGGCGATAGGCACAACCCCAATCAAGAACTCATGGCGCAAGGTGTGGCCAACTTTGTCACGCCGTTCTTTGGTGGCATGCCAGCCACAGGCACCATTGCTCGCACGGTCACCAATGTCAAAAGTGGTGGCCGCTCGCCTGTGGCAGGCATTGTGCATGCGCTGGTTTTATTGGGCGTGGTTTGGGTGGCAGCGCCATTGGCCAACCATGTTCCCTTGGCTACTTTGGCAGCCATCTTGATGTTTGTGGCATGGAACATGGGTGAATGGCATGCCTTCATAGATTTAAAACAATTTCGCGCGCCTTACCGCATTAGCTTGCTCGCGGTGTTTCTGCTCACAGTCATGGTAGATCTCACGGTGGCCGTTCAATTTGGCCTGTTTGCGGCCTGCATCACCTTCATCTACCGAATTTCCAGCCTCAGTCGTGTTGAAGAACTGACAGACATCGACGCCCCGTTGCTTTCAAATCAACAGGGGCAAGTGCGGGCTTACCGGTTTTATGGCGCCCTGTTCTTTGGCGCCGTGAAAATGGTTGAAGCAATTGAGGACGATCTGCCCCAAAAAGCGGTTGTTTTGGACCTGAAAAACCTGATTTACATCGATTCTTCAGGGGCAGACGCGTTGGTGGCCTTGGCGCAGGTTTGTCAAAAGAAACACGTCAGACTGATCATTTGCGGACCGAATCACCAACCCATGGACATTGCTAAAAGAACGGGATTGTTGAATTTAGTGCACAGCAAAGTATGGCCTGATTGGTCTAGCGCCCTTGAATCAGCCTTTTTGTCAGAAAAATCCTGACTCAGCCCCGCTAAAATACACCTTAGATCCTTAGAAAGCGCTTTGCCATGTCGCTCTTGCATTTTTTTCGTCGTCCCGACTACCGTTCGGACACCACACAGTTCATCGACCAACTCAAAATTGATCGGCCGCATCTTGAAGCCGCCCAAAAAGAAGCCCGTGCGCTGTTGTGGAATGCCTCTGTCGACCGCCATGTGTTGAAAGAATTCAACGAAGGCCGCGTGGACCAAAAACCTTACGTCTATCAAACCAAAGGCTGAGTCTTTTGGAAAATACCGCTGCTTCTGCAGAGCTTTTGCCCGTCGTTGAAAACACGAGCGGCCTGCCCGAGGTCATCGACCATGTGGCGGTGGCGCGGCTCTATGGTGAGCCTTTGTTTTCCATGCCCAACGACCTCTACATCCCACCAGATGCTTTAGAGGTTTTTCTAGAGGCCTTTGAAGGCCCGCTGGATTTGTTGCTGTACCTCATTCGCAAGCAAAACTTCAACATCCTTGACATTCCCATGGCCGCGGTCACGCGCCAGTACCTGAGTTATGTCGATGAAATTCGCGAGCACAACCTCGAGTTGGCCGCTGAGTATTTGCTCATGGCCGCCATGCTGATTGAAATCAAATCACGCATGTTGTTGCCGCCGAAAAAGGTGGCTGAAGGCCAAGAGCCAGAAGATCCGCGCGCCGAATTGGTTCGCCGTTTGCTCGAGTACGAGCAAATGAAAATGGCTTCCATGAAATTGGGCAACTTACCTCAATATGGTCGCGACTTTTTGAAGGCGCAGGTCTACATTGAGCAAAGTTTGCAGCCGCGCTTTCCCGACGTGCACTTGGTTGAGTTGCAAGAAGCATGGCGCGATATTTTGAAACGCGCCAAGCTGGTTCAACACCACAAAATCACGCGCGAAGAACTCAGTGTGCGTGAGCACATGAGCATTGTTTTAAGGCACCTTCAAGGCCGCAAGTTTGTAGAATTTGAAAACTTGTTTGACCCCAGCAAAGGCACACCTGTCTTGGTGGTCACGTTCATTGCACTGCTTGAGTTGGCCAAAGAAACCCTGATTGAAATTACGCAAGCTGAAGCGTTCGCACCGATCTATGTGCGACTGGCTTTCACGCCGGTTTAATTTTCGTCTTTCGCGTCTCGGCCCATCAGAGCGGCCACGGCTTCAGCGGGCTTTAACTTGCCCTCCAACAAAGCCAGCACGCCCTGCGAAATAGGCATGTCGACACCCAAAGCCTGAGCTCGCTTGACCACAGTGCGTGCACTGTAGACACCTTCTGCGACATGGCCCAATGACTGAACCGCCTGCTGCAAGTCCATGCCCTGCGCCAGCAACAAGCCCACCTTGCGATTGCGACTGAGATCGCCTGTAGAGGTGAGCACCAGATCACCCAAACCAGACAAACCCATGAAAGTTTCTGCCTTGGCACCCAAGGCCACACCCAATCGCGTCATTTCTGACAAACCGCGGGTGATCAAGGCTGCACGCGCATTCAAGCCTAAATTGAGGCCATCGCTCAATCCGGTTGCAATGGCCAGAACATTTTTCACAGCACCTCCCACCTCGACGCCCACAATGTCTTCGTTGGCATAGACACGCAAGCTGGGGCTGTGAAAAGCATCGACCAAAATTTGCTGCACACTGGCATGCGCACTGGCTGCAACCAGCGCTGTCGGTTGCGCGCGCGCCACTTCCAATGCAAAACTGGGGCCGCTCAGTGCGCCCGACTTTAACTTCTGCGCCACTTGCTGACACACCTCATGCGGCATGGCGCCAGACTCAACACCCTCAGAGGCTGCCTCGAAACCTTTGCACAGCCAAGCCACAGGCACAGTCAAGTCTTTCAGGTTCATCAGCATGCCGCGCAAGGCCGACATGGGCGTCCCAATGACGATTAAATCGTGAGATGCAGCCCATGGGGCCAATTCTGAATTTGGGGAACTGGCGCATTGCAAGGAGTCTGGAAAATCAACATCCGGCAGGTAGCGCTGGTTGCTGCGTTGCGATTGCATGGCTTTGGCAGCAGCAGCGTCACGCATCCACAGTTGGACTTGATGACCCTGTGCTTGCCGGCTGGCACTGATGGCCAGTGCAGTGCCCCAAGCACCTGCCCCGATGACCGCAATCTTCAGGCGCATTGAGGGGTCTCGCGGCAAATTACTGAATTTGCGGGGCTGCAGCTTTTTCTGCGGCCTCAGCTTGCTGTTGCTCGTACATGGCTTGGAAATTTATTTCGGCCAAGTGCACTGGAGGAAAGCCTGCACGGGTCACCAAGTCGGCCACGTTGCCGCGCAAGTAGGGGTACACAATTTGAGGGCAAGCAATGCCCATGATGGGGCCCATTTGGTCTTCTGGCAAATTACGGATTTCAAAAATACCCGCTTGTTTGCACTCGACCAAGAACACCGTTTTGTCTTCTATTTTGGTGTGAACCGTGGCAGTGACACAAATTTCGTAGACACCCTCTGCAGCTTGATTGGCCTCAACACCCAACTGAATATCTACAGCAGGTTGTTGCTGTTCTAACAAAATACCAGGTGAGTTGGGTTGCTCCAAAGACGCCTCTTTCATGTAAACGCGCTGGATTTGGAACACAGGGGTGCTTGCTTCTGACATAAAAACTCTTGTTTAAAAGTGATCTTCTCTAGGCCGCTTTGAAAAAGCCCATGCCATGAGATTAGGCAGATTATCGCCTATGCAAGGAGGGGCACTAAGCCGCCCTTGGCATCAAGCGCGATGAGTTCGTCGCAACCTCCGACATGGGTTTCACCGATAAAAATTTGAGGCACCGTTCTGCGCCCTGTGATGGCCATCATGTGCTCGCGGGCCTCTGGCAGGGTGTCTATTCGAATTTCTTCAATTTCAGTGACCCCCTTGGCTTTCAAAATTTGCTTGGCGCGAACGCAATAAGGGCAAACTGCGGTGGTGTACATTTTCACGTGGGGCATGACAACTCCAATCAAAACTCAAAAAAATCAAAACTTTATTTCAGCCTCAATTAGGCTTTTTCGACAGGCAAGCTGGCTTCACGCCAAGCCTTCAGACCACCGGCCAAGGCCTGTGCGCGCTCATAGCCCAACTTTTGAGCTTGGGCTGCAGCCCGACTTGCGCGGCCGCCCACTTGGCAGACCAAAATCACAGGCAAGCCCTTGTTTTTGACCATCAAGGGGAGTTGAGTCTCTAGCTCACCCAATGGAATATTTTTGGAACCAACGGCATGCCCCTGAGCAAATTCAGCGGGTTCGCAGACATCAATCAAAACCGCTTTTTCGCGGTTAATGAGCATCACTGCCTGGGAGGGTTCAACCCCACCCGCAGCACCTTTGGTGATGGCTGGCCAAAATAAAGCCAAAGCGGAGGACGCCGCCACAGCAACCAACATCCAGTTTTCAATCAAAAAATTCACAAATAACCCTTAAAAAGTTCATTTGCAGTCTATTTCAAGACTGCGTGCCAAATTCGAATTCTAAAATGCTGACTGTAAACCTGTTTTTCTTTCTTGATTAAACCTTTCACCATGTACAAATTCGTTCTCATTCGCCACGGCGAGTCCACTTGGAATTTAGAAAATCGCTTCACGGGCTGGACCGACGTCGACCTCACGCCTACAGGCATCGAGCAAGCCAAAGCGGCTGGGCGCTTGCTAAAAGCGGAAGGATACGAGTTTGACTTGGCCTATACCAGCGTCCTCAAACGCGCCATTCACACCCTGTGGCACACCCTAGATGCCATGGACAGGCAGTGGCTGCCAGTGCATCACAGTTGGCGTCTGAACGAACGCCACTACGGTGCCCTTCAAGGCCTTAACAAAGCAGAAACCGCTCAAAAGTTTGGCGATGAACAGGTTTTGGTCTGGCGCCGCAGCTACGACACGCCCCCGCCGGCCCTCGAAGCCACCGATCCCCGGTGTGAACGCACCGACTTGCGCTACGCCAAACTGAAGCCGCAGGACATTCCCCTAACCGAATGCCTGAAAGACACGGTGGACCGAGTGATTCCTTTTTGGACTGAATCTATTGCGCCGGCCATCAAGGCGGGAAAGCACATTGTGGTGGCGGCACACGGCAACTCTATTCGGGCCTTGATCAAGTACTTGGACCATGTTTCCAAGGAAGACATCGTGAACTTGAACATCCCCAATGGCATTCCTTTGGTGTACGAACTCGATGCCAATTTGAAACCCATCAAGCACTACTATTTGGGCGATGCAGAAGCAGCCGCCAAGGCCGCTGCCGCTGTATCAAGTCAAGGCATGGCTTAATTAATCGGGCGGGCATTTCCTGACTTGCACAATGACAAGATTCAGGGTGTATATTGACTTCAAAGGAGGCCCTCTGGGTCAATGAACATGGGACAGAAATTGAAAATTATCGGTTGGCTTAGCGTAGGCGCTTTAGCAGGCGCTCTCACCACCATTTCGCTTCAAACCACGGCCAGAGGTGCCTTTGCACCCTTGCCGCTTGAAGAACTCCAGCAACTGGCCGCAGTTTTTGGCATGGTCAAAAGCGACTATGTCGAAACCGTCGATGAGAAAAAACTCATCACCGAAGCCATCTCGGGCATGGTCTCAAGCCTAGACCCTCACTCGCAGTACTACGACAAAAAAAGCTTCAAAGAATTCAGCGAAGGCACTTCCGGTCGCTTTGTGGGTGTGGGCATTGAGATCACCCAAGAAGAAGGCATTGTCAAAGTTGTGTCGCCCATTGAAGACTCACCTGCCGACCGCGCTGGACTTAAAACAAATGACCTGATTACCAAAATTGACGACGCCTTTGTCAAAGGTTTGTCAATGAACGAGGCGGTTAAACGCATGCGCGGAGAACCCAATACCAAGGTGGTTCTCACCGTGTTTCGCAAAGACGAAAGCCGTACCTTCACGGTCACCATCGTCCGTGAAGAAATTAAAACCCAGTCCGTTAAAGCCAAAGTGGTTGAACCAGGTTTTGGCTGGATTCGCGTGTCTCAATTCCAAGAGAGAACAGTAGAAGATTTCTCCAAGAAGCTAGAAGACATGTTCAAACAAGACCCCAAGCTCAAAGGCTTGGTGCTTGATTTACGCAACGACCCAGGTGGCTTACTGGATGCCTCCATTGCCTTGTCTGCAGCCTTCTTGCCCGAAAACGTCACAGTGGTGTCTACCAATGGCCAGCTTGAAGATAGTAAATTTATTTACAAGGCAGCGCCCCAGTTTTGGCGCCGCAGCGCTGAAAGCGACCCTATTCAACGCCTTACTCAAAATACCCAAGGGCAATTGAAAAAAATCCCTCTGGTGGTGTTGGTCAATGAAGGCTCCGCTTCAGCCAGTGAAATTGTGGCGGGTGCATTGCAAGACCATAAGCGGGCCACCGTCATGGGCAGCCAAACCTTTGGCAAAGGCTCGGTTCAAACAGTTCGCCAATTGGGTCCTGACACGGCTTTGAAGCTCACCACAGCGCGGTACTTCACGCCCAATGGCAAGTCGATTCAAGCCAAGGGTATCGTGCCCGATGTCATGCTCGATGAAACCGAAAATGGCAATGTGTTTGCCGCATTGCGCACGCGCGAAGCCGACTTAGAAAAGCATTTGCTCAACGGCCAGGAAGCTGAAAAGAAAAATGAAGAGCGTCAAAAGGCACGCGAAGAAGCTATGAAGAAATTGGAAGCCGAAGCCAAGAAACCAGAATCCGAAAGACGTCCGCCCGAATTTGGATCTGCCAACGACTTCCAACTGAACCAAGCCCTCAACCAACTGAAAGGCTTGCCCGTCAAAGTCAGTGCCACATTGGCTGAGCGAAAAGTAGAGAAAAAAGACAAGTAAGCCCCCATGAGGGACGACCAGCTTCTGCGTTATTCACGGCACATTCTTTTAGATGAATGGGGCGTCGAGGGCCAAGAGCGAGTCTCTCAATCTCATGCGCTCATTGTGGGCGCGGGCGGCTTGGGTTCTCCCGCTGCCCTTTACTTGGCCAGTGCAGGTGTTGGGCATGTCAGCCTGATCGATCATGACCACATCGATGTCACCAACCTGCAACGGCAAATTGCCCACTCCCAAGCGCGTGTAGGTCAGCTCAAAGTAGCCTCGCTGCAGGTTGCCATGCAAGCCATCAATCCCGAGTTGCAAGTCAGTTGCTATTCGCAAAAAGCAGATGCTGCTTTGCTGGCACTTTGCATGCCCAGCGTCGATGTGGTGTTGGACTGCACCGATAACTTTGAAACACGTCAACTCATCAACCAAGCCTGTGCGCAGTTCGCCAAGCCTTTGGTGTCGGGCTCTGCTTTGCGCTTTGATGGGCAGCTTGCGGTCTACGACACACGCCAAGCCGACGCGCCTTGCTATGCCTGCGTGTTTCCTCCCACCCAAAGCTTTGAAGAAGAACGCTGCGCCACCATGGGCGTGTTGGCACCCTTGGTGGGTGTGATCGGCAGCATGCAAGCCACAGAGGCCCTTAAATTATTGAGCGGCATAGGCAGCAGCCTTCAAGGCAAGCTCATGATGTTCAACGCGCAGCACATGGAATGGCAAACCATGAGCACCGCCAGAAACTTGAAGTGCTCAGTGTGCAGTCCGTTTCGCGCTAAGTCATAGCCCTTAGCGCCATTCTTGGCCCATTGACACTATCATCACCGCATGAAATCTCTTCACGCTTGGTTCCCATTCTTAAGATGGCCGCGCTTAACGCCAGCACTCTTTCGCCAAGAATGGACCGCTGGCTTTTCGGTGGCCTTGCTCATGGTGCCACAGTCGGTGGCTTACGCCGCATTGGCGGGTATGCCGCTGGTCACAGGTCTTTATGCTGCGCTACTACCGGCCTTGGTGGGCGTGATGTGGGGCGGCTCTACGCGTCTTTCAATTGGCCCCTCTGCCCTCACTTGCGTCCTGATTAGTGCTTCCCTCACTGGCTTGGCTCAGCCCAGCAGTGCGCAATGGGTCAACTTGGCCATTTGGTTGGCATTGTTGGCAGGTACTTTGCAATTGCTAATGGGCGTGCTTCGTTATGGTTGGCTCCTGAACCTCATCAGCTCACCCGTCATGATGGGTTTTACACAAGCGGCAGGCCTCTTGATCATGGCTTCCCAATTGCCTGCACTCACAGGTTGGCAAACAGGCGGCTCTTTTCAGTGGACCGATGTCGGGTTTGGTGCAGCCAGTTTGGCAGTTTTGTTTTTGGCCAAAAAATGGGCGCCCAAATCTCCCAGTATCATGCTGGTGGTCGCAGCCAGTGCTGCCGTCAGTTATGCGATGGGTTATGCAGACAATGGGGGCGCCGTCATAGGCGCTTTGCCAGCATCGCTGCCCAGTCTAGGCTTGCCGCAACTGCTTACTTTGGAGGAACTGATGTTTCTGGCTGGCCCTGCTGTATTGATTGCGTTGGTCAGTTTTTTAGAGTCTGCGTCTTGTGCCAAAACAGAGAACCAAAAAGAAGGCACAGTGTGGCAAGAGAATCAAGACTTGATGGGACAAGGCTTGGCCAAAATTGTGTCGGGTTTAAGCGGTAGTTTCGCCACCAGCACATCGTTCTCTCGATCAGCCATTAATTTGGCTTCAGGCGCCAAAACAGGGTGGGCTGTTGTGGGCACCACGTCCTTTGTGCTGCTGGCGGTCTTTGCATCACCGGCGCTTTTTCATGTGCCGCGTGCCGTGTTGGCCGCCGTTGTCATCTTGGCGGTTTCCAGCCTCATTCAACCCATGGCCTTTGTCAAATTGTGGCGCATTGCACGCATTGAGGCCATGACTGCAGGCATGACTTTTGGCATCACACTTCTAAGTACACCGCGCATTTATTGGGGTGTCCTGGCAGGTGTTCTCTTAGGCTTGAGCCACTTTTTGTACACCCGCTTGCACCCTCGCATCATTGAAGTCGGTTTGCACGATGATGGCAGTTTGCGCGATCGTCATTTGTGGCACTTGCCACCCCTTGCCACCCATGTGTTTGCCATTCGAATGGATGCAGAGTTGGACTTTGCTGCTGCCAGCAGCTTTGAAAAATACATCACAGAAAAACTAAGCGATCAAGCTCAGATTCAGCATGTGTGTTTGTTTGCACAACCCATCAACCGCATTGATGCGACGGGGGTTGAAACACTTCAGCAACTGCGCCATTATTTACAGCGAAGGGGCATTCAACTCCACATCAGTGGCATCAAGCTGCCAGTTGAAAATGCCCTCAAATTGGCTGGTGAGTTAGGGCTTGAAAGTCACGTGATTTTGTACCGCACTGACATTGAGGCGCTTCATGCTTTGAGGGCACTCACAATCCAACCCTCTAAGGGGTCAAACTCAGGCAACCCATAAGGGCTACTTGCTGTACCCAGTTCATGTTGCTGATGGGCCCATGCTGCTTGCACCATGCACAGCACCGCATCCAAAGAATCGCCAGTGCCATCAATCAACAGCTTGTCGTGTTGCGCGGCGCTGAGTTTCAAACGCAAGCCCAATCGGGTTTGGCCTAAATCGAGGGCATGGAGAATGTCTTTGCGGGCCAACCATCTGTCTGGGGTTTGTTTGGCTTTGTCATCACTCTTATAGCTGCGATGCTTCACAATTTCTCTGGCCAGTAGACCCGGATAGGCCTCCAGTGCCACGCGGTCAGCACGGCCTTCGCACATGCCAGGCAAAGTCCATTGGGCAGATCGCAACAAGGGAACGCCCGCATGCATCATCCATGCAACCGGTGGATTCACCCATTTCATGGAGGGGCTAGAGCCAGCAGGCACGTCAGTTGCACGGTGCGCGAACTTGCCGCCTGCAGGCCTGTTGTCACAAAATTGTTTGAAAAATTGGCGCAATTCTTCGCGTGAATAAGACGCATACAGGGTCATGCACTCCGGCCATGTCAAAGGCCATTGCATGTATTCAACCCATTCACGGGGTAAGCCAAACGGCAAGTCGAATCCGCCCACACACTTCACTTTAGAAGAAAGTGGCTGTTTCAAAAAAATTTGAAAAGCATCAAGAGATTCAAATTTTTCCAAACGCTCTAGCTTCACAACGCCATGCTGCATAGCGCCAAGCGCCACCACAATGGGCTTGCGCTTGTTCGGGCTGCTGGAAAAGTCGCAGCCGATTAAACAAACATCAAGCACGCCCAATGATGGAAGCTGTGGCCATGAGTTCTTCGAGCAAAGCCAAAGACACAACACCTGAAACGCTGTAGGGATCAAGCACAGCACGCTCGGAGTATTTCAGCAAGATACTGGTGTTGACACGAGAGACATCCACTTGGCCCATGGTCCAGCCACTGAAGCGGCGCTGCAAAATTTCTTCGTAATGCAAAAGCACGACTTGCTTGTGACGTGCGTCTTTTTGAATGTGCCCATAAAGTTCACTCACGGCTTCACGGCCGCCTTCGATGGCCTGTAAAAAGATATCACCGCTGTAAACCAAAATACCGGTAATGCCTGTGCTGGGGTTGAATTGTCTGGATTGCGCCAAGATAGATTCAATGACAGTGGGCTGTGGATCTACCACGCGGCTGGCATAAAGTAATCGAACCAACATGATCAGGCCTTTCTAGGAATTAACGCCAAGAACTCGCGGCGCAAGTTGGCATCTTTTAAGAACACACCGCGCATGACGGAGTTGATCATTTTGCTGTCCATGTCTTTGACACCGCGCCAGCCCATGCAAAAATGACTGGCTTCCATCACGATCGCCAAGCCGTCAGGTTGTGTTTTGCGCTGAATCAAATCAGCCAACTGCACAACCGCTTCTTCTTGAATTTGGGGACGTCCCATGATCCATTCGGCCAACCGAGCGTATTTGGAAAGACCAATGACGTTGGTGTGCTCGTTGGGCAAGACACCAATCCAGATTTGACCAATGACAGGGCAAAGGTGGTGGCTGCAAGCACTGCGAACCGTAATAGGACCCACAATCATGAGTTCATTGAGGTGCTCGGCGTTGGGAAATTCTGTTACTTCGGGGCTAGGTGTGTAGCGGCCTTTGAAGACTTCTTTCAAATACATTTTGGCCACACGCCGTGCCGTGTCTTGGGTGTTGTGATCGTTTTCAGTATCGATCACCATGCTGTCCAAAACGGTTTGCATTTTCTCTGTCACTTCATCGAGTAAGTGATCGAGTTCTCCGGGCTGAATAAATTCAGCAATGTTGTCGTTGGCATGGAAGCGTTTGCGGGCTGCCAAGACACGCTCGCGAATCTTCACGGAGACGGGCGTTCCGATGTCCTCAGAGGGCAAGTTGGCGGGAGCATTCATAAGCATCTGATGAAGAAATGTCAAAGCCAGATCCTAACAGCGATTGAAGCCACTTTACAGCATATGGGCATGTGCCAAAACAGCACACCCTTTGATCAATATCGGTGGCCAGTCAGCCAAATTGCAAACCGCATTAAACCAAATGCAACCCAGTCCATACCTCTTTGGAATTGAGAGCGTTGAAGCAGCGTTTGGGGCATGATTCGCTGGCTTTTGAAGGTCATGGCCTGATCTAGGCCCTCCTGCAAGCGTTTTGCAAAGTAAGCATCGGCTACCACCACATTGGCCTCCCTGGCCAACAGCAAACTGAACGGGTCTAAGTTGGACGACCCTACGGTGGCCCATGGTTTTTCATGACTGGCATCGATGACGGCCACCTTGGCGTGCAGAAAGCTTTCGGAGTATTCGTAAATTTCAACACCCGCTTCTAAGAGTTGCCTGTAAACAGGTCTGGCCGCATGATATTGCATGAAGTATTCATAACGTCCTTGCAAGAGCAAGCGCACGCGAACACCTCTTTGAGCCGCATGAATCAACGCTTGTCGCAATTTGCGCCCTGGCAAAAAATAAGCGTTTGCAATCACGATCTCATGGCGCGCCAAGCCAATGGCACGTCGATAAGCTTTTTCAATTTGTCCCCGGTTGAGCAAATTGTCACGCAGAAGCAAGCCCGCACGTGCCACCCAAGTGTCGCCATGTGCGTGCTGTGCATCGTGAATCCAAGGCAAGTGCATGCCTGCAGCCATGAAGGCGCTGTAAGCCTCTGGGAAATTTTGCTGCCTGACGTTTCGCACTGCTTGCATGCGCCACCACAATTGGGTCGCAGTCTCTTGAACCTGTTGCACCAAGGCACCTTTTGCGCAGACGGCGTAGTCCAATCGGGGGGATTTTAAGGCGCCGTGTTTTGGATCGTGCAAGTCATCCAAGATGTTGATGCCGCCACAAAAAGCCAATTGACCATCAATCACACACAGTTTGCGGTGCAACCTGCGCCACCGACTTGGAATGAGAAGGCCCATGGCGCCCAAGGGCGAATAAACTCGCCACTCTACGCCGGCCTGATCAAACCGAACCCGCCAGTCTTCGCTGAGTTTGGGTGTGCCCACACCATCGACCACCACCCACACCCGAACACCTCGGCGACCCGCACGTTCTAGGGCAGCGGCCACGTGAGCGCCATCGCCATGAAAATCAAAGATGTAGGTTTCAAGTTGGACGTGCGATCGCGCCGCTTCCAATGCTCGAATCAACTCTGGAAAAAACTCTGCGCCGCCCTTAAGCAGCTTAATTTGGTGACCATCGCGCAGAATGGAATGACTTTTCATAAATCAAACTGCGCCACCAAAGGCAAATGATCAGACATGCGCCGCCAGATTTTGCCGTGCGGCACCATTTGACTGACCGGCGTTAAGCCTTTGGCATAGACATGGTCCAGTTGAACGATCGGCAATCTTGAGGGGAATGTGGCATGTTTAGCGCCTTCGTACTCTCTCAAGTGATGGTCGCGCATCATGTTGGTAATGCGTGTTCCCCAGTCATTGAAGTCCCCTGCCACCAGCAAGGGAGCATCGCTTGGGACCTCTCGTTCAATGTAGTGTTGCAACTGCTCAATTTGGCGCACTCTGCTGGCCGGAATCAGGCCTAGATGCACCACAATCACATGCACATTGAGAGGCAAAAGGTCTTCCAATAGAGGCCTTAGTTCAGACTTAGGCCGCACCTCTCCCACCTGAATTTCAACATGCAACAGACCGCGCTGCTCAAACCGGTGGTCTGAGATATCGACATGGCGATGCGTCACGACTGGCCAGCGAGACAGCAATGCATTGCCGTGTTCACCATGCCGCGTATAAGCATTGGTTTTGTAAATAGACTCATAGCCAGGCGGTGCTAAAAACTCTGCTTGCGGCAGCTCTGGCCAATGCCTGAAGTATTTTTCTTCGCGTCGATGTACTTTTCTCACCTCTTGCAAACACA
>Ga0214921_10000641_pt1 | contig 63303 bp, 59 predicted proteins | sample LL1505_MetaG_FD_177992 | JGI IMG/M metagenome (GOLD analysis project Ga0214921, IMG submission 177992) | Freshwater microbial communities from Lake Lanier, Atlanta, Georgia, United States - LL-1505 | ecosystem: Environmental > Aquatic > Freshwater > Lake | place: USA: Georgia | collected...
ATGGAGCTTTGAATCGAGCAATCGAGTTAAGGCTTTTGACCACTGAAATCAGAGATCGCCTCATTGAGTTGTTTGAGAATTCTGATTCATACTGGGACCCCAGTGACAGAGTTTTCAAGTTCAGCTTCTCAATGCTGAATGTCATGAGGGTGCGGTACCCAAAGAATCCCATTCTTGATATTCTGTTCAGGTATTGCGAGTTCAACTTCGGAGAAGCTGTCTACGAGGAAAGTTCGAACCCAGCTTTCGAAAGGTGTCTCAAATCTGGAAACAGAGGCGAGATGAATGATTGCATCAACAAGATGTTTGTTGGAATGAGGCAAGTTACTTTCGGACGCAAAAATGAAATATTTCTCGAGATGAATTATGGACAGACATTTGCATCGATGTGGAACATCATCAACGCGATAAACCAGACATCTCCAATCGCACCGACTGGATTCAGGCGTTAATTTAAGAGCTTTGCTCTTTCTTTTTTTTGTTATTATTATTGTAATGATGAGACAAAAAAAAAGAATCAACATTCAATAAGACAAGAGTCATAAACTCTCATCTCAGTTGAACATCTCTTCAATTATCAGCTTCGAGAAACTCTATGTCGATTTCACGATGTCTCGCAACACCATGAATGTAATTTCTCACATTTCCCAAAGAAGGCAAGGTCCTCCTAGGTGGTTCGACAGGCAAGGGAATCTCAGGGACTTTGATGTCCGGGAAAAGTTGTTCACGATACGCACAAAACAGATCGTGTAAACCAGAGAACATCAACCTCAGCAATTGTGGAAGACTGTCCCAAACTTGATCCGCAAAATTGGGAGGAAACACCCAATGTGTCGTGATGATGAATCCGACAAACACAGCGTTCATGTAATGAACATCTGCGCCTTGCAGAGTTTTTTGGGAATTCATAAACCTGCTGAACCCTCCAGCATAGCCTTTTGCAGAGACAATGCTAAATGATTCATTGCCTTCCAACAATCCCCTGACCATACCCGTAACCTCACGTTTGCGCAGTATACGAGAATCAGTTGTCTTGAAAGAACCCGGTTTCAAGTAAATCCGGAGAGACTCAGTCAAAACATGAAGTGGTGAAACATCAAGTCTGTGCATTTTCATCTCACCAGAATCACGGTCCTTCATTTGAAAATTGAGATAAAACTCAGCTTCAACTCTCACAGGACTGAATCTGGTGAATGAAGCTAGACCCTCGTACTTAGTACGAGCTTCCAGTTCACCCATCTTCTTGAACTTCAAGACAAATTCTTTCAGTGGTAAATCATGATTCACCCTAATAGCTTCCCTCACTTGCGCAAAGAAACCCATGCTGAAAACCTTTTTGGTGCGAGCTTGAAACTCATCACACCCAAAAATGTCGACCTTGATTGCTGAATCAAGATCCTCAGCACAGTACGTGAGAATTTTCACTTTCTCAAGTGCTTTAGGTTGAATAATCAACGCATCAGAATTCAACTCCTGGAAATATCCAAGAACTGACAGGATGCAAAGATTGAGATACTCAAAGATTTCTTCTTCTGTTGGAGCAACTCCAAACAGAGCAGTGAGAAATTTACCCATAGAAGTAATATTCTCATCCTTATCAGCCACCTTCTTAATTTTTGGCATCGCAACAGCTTCAGTTGTTGCGACTCGCACGTTTGCTTCGCGCAATTCAGCCATCGATTTTGGGTCAACGTAGCGGTATCGTTTACCACGTCCACCACGACCACGTCCATTACCACCACGTCCTGATTGCTCAGTAGTTGGTTGTTCAGGAATTGGTTGAGGACGAGGAGTCATCCATCCAGTAGTTTTACCCTTATGACCACCGACTTTTTGATAGCAGTGGCAATGCTTGGGGTGTCTGCAAGACACACCGAAACAGGGCTCCACTTTGCAAGTAGGGCAGAGGTTGAAAGCAGTTGGCATATCCGACATTTCAGACAGAACAATCGCAATTGGTTAACATATATATAGCAAAATTCAATTTTTTATATAATTTTATTAATACATAGAAAAAAAATATATACTATATATTAACATTATTTGATATATTTACTCTACATCAGAACAATCGTCTAAATTACCCTCTTCTAACGATTTAAGAATTTTAATAAAATCATCCCTTTTACTCTCATAACAAGATATCTGTATATTAATTTTATCTAATCTAGATTTATATTTATTTCTCTGTTTTTCAATCTTTTTTTCTTTTATCTTAACTTCTAAACTAACATCTTCAGTTATAGATCCTTTTTTAAGCGCTTCTATTTCCATTTTTAGAATTTCTATTGACTGATTTTTTTCGGTTATTTCATTTTGATATCGTTTCACATCTACTTCTCTAGATGTATTATCTACAACATCACTATATAAACTACCTAATGCATATGCTGCATATTTAGCCATATGTTTATTAGGATTATCTGTATGAACTATTAATTGGTTATTATTTGATACACTTTCACGTGTAGTACTTTTAGCCATAGCATATACACTATGACCAGATTTCCTAACTTTATCTATATTATGTTTATCTATAACAGCTAATGTATTTACACTTTCTGATTCCGAATCGGAAGAATTATCAATAAAATCAGGTCTAATATTTGACATTTAAATTAACAATTTTACAGCAATTTTTAATCTTATTATATTTCTTTAAATAAACAAAATGAGCTTATTCACAGATGATGTGTCAAATTTAATCACTAATACAATATTAAATAATTTAGGTTGTTTTGGTGCTGCTAATAAGCTTACTCAAGCTCAAATTATTAATATCAATTGTAATCCTCCTAGTAATTGGGGTTCTGTAGTATATAATGGAGAAATATGTAAATTAGCTAGAGAAACACTACAACCTACCGATCCTAATTTATGTACATTTTGTTATGCTTGTTGTGTGACAGATACTAATCAGAGTAATTTTTTACAAGTAAAGAGTAATTGCGGTATTGATGAAGTATTATTATTAAAAATAAAACAAGCTATAGTATTTCAATTATCAACTTTACATCCTAACGTGAGTATGCCTGCTAGTTTAAGTAATTTATTAGATAATATAACTACAGATGGTGTAAACAAAGCTATAACTGAAATAATATCTGTACAAAATATAAATATTAATGGTGTTGGTGTACAATCTAGAGTAAATCAGAGTATTGTTGCATCAATTATGTTAAATAATATAAGAACACCTAAATTTATACAAGATCTTAATACATATTTATCTGATCTTAAAGCAGAACAACAAAAATCACCATCTAGTGTACCTATAACTAGTACACCAACAGTAACACAACCTAGTATAAATAAACCACCTATAATACCTAATAATAAATATAATAATTATATAACTAATATATTTTTTTATCAATCTAATATATTTTACATATTTATTTCATTTATTTGTTTTATAATAATAGTTTTAATGATTAAGAGGTCAAAAAGTAATTTACCAAGTAATTTATCAACTAATTAAATGAATTCAATATCTAATTTAAGAAATGGGGTTGTACCACCTAATACAACTATAGCTTCTTTAGCTAATTTATATACAAATGCTTTAATGACTGCCTTTCAAAATTCATCTACATGTTATCAATTAGTTAGTTTAACTCAGAGTTCAGTTATAGATTGTACTGCACCTGAAATTGCTGCTCAATCTATAGTTGCTGCTACTAGCCCTGAATGTAAATATGCATTAATTAATCGTTTACCTAATCCTGAATTATATTGTTCAGTTTGCAGTGCAACTGATATTAATCAACAAATAGTAGCTAAATTTTCAGCAACATGTGATATATCTTCACCTGCAATTGCTGCTGCTAATTATGTAGCTTCTTGGTTAAATACTCCAGGTAATTTAGTATCTCCAATTGCTAGACCTACAGTTAAAACAGATATAACTAATCCTAATTATGTTAAAATAGTTAATATGGTTATTTCTGGATTAAATTCTGATTTTGCTACACAAATATATCAAGGATTAATAGCTGGACAAAATGTTACTGTAACTAATGGACAAACACGCGCTAATGGTATAACACAAAATGCTATTTATAATCAAGTACTTAATGCTTGCTTAAGAAATGAATTCTTAACTAATGCTGCAGGTCAACTAGATAAAATAATGACATCTAATACTACATCAGAAAGTACAGATAAACCAACAACTAGTTCCCCTAATCAATCTAATTCTTCTAGACCACCTGATAAACCGATAATAAATAGCGACATAATTAATATGGTTGAAATGACGAGTATATTTTTAGTTATTATTTTAGTTATTATGTTAGGTGTCAAATATAGCAAAAAAACGAGTGTAACTACATCAAGTATTTAATCAAAAAAAATATATATAATCACCAATATATCGTATCTAATAAATTGATCATTTTATTTATCATATTAATAAAATCTTCCATAGGATATTCAAATTGATATTGAGCTACTTTTATAGTATTATTATTTATTGTAATAAAATAACCTGGACTCATAGTACCAATAGTATCAATCATTTGTTGAAATTCTATATATTTAGTCTTAACTGTAAAATAATCTTTAAGTGTATACTCTAAAGTATTAGTATATAAATTTATATATTTAGTACTCATATAATATAATAAATTATTATTATATTCGTCAAAAATTATATAACAATGAATATCTATGTTTAAAGATATATTAGATAAACCTGCTATTATATCATTCATTTAATATATATAAAATATATCTAATTAGAGTTAATTATTTTGATTATATCAGTATTAGATATTTTACACATATATAAATTATTAACACATATTAATTTAGTAAATTTATATATCTTATATTTTTGTATTATATTCTCAAATTTAGTTCTATCTATCTCATAATCTATAGAATTTATATATATTAATTTTTCTGATATATTTAATATATTTAGTTCTATAAAACTCATATCCATATCATAATTAATAAATTCTTCTATTATTATACCTGATTTAATATCATCTTTAAGTGTATAATGAATTTCTACTAAAGGAACTCTATCTGTAGTTATTTGATTTAATTCAATATCTTCATATCTAAATTTGTGTACATAGCATTCTACAGTTTTATTAACTTTTTTATTAATATTATCTGATACAATATTACTAGACACATCATTAACTGATTTGGTAGAATTAACTAATGTTCTTACATTATTATTGATATTCTGATTAACTAATTGGATATTTATATTTATATCTACTGATGTTTTTATCTTTCTAATTTCTTCTATTAATTGATCAATGTCATCTTTATTAATATGCTTATATGAATCCATACCTGATTAAATATAAAGCATACTATTTCATATTTTATATATATAAAAAATTGAAAAGAGTAAACTTATTATTGGTAGTGGATAGTCTGGGTAACCGGTCTATCCGCTACTTTTTTTGTGTGTTTAAGTTATTATATATTTTATAATTTATCTTAAAATCATATACCTAAAAAAATTGAAAACGGTTTTTATATATATAGTTACCCTCTTTAACGAGAGGGGTAACTAAAAAAAATATCTCTATTGCTCTCGATTGGATTCGTCCATGAGGGAGCTTGGGGATATGACATAGGGGCTTCCGAGCTTCTGTGTTTTTTTGTATGTTTATAGTATCTCATCATGATATATTAGAGCTTTATTAATACATATAATATTGTTATGTATTAAACTATAAAAATATGAAAGTTTATAATTAATAGTTAACAAATATAATATTTCATGAGTTTAAGAAGTGATTCTGATGAGATATTTTTACATATAGAAAATGAAAATTCATGCTTTTATATACCATTTTATTGGAAAACAGATAAATACATTAGTAAACCAAATGAACCTAAAATGGACACAATACCTAGATCAGTAGATAGGGGCTTGATTTCAAAAAATATAATAAAATGTATATATGAAGGTAATGAAACTTACTATATATTAGAAGATATAAACTGTCATACAGTTATAAATGATTATATAATTTCTATTAGTGAAATCGAATTACCTGATATAGATATCAATAAATATGATGATAAAAAATCTTCAATCACTAAATCGACTACTGTAACTAGTTCAACTCATAGATTCGATCAAGATGATACTACAGAAAGTATAGTTTCTAAATTAATGAGTCAATCTAATAGATCGTATATGGGTAGAACAAATATACAAGATGATACACTTTCTAGATATAGCCGAGATACTAGAGATACTAGAGATACTAGAGATACTAGAGATATAGATGATACTCGTAAGTATGTAGTTAAACCTTCACCATATGTATATAAATCTATGTATGAAAATACAAGAATAGACACTAATATACCTGAAAGACAAAATGGACAAATATCATCTAAACCTAAATTATATGTAGCTTCACCAGTTAAACAATCTACTCCTAAAACACCAGATACGACAACTATAAAAAAGAGAATTTATGAATCACCAGCTGATTATAAATCTAGATATGATATACCTAGAGATATAAAAAGAAAATTCGTATATGAAAAGTTTACTAATCCAAATATATTAGATATTAGTGAAAGTGTAGAATTATATGCTAAACAAGATCGTGGTAATATATATATATTTGATAGTAATCATGTTAGAGCTGGTACTGAAGATATCACAATAGCAAAAATAGATAAAAATAAACTACGTCAAGCAAAGTTTATAATTAAGGGTTATTTTAATCTTAATACATGTACTTTATCAGAAAGTACTGGTCTTATAATAATAAATAATATATCCCTAGATGATTTTAGTAAACAGATATCATCACTCTTAGTTCTTATGTAGATTTTTTTTTGATTAAAAAAAATAAATCAAATTACTTGTATGTAATATTTAGTAAAATTATCGATAATTGTATCTCTAACTAAAATATCTTGCGAACATTTATTAATTTCACAAAATAATGTAGTAAATCGATCAACTATTTCTGTTGGTACCTTTTTAATAGAAGTTGATGATGACAATAGAGTATCTATTATGTATACTAATTTAACTGCATAGTTGAGTATTTTTTTTTGTAATATTTCTGGATCTTCTCTTAGTCTATTTGGTCTGTATCTATGAATAGATACACTATTATCTATATTATTAAATGGTGAGTTGATTGTGCTATTAGTTAGAGTTATATTACCATTAGTTTGAGAGTTTGTATTAGTATTACGCACATCTATATTAACTCCATATTGCGAACTTTGTTGTGTTAACTCAGGAATTTTAATAGATCTAGTCTTATTCAATAAATATGTAAACATAGGTGAGTCATTAGATTTAGAAGAACTATCATTTGATATTCTAATCATTAAACCAGATATAAAAGATATATATTTCTCCGTTATTTTAGTTATTATACCCTTAGAATTTACACCTAATATAGTTCTTTTACTATTATTAGTAAATTTCATAGTAGTATGATTAAATAGTTTACACATTGCAGAATAATAACTATCATAAATAATATGATCTATTCTAAATTTAATTCTAGATCCATCCATTAGATCTTTTATCACTCTTTTATCAACAGATTCATGTTTCATTGAATCGCATGTTAATGTACTTATAGTTGCTTCAGTATCTATAAATGGTGGTATATAAAATGATTCTACACATTTAATATATGAATTAGCCATAAAGCTTCTATCTATTTTTCTCAATGAAGAATCACTTCGAAAATATTCATGATATCTTTCATTAAAAGACCTAGATGTTGATCCTACTTTAAAGTAATCAGTAGGTTCACATATACCAGTAGTCTGTTCTTCATAAATTCTACCTATATATAAGATATAATTATAATATCTATTTGTTTCTATATTCACGTCTCCTTGAGTGAATAATCTAGATGCTGAATATGCTGTATTTGGTATATCAACATATAGAGACAATTTAGTCTCAAAATCAATATCTACTATATCATTATCACCAAAAGAATCAAAATAGTTTCTAACTAATTTGAATGCCTCTAAGTATACATCTGTATATACTGTAATAAATTTAGAACCTACTACTATATCTATCTTTTCATCATATAAATCTAGCAACTTAAATGTAGGTTCATAAATATATAACTCAAAAAGTGATTTAACCCATGAACTCTTGTTAAATTCAACTTTATCTATCACTTGATCTAGAGTAAAGTCTCCATCATATGTAACATAATAAGCAGAATCAGTTGGTGCAATTGGTACGATGAATTTATTCTCAAAAATATCTTCAAGCTCAACAAGAATATATCCTGAATGATTCATATTGTATTGATAGATATATCGAGTAATTCAATTTTTAGTAGATATATGAAATACTGTTTATATCTCATATTATTCAAATATAATGATTATATAACTGAAACTAACAAAAAAAGTAACAACACACCACTTTCGTGATTGTTATTACCCAAACATACTATAGCATGTTTCAATTTTTTATGCTTATAATGACTTATCATATAACCTCATATATTATATCATTTTATATCGCTATTTAGTCTTTTATATTATCTATATGATTTACCATGTCTAATACTTATTAATCTAACTAATTGTTTATATATCTATTATTTTAATTATTATATCGTAAGTGGTCAATTAGCACCACATATTAACATATATAGTCTCATAATTCTTATTTTTTATTATATCTTGTATATTTAGAGCTAGATTAGGATCTTTTAAGTAGCTAATTTCACCAACTATACTATTTTTAATAAAGAAATTAGAAGTCATATCATCTTGTACTGATATATTTAAATCAGTTTTACCAGATATCTTTTGAATAATTATATTTATAAGAATACTCATTTTACTAGAAAATTCTTCGAAGTATTTATCAAAAGGGTTATATATACTAGCTATCTTATCTATTTCTGTTTTTCTTAATACAGATAAAAAATGGTGTAAAGCTAATTGTTTAATATTAGTAGTTATATTGACATGTGAATAAATATATTTTCTCAAAATCTCCATTTTTTCAGACTCTAAAAATATATCATTATAGTGTTTATTATTTGATCTTAATACTATTCCTGAAAAATATGGATTTTCTTTGTAGAATACGCTATGTTTAAATCTCATATAGTTTCTTGATTCTAGAAATAACTCTTTACCAAAATCAATACTACATGTTTTAGTAACACTAATAACTGATGCTACTTCATCATTAAAAATAGTATTATTATATATTATATTAAAGTCTTTATTATGAGTTGCTTGTATAAATACAAGATCCGTAAAATCTGAGTTAATACCTATATTCCAATCAACACTAGTTAACCTAAATGTATAAGAGTATTCTTTATTAAGTGTATCAATAAAATTATTATTAAGTAATTTGATATTAAGTGAATCTGCTTTAGATTTATATATATTAAGTATAAGTTGTCTAAGTGGTATTTTACCAAACATTTTATGATTATCCATCAAATATCCCTTATTTGTTGAAACACACCATTTATCATTATAATATAAGCTGAATATAGTACCATCAGTAGCTATATATGCTCTATATTCATTGTTATCTATTTTAATATTATCTAAATTATTAAATCTTAACATACTTCTTGGTGGTATACATAATATTTGACCAACATCATTAAATATAAGACCATTAAATGCTGTAGCATCAAAATCATTTGAATGTCTAGTTTTAACATTACTCTTATAATAAGAAATAAATAAATCTGTAGTTTTAACATGTGTTATTTGTAGTCTAGGATCAGAACTCAATTGTTCTACTAAATGTTCTACATATGATTTAACATTTTGTATAAGAACATTTCTAACTAAAGTACCAATAAATGAGTTATTATTTCTTATTATTTTTTTAATATATTTAGCTAAAGGTATATCTTCTATGCTTATAGTAGTTTCATTACTAAATAAACAATTCTTTATTTCTAGTTCTTCTTTAATTTTATCTTCTTTTTTGTCAGTTTCATTGAGATTTACTACTTTAATTTGATCAATAATAGATTCAATAGTATTGGTATTAGTTGACATAATGAAATTAACACTAGTTTATATTATAAAAAATATATATTCAAATATATTTACACTATTTTATTATAATAATAAAAGAAAATGACTATTATCACAGTAGCTAAAGCTAAAGATACTTCGTCAGAAATTATATCAATTGATAATACTAATATAAGTTTATCAGAAAAAATAATATACAATGATTGTTTTACAAATGAGACTATTATCAAATATGAAGAATCATTACCTTTTGTTCTTAGAAGGATAATATCTAAAGGTGTAATACCTATTTATGATGACAAAACAACATATGATACGAGAATAGTTACAGATAAAACTATTTTAGGTATAGATATAAATTCTAATCATATACAATATCTTTTTGAAGTAAAAGAACACACTACCAATAAAGATGGTGGTTCTTTTAATTATACACAATTATTTAATGATACTAAAAATGAAGAATCAAAAGATGTTAAAAAAAATATATATTTAGATAAGTATCCTTTGAGGAGTACTCTACGAGATATACAAATAAAATACGAATCTAATAATAATAATGATGATGAAGATGATGAAGTCCACAAAAGTGATTTATCTGATGAAATTATATGGAATGAAATAATAAAAAAGGTACCATATGAAACACCTATTAATATAATAGGACTACTTATACCAGATACTCTTATTAAAGATCTATTAATAAGAGAATTATTATATAATTTTAACAAAAATAAGAATGATATTGATTACAGATTTGATTTTACATCTTATATAGGACATAATTACTATTATTATTCAAAAATAATAGATAAAATGTTAGCTAATCAGTTAATAGGTATTTATCCACCTAATAATCCTATGAAATATAATAATATATTAGAACATGAAAAACTAATTTCAGAAGATAAACTAGTAAATGATTTTGTAGGTATAATATCTAATAAATATAAGATATATAAACCAGATAGAGCTTATTCTATAGAAGCTAGTATAAATGAAACTATATCTTATTTAAAATCTAGCATTGGTGTAATGTTAAGGAAAGAATATATAGATAAATTAATAAATGTCAAAGTTAATGATGCTCATATAATTAAGATGTTATATAATATATATTATCATCCACTTAAATGTATCAATATAAATAACTCAATAATAGAATATTATAAACAGATAAAATTAACACTACCCTATGTAGAATATGAATCATTACCTATAAATGTATTAATTATGAACAATGAATATGAAGATTATCTACACTCTCTATTTAATCAAAAATATAGAAGAGATAGAGTTGCAGAAACTAAATATGTTAGTAGAAAAGTACTCAAGGAATTAGTAGAAGTAGGTAAATATTCATTTACTTATAAAACTATTTATGGAGAGTCAGAATTTAACAAATTAAAGCCTAAAAATCATACATTATCTGCATTGTTAGCTGTTATGCCTTCAGATAGAATAAAGAAAGTTGAAAAAGATATAGAAGAAAATGAAATTTTTTGGAAAACACTCAATAATAACAAATGTGAACATGTAGAAGTAATTAAAAGATTCAATAAAGCAGTAACTCAAGAAGATTATAAAGATATCTATACACAATTAAAAACATATATATATCATGAAGATGAAGATACTGAAAAACTTAGATCTTTTTGTATATGTAAATTATGTAAATTAAGACTAATATGTCCACATAAATTCATAACTATTGATTATATAATTAATAATAAAACATATGAACAAGCAAAAGAAGAGTTTGATTTATTTATAGATAAAGAAACAAAATATAAAAGTAGTGTTACTTGTAAAATATGTAGTGAAGAGTTGTATAAAAAAGAATATTTATTACCTACATTACATTCACCGATCATTATTGCTGAACATCGTAATGCTTTATGGAAAGATGCTAGTTATATGATTCATAATTATGTTAAATTTCCTGAAGCTATTTACGATAAAACGAGTATGATTAGAAATATGGTCAATAATTGTTATGATATTATTATAGGTTTAGTTAATACATTACCTTTAGGATCAAATACTGAACAATGGAGGTCTATTTTTGCAGATAAAGTATTTGCAGCATACCTACTCAATGTAGAAAAACTAACTAAAGAAGATATAAAATTTAATTATAATCAATATTTAGGTAATATATCTATAGCTCAAAAAATAAATACGAGAAAGTCTATAGAAGAATATAGAAAACAATTATCTAATATAGAAATTGTTAAAGTTTCTAAACATGAAAGTGATAATAGTTTGACATACTCAAATCCTATATTTAAACTACCTGCTATGATAATGAATTTAGATATAGTTACTTTTTGTCATAGATATGTTATCCAAGAGAAACAAAAAATAAACAAAAGAGAAAAAGTTAATGCTATGCTTAATTTACCTTTACTTAAATATGATGAATCGTTTTATAAAAGAGGTGGTAATAATAGTTTTGATAAAATACATGAAGATAATAAAAATAAAGATGATTTAATTGATGAATCAGATAATCTTAAAAAAATCAAAAGTTTAGATAAACAAGATAATGAAATAGATAATAAATCACAAATTCATAAAACTATTTTTTCTGATGTATCTATCAAAGAAGATGGTCTTTTGAATGATGAAGAATTAAATTCATTATTTTCTGATATTATGATTGATTCTAATTCATTATTTATGAAAAATACAGATAAATCATCTGTATCAGATTCACATGATAAATCAAAATCTATAACAAAAACTAAATTACCATCAAATTCTTCAGAATTAGTAGATATTAATGATACTATACCATTATTTGATTTATTTAAAACTTTACAATATAATAATACACAACAGAGTAATTTACAACCTTTAACTATAAAAGAAAAAGAAATATATGATAATATAGTTCATGAGGAAAATGCATTATTTTCAAATAAAGATGAAGAAATTATTGTTAATAATAATATTTTCAAAAATGAAAATAATGAAAACTTTACTAATAAACAAAATAATAATCAAATTAAAATAGATGTAGATGATGTAGATTTATCAAATATATTCGCTCATATTACAAATAATATAAAATCAAATATTAATATAACTTATAATTCTAATAAACCTAATAATCATAAATCGATAACTATAACAAAAATTAATAAACATGAAAAAAATGATATCAATAACCAAACAGATTCTGTAAAAAAAGGTGGATATGAAAAATTAGAAAATGAAAATTCATATATAAAAAATTATCAAGATGATGAACAAGAAAATATAGATAAATATAATAAAAAAAGGTTATTTGATAAACATCAAAAAAATAAATCTAGTAATTATCACAAAGAAGACAAATATGATAAATTTGCTAGGAGAGATAAATATTTTAAAGATGAAGATAATTTAGATAAAAATGATGAAAAATTTCATAAACAAGATCGTGATGAACATAAACAACATATTAAAACAGTAATAATAGTTAATGATTCAGAGTTATCTAAATTAAGAAGGAAACAAGTAATAACTATTTATAATTTAATGGTTAAATTTTATAAGATGGGATTATGGATGATTATAGGTAATATTGAACATCCTTATTCTAGTGAAATATCTGATTCTATAGATGTTAATTTTATTAAAGAAGTTGATGAATTGAATCAAAAACAACAACAAAAAGAATTATTAAGACCTGTATCTATTTTAGTTGATTCTGGTTTATATAGTTTATCAGATAAAAGACCTAAATATAATCTATGCGAATTATATAATGATCAAGGTGTTATGATAAAATGGGATAAATTAGTATATGGAAATGAAAAAGTTGATAAAACTGAAGGATCATTACAAAAATATGGTAAATTTCCAGATGATATGTTTTCATCTAAGCATAATCTATATAGATCAAAAACTAGAGTCGAAAATGATCCTAAAAGATTAGAAATAATAGAAGGTTTACAAATGGCTGAAAGTATTTTAAGTTATTATTTTAATATATGCCCTGAAGGTGGATCTCATGAAAGAGCTAATATTAATGATAAATGTAAAAAATGTGGTTTATATTTAGATATTGACGGTATTGATAAAAGAGACTACATAATTAAATATAAAAATAAATATGAAAATAGTAAATCAAATATTCAAAGAAGTATGAATAATATCGAGAATCCCAAAAAAAAGATAATGTTTGGTGAGCCAGATCGATCAATCATAAAACTATCTCAAAATGATATAGATAAATGGATAGATATCAAATTAACTGATAGTTTATTGAATCAAATATCATCAAGATATAAAGAACCAGCTAATGTATGGAAATCTATAAGTCAATGTGAAAAGATTAAGTATGATGATATAGTTACTGGAGCAGTTGAGTTAGAACAACCAGAAACACTTAATAGTCATATAATTTATTTATTAAATTCATATATAGATGGATATTTTACTTATAAGATAAAAAAAGGATTTCTTGGATCTAAAGATATATATAATATATATTATGAATTATATAATTATAAAAGATTATATACATCAAAAAAAAATGATGAAATTAAAACTAAAGCAATAGAATTATTAGATTGGATGAAGGCATTCTTATTTACTGATGCTTTAGCATTTCATGAAGAAGATAGTGAATTAGCTTTTACAATATTAAATCAAATAATTACATCTGATACATTATTATGTAAAAATGATCTTATGATTGCTGTTACAACAACTGTTTTTGAAGCAGATTTAATTGGTGTAGATGAATTAGAACCTATTTTAGATGTAGATGAAGATATAGTATTAAATGTAGAAAAAGATTAATATAATTATTCACTTTGAGAATTAGTTTCATCAGATTCTTCTGAATGTTCATCACTATTCTCTTCACTCATATCAGTTTCATGATCAGATAAGTTAGAATCTTTTTTTTGGTTAATTTCGTGTGATTCGCTTTCTACTTCACTTTCAACTTCATCTTCTTCACTAGATTCTTCCATTTCATTAGATTTATTTTTAGAATCTTGATTTAATTGAACTTTAATATTTTTAGCTTGTACAAGTGTAGTATTAATTAAACCAGTTACTACTTCAAATGATGATTCGCAATCAACTAATGCATCTTCATTAATATTAAATTCACCTGTTTCATCATCTATACATTGTTCTTCTAAATCACCAGCAATAATTAATAATTGTTGTGTTATTCTACCTAAAAGAAACACTGGAGATAATTTATATGGAATAGTTCTAATAATTACTTTTTCTAATTCTATAAGTAATTCATGAATTTGATCATATGTAAGAATTTCATATGAATTTTTTATCTTATTAAAATCTATAACTGATTTATCATATTGAGATTTTTTAATAGGACTACTTTCGCTTTCTTTCTTTAATACTTTGAGTTGTTGTTTGAGTTTATTTAATGATTCTAAATTTTCAGTTGATGCTGATAACATAGTATGTACTTGATTACTTAGTTGTTGAATATATGATATATGTGTTACTTCATTAGTTATATTACCATATTTAATCAATCTATTTGTTAATATTTTCTTTTCTCTATCATCTAATTTATCTGCTAAAAAATCATTAAATAATTTAATATGTTCGATTAATGCTGTATGGTTATCTGTTAATGTTCCTGATGAACTATATTCACTCATTCTTTGATAAAAAATAAACATTATTCTAATTAAAATATAACAAAATCAGAATTCATCTGAAATAGAACTAATAATTGAATTATAAGCTTTATTATAATCTGTTGGTCTATGTTCAAAGAAATTAGTTTTATTTGAAAGTGAAATCATAGTCATGAAATCAAAAGGATTTTCTTCTTTATAAAGTTTTTCACATCCAAATTGTAATAACAATCTATCTGCACAAAATTTAACATATTGTTTCATTAAATCAGCATTCATACCTATTAATTTAGTATTTAGACAAGATTCTACAAACATACACTCTAACTCTACACCTTGATGAATTATTTCAACTAATTCTTCATTACTGATCTTATCTATTAATAATTTATATAATTCAATTGCATGATCTGTGTGTCTTGATTCATCACGAGAAATAAATTCGTTTGATGCAGATAATCCTGGCATTAATCCTCTTTTCTTTAACCAAAATATAGCTGCAAATGAAGATGAGAAGAATACTCCTTCTACAACAGCAAATGCAACTAATCTAGATCCTAATTTATCATTTTTATTTATCCATTTTTCAGCCCATTTAGTTTTAGCATTGATAAATTTATCATCATATACAGCATTAAAACATTTATTAAGTTCATCTCTATTATTAATATAAGCTATTAACATATTTTTATACATATCTTGATGAATTTGTTCATTTGCTATCTGTAATGAATAAAATGCTCTAGATTCTAATATATTTACTTCATTCATAAATGTAGTTAATAGGTTTTCTTGAATGATAGCATCTGATGAGACAAAGAATGATAATATATTCTTAATAAATAGTTTTTCATTTTCTGTTAATTTAGTATTCCAATCATGTAAATCTTGTGATAAATCTACTTCTTCAGCGATCCAGAATGATGTTTTAAGTTGATTATATAAATCGTATATATTTTGATAAATTATAGGATACATAACATACCTATTAATGTTTTTATCTTCATTAATAAATTTTGCAATTGATTTGGTGATAGACATAAAATCGATTGATTTAATATACATTTTTAATATGTAATTTACACCAAAATTATAATTAGTTAATAATATGATATTTTTACTAATCTAATAATATAAAATTATATAAATTAAGGTGACTATAAACAAGTAATTGAAAGTTTAATTTTACTACTAAATTCAAACTATGCAAAGTAAGAGAATACCATTTTCAACCACTTCTATATTCCCATCTAATTCTAATTTCTCATTAAAAAGTTTATTTACGTTTTCTCCTAATAATACGTCTATATATGATCCTACTTATGATAGACAAATGAGTAATTATATTTTAGATATTGATACTTGTCCTGATATATATCGCGATATATGTATAGACATAGAACAATGTAAGGTAAGTATGCATTTAGTTAATAAAATATTTACAACATTTGAGTTTCGAGAAACAGATTCAAAAATAGAAATATTAAAATATATTTTAAATATTTATAATAATTTTTTACTTAAATTATTATTATCTAATATTAACAGAAATAATACAACTATTAGTGTTTATAGATTGATAGATGTTAATTATAAAGAACATGCAGATTTACTTAAAAGTTTAGTAAATGATATTTTATTAGTTACAGATAACAATGCAAAAAAAAGACTCAAAAATATAGTGATTATTAAATCATATATAACTAAACATATTAATACGTTTATTTTAGAGGATTTACCTAAAAATATAGTTAATTATACAATTAATTTTATAAAATACGAGAAATATTATAATTTATTAGTTAATGATATTTTATTTACTAAAATAGTTAGATCTGATAAATTAGATAAGATGATTGAGACAAATATTAATTATACTATAGCAACTATTATTAGATATAATATATTTCATCCATATTCTGTTTTACATGATGGTAAAATAAATGATTATTGGATAGATATTTTAGATAATCAAATTCCTGGTAAATTACTTTCTAATAAATTATTAAAAGAAATTAATATAGGATTAGATATCTACTCAACTCCATTTATTTCTATATTAAATGAATCAACTAAATATTGTAGTTTATTTTACGATATAGAACATCCATTTAATGTTATGGGATCATTTGATCATTTAGATATTGAATCTATTGATGGTAATTTATTATTATATATGCCAAATTGTACAGTTCTAGCTATTAATTATGTAAAACATTTAATTGATCACTATTCTACAAAAGATAGCAAAAAAAATAACACATATATTATCATTAGATCCTATATATATGACATATTAAAATCTAATACGGATATATCTAATTATACTCGTTGTCAAAATAGTAAAAATACTTATATTAGAGTTAACAAATTCTATGATTCAATTAGATCATCTACTTTTCAAATACCTAGTTATATTTATTATAATATAGTTGTTTTATCTAATTCTACAGACTCAAATGATGTGATTTACTCAAATATCGGAAAAATTAAAAAGTTTTTATGCTCTCATGAGTAGATAAGACATTATTTCATCTTCATTTTGACTAAATAAGACATCTTCATTATATATAATATTTATTTTTGATAGTTTCGTTTTAAGAAATTGTCTGATATCTTGTGTATCAGTTACATATGTTTTTAAGTCTATATTAGTTAAATATAAATCTTTTAGATAATCTAGACATCTAATATACATTACAAATTTTAACATAAAATCAGCTAATTTATATCTCTCTTTATGAGGATTAATTATTCTCAATACAGATATTTGAGGAAACATATGAACTAATCCTATAGAATTAATATCTGTAATTACAATAGTTAAATCTCTTATATTATTAAATTCATGAGAATATATATATTTCATCTTATATCCTTGGTTGAAATCAACAAATTCTGGTTTAATTATTATCGTATCTACTGATTTGATTAAATTACTATATTTATCTATATTATAGTAATGAGGGTTAATAGATAATTTCTTTAGATTTGGAAATAAAGGTAATTCCTCAGATCCATTTTCGTGTCCACGATTACAAATATCGATGTTTAATTTTTCTATCGATGGAAAACTGATAGTTTTACCAAGCTTACCATCACTATTACCTATAAATTTATCAAAGAAATTGTATTTAGTATTTTGAGGTGTGTATATATACAATTTCTCTAATAATATTTTCTCAATAGATAATACTTTAAGTCTTTTAATTACTTCATATAATACACAAGTAATATTATCATTTTCTTGATCATTATATCTGATATCATATTTAGAGAGATAAAGCTCTTCTAATTTAAACATCAATAATATAGCAAAATAACCTTCATAAGTTAATAAACTTTTTATAATTAATTTAGTGATGTTTTTAAACATACATAATATATTAAATCCAATATCATTTACTTTATCTCTTGCCATAAAATATAAAAAATTTGTCATTGTTCTACAATGATGTTTAATACTTAATTTAGTTACGTATTTCATCACGACACATTTATATCCTTCTTTAAATGTGATTTTCATATTACTCTTATTTAAAACATTATCTTCATGTAAGCCTGTATAATTAAGAGTTATTGTTTTAATATTAGGTAAATTATTAAGATAACCTATATTAGCGTCTTGTGTTTCTATATCAAAATATTCAACAGTATTACCATTTATATGTTTACTAAATCTAGCAGGTTGTGGTATTATACCATTTATTATTTGGTGATATGTACTATTAGGATTATGATTTTTATGTACTCTAGTTATATTTATCTTTTTTACTAGATCTAGATTTAATACTAGTTGATTTAGTTTAGTTAGTTTAGTCATTTCTTGTATTCCTTCATTATTAACTCTTTTTGTAGATATACATCTAATATTTTTGTAATATTTAATTTGTTTATTTATTTCAGGCATATTAATTACACCAACACAACTAACATTTGTTGACTCTAATTGTTTTATAGTTAAATTAAGGTTTAACCTCATAATCATTCTACCTCCAAAGAAACTAGATTTGGGTAATTCTATTTTATTTTCAATCAAATCAATCTTTTTTTCATCAACTAGTTCTTTAACTAGATATTTATGTTTTTCAAAGAATTCATCCATTTCTTCTCTTGTTATATCACAATCAATTAACTCATTAACTATACCATAATTATATATTAATTCTCTATCATCTTTAGTTAATTTAACTTTATCTTTTGCTCTGATTAGTTTATTATTTGTGTTATATTCAATTAATTTAATAGTACTAGCATTAAACATCATACTATCATATATATTATTATTTATTTTATTATTTAAAGTTTTACTCGATTCTCTAAGGTTAAGTATATCGGCTTTATTTAATCTTGGTAATATCATCCTAAATATATCATCTGGTAAAGTATCTAGTTTTATATCTGAATCTATAAAATAACATTCATTAGAAGCAGGATATGTATATGTTTGTTTACCGCAATCTAGTAGGTCTTGTTCATCAATTTCGATATCCACTTCAACACTTGACATTGTATTATTATAACAAAACCTAATTTCAATTATTATTAATATAATAAAATGACTGAAGAATATCATATTGTCGATATAATAGATAGTGATCTACATAATTATGGACCTATATTATATAAGAAAAATTATAGTAGAGATTATTTCATAGTTGATTGTGTTTGGCACGATGTAGGTGAAAATACATTTATAAAAATCATTAATAATCCTCTAGGACTAGACAAATACTCTGCATTTATTAAATTCATCAAAATAAAAGATAATTGTGTTAACTCATCAATAGCATATAATATGTTATATAAAAATCTATATTATGTTAACATAAATGTAGATGGAGTTATAAATAATTGTATTTATATAGCTAATAACACTGGAGTAAGAATACCTAATAATTCAGTGTTGAGAATTAAGATGTATTTTCAAGGATCAAATAAATTTCTAGATATAATAGATGAAATTAATAATTTAGAATTATCAAGAGATTACCAAGTAATACCCTTATCTATGATTAAATCAGTAAAAGAAAATGATTGTAAATTAATGTAAATATTGTGTATTTTGTTAAAATAATAAAAGTTTATAACATTTAGTTTATTAAGTAATTAATGTTGATTAGCAATTATATACATATTTTTTTTATATAAAATTTACGATGTTGAACACTGATCAATTTATTTATGATCATCACAATCATCACTCACATAAATTACCTAGTTCTTATGATTTTACTAAACAGATATTATTAGCTGATACTAGACTTAAAATTCCTGTATATACTCCTAAATTTAAACATAATATAGTTAAAGTATTAGATTGTTATGATGGAGATACTATTCATTGTAGTGGATTATTAGAAGTACCTGATATACCATTTAAATTTTCTGTTAGATTAAATGGAATAGATACTCCTGAGATGAAGAGTAAATCACAAGTAGAAAAGGATCATGCTAAATTAGCAAAAAAAGCATTAAGTGATATGATTCCTGCTGGAACTTTAGTTAACTTTAATTTAAGAGATGAAGATGGACCAATTGAATATGATAAATATGGTAGAATACTTGCTTATATTTATACAAAAAAAGATGGTAAAGATGTTAATCTTAGTGAATGGATGTTAGAGAATAAATATGCTGTTAAATATGATGGCGGAACTAAACATGAGTGGGTATTTTAAAATTGGTAGATGTTTTTATATTGAAGATGATTATATTATTTTTTGTAGAGTTAAATTGATTATATTATTTAAGTAAATTTTAAAAAAAAATAATTATGTAGATGTTACTCATCTATCTATACGATCTGATATTTCTATTAATTTATTTTGATTTAGTGAAATTTTTGGTCTATTACTAGAAATTCCAGAGAATAAACTTTTACTCTTTTTTTTCTTCATATATATTACACCAGCTATTATTAGTACAAAAACCAAGATTGTTAAATAACTCAAATTCATTTTCTTTTAATTTATAAATAAAAAAATATCATCTTTAAATTTTTGTATTAGTATTTTATCAATATATAATATTATCATAATATTAAATCTAATGTACTGGTACAACGTTTAATCTTCCACCAGTTCTGGGTGTGTAACTAGTTACACCAATTGAACCACCATACATACCATTTGATTTTTCATGTGGATAACCACCAGATACCGAAGTAGCTGAAAGACTTAAAGATTCACCTTTACTTTTCTTACATTGATATAAATAATAAGCTAATGCAACGATTATAACAAGAGTCAATAAATCCATATTTGTTGTTTTATTATATACAAATAAATAAATACGAAAAAAATAATTACAATTAAGTAATAATTACTTCTAAATAAGATGAAATATATAGGACCAACTGTTTCATTTAGTAGAAGTGAACCACTTAAAACTAAATCAGAGCTTAATATAACAACTGGTAATGCAGCAGCATTCTTTTTAAAACCTAAATTATCTAAAGTTGTTAAATTATATGATAATAATACTATAGAATCTTTTAATAAATCTATGAATAACATAGTTACTTTACCTCATGCTTCTTATGCTATTAATTTAGCATCAAATAAACATGAAAGACATGAAGAATCTGTTAATATTTTAGTTAATGAAGTTAAATTAGCAGATCAATTTGATACTAATGTTGTTTTTCATCCAGGTACATGTGATTCTGTAGAAGAAGGTGTAGAAAATGTAGCTAGAGGTATTAATAAAGTACATGAATTAACAAAATATAGAGAATTAACTAATAAAAAGACTCCTAAATTAACACATACTGGTATAACTATATTAGAAACAATGGGTGGAAAATCTAATGGTAGAATTATTGGAAAAAAGTTTCATGAATTAAGAGCTATTATTGATAAAGTTAATGATAAAAAAAGAGTTGGTATTTGTATAGATACTTGTCATCTTTTTGTTTCTGGATACGATATAAGAACTGAAGATAAATGGATTAAAGTAATGGAAGAATTTGAAAATGAAATAGGATTCGAATATTTGAAAGGGGTTCACTTAAATGATAGTAAAACCGAATATAATTCTGGGTCTGATAGACATGAAACTATTGGTTTAGGTAAAATTGGTGTTATTCCATTTCAATGTATAATGAAAGATTCTAGATTTGATGATATACCTTTAGTTACTGAAACTCATTTAGATCTAAATGGAGCAAAAAAAGAACTTGATATATTGAGATCTTATATATAACACATATTAGTAGAATTACTCTTAATGCGTTTATTAACTTTAATTATACTATCATAAGGACCTATACATATTTTATCTAATTCTAACATAATTCCTTCACTAAATATAATATATGCTTTATTTTTTTTTGGTATTTTACGTAAACATCTACCAAAATTTTGTATAATTTCGTGTTCTAAATTTTTAGGCATTATAAATGCTACTGTATCACACATACTTAACTCAATACCTTCATTTAATCCATTATTAGTTATTATTATATTAAATTCTCTTAAAAACATAGTATGTTCATCTTTAATAGGTTTTATAGAAGTCTTATAATCTCTAATCATACTATAATTATTAGAATTAGTTATACTATATAAATTATATTTAATTTCTTTATCTATTTCTATAACTCCAGTATTCATTAAATTAATCCAGAATTTGAATGCTGAATTAATACAATCAATTGATTTAATATTATTAGTGTAAACTATTATATGAGTAGAGTTATTTGTTATTATTTGATGTAATATCCTCTCTGCAGTCAATAATATATGATATTTATATTTATAAGTAAATTGATTCATAAATTCATCTATCAATGTTTGTAAATTATCTATTTTAGTTAATAAACTTTTCATACTATTTTTGTAATCTTTTCTAGATATATTAATAGATACCCAATCAACAATAGACTCATCTTTGATTGCTTGATTTATTGGATAATCATAAATAACTGTACCATATAATTCTAAATTATTCATAGAGTAGTTTAAGAGATTTTCTAATATTTTACTTTTTTGACTCATATATAATTTATTCAATTTATCTTGATCAAATATCTTAATAATATTTTCTTTATCAATAGATAATGGTGTTGCTGTAATAAATACCTTTTTATTTATTAAATAATCAAAATCATGTGATACTAAACTAGTATAATTATTGACAATATTAATATTAATATCTAACAAATTATTGTTATAATAATTATATAAATTTTCTATAATTCTATGAGATTCATCACAAAACATAGCATCAACTCTTATATTAAATTTATTTAACAGATTGATTATATTTAATCCTTTATCATAAGTAGTAAATATAATATGATATTGTGATAAATTGTTTAAATATTTTATTGATTCATCATTTAAAGGCGTTAAATACATTTTACCACCATTTGTTGAATCATTTATCATAAAATTAAAGAATATTTCATCTTTTATTGTAAATTTATATATTTTTTCTGACATTTGATATAATAAATCATCAGATGAAGTAGCAACTATAAATATATTCATCTTATTCGAGATAGATTGTTTAATCATTAAATAAATTGTATATGTTTTACCACTAGATCCAGCCATTAATATTAACATTTTATTACTTGTATTATTTATGTAGTTAATAGACGCTTCTACTTGAAAGTATTTAGAGGTTAATTTTTGTGAAAATGGTTCTATCGATGTACTTATAGGATCTGTGATTATTTCTTGATATTTTTTATGTGATTTATTTATTAGACTTTTAGATGAATAAATTGGTATACTTTGATTTATATTTTGTATAGGATGAGATGATATATTTTCAATAGATTTACTCTGTTTAATATCTGTTATTTTTACATTAGATTTATTCAAAGTAATAGGTTCAATTAGTGAAATTTCATCAATAGTTTTACTTACTTTTTTAATTTTTACATCTATTTTTTTTGGTATATTAATAGTAATATTTGGTCCAATATTAGATTTTGGAATTGGATGTGGATCAATTTCTTTTAATAATTTCTCTAATAAAATATCACTTTCATCTAGCTGAGTTTTTGTGGTTAATAACATAGATAAATTTTCATCTATTTTTTCTTGTGTTTTTGTTTCTATTATATTTTCAGTTATTTCTATAGTTTTTAATGTAGATAAATTACTTTTATTAAATGTAGATTTACTCGGTTTAGTTTCATGTTTAGATTTATGAATTTTAGATCTTGTAATTTGAGATGATTGAGACTTTTGATATTTATGAGATTTATAATTTAATGTTGGATTTATATCAATTGGTAATTCTTCACTCATTTGAAATATATTTTCATTTGTTTCTAGTACAAAAACATCTGTTTCTGTATTATATTTTTCTATATCTATTTTAGTAGGTATTATAGTCGTATTTTGATCAGTATTTTGTGTATCTGTATCATATTCACTCATTTTATAATCTATTGTTTTTTTATCTATTTCTTTTGTTGTAATTAGATCTTCTTTTGTATCATTTTTAATTATATATTTAGAGATAAAACTACAGTCTAATTCAGCTCTTGAAAATTCTTCAATAGTTATACTAAACATAATTTTATTTGATGATAATAGTTTCAAATTTTTATATATGTTTTATAGTGATAGTAAAAGATGTCATTCGATGCTGGTGGTCGTGTAGGTGTAAGGTCAGCAAAACAGATTAGAAATAATTTATTTGCTCAAAGACGTACAACTAAGAAAGATGGAGGAACTATTCCATTAGGTTTATTAGAAGATAGATTTGATATTACTGAGTTTGATGAAGACAATGACAGAATTGATAAATATATGAGAAAATCTGCAATGTATAATGGACCAGATTCTATATTTTTAGAACAAGATTTACCACGTAGAAATGCAGCTACAAATACTGGTTTACTTAATCTTAGATTGAATGGTTCTTTAGGTAAAGTAGCAGATCAAAATCACTCTGAAATGTTTATTGGATTTGATCCTAGTGATAGATATTTTGGTAAAGATCCACGTGGAACAAATGAAATACCAGATCATAGAGTTATAGCTGATCATATGTGGATGCGAGGTAAAGAATATATTAAAACTATGCCATTAGATAGACAAGAAGATTTTGTATTTGATACAGATAATATTTATAGACCTATTAAGATTAAAAATGATTTATTTTATCCAATCAAAGATAGAGCGAGAATATTCTCTACATCACTTGATGGTAGAAATAATTTAAGAATGAAAGAGAAAGCAACTAATACTAATCAAATTAATATGCAAGATGCTAGTATTAATTTATCTACAGTTCAATTAGAAGATATTTATAGAGCACCAGATTATACAACATTTAGTAGTAATCAATATATGAATGATTATTCTATGTCTGTTACTGATCATAGAATTCCAGTAGCTAAATATGGTGATATTAGAACAGCACCACATCTAACAGATTTAGATTTATATTCTAGTAGACTTAATAATCAATTAACTGAACATAGAGTTAAAACTGAGTTGGATAAATATAATATCACATATAATAATGTTGTAGATCCTAGATTAATAGCAGGAATAGCTACAAGATTAGCATTATCTGATAATAGAACTAAAGATAGCGCTGATACAAATGGAGTGACATCTGTAATACCATCATCTACAACAGGAGATATTAATAGATTTGTTTCTGAATATACTTCAGCTAAAACAGGTAAATATGTAGAACATGATACAAAAGGTATTTATAATAGTATTTCTTATGAAGGTAACTCAATAGGTGATATGTTATCAAAAACAACATCGGATAATAGAGTTAAAAAACAAACAGCAGATGTAAGAGATAGATTTATAAGCGATAATAGACAACAAGTAAATATTAATAATACTGCATTATCTTTATTACAGGTTTCTGATATGAAAAGAGGTGTAGATTTATCTAATGAAAAATCAATAGGAATGAACAAGATAAATAGAATGGTTGTTTTATCTGCAGTTAATGGAGCAGTTTCAGCAGCTCAAAATAATCAAACAGGACAATCAAAAAAATATACTGGAATGCCATCAGATAGTATATCAACTATCTCATATAAAGATGCTAAAGTAGTCGGAAACGTATCTAAAATGAATGAATTAAACGATGTAGGAGATATAGATCATTTTGAGTCTATAAATACACCAACTGTTAGAGCAGGTAATAGAGATCTTATTTATGGTAAATACACAGATTCTACAATAATACCCTTTGATTACAAAAATAGAGTAGATAATGTTGGTGATGATGGTAAATTTATTACAAATAAAAAATCTAATAAAGGACATAGACCATCATCTAAAAATATAGAAATCCAACAAAGTGATAGTAAATTAATGTCTGATAAAGATTTTACAATTTCACGTAAAAAAAATAGAGGAATACAAAATATATCTAATAATGTTAGTAAATTAGCAGTAAGAGAAAATGCATCGAGATCTATTACATAAACACTAAATAAACACATAATAAAATCATTACAAAAATAATGATAATCACTTAATTTAATCAGACTCCTAACAAACTCATCGTAACGTCGAAAGTGAATCTTTTTTTCCTATAATATTAGACGCAATTTTGACAACTCTGAGAAGAGTTCTCTGAAATTTGATTTGTGGTTATTTTTTTTGTTTGTTTCATTTTCTTGGTTTTATCTCGTTAATTTTATTATTATAGTGATATTTGTAATTAATCTTTTAGTTTCATTGATTTTGTTATTTTAATTAATCTTGTTGATAATTTAGGTTTATTAAAAAATCACAAATCGAACATCTTCGCGTATGGATTATCTGTTGGAATTTCATCATTATTATTTTCTATAGATTTTAAGAATTTTACAACATATTTGCTACCAACATATTTACGTTTACTCTCATCATCTTCGTATTTTTTATATGTTGCTTTGATCCATCTAAATGGATCTGGTGAATTACCTATATAAACCATTTTTCTATGTTCTACAGATGGGTTAAATATACTAGTTATATTGTGTCTAAATTCTAATAAATCTTCTTTGCCAGCACTATCAATTCTATGCGAAGCTAAACTAGCTACTTGTCTAGAACAAAATATTCCTCTAGATATGTTATCGTTAATTGTTTTATCTAAATTAGCTCTATTATGTACTGCTATTAATACTGTAATATAGTTATGTCTACCTGCTAAGAATAAATTTCTAAAATCAGGTTTTTTTTGCATTGATATAGGTAAAGCATGAATACAATCATCAAATATTAAACATATTGCTGGTGAAAATCCTAAATTATCTACACAAAATTTCTCTTCATCAGTTAATTTTTTATCTTTTAGTTTGCGTTTATGTTTACTTATAATTTTACGAAAGAATTCTATCTGTATTTGTTTGAGATTATCTTCTATTATTTTCTTTTCTTCTTCATAATGACCTTTTTCTTCAGATTTACATGTTTCTATAGCTTTATCATAAGCTCTGAGTATTTTAGCTTTTGTATCACAAATACCTTTTAATTTAATTCTATCTTTTTCCTTAGCTACTCTATCAAATAATTCTATCAATATTTTGTCTTTTGTTGCTCGTTTATATATAATTACACTAGCTTTTTGTCTTTGCCATATTTTCTGTATCATATCATATACATCATCTTTTTCAAATTCTGTAAATATAGCTGCTCTAGGTACTATATCTTGATAACTCAAATTTTGATCTTCAGTAGGACTCCATACAAAACATAAAGATATATATTTACCAATAGTATTAACTATATCTCTTATAATAGTTGTTTTACCTCCACCAGAGGCAGCGTATACTGCAGTTGATCTATTAAGAAAATTCTCAGGCCTAATCTTGAGCTCTCTTATTGGTGTACCATCTAATTTTCTAGCTATATTATCTTTATTATCGTGTGCACTTTTATATGTACTTAAATCATAATAAGTCATCTTATTTTTTATATAATTAACATAGTTTACATCAAATTAAAAAAAATGGTGATTTCAACAAATCATCAGATAAAATAAAATGAATTCTCAAGAAAATGATGAGTCGTTAACTGCTAAAATACTTAAAGAAGAATACAAAAAATATGAGAATATAGATAAATTTGATGTAAATCTAGAACCTAAAGAAGGTGATGTAGTAAAAGTATCTAAAATAGTTAAAAAAGATAATAATTACTTTAAAGCTGATGCTCAGGTGGAACAAGAAATCCTTAAAATGGTTAAACAAGAATATAAACAAATGGCTCAAAATGCACCTGATGAAGTTAGAATATTAATGGAGAAATTTGAACCATGGAATTATTATGAAGATAAAAAAGGTATTAATTGTTTCAGAGTAGCTGGTATCAGTGAAATAGAGATAGAAAAAGATAAATTTATTTTAGGTTTACATTGTTTTAAAGTGGGTAGTGGACAAGTAGATGAAATTATAGGTGTAAATCCAGATAATTTAGTTAGAGTAAATGGATGGAAGAGACATCAAATTAGTCTTATATCTCAATGTAATATACCAGAAGCATTCATTAGACCTCTAGGTTATTTATTATTGCAAGAAATGGCAGCAGAAGCCAATAATTCCCTCATAAATAAAGTACAATCGATAGATCAGTAAAAATTTGAATTATATTATATATATTTTAACAAAGCTAATATTATCTGCAATGTCAGCTATTTACACTCCAACTACCGAGAACAACGAGATTGGTGATATTCCTCAGCAGATTATGACTGAGAAAACTAGTGTCATTCTCATGAAAATAATCTTCTGTTTGGTTATGACGCTTTCAATCATAACAATGATCATGCTGGTCTTCTTTAATGAAGACAATGTTTCAAAGTACCTTGCTATTACGATGGGAGTTTCAATGACAATTTACTTCTTAGGAAGGACAATTGGATCAATTATCGGTGGAAATATCTTGAAATCTTGCATTTTCATTGGCAAGATGATCAATTCTCGTAACTTTGAAATAAGGTTATTCGTATTTGTTATCAGCATCATAATTCTTGGAACAATAACAAATTTATATTCTGAACTCAAAGATGCTCGTTTTGTGGATACATTTGCTCTCGTAGTTCTATACTTATTGGTGATACTTATTGTCATAAGTGATATCAGAGCTTGTATCATGGAAGTCAACAGAGTCGAGCATTCAGAAATGAATATTCAGAATCTGGCAATTACTCAGTCAATTGATGTCTAAGGGTTTAACCATGAAGATACAATTGAGATGACACAATTCTTTTTTTTTGTTAAAATAACCGAAATATAGATAAATAAATGTGAATTTTCTTATATATTGTTTAACAACAACTGGCGAATATGGGTATTACCAAACGTAATCAATTCCAAGTCACTGAATTGGAAATAATGGCTCATGACCATGCTTATACGAACCGAATGTCTGCATTGGTTCAAGAAAAGATTGTCCTTCATGGGATAAATGAAGCAAAACAAATGCTTCAAGATGAAAGTGATAAGATGCAAAAAGAATTTAACATCTACACTGAGAGAACTTCAACCCAATTCAAGAAGCTGATGCATTCTGGTAGAGAAATTTCACGTGAAGAAATGAAACAATACAAATCCGATGGTGATATGGCTGCCATTCTCTATCGAAAGATGGTGATATGTTCAAACTTGCGTATGAATCTCATCATGCAAATCTGATGATAGAGAAATCTGTCAGAAGATTATTACTTTTTTTTGTTATATTATCTGAAATAATCAACTATAATCTAACAAAAAAAATATATATAATCTTTACATCTCAGAATAAATATATGTTAATGAATCTATCACATATTTTAGATATAAAAGAGAAATGATGACGTATATCAACGAAGACATCATTTTATATTAAAAAGAAATATAAGATTCAATTTCTTGAAATTTTGTTTTATTCTCTAATAATCTTTGTACTCTCATATTATCATAATATGGTTTAATAGGTGGTCTTGTTGTATCAGTTGGTATAAATTTAAATCCTAATAGAGGACACATGTTTTCCCATTTTCTATCAAGCTTCTCAACTGTATCTGCTTTCTTATGAAAAATATATGCTTGTATTCTTTGTTTTTCTGGATCATCACTCCATAAAGCTTGTACTATTTTTGAAACCCAATATGGAGCATAAGGGATATTTTGATCTATATGTTTTTTTTCTGTTTTTGTGTTATTTTCAGATCTTTGTAATATCATTACAATTCTATTAAAATAATTAGTTAATAAAACTGTATCTTTATCTGTCCTAGCAGGAGGATATATACCAACTATTTGCGCTAAAATAGATGAACAATATTTATTGTGATCTGAAAAATCATTTTCTTCTAAAAATTCTCTAACATGAGAAATATTAGCTTCTTTTGCACTACCAAATAAACCTAATCTTTCTCTATTAAGATAATGATTTAATTTACCTTTCATTTTCTCAGGCATTACATACCCATCTGTAGCATATATATGATCCAACCATATACCAAAATTCCTTAATACTTCATATTTACCATGTTTAGCTTTTTTTACATCTTGACAATAAAACTGAGCTTCATTAAATACCATTCCAACTATAGACATAGAATTATTACATTCATCACAATATAACTCAGATTTATCAGCTAATACTAACATTTTCTTATCACAACAATAATCATAATTTATATATTTAGTATTGTTAGATAACTTTTGATTTTGTATTAATTGTAGATCTTTGATCATATCTAAATAACACTCAGAATCAAATGTTTCTTGTTGTGATTCATTTTTGATTTTACTCAAAATAAATTTCAAATTATTAATGATATTATTGAATCTACCATCTATATTATTAACTAAAATAGCTTCACTATATAGCTTAGCGCTATTCTGTATATTTTTATAATAATCCGATAAAGGTTGAGCTGTAGATACACTGTAATCATCAGATAAATGAGATAATAATAATTTTGATTTATTAATCAAATCTATAGTCTTATCTCTCTGAATATCTAATTTGCTTTTCTTTTTATTTGAATTATCTTTTTGAATATCTTTTCTTAAAGTAGTATTAATTGAGTTATTATTAAATAAAAAACTATGTAAATCTTCAACTGGTTCACAATTAACGAATAAATATAATTTATTGATTAATTTATTTGATAGATCGATTTTATTTGTTATAATATTATGTTCATTTTCGATAGAATTAGACATTTTTTAAATAAAAAAATAAAATGTTTAAATTATCTAGATAAGAATCTTATTATTTAAATCAATCAAAGAATTAATTATATATAAATCCATAACATAAAAAACTATAATTATATTTCAATAAAAGAAGTAATGATAATAAAAAAATCATGAGTGATGTTCGTAATCTAATCAGTCAACTTACATCTAATCCAGATGATTTTCTAAAAGATAAATCATATGAACAAATATTAGAAATTTTTAAGTCACTTAATCCTTATGGACAAATTATTAACCCTACAGCAACAGATTTTACTTGTTTATCTTATTTACCTATGAGAGATGAACATGTACATAGAATTTCAACAACTGCTATTATTGGATATGTTTATAGAGCATTAGAAGAATATGAAGATTTACTTAATATATCTGATATGGTTAAATCTAATCCTAAATATAGTAAAATTATTGAAGGTAATAAAAGAGTTGTTAAAAACTTTTTAGATCATATTTTTGAATTTAATCCTGAGAGAGATGTTATGTCTGCATATGATATGCCTGGAGAGAAATGTGTACGTCAACCTGTTAATTTAGATAAAAATAATCATCCATTACCTATAGTTATGGATGGAACGGCTATGCCCGGTTGTGATTGTCAACAACCAGTAGATAGAACTGAATTATTAGTAGAATTAGAAGATATTTATAGTGAGTTATGTGGAGTTGGTAATGATGAAAGTATAGTTTCAAAATCGATTCAATTGGATGATCCGCATTATTTATCAACTAAAAAGAAACTCAACTCTTTAATTGATAAAGTAAAATGTATGAATAACAGAATTAATACTTCAGAAGCAAAATTATCATTAAAAACTAATAATAATTATACTACTCTTAATGGTATTTGTGATGATAATAATTGTAAATGTAGAAAATTATCTACTTGTCCTGTTCCTAGTAGAGATTTATTCAGAAGATTAACTAGATATACTGATGGTAATTGGGAGAAGATAGTTAAAATTGCTAGTGATATGTATTATGATAAAATTGATATTGAAACAGCTGTTCAAGTACATAAACATTTTAAAAATTTAGAAAACGCTACACAGTATCAAACAGATAATGGAATTAAAGTATGTTATCCTATTGTAACTGTAAAAGATGGTCCATGGGTATTACTCACTCCATGTGCTGATAATAATCAAAATACAACATATAATACAACTAGTGAATTGAAAGAAATGCTTGATAGAGGAAATAAAGAAAAGAAATTAGTAAAAGAAATGACTGCTAAAAGAGTACAAAGAAAGATCAAGAGAAATATTATTGAAAATAATGGTGAATATGATAGAGAAGGAATTGAAAAATATGCAAAGACTAATGGAATGGGTGGAGGTAAAACATTATTAGAGAAATCAGATAAAGAACAATTAGATAAATTTGTAGAAGATTATAAATCAGGAAAAATAGATCCAAGATTATTATATGAAAATGTTGATGAAGATGGTATCCCACTTGATGCTGTACAAATTGATGTAGTTGAAACTGATGGTAAATCACTTAAGAAATATCCCATGTATACACAAGCTGATTGGGTTAGAGATGAAAATACTGATGAAACTAATAAAAGTACGCAATCTATTCAACAAACAAATAAGTTAACTAAATCAAATAAACCATATGAAGATATAGTTGTAGAAGAAAAGTAAATCATATGTAAAACTATATAATTTTATTATATTCATTAAGAATATAAATATTAATATTTCGAGTATTATATACTTTTATTTTGAGTAATATATCAAAAAAAATATGTATATATAAAATGTCAGTAATTACTGAATTGAGATCACATAGAATTTGTAACATTGCTTTATTTGATGTTATTGGTTCTGTTCTTGGAATAATGATTATAATTGCAATTGCTCAAAAACATTATAGAGGAACATATCATTGGAAAGATTCTTTTTTGGCTGGATTAATATGTGCTTTACCATTAGGTATTTTCTTTCATGCAATAACTGGAACAAATACTATGTTAAATTATAAGTTAAATTTATCTGAATTACCGCATAGATAAAATATCATTTTGATTAATTGATTATTGTTATCGAAATTATGTTTAACTTGAAAATATAATAGATCTTTATCCATATCATTAATATTATAATTAGTTATTATATATTTTAATAAATCTAAATCTTTATTTTGACTTATTATCACAATGATTTTTTTTAATAATATTTTTTTATATTTTTTATCTTTAGTTATCTCGATTAATTTATCTACTATACTAATACGTAATTTAACAATTTTTATGTTACAAACTGAATCTATTATAGTTAAAATTAATTCATTATTGTTTAGGTTATCTTGAGAGATTTTAGTTTCATTTTTTGTTTCATTTATATCTATAGTTGATTTAATATTATTTATTTCATCTAATATATCTATATCATTATAATTTAATATAGTTTTAGGAATGTTAGTTATTTTATTTAAGATTATATTCTGTTTTAGTTTATTTACTTTTTTAGTAGTTTTGTTATTCTGCTTATATTTATTATTCATATCATCAATTATCTTATCATTTAAATTATTTTTTACTATATCTACATTATCTTTTATATAATTACCTAGAGGTAATTTTGTAGATGAATATAAAAAACATAACATAGTAATAAAATTATGATTTTTTATAACTTTATCTATATCATTATATGACAATATATATCTATCACTAAAAGTATCAAAAATATCATATATTAATTCATAATTGATCTTTTTATTTCTATTTTTTCTATAATTATAATTTAACTTATATAATCTATATTTATCATAATTAATAATTATATTATTTAATATATCAATAATAACTTCTTTAGAAATTATAATCTTTAATTTTTGATATATTAATTCATATAAATATATATATATTTTTATATCATTAGAGAATTTAGATATATCTATATTTAATTGTGATATTATTAAATATAATAAACAAGAATTAATACTTTTTTCGTTTGTTAATAATAAGTTAATAAGTATATCTCTTTCTCTATCATCAACATTTAGTATTAATTTATAAAAAATATTAGCTTTTGTAGAACATATACAATCAATTAGCTTATTACTAAAATAATTAATAGAATTATAGAACAAAATATGTAAATCAGTATATGAAGTATTTAATAAGATAAAATTTAACATATTAACACATATATTATCATCAAGATTAATAATTAATCCATGAAATATATATAAAATAATAGATAAATCAGTACATAATACTTTATATATATTAGAATATTGTTTATAAATAACAATTTTATATAACTCAACAATATCATTAAAAGATAAATTATATGAATTGATCATATACTTATACAAAGAATTATCCATATCTTTATGACTTAATTTAACATCATAAAAATTAGGATTTTCCTCAAAGTCATAATACTTATTTATTTCAGTTAAGTATGTTTTCATTAAATTGGTTAAATATACATAAAAATAATTCAGATATAATTTTATCTAATATTATTAACAATTTAGATAATTAAAAGGAGCTGAATAAATGGAAGATTCTTTAGTTATTAAACAAGATATATCAGCTAATGAATTACAGGTTTATGAAATATGTGCATGTTTTTGGGGAGAATTTTATTTCTCTAATATTTATATTGCAACTAGAGATCAAGTAGACACTAAACCTAATTTAGGTAAATCAGTATCTTTAACTGAAGAATATGTAAAAGATGTTAGAGCTGTAGCACATTCGATTAAATCAGATCAAAAAGCATATTTTGGTACTCTTAAAAAACTATTTAATTTTTATCATGATAGTAGATATATTTATGCTAATAGTTTTGTTTCATTTATCAATGAATTTATTAAATCATTTATTCCTGATGATATATATTCTCATATGTTTCAACAACAAAAAGATATAGTATTAAGAAGAATAATTAGTAGGATCGTAGATGAAACTGCAAAAAATGTTTTATTACCAGAAACATTACATTTAATAATAGATAACAGAAATACTGCTGCTACTAAAAAACTTAAAGATAGATTTATAATTTTAATAATAAATATCAGAAATGAGTTACATAGAGAATTTATTAGTGGTGATGCATCACTCACTGTCGAAAAACAATTATTAGAATTAAGAAATAGATTAAGTGAATCAGAAAGAATAATAAATAAAATGACGAAGAAATATAAAGAACTAAAATTAGAGTATATGGATTTAGAAGAAGATTATAATAGATTAAAAGAAAAAATAAAACATTCAAGTAGAGATGATACTTCTGTTAGTAGTGAAAATAGTGAGAGTGATAGTGAATCAAGTGAAAATGACTCTAAAAGTAGAAAATCAAGTATATCTAGAAAAAGCTCAAAATCATCTAGTTCAAAAAAACCAAAAAAAAAGATGGATAGTGTAAAGATAATAAATAATAGAGATCCAAATGATGTACTTAAAAAAAGAGAATTAGCACAAACTACAGCATCAAAAGCAAATAATAAAATATCTAATATTAAAATTAAATCATTTGATACTAAATCTATAGTATCTGATAAAAGTAGTATTTCTAAAAGGTCTGAAACGAGTAAAATAGAAAATAATTTTCATGAAGATACAAAAAACTTTTTTGCTTTAGATAAATCAAAAGAAACTCAACAAGTAGAAATTCCTAATTCAAGATTATCTATAGGTGGTAAGAAATTGTCTATTAATAAAACATTACCTCCAGATCATGTTTTAGAATTAAAAAATCCAATTAATCCATTAACTAAACCAGTACACACTATGTTTAAACAATCTACAGAATTACAAAATATACCTATCTCCAATTCAACTGATAGTACACCAGTTGAAAATACTACAACACCTATTAATTCAATTACATATAAAAGACCATCTTCGATGATGAGTTTTAATAAATTAGATGAAGATGAAAATTCAGTGTTAGGGTAATTACATTTATACAAAATAATTGAATATTAATTTTAAATATTATTTTTTTTTTGTTATATTGATGTATCATCTAACATTAAATGAACTTGCTCCTCTACTGATTGGTTACCTCCAGTAGTTAATATAGGTCTAAATTCTTGAACTGGTATTTGATTATTAGGTTTAAAACTCATATAACTATTTGTATTTGTTTGTATTCCATCATTTAAAATATGAGATGTTAGAGCTGATGATTTCTTTGATTCTATATCTTTGATTAATATAGTATTTTGGCAAATAATTAAACAAGCAGCTAAAATAGACGAATAAATAAATAATTTAAACAGTTTAACTTTACCATCTGTTATCTCATCATTTCTCATTAAAAATATAACTATTATACATACTATAATACCTAATATATATGCTACTGTAAATGGATTACCCAACAATCCATTTGGCTGTGCGAATATATCTAAAAGTGATTTCTTAACATCAGAAAATGAGAAAGGCATTTATATATATACATAAATGTGTATATCGTTTATATTTACATAAAAAAAATATTAGTTATTTATTTATTTTGCACTACGCATAATTTTACCAGAGAAACAAATTGCTCTTCTGTTAAATCACCACCATATTCTTGTCTTCTTGTTTTATTTGGTGCTGGATAAATAATTACATTTGTTTGACCTGTTATTTCTGTATGTAAAAATTTAAGTTGCATTTCCATTTCCCATTTATTTATAGGATCCGCTTCAGTATCTATATATAAACGTGCACAACCAGGACTACAAAAATTACCTGAAGGATCTTTTAAACTCTTTGTAGCTATAAAATATGGTATACCTTTAAAGAAAAGATCACATTTCCAACATTTTAGATTAGTCGATTTAATCCATGTGTTTTTATCATATATTTTAGGTATTTTATCATATACAGTCTGAGGCTCTATAACCTTTTCTGTATTATTATTGATAGATTGTAGTAATTTTTCATTAGTTTTGACGATTTTAGGCTCTACATTCATAATATATATACCTCTTAATATTATAGTATTTGATTTATTCATTTTCAAATAATAGACTTTTATAAGTATATGTGTACTTTTGTTTAAATAGATAGTATCTTTAAAAAATTGAATTATAATATAATTATATTCAATACTACACGAATGTCTGGTACTGGAAACGTTGACAAAGTTAGCAACAACTGGAATCTTGTCGGAAAGAAAAAGAATGAACCCATGAAATCATGGGTAGATGAAATGGACGAAGATCGTGGATCTTCATCTGAAATAGAATCTAAAACTTCACCTGCTCCTGTGGTTAATGAAGTTAGACCTGAAACTCTCTCGAAAGATGAAGAGTTGATGAAAATGAAGCGTGAGGTTATCTCTGCTGCTAGAGATAAATACTTAGAAAGAGCACAGATGTTCGAAGACCTTGCATTGATTTGCAAGAACGTTCATCGTGATTTAGAAGTAATAGATCGTTTCTTTGACGGAGAGAGTGTTACTCTTGACGATCTGGAAAACAACAAAGAGTTGAAGGCTAAAATAAAACAGTGCGAGAGAATCGCAATCAATGTTGATAGAAATCGCAAAGTTTTGGGAGAATCACTCAGAAGTATGCAAGAAACTGTCTTTGAGTTAGTTAACTCAATGAGCAAGTTGTGCAACGCTTCTACTCTTTGCAAAGAGTTCTCAGCACGTAAAGCAAAAGCAGAAGAAGAAGCTGAAGAGCAAGCTTCCTTGATGGTTTATAAGGATTTTGAAAAGGATCTCGATAAACCAAGGAAAGTTTACATTTCCGCGATCGATGAAGACGACAACATCGCTGAAAAGAAAGAACTTATGCTTGCCGAGATTAAACTTGGTAAAAGAGTTGAAATTCCTTATTCTGACATCAAGTGGGAATATATTCCCAAGAACAGCATTCTTGGTGTGATGAGACCTCTTCCACAACCTGAACAAAAGGTTGAAAGTGCAAAATCAAATGCAGTTGTACCTAAGACTACACTTGCACAAATTGCATCACTTCCACCAAGAGCTGTTCCAAAAGGACTGTCTGGATTTGAATTGACGGGAATTAGAATCAATTATGATCCTACCAAAAACTGCACTATAAAACCATCATGTATCTTCAAGAAATATAATGTCATTGTTCCTGGATACAAATTCTCGACTACTGAAGAAGCTGAAGCGTTCATTAAATATGAACGACCCGTTGGAAAGTTCTTTATCACATCTGATGAACCAGATAGAATTGGGTTTGTTTATCCATCAAACAATTTCTCAAACGACCCATTTCCGTTCAAAATAAGAAACAGAGTCGGTTCATTCATGGGATCTCGATGTTACAAAGTTTGCAGATTTGGTGATAATTGTGGTACTCATAATTGTCAGGACTTCCATGAAAACCGAGACCAATGGATCAGTTATTGTCCATCCTTATGTGGATGTCCTCTATTGAGGTTGGGTGATTCTCATATCTATGTCTGTGATGATAAAGAACTGCGTAAACGCATCAAACTCACCAAAGAACATTTGAATCCTGAAGCTGTCGAAGAATATCGTGGTGACAAACCACTCAACCCAATGCATTGTTCAATAGCGAACTACAAGTTTGCTAATGAATCGGATCGACAAACTGAGATGATGCAAGCAATGCTGAGACAAATTGGAGTGTTCAACTCTAATATCGAAATCAAAGGCAAAGGCATCTTTCTAATCGAATGTTTGTGAATATAGATGAATGATTTACACTCTTCATTGATTGTTCACACCAACATAACAAAAAATTTATTTTTTTTTGTATATTTTAATTATATACTTGTGATTATATTATAATATATACTATGGATAACGTAGTTACCTCATATGGACTTGCTTGTATTTATGAAAATAAAATATGTATGGTTATGAGGAGAACATCATTTAAATTTAACGAGTTAATGCGTACAGGTAAAATACATCAAGATATGTTTAATCATATGACTATATATGAAAAATTAACATTATCTACTTTAAATTTTGATGCTTGTGATAGATTATTAGGTTATATATATTTAGATGATAGTGGTAATGTCGATGTTCTTAAACGTAAAGATAAATTTGAGAAAATGATTAACGATAATGGTAGAAAATTGAGAAGTATGATTGAGAAATCAACTAATAATCCATCTCAAATATGGGAGATACCTAAAGGTAGAAAAAGAAATAAACCTGGAGAAACAGAATATGAATGCGCTATTAGAGAGTTTCGAGAAGAAACTTTAATACCTAGAGATATGTTTAAAGTTATAAATGATAAAAAGTTTGACTATACATTTATATCTGATGGTGTTACTTATAAATATGTATATTATTTAGCTTATTATTTAGGTAATAAGATACCTAATGGTATTCCATGGACATGTAAATCACAATCATCAGAAGTTATAGATATGAAATGGCTTACTTTAGATGAAATTAAACTATTATCTAATCCTTCTATTAGCTGCAATGAAAAATTACCTGATTTTATAGAGATAATATTTAAAGTAAGTAAAAACTATATCAAAAAATCATTCTAGATGATTACACATTATTTTTTTGTTAAAAATAATTGAATTGATAAACATACATTTTAATAAAACATATGAGTTCTGTTTCTAGTATCAAAGATTTAAGATTAGTACCTACATTATTGGTTAATGACAATACTCTTATATTACCCCCATCAAAGTATACAAATTCTTCAGGAGAGTCACATTGGACTATCTATGTAGAATTAGTTAAATTAGATGAATCACCACTTAAAATTATAGATGAATTTTATAATGGTAAACCTATACAAGATGCTAAAGCTCTTGTTTATGTAGAGTTTGGTAAGATAAAAACTAAACAAGGAGTTGGTGCTGTAACTAGAACAAATCCAACAATTATAACTGTAGGTAAAAATATAGGAAAATCAAATCAAACAAATGTATTCACTCAAGCTCTCAAAGATGCAGTGAGTACTTATAATAATCATATAAAAGATAAAGATACTACTTCTATACCTATAAATGAAGAAACTATCGCCAAGAAATTATTTGGTGAAATTAAACCTATAGATCTAGCTAAATTAAATGCTAAAAGTAATAGAGGACCTAAACCAAAGAAACCAAATCAAGATAATAATGATGATATCGATTCTAGTTTACCAGTAATAGAAGGTACATCTTATTTACCTATGTTATTAAATAAACTAGCTATAGTAGAGTTAGCATCTACTGAAAAGATAGAAGTAAAAGAAATCAATTTTAATAATGTTGAAAGTCTATTTCGAAGTATAAAAGATCCAGTTACTATTACTAAAAAATATAAACAAATAACATTTAATGAACCTATCTATTTACAACCAAAATTAGATGGTTTAAGATGTGTAGCATGTTTCTACGATGATAATATTAAATTATATACGAGAAAATTGATGGATATTCCAGGTCATGTTCATATGAAGATGCAACTGATATCCATGTATAAGTTTTATAATATAATTAAATTATCTGATGGTACTGATGTAGATTTTAATAAAGTTTATTTAGATGGTGAATTATATCATCATAGATTACCACTTAATGAAATTAATAGTATAGTTAAGAATTCTAATAATTCTGATGAAATTGATGACAAATTAGAATTTCATATATTTGATTGCTTTGCTCCAAATATGTTATCTTTAACGTTTAAACAACGTAATGAGATATTATCTATGCTTAAACCATCGTCTTTTATTAACCCTAATATAAATAAAGATTTGGTAAAGATAGTTCCAACAGTGCAGATTAAATCCGATAATGCATTGATATATTATACGACTATGATTATTAAACATGGATATGAAGGTTCTGTAGTTAAATATGGATCTGGACCTTATGAATATGGTTATGGTAATAAAAGAAGTAAATATAATCTTAAAGTAAAGCAAAGATTTGATTCAGAATATAAAATTATTGGATTTACAAAAGGAACTAAAGGTAACAATGCTGGAGCTATTATTTGGATTATGGAAACTGAGAATGGTGATCAGTTTAAAGCTACTCCTAAATATGAGGAAGGGACAGAGGATGTATTAGGTATTAGAAAAAAGTTATATGATGAACTGACTGCTAATCCTGATATATTTGAGACTGAATATAAGGATAAATACGCTACCCTAGAGTATGAGGATATAAGTGATAAGGGTATACCTCAAAGGGTCAAATTTGTTGCTGTAAGAGATGATCTACCTTAATTGATATAAGAGCTTATAAGCTATATTTTTTTTAATTAAATTTGATTTACTATATATAATATGTAACAAACGACAAAGACTACAATGTGCTCTGTTACCCAAGTTACCGTTGAATCCGTGATTGCACTCAGCTATTCATATGCTGACGAAATTGTTGCCGCAGTCAAGCTCTTCGAAGAAGAGTGTGACTATCTGACCCGTAAGTCTCCCAGGTGTGCTGAATACACCAAGCTGATCGAACGTGATATGCCTTTGATGCTCAATTTGAAGGGATATCTTGACCTCTTCACCAACACTTCGGTGTATGGTTTGAATGATTGGTTCAACGTTTACTACCATTTGGTGGCAAGCGTTTATGAGTGGAACCTTTTGATGGAACGCATTTGGTTTGATGCTGAAATTTTCGACAAAAATCAACCTTGGTCAATGCCAGGATTGAGTGCAAGTTTCTCGAAGATTGTCGAGAATTGCCGTGACTCTCTCAAGTTTGAGTCACCTTTTGCGATTCCAGTTCGCCCAATTGTGAACCTTCGCCCTCTTGTCTTGGTTTACGACAATACTTTGAGCGAGTTCGAAAAGTTTTCCAAGAAGACCAAGCTTATTGCTTGTGGTGAGATGATTCGCGAATACAAACGTATTCGTAATGATGCCATGAGTGGAAAGCTCTTTGGAAATGTCCAAGAAGTTGGAAAATTGCGTTCCTTCGTCGAGAAGTGGAATGAGGAGATGATGAACCTTCGTGAAGAATTGCGCTTGCGCTTCTCTCTCCCAAATTTCGATTTCTAGATGAGAAATCTTTTTTTTTGTTTGGAATTTAAAATTGATTATTTATTTTAACAATAATATTAAGTTAAAAATATATATTTGTTATTTTTTTGTATAATTTTCATTATTTAAAGATCAAATTTTAAATAAATTTGATTTATTGTATAAGATGATTAACAACCAGAGATTCCAATGGCTTCCTTGAACGCTGAACAGATCTATGACATCACGATCGCGCAAACACGCCTCGCATACGAAATCATCAAGAATTTCAAAACAAAAAGTGTTGTGCTGGCAGAGTACTCGCAAGAGGATCGTGACCACATTACCAAGTTGAAGAAAGAATTTAACAAGACACTTTGTTACCTCCTTGACAATCAAACCCTTCGCAATGCTCGAAAAGAGATAATTGGACACTTCCACACCGTACTTCTCCGTTCTTTTGAATGGAATTGTATTATGGAAGGAAGAGGTGAGGAATTCAGGGAAACGAACAAAATCATATATTCTTCGAAACACGTCAAACAGTTCGACGAATTCTTGAAGTTCGAGAGCGAAGTCATGACATCACTTCAGTTCAAGTCTCACTTTGCGATTCCACTGAAACCCCTTTTCAACTTTCGTCAAGCACTTTCCACATACAGTGCAATTCTACGCGAGTTCAGGGTGTTTCATCCAAACAGAAACGTAGAACTCTTGAAAGAGTATGAAAATATCCGCATCAAGATCATGTTTGATTGTTTCGGGGACTACATGTGGTTTGACCACTTGCAGGCTTTTGTGAAGAAGTGGAATGGGGCGATGGAGAAAAATGATGAGGAGAGTTATGACCCACTTTCTGAGGAGATCACTGAGGGTTCTTACTACTTGAAATTCAAACTTCAAGAGATTTGAACTCTGAAAATCTTGATCCCTGAATAGGGAAATTATCTTTTTTTTGTTGTTTTATATATCTATTTATATGATTAATATAGTTATTCACTAGTTTATAGTTAATTTTTATATAAATTTGATTAACCATATAATATAGTTAACAACCAGAGATTCCAATGGCTTCCGTGAACGTTGAACGTCTCTACGATATCGCAGCATCCCACATTACTTACGGGTGCAGAATTATCGAGAATTTTGAACTCGAAAAAATTGGATCTGAAGAATACTCGCAAGAGGATTGGGATCACATCTTATATTTGAAGAAACAGTATTTCAACTTTGAGTCTAGGCTCAATTGTGCTCTCGAATATCGTGACGTTCGAGAAGAAATAATTGAAATTTTCCATGACATACTTCTCCGTGCTTTTGAGTGGAATTGTATCATGGAAGGAAAGGGTGAGGAATTCAGGACAATTCGATCTTCCATGAAGGTTACCAAAAAGCTTGACAATTCCAGAGTCCAAGATTTCTTGAAATTTGAGAAAGAAGCAATGACATCACTCAAGTTCAAGTCTCGCTTTGCAATCCCAGTGAGACCCCTTTTCAACTTCCGTTTTACATTTGACAAGTACAATGAGATTGTACGCAAGTTTGTTGCCTTTCAACCAGGCAGAAATGTGGAACTCTTGGAAGAGTATGAAAAGCTCCAGAACCGAGTTATGACTAAATGTTTCGGAGACTTTGGATTCTTTGACGAAATGAAAGCTTTTGCAAAGAAGTGGAACATTGCAATGAAGGAAAATGGTGATGATGAAGAGAGTTATGATCCACTTTCTGAAGCACTCAATGAATCTACCTACTATTTGACATTCAAATTTGAAGAGTTCTGAACTCTGAAGATCTTGATCTCTGAATAGGAGGAATTATCTTTTTTTTGTTATTTTAATTTATATAATACAATCATAACAAAAAAAATATGATACTATTTATCCTTTATTAGATAATATAGTATATGAATACAAACTTATAAATTCTATATCTCCTTTAGTTAATTCATTTACAAATTGAGGATATTGTATTTGAAATATTTTACTTACTTCATTAGGATTGAACGATCCAGTAACTATTTTCTTGAAATTATTAGAAGTAAATACTTCATTTATATAAGATAAATTTACTAGTGATTCTTCATATAGTTCTGTCTTAGAGAAAGGTAATAATACACCAATTTTTTGACCAGTTTTCTCTAGTTTTGTTTCATCAAATCTTTTCTCTATTTTATATTTAATTTCATCATTCTCTGTTACAGTCCATGATTCTCCCTTTTTGAGTTTACCTATTTTATCCATTATTTTTGATCCATCAAAATTAGTGAATATAAAATATCCATCTTTCTTAAGTAACGATTTGATCATTTTTGCTAAATCGATTATATTATTAACTAAATAATGTATAGCAAAATTACATATAATTACATCAGCTAATTGATCTTTGAGACTAGATACTTGATCTCTTAGATTTATTATTTTTTTGTGTGATTCACTTACTTGATTAAGGTCAGTAACTAAAGCAGTAATATCAAATAAATTTCTATCCGATGTGAATTTTCTCTCTAATCCTATAGCTATAGCATCTCTATCTATATCAATCATAGTTAAATGTTTGATATTTGATCTAGAATATTTATTTAGATCTTGTCCTTTACCAGATGCTAAATCTATTACCCATTTAACATCTTTACAAAATCTATCTATAATAGTACCTTTAACTAAAGAGTTAAAATTCGTTTGAGCTTTGTATTTATCTAATTTTGTTTCTTTAAAATAACTATCAGATTTATAACTATATAAATCCTCGAATGTTAATGGATTATTAATATTAATCCAATTAAGCTCCGCAGTTTTGTAATCATTACCATAATAATCACCTTTAGTTAAATCTAATTTTCTATCTAATCTATCTCTTTCAAAAATCCATGTATTATTAACTGAATCCCATGATAGTTCTATTATTTTATCATCTAAATCATCTCTATTATTATAATATAAATATACTAAGGGATATGTAGATGGTGAAAACGGTATTGGGAAATATGGTTCATATTTAACCATTTTATCTATATTTTTACCATGTTTATTTGATGAGTAATTATTCGGAAATGTTTTCTGTAATTTCTTATACATTGAACTAGATATACCACAGAATAACCAGTAAAGTGTAAATCTGTCTTTAATAGAATATGGAGCAACACCCAATAAATTATCTGGGCATTTCTTAACTAGAAAATCTATAGTCATTTTTTCTACAGGTTTCCATTTATAAATAATAGCATCATAATATGATCTATCATTCATGAGAATAATACCATCATGTAGATAACTATAAATAGTATTATATATTTTCTCAAAAGATTCTTTCAGATTATTTTCTGTTAATCTGATCCATTGTTTTGCTTTAACAGATTTGACTTTATTTATATCTATTAATTGAGATGCATCTGTTTTTGTAGATTTAACAGATAATTTACTATCTCTATTCTTAAGTAATTCATCAACTATTATTTGAGCTTCATCTAAATATTTAATTCTATCAGATGTTTTTTGATTAATCAATTTTGTAGAATTCATGTATAATACATCAAATAATAATAGTATAATATCTCCATTTGTATTTACAACTACTTCTCCTTCAAATAAAAATACTCCTGTATTATTTGTATTAGTTATTTTATAAACTTTAGATTCTACTATATACATCTTTCCATCTGAAATATATACTAATACATGAACACCATCAGCTTTTTCACTAATAAACCATTCTACTGGTGGAAATATATTACCATACATATGTTTACTTAAAGTACTTGCTTGATTAGTTAATCTTTTAATAGTAGATAAATCTTTTTTACCTAGCATATGATTAATATCATCTATTACATTATCTATATTATTATCCGATGATAAAACTTTACACATATTATTAATATTATTCTGTAAATCTATTATATTAGTATATTCTACTTTCATAGAACAATTAACTATAATCTGTGTAGATGATTTGATCCATCTTTGTTCATCTGATTTAGAAAACAAATCAACATTTTGTTTAAGTGTCTCTTTTTTTATAGTATTATAAACAATTATTTCTATATTCCAAGAATTATGATTTGATTTATAAACTAAACATAGATTATAATCTTTTATTTCTGGAGGAACTATAGCTTTATCTGTAGATTCTTTTATTGTTTGTAAATTAATAGTAAAGTTTTTCTCATTTATAGATGTTAATGTTTTTATATCAAATTCTGTTGTTGGTTTAGAATTACCTATTATTTTAAGGTATAATTTATTATGTCCTATTATCCTTACTTCTCTAGATAATTCAATATCCTGGAAAATCTCTTTAATAATAGGTAATTCTTCTATAGATATTTGTTTAGACATATTAATTATGATATCTTCATTTCTATTTCTACTTATTGATTTATAAATAGTCTCATTCATATTAATAAATGAATCTATTACCTGTTTACTATTTGACTTAAATGAATCATAAATAAACGCTACATATATGATATTATCTTTATTATATTCTATTAGTTTAGAGATTAACTCATTCATAGAGATAGAATACTCTCTTTGATCATCTTCATATAAATATAATGCTTTATCAGCTCTACATAATACTAGTTGAGATATATATGCATTTTCATAGTTAGGAATTTGATATTCTATTTTATATGAAACCATTTCTATATCTTCTTTGAGTATAGGAACTATATTTTGTTTATCTGTTATATCTTTGTAAGCACAAGTATAATTCATCCAACCTTTATTGTTTGATGTATTTGTGATTTTGTAGAAAGATCTCTTTAATTTAGATTTAGGTGTGTTGTCAAATGGCTCTATGATAACAAAAGAGTCTTTCATATTTGCTACAACACTACATTTAGATTTGAAGCTTTTAAGATCAAATAATGTAAATAATTCTTTATTAATTTTATGACTAGATATCACATAATCTGAGAGGCTCTGCATAATCACAATTATTTAATATGCTTATTTAATATCATATACTCTTAATTCAATTATTATTGAGTTAATAATTATTCTGGTTTAGTTTAAATATATCATAGGGTGTTAATTGACCATAATTTGCGGGAATTCTTAGTTTTGATGATGATAAAGGTTTCTTCTGGAAATGAACATCATATAGATTATTAGTTCTCTGAGTTGATTGACTATTGAATTCATCATTTGCTCTAACTGTATAAGCAATATTACCTCTTATATCTCTATCAGTAAGCATTGATATAGGATGTAATGGAGGAGGAGGTCTTTTTGTAGGTTGATCATACCATATACCTCGTTGAGCTAATAATAGTTTTTCATCCCAATTATAACCAGGATTAACTGCCGTTCCTAATATATTATTACAATAATTAATAAATTTATGATTCAAATCATCTAAATCTGGAACATTATCTATCATATCATCAACAATATTAGTAAAATACCATTTACGAATCATTTTAGTTATTGTTTTAGGATTCATTGATGGTACTTTGCTTATAATATAATTAATATTTTCTTGAGATAAAAATAAGTTAATTGTTTCATATGCAGAATTATGTTCTCGAGAATAACTTGTATAACTCATTAAGTTATAAAACCTTTTATATCATTTACATATATTTTTTATATATAAATAATTACAATGGAATACGATTATTTATACGTAGAAAACACTTATAAATTTATCGATATATTTGATCAAGAAGAAACTGTTAAATTTGATAATGAAAATGATCTATATTTATACGTTTATAATATTCACTTATATAATTACGATTTAATAGTCAATTATACAGACTATATTAATGAAATTCTTGAAACTAATTATATAAATGCTATATCTGGTTGCAATATTTGTAAAATAAATTATATTCAATTAATTGAAATTTTATATATGTTTTTTACAGATTTTGTAGAAAGATATATTTATGTTAGCGAAAATAACAATATATATTTTACGGAAATATTAGATAAAATTTATAATAAAACCGAAAATATAGATAAAATAATAATTAATGAAGATGTAGAAATTATAAATGATACAAATATAGATAATTACGATATTAAAGATGAAGAAAACTCTATTATTATCGTAAATGATCAAAAAAATAATAATATAATATATAAAAATTATTATGATAGAGATTTTCCAAGTATGTATATTACTTATGAATTCTCATATGATAAATCTTTTAATAGTCAAATGAAACAACTTAATAATTACATGCATTCTGGTGGTATAGTACCATAAGCTGCATTCCAATTAGGTTCTTGTAGCCTTAATAACTCACTTTCAGGTAATTTAAGTAATTTTTTAATATCTTTAACTAATTGAACTTTATAGATATCTTCTGATGTTACATTCTCTAACATTTCTTTATTTTTTTCTAATACTCTCCATTCTGATTCTATAGTTTCAGACATTAATTTTTTATATTCTAGTAATTGTTTCGCTGTAGGTTTAGGTTTTCTTGACTTAAAAAGATTAATCATATAAAATGATTGACTTTCAGCAAATTGTTTAGCATCTTTCCAATAATAACCTTTACTTTTATTTCTATCAGAAATTTCTTTTAAGTATTTACCAAAGAATTTTCTACTATATTCACCATTTTCTATTATAAGTCTATAAATTATAGGATAAGTAATTCTAAAATTTCTATATCTAGTATTTAATTCATCTATGTTATATTTTTTTGATTTATATTCATTAAATAATTTATCAGTTTCATCTAATAATTCTTTAATAGATGTTAAATTATTCATTTCTACTGTATTTTCACCCTGTTTACCTATAACAATAGGTTTAGATATATTACTTTCCTCAATTTTACTCATTTATTTAGTTAATTGATTTTATTATATCGATGTTAATTGTATTATTTACTTTTTTAACATTTATGATAATTTATTAATCAAAAATTATTCTACTTAAATAGTAAATCACCACTTAGATTTTCTATATCTTTATCTAAACTATTTTTAGTTTCAATTTCTAACTTTTTATCATTATCATTAAATAAACTATATTCATCTGAGTTTATTATAGTTTCTTTATCAATATCCTTAATAGTATCATTCTTTAGTATATTATTAGATTGAATATAGTTAAAATTTGTATTTTCTGGTAATCCTATAGTTTCTATATTACTATGTTTTTGTTCATTAACAAACTTTATATATTCTTTATCTAAATCATCATCTATTTTAAGTATATCATTGCGTTGTTTATCTTTTGTATATTCTAAACTATCAGGAGATGAATCTACTTGTTTATTTATTTCATAACCACCTAATGTATTAACTCTATTTTTTATATTATTTTTAAGTTTATTTAATTTTGATGGTTTAGTTTGTTGAATTAACATATTAGAATCATTAATATTATTATCATAGATAACACTATTATTAAGTGTAGTATCAGGGATATCAATAACATTAAATATTCCATCTGGATTATATTCATCTGCTAATATATTTTTATTAATATCATCTATCTCTGGTTCTTTCTCAATTATGTCATCTAATTTTTCATCTATACTCTTTTCTTTTGTTTCATCTGATAATTTATCATTTTTTTGTTTTTTGAATAGATCATTAAGATCTACAATTTCAGTATTATCTAAAAGATCATTTCTTCCAGTAATATCTTCTACCAAATTTCTTTTATTTATTTTTATATTATCATTAGATTTACTAACTTTTGTATCAGAACTAATTCTATCTAATAATTCACTTAATGACTTTGGTTGAGATTGTTTAACTTTATGATTAGTTTTATTATCTTCTTCATCTGAACTTGAATCAATAGATGATTTTCCACCAAATCTATTATGTATTATTTTTGTATATAATTTAGTTAAATCATCATTATCATTAAATATACCACCATACATGACTGTTTTATAATTAACTGTAAAGTTATAATTAACAAAAAAAAATAAACAGTATATTAACTTGATATCAATGTATTATTTGGTACATTTACATTAACTATCGAGTATATATATTTATATAATAAATTAATAGTTGTTGTAGAACACTTATCTAAATTGATAGCTGTACCATTATTTGTTTCTTGTATATTTTTTGAAGATTTATAATTAGGTTCATTATTCAAAGCAATACTTAATAAGTGTTCCTGCTCAGATGTAGTTAAAGTAGAAAAATTTGATATTATGAATACTTTTTCGTTAGTAGTCATTTTTTGTAGTATATCTATATTCAGATAAGATGTAATATTAAATATTATTAAAAATAACTATTGATTACTTTTTAATATTTTTAGATATAATATTAGTTGCTATATTATAGTATAAAAACCATAATTTATCTCCTTTATGAATATCTATTGATTTAGAGAAAATTTCTAATAATCCATTAAGAACTTGTAGAAATTTATTATAAATATTAAGCATTTCTTGTATTCCTGCTTCTGAATTCAATATAGGTAATTTAGAATCACGAGTCACATCAGATTTAATTATTATAAACTCTAAATCTTTATTTACTACATGAACGCTTATAATACTATTTTCTATTAAACGTTGTTGTTTTATAAGTTCATCTATATTAGAAGATAAAGATATACTTTCAGATGGTATAGATTTGTGTGATGCTATACTTTCATCTTCTGGATTCATACCATATTGTATTAATCTAGATATTTGATCTATTATTGTTTTATCATATTTATTAATTTTTGTTTTATTATCTTGTATCCTAGATAATATTTCAGTATATGTTGATTTTTCAGCTGGATTACTTTCTCTAATACTTATAGATTTCTTAGTAAAATAATATGGTACACAACTCACATTGATATTTCCTTTAAAAGGTAATGCTGTAACCCTACCTATCGTCACAGGTAATAGATCTCCTATTTTAAAACCTTTAATTAAAGGACTTGTTTGCATCATACCAACTATATATGAATTATTGACTAATACATTTTGAGATGTATTATCTTTAATAACTGTATCTACTATAACATCATGTTCATTTATAGATATACCTTCACATGTAAACCATATAGAAATTTGTGCAGAACCATTTACATTTCTATTATATACTGGTTGAGTTAAATTGATTATAGTTGTTGATTTAATAAGAAATTCATTAAATACTACATTTAAATATCGTTCATCTAATATCTTTTTAACATTTTTCTTATAATCTCCTATACATATAGATATAGGTTCTTCAACATCAATACCAACTGCAAATTCACGTGTACTGAGCATATTATTATATATATTAAATTAACTTCAATTTTATTATTTGCATCAAATTATTATAAATAATATGTATATTAGTACAATTTATTATATTAATAGTAAATATTTTTTTATTACTTTGTTTCATTATTTTTAATAATATTAAGTTCTTCAGCATGATATAATTCCTGATGTTTTATAGTAGATCTTTTTAATTTAATATGTAATTTATCCGTTTCTTCATCACTCATCATATAATTCATAAATTTTAATATGAGCATTACACATCTAAGATCACCACCAGTAGTAGCTGATTTAAATGCATCTGTTGCTGATATTTCAACATCTAAATGATCTATTAATTCTATTAGTAAAAAAAGTGCTACATCTGATGCACCACTAAGTAAAGATTGTTTTAATATATAACTAAATCTATCTTTTGAATCGGTTGAACCAACAACATCATTACCATAATTTAGATACAATAATGATTTTAACTCTTTCTTTTTATTATAAAATTGTTTACATTTTTCTTGATATTCTTCACTATTAAAATCAATATCACCAATAACAATATTACCATATTTTTGACATACTTCATCATATTTATCACCATACATAATCCATTTAACTATATCTAATTTATTATTTTTAGTAGCATCTTGTAATTCACCATAAGATCTAATAAAAATATCATATACTTTTTTATCAGATATATTATATTTTTGTTTGAAATTGTATTCTCTAAATCTTTGCGAGATAACTGATGAATTGATTCTATAAAAACAATAAATATCTGATACATATCTAGGATCTAGTGAAATATCTGTAATATCTGATACTTTGTATTGTTTGCCTTGATCAATAATATTTAAATTTTCATTAACTAATCTATCAGGTAAATTAAATCTAGGTGAAACTAAACTTTTATGTTGATCATTAGTTGTTAAATTATACGTGAATGATTGAATATCAGTCGTACCAGCATATAAAACAAATTTTAGTTTACTAATATTATCTACAATCACAGACTCTTTAAGTACTACTTTAAACCCAATAATATGAGATGAATATTTCATAACTGGTAATTCAATACGTTCAATTGTTTTTGGAGCTTCTGCCCGTAAAAATACTCCATTGACCATTACACTACCAATATTTGTTTTAACTGGAACCATATATTCTACGTATCTATTAGGTTTAAATAAGAATAAATTAGCAATCATTTCTTCTTCTGATTTAACCCATTCACATTTATCATCTACTTTACTTGTTTTAAGGAATTTCAATTCACTCTTAGTCATACACTCAGTTAAATCTTTACTTAATTTAGAATAATCAGTTAATTCAGTATTATCTATCTCTAAACTATCAAAGTCATCTAACATAGAATTAAATTTATCATATATTCCTGGAACAATTGATTTATATCTAGTTAATCTAGTAAATAGCTTATATGTAGGACTATTAATAATAATATTATATTTAGTTGAATCATCTACATATTTATCATAACTCTTAATTTTGAGTTTTAATAATTGATTTTCTTCTTCTGTTAATCGATGAACTGCTTTTATACGTCTCAGTTCTTCTTCATGTTGTTCAATCAGAGTTTCAATATCAAGTTGTTTTTCTGATTCAAAAATATTATCTTTGTCAAACATACTTGTTTGTGGTACTATATATTTACCAGATACAACTGCTGATTTTTGTATCTTAGGATCTAATTTGAGTTTTGTAGGAATAGTTACAGATACAGGATCAAGTTCAAAATCAACTAATAATTTCTTTCCTGGTTCTGGTTCATTTATATCTTCCTTATACTCTTCTTCGGATACATTTTGTTGTTGTTTACTCTCAGGTGTTAAATCAGTATGATATTTTGTAATTGTTTTTTGTGGAACTATAGATACACTAGATACTACTGATGTATTATTTTGAGTTTCTTTACTATATGTATTAGCCATAGATGATTTATTAATTGCTGATTGTTGTGTTTGTGATGTAGACTCATTAATTTCTTGTAATTTGGTTACATTATTTGTTAATTTATCTCCTGGTTTATTTTTTGGTTTATCTGTCATTAATTTACCAAAAAATCTATCATTAAATTTTGATTCTGCTTTTGCCATAATTGGATCATCAAAAAATACTTTATCTTCAGCAGTTGTATCAACTAGTGGTGTTGTCATAGTATTTTTAACTCTATCTTCAATTATTGCTCGTTTTGCTTTACTCATTAATTTTTTACTTAAATTAACTTTGTTCAATTCAATTTATAGTATGTTCGGTGATTCTAGTAAATTAAACAAAAACTCTAATATATGAACATATAAAAAGAAAACAATTCAACTTATAATATTCTTTTTATAAACAATGAGTATTATAACTAAAATTAGTAACTCAAGATCATTATATGAAAATCCAGATTATTTTCCTAAATTTAGTTTAGAATATACAGCTAGTGATGAAGTAAAATTTCTTTATATTAAAAGTTATTTTAATAGAATACCTATTTTATTAATTGATGATAAATTTTTATCTATTGATGATCAAATTGATTTATTGTATAATTTTGTAATTCATTCATATATTGATGATACAAAATTAAATGCAATTTTTACATATTGTTTATTACTCAAATATGGATGTGATAAATACTTACAAATTTCTCAATATGAAACAATTGTAACAAAATACAATATAGAATTAAATCATGAAAATAATTCTGTAAATGAATTACGAATAAATGATATAAAAAATAAAGCTGATGAAATTCAGCGTTTATTTACAGATTTATATCTAATATTAATAACTAAAAATGTAGGTCAAAAAATAATTATTCTTTGTTTATTTGTTATTATTAATATTTATAAGTCATTTTATTGTTTCAATAATATGCAACATATAAAACTATTTATCGAAAAAATAAGTAAAATAGATGGAGTATCTCTAGGTATATATAAAGATTATTTAATTAAGATAAATATAGATAAAGATAAGATTAATTTACAATATGTACACCACTATTATTTTCAGAGATTTGACAAACTCAAAAAGATATCTATTCTTAATACTCTAAAAAAAAGATCTAATAGTCAATCGGATAATGCTTTTGTTTCTATCTATATACATCGTATGGAATTATCTAAATTAAATGATAATACTAGAATGAGTGCTATATATTATGATATAGATAAAGATAATAAATTTATCAATATAACGATGAATAAATTTATTAAGCTAAATGTAGATTATGAAATATATAAAATCAATATGTATAATAAATTTATGAATATTAATGAAAATAAGATTGATAATATTAATGATATTAAATCCAATTTTACAATAATAACACAAAAATTTATAGCTGATTTAACATCTACTGATAATTTATTACGTGAAACAATTAAGAATGAAAATGCAGACTCTGTTAACTCTATTTTACAACAAATATACAAAAATAATATCAATAATTTAGATTTTATAAATGATTTACATGTAGAATCTAATAAAATGATGATTATTAGTGTTGAAGATATGATTGGATTAATGTTAGATTTTAGAAATAATATTATGAATACTATAGAAAATAGAGAAGATAATGCTGAAACACAAGAAAGAGCTAATCAAATATTGGATACAGTTCAAAACGAAACACGAGATGTAGATATGTTAAATACAATTAATATTAATGATAATGATAATCATAATCATCAACTAGATAATAATATAAATCAAGTTAATAATGTAAATATTATAGAAAATAAAAATGATATAAATATAGAAGATAAAACTAAAATAAAAGAAAAATTGGTTAATACTGCTATTGAAAATGATGAAGAAGTAGTTCACGATCACAAAGTAGTTTCAGATGTAGTTACTTTGATCAAAACTATTTCACCACCTATTCATAATAAAAGTATTATTGATATAATAAATGAATTAAATGAATTACCTATAGAAAAGTATAAAGGTGTTAAAATATGTGTTGGAATGTTAAATAAAATCAAAGATCAAATGGATAACTTATTTGCTTATGAAATTGATGATGGATTAAGTGTTGTAGATGCAGTTAAATTAGTATATGATAGAGTAGATTTACAAACATTTATTGATTCAGTTTTAACATGTTTAAATAATTTGTATTTAGTTATAGATAAAAGTATAGAAGTAGAATTGTATGGTATTGTTAATAAAGTAAATGATAAATTGTTGGAAGATGAGTTATTAAATTTTATATATAATTGTGATCATATAGAAGTTGATTTTTATATTTGTTGTGCTATGGGTCAATTTGTAAAGATAATTTCTTCTATAGAGGGAACAACTATTAAATTGAATAATGGATCAACATTTAATGTACCATTTATTTCATCTAATAATGTACTTAAAAATGAGATATTATTTATGTTAAGTAAAATGATTGATGATTTTGATTCAGAAGAAGATCTATATGCTCATGCTAAACCAATAGCAAAAAAAATATATTCATATGTAGATCCAACAGAAATAGATAATATATTTAATTCTTTTGTTAATAATGGATAATCTTATCTGTATTTTTTTGGTATATTAATAACTATAATATATTTTATGTAAATTGGTTTTGTTAAGAATAGGATAACAATAATCACATGGTTTAGAAAACATTAAACTATCAGTCACTTTACTAACTCTAACTATATACATATCACATGATGATAAATCTTTTATATATTTTATTTTATTTAGTGCCATAATCTCTGCATGTATACTTTTTACTTCGTTTAATGTATCACAATATGTATTATGTCCTTGAGATATTATTTTACCATTTTTAACTATAACACAACCATGTTTATTAGTTAGATTTGATTTATAAGCTTCTTTTTTAGCATAATTAAAAAATATAGCCTGTAAATCAGTTACATGTTTAGTTTTATATAAAAATCTATCATTACTATGTCTATAAACTATAGTTTCTGACATTTATTAATTCTTAATTTTTATATTTTATATTTTAGTAATGATTGTATAGATTATTTGTTATGATTATAAGATTAATTAAAGTAATTACTTGCTTAAACAATATCATTAAGGATTTCCTGTTATAATTTTGGATCCACCAGATACATGTTCATGACTAACTGGTAAACCCATTGCTACTAATTGTGTAGCATTTAATGGTTCTGAAGATACAGATGTTAATTGAGTTGGTAATTGCTGTTGTCTAGCTTGTTGTCTAGCTTTTTGATCTTCTGAATATTTTTGTAGATCTCCTGATCGGGTGAGTAATTGTTCTGTAGTTAATTTAGGAACATTATTTATAGAATCATTAGACCCTTTCTTTTTACTAAATACACCTAAAACCATATCTTTTATTTTTGTATTAATTGCTATGAATATAACTATAACCATCATCATCATAAACATTCCAAATTTAGCAGTTGATGACATTGCATTAAATCCTGAAGTTGCTATATTAGATACATCATGTCCTATAGACATTGCTGTATCTGCAAATGGTTGTAAAGCATTAACTTCTTCAGTTGAAGCAGTACCACTACCAATAACACTACTAGCAAAATTTTGTAATGCATTTGTTGCTGCTTGTGTACATGCTTGTGTAAAAATATCCATTCCTGCTTGCATATCATTACCACTAATAATAATAGATGAATTATTTCCACCAGATGCAACTATTTGTTGTTGAATATTTGCTTGTTGTGCTGTTGCTAATACATTACTCATATTAACATTAGTACTAACATAAGAAGCAAAACTTTGTTTAAGATTATTATTTGTAGTTGCACTAGTTACATTAGGAAACATAATAGTAGAGTTTGCTATACTATTTTGTAATTGACTCTGAATTTGCGATAAACTTGATTGAGTTAGTTGAGCAGTCATTAAACAAGTTAATTGTGATTTAATAGTTGAATCTATCTTATTATCTGATATTACAATTGCACTATTATTACCTGCAGAAGCAGATATACTTTGAACAATACTAGAAGTAGAAGAACAATTTTGTGTATTACTAACTAAAATATTCATCATAATATTTGATACCGCATCTTGTACAGTAGTGTTAGTTGTAGATGGACCATTACCCATTTTAATTGGATCTTTTTTATTATAAATATAAAATGAGTTGTTGTAATATTGTAAATGGTTCTCTTAATAATTTACCAGTAAATTATCCTTGTTCTGGAACACCACCATCTAATTGGTCTAAATATGCTGGTAAATCTTTAATTTATGCATCACCATCTTTTAAAATAGGAGATCATAAGAGTAATATTGGAGCAGTAATAAGTGCCTACAAACAATTACAAGAATTACAGAATAATAATCCTACATTAGCTAATATGGATCAAGCTACACTCAAAGCAAAGAGTAATACAGATTTAATTTCAGGAGATGCAACAGCAGCAACATATATTGCTACATATAACGGATTAAATAGTGCAATTAATATCGCACTTGGTAATATTAACAAAGGTTTAGGTTTTAATTTAACACTCAATGATATAATTAGTTGTAATACAAATGATAGTAAATCTACATCAAATAATCATAATACAAGTATATTGAATAATATTAAAACATATTATAATAATAATTCATCAATGTTGTTTATGTTTATAGCTGTTGTTCTCATAGGTATTATGCTTGGTTATTTATACTATAATCGTCAACAAACAAAAGTCAATAATATACAAATAACAAACAAATAAATATACTATATTTTTTTTTGATTGATACAAGATCATAACTTGATGAACTCAATCTACGATTACATTCACAAAAACATAACTAAAATTCTGAAACATTCTACGTTGCAGATAGTGCCACTTTTTACCATAATAAAAACAAAAAAAATAACTATGATTTCTTCAGAGTCATCTTTCTATGTTTATTTTAGTTTTATTATTACGAGCTTTATTTAATTGATTACGCAATCCATTGTTTACCACATTCGAGGCAAACTAATTGAATTGTTGCTGCTTCATCAGCAGATCTAGTTTGTTGAATATTAAACTTTGCTTTATTTGCTCCACAACTTCTATTAGGACATTTATACATTTTAGTTGTTTTAACACTATTTACTATATTTGATTGCATGTGTACTTTCTCTCTTATTTCATGAGATATATCTGGTGCTAATTCATATATTGATTTATTTACTATCTCTTCTGGAGTTGCTCCTTTGAGTATACATCTAATAATTGTTCCATCATTAACTCTTGAATTTGGATCTAAATGCTGACCTATATTAATACATTTATTTTCAAAAATAGTTCTAAATTCTTTACTATTCCATGTTGTAGCTATACATTCTTTTTTAGCTTCATTTGCGGACCATTGTAATATTTGTACTGATAAATTTCTAGCATATTTATTAGCAATTGATCCGATTTCAGGTTCTAAAAATTCTTGTATTTTTAATGTGTATTTATCGAGAGCCTCTTTTGCCATATTGTATTAATAGTTATATTTATAACTTCAATTTTTAGACAAAAAAATAAGGTATATTATTATATATTTATTATCATATCTTCTTCTTTAGCTTTATTAATATTATCTATAGAATCTTTACTAAGAGTGAATGTCATTTTACAATCATTTATGATAGTTTTTATTATTTTTAATCCTTCATCTCTAGTTATATTATGATTGACAAATTTAACATGTAATTTGATATATGGATCAACTGATTTATGTATTGCTGAGAAAGAAAATAGAGTCTTAAATCTACCCTCTAATATTTCTTTATTTATAGGAGTAAATAGTGTGTGTGTTTCATTATTAACTGAAAATACAAACTCATTTTTATTGACATTTAAAAGATATAATTCTATATTTTCTAATAAAGATTCATATCTCTTGACTATATGAGTAAATGTATCTAATAATAATAATCTACAATCATAGTTACCATTTGTAGAAAATGACATTTTAAAGGTTCTTCTCGTCTCTTGTTTAATACCTAGTGTAGGATTAAAAATATCAACATCTGATTTCATACAAACTCTATATGCAGCACTATGTTGACCTAACATACTACCTGATTGTAATTTAACTTCAAATTCAGAATAAAGTGAAGCTCCTGGATATATCTCAAATAATTCCATATCATTACATAAATTAAGATCGACTAATGATACTCCACTTTTATTTTTAATATCTCTTGTACGAATAGATCCTGCAGATCCTATATCTTTATTCTTTACTTTGAGATAAAATCTAGTCATATCTTTAACTAAATCTTGTCTCAATGGTATAGATGTTACAATAACATTTACTTTATCGTAATCTATCACTTTATCTAATTCATCTACATCAAAAGTAGCATTATCTACATGTAGAGCATATGTAGGTAACTCTGTAACTAAAACTCTACGTATAGAATTACTATAACAATCTAGAGAATTATCTACAGTAAATGTCATGATCTGTTCTGTATATTTAGGTATTAATTCTTTAGGTACTTTAAATGAACCTTTAACTATACCTTTATGATCTAAAGATTTAGATTCTAGTGGAGTGTATGGTGAAAATATTACTGGTCTATAGTTATTATCATATATTACTATTTCTTCTGGATATTTATATGTGTGAATTATACAATCTTTTATATATAAAGACTTCATTTGTTCAGTAACAATATCTTTAGATTTAGTCTCATCACTCATAGATATTTTGCTCATTCAATGAGTTATTTAATATGTAGATTATAGATTCAATTTTAGTTAATTTATAATTTTGGCTCTTATAAAAAAACCAAGAAAATATGGATTTTGCTCAATGTTCAATTTATGTAGAGATAGAAACTGCAGATCCTACAGAAGAATTATTAACTTATATAAGTGCTAATCTTAACGAGATTAATGATTATTATATACTTAATTTTATACCTATATTTAACAAAAATCTCAATGATTATAATTTTATAAAAAAATTAAAAGAAGAAGGTGTAAGTGGATTACCGTGTATGGTTATTTATAGTAATAATAACATATTAGACATTGTTGAAGGTAATAGAGATATTATTAATTATCTTATGCAAAATTCTAACAATTCAGGTAAGGGTAAAATATATGTTGAAAATGGTAGAATAAAATCATCTGGTCATATAACAAATGAAGATGAGATGCATTCAGCTATGACCGATTTAATTAATGGACAAGGTGAAGATAAAGATGGTGAAAATACATCAAATAATGATATGGAAAGAGTTAAACATATAGCTGCTTCACAAGGATTAACAGATTCAAGGTTTCAATCAGCAATTAATAGAGCTAAAGTAGGTAGAGTTCCATTTTCACAAATTAATAAACAAAGAAAAGAAAAACTTGATAGCAAATCTAATGATTCGCGTAGAGGAGAAAGAATAACATCGGGTAGAGGTACTAAAAGAAAAGAATCTAATAAAATAAATAATAATAGCGAAAGTGTTATTGCATATAGAGGTTCTGAATCATTAAGAACTACACCTATGGGTAAAGTAGAAACAAATAAATCTTCTTTAGTTAATGATAACCGTGTTGAAATAGAAAATGATATGAAAGAAGAAGCAGAAAATAGTTATGATAATCATATACAATTACCAAATAAAAAGAATAGAATGACTGGTTCTATGCTTATGAATAAGCTAAAAAGAAATATGTCTGTTTCTGCTTAATTAAAGAATATTTTATTTATAGAAATAGTAATTATAAGCAAAATATGGATCCAGCAACTTTCACTGAATCAAGACAATGTTATGTGCAATTTAATTCTTCTGTTGCACGTTTAATCAATTTATATGAAAATGTCAATAAAAGAATTTATAATTCTAGTATAAATTCAATAGATAGATCTCTCTTAGCAACAGCTATTAAAGCTAATCCATCTATTGTTTTAGAGCAAGTTAATCCTATACTTAATAGTTATAGAAATGATATTGTTAATGGTAATCTAGAAGTTATTTCAGGTATAGATTTTTTTAAATTTGGTAAAAATGAAGAAGATATTATTAAAATTAAAAAACATGAAATGATGTGTAAGAGATTATTATGTATGACATCTGAAGATGAGAAAACTACTTTACTTGAAACTGCTAGATATATGTTAGCATTAGGTGATAGATACAATGTATTACGTAAATTGAATAAATAGAATACAGATATTATTTTTGTTACATAAATAAATCGAGTGACTTGTCAATATGGAATTTTATTGGACATTTATATTTATGACTTTTGTGTTGTTTATTATAGCGATACTTTCTTCTGATACTATAAGAGATGTATCAGTTATTTTAGGTTTACTTAACATTTTACTAAGTTTATATATGAAACAAATAAGTTTGAAAGAACATAACGAAAAACCTACTGATAAAACTAAAAAACAATTATATGAAGATGCTACTACTGATATACCATTTGAAGCATTTAAGAATTTTGGTGATGGAGTAGCTAATTCTACTAGAGATTATAAAACAATGCAAAAATTTAACGATGTTGCTGTTACTTATGAACCTATAGATAAAAGAGTACCTAGAAATAAGAACATAACAAATAAAGTTGCTGAAAAAAAAGTTATTGGAACGACTATTTTAAAAGAATTAGAAGATCAAAAACCACAATATAGTACTAGATTTGTAGAGAAAAATGAATTAATGAATTTTAATGAAATATCACCACTTACTCCAAATATGTCATCAAGACTAGATGATAAAGATATAAAAAAATTAGGAGGAACTGCTGCTACACTTAAACTAAGACAAATGAGAAGAGGACACGCATCTTTTGAAAGTGAAAAACTCAGACAAGATAAATGGAGAAATAGATATAATAAAGATTATAATTTACAAAGAAGAGCTTATACACCTGGATCTCTTAATAAATTCTTTGAATCAGAATTACATGAGAATGAGAGATTACCATGGTGGGGTAACTTTTAAGTAATTATAGATAATATAATATATTTAAGTAATATATAATTATTTTTTTGATAGATAAGATTTATTGTGTTATAAAAAACCATGAATAACCCTTACATTTTTGGTGTTGCTGTGGTAATTTTAATTATTTGTTTATATTTTGCTTATGCTGCATATAGTAATACTGTATATGGTACTTCTACTGATCTTTCTATTGTTATTGCATCATGGGCAGTATTAAGTGCTTATTGTTCAATGTCTTTCTTATATTTAGCAACTAAGTAAATATATTATTATTATAAAATGGGAAATAGTATAAGTTTTTATTTAATTGTAACTAGCGATAAGATCAAAAAAATAAAGATAAAATATATTATAAAACTACATTTAATCTTTGTGGTTGATAAAACTGCGAATCAGTATACACTAACTTAGAAATTAATTTTTGTATCCATGTTTTTTTTTCGTAGAATGAAGTTTTTATGTTATACTCAAA
>Ga0214921_10000642_pt1 | contig 63271 bp, 45 predicted proteins | sample LL1505_MetaG_FD_177992 | JGI IMG/M metagenome (GOLD analysis project Ga0214921, IMG submission 177992) | Freshwater microbial communities from Lake Lanier, Atlanta, Georgia, United States - LL-1505 | ecosystem: Environmental > Aquatic > Freshwater > Lake | place: USA: Georgia | collected...
AATGTCGAAAAAGACGATCAAACGAATGGCAAAAACAACATCCTGAAAGAACCAATCATGAAAAATACACAACCTAACTCTTGGACATTGACTGTCAAAGATGATCCCGAAACAGGTGACGCAATACTGATCTTCCCTCCAGACTTGCTAGAACAAGCAGGATGGAAAGAAGGTGATACTTTAAATTGGATCGACCAAAAAGACGGTAGTTGGCGTTTGGAAAAGGTTGACAAGTCTGTTGAAAAGAGTGTATAATATACTATGAGCAAAATTAAAATCGCAGAGCTGTTTTACAGTATACAAGGTGAAGGACGCTATATGGGTGTGCCTTCTGTTTTCTTACGCACATTTGGCTGTAACTTCAAGTGTGCTGGCTTTGGTATGCCACGTGGCGAACTAAGCACAGAAGTTGAAGCCATTGCAGAACGTGTTGCAGAATTTAAAGATTACAATGAACTGCCATTAGTATCAACTGGCTGTGACAGTTATGCTAGTTGGGATCCTCGATTTAAAGACCTAAGTCCAATGCTTACAAGCGATGCTATTGCAGATCGCATTATGGAAATACTTCCATACAATGAATGGCTAGATGAACATTTAGTTATCACAGGTGGAGAACCATTGTTAGGTTGGCAACGTGCTTATCCAGAGTTGTTAGATAATCCCAAGATGGCAGGCTTGAAAGAGATCACGTTTGAAACAAACGGTACTCAAAAATTATCACCAGAATTTAAAGATTATCTTGTACAATGGCAAATGCCTAACATAGATTTTGCTAGAGAAATTACATTTTCAGTAAGTGCTAAACTTCCGTGTAGTGGTGAGAAGTGGGAAGAAGCTATCCTTCCAGAAGTTGTTTGTGAGTACGAAGAAGTTGGTACAGCCTACTTGAAGTTTGTTATTGCTACGGAAGAAGATCGTGATTATGCTCTTAAAGCCGCAAGCGAATATCGTGCCGCAGGATTTAAAGGGCATGTGTACCTAATGCCAGTGGGCGGCGTTGAAAGTGTCTACGCACTAAACAACAAGGCTGTGGCTATTATGGCTATGAAACACGGTTTAAGATATAGTGATAGACTGCAGGTGCCGTTATTTAAAAATGAATGGGGAACCTAATGAAAAAATTTGTAGAAAAATTATTTGGCATTGACAAAATTAAAGCAGAAACTGCGGCTGCTGTAAAGCTAGCAGAGGAATCAACAAAACTTGCTAAAGATGCTGTTGATGCCGCAGAACGTGCCAAGGCTGCTGAAGAACTTGCTCGAATGAATCCAAAAGATCGTGCAACCAAATTAAAAGAGCCGTGGGTTGGTGTACTTGAAACTCACGTAAACAAAGACAATATTCGCAACGGTTTTTTTGAGCTTGACTGGAACGACCTTTTTGTGTTAAAATTAAAACAAGAAGGATATGGTTTTGATGGCGACAAAGATGAAGAAATTGTTGATCGTTGGTTCCGTGAACTTTGTGCCAATGTTGTAGTAGATGGTGATTTTGGCGGCCCTGTAAATACAGGTGTTATTGACATTAAAAGCGTAAAAAGAAATAATCAATGAACTATATTTTAGTAGATACAGCAAACACATTTTTTCGTGCTAGACACGTTATCAACGGAGACGCTGATATCAAACTAGGCATGGCCTTTCATATCACGCTAAACAGTATTAAAAAAGCATGGCAGCAATTTAACGGCAGTCATGTCGTATTCTGCTTAGAAGGTCGCTCGTGGCGCAAAGACTACTACAAGCCCTACAAGGCGCAACGTGCCGCTAGTCGTGCCGCCCATACAGAGCGTGAAGCAGAAGAAGAAAAAGTGTTTTGGGAAGCATTTGACACTTTTAAAGATTTTATTACAGATAAAACAAACTGTACTGTGCTACAAAATCCACGACTAGAAGCAGACGATTTAATTGCTGGCTTTATTCAAAGCCATCCAAACGATAATCATATTATCATTAGCACAGACACAGATTTTGTACAATTGATTGCTCCAAATGTAACGCAATACAACGGTGTTATGGAACATGTTATTACACATGAAGGAATCTTTGATGACAAGGGCAAGAGAATTATCGACAAGAAAACTAAAGAACCGAAAGCAATCCCAAATCCAGAATGGCTCTTGTTCGAAAAATGTATGCGTGGTGATACCAGTGATAATGTCTTCTCGGCGTATCCAGGTGTGCGTACTAAAGGCACAAGCAAAAAAGTGGGTCTTACTGAAGCGTTCGAAGACCGTAAAGGCCGCGGATATGCGTGGAACAATCTCATGCTTCAGAGATGGACTGACCATGAAGGTAAAGAACACAGAGTCTTAGAAGATTACGAACGCAATCGCCGTCTCATCGATCTAAATCATCAGCCCGACGACATTAAACAAATTATTTCTGATACCATTACAACTGCAACTGGTGCAAATAAAAATGTTAGCCAGGTAGGCATTAGACTTATTAAATTTTGTAATCTTTATGATCTTAAAAAGATTGCCGATCAGGCACAGGCGTATGCTGAACCATTAAATGCAAGATATGTAAATGAAGTAACTGTTGGAGAAACCGTATGACACACATACAAGCAAAACCAATCATTGAAAACAAATTCTGGATTGTCGAACAAGACGGCGAGAAGATTGCCACTCTAAGAAAAATTGAAGATGAAAAATTTGTTCTAAGCAATGTAACTGGTATTAAAATTTATGATAACAAAGAAAGTCTTACAAAGCAATTTGGTAAAGATTTCTTTGTAGTTAAAATTCTTAAAGAAAGCAACGACTCGTTGCCAACTGAGGTACATGGATATCCGTGTTCGGTGATTCCTCATAACTCAATGTTTGATGTACAAAGAAAGTTACCACTGTTTACAAAGAGTGGTGATTCAAAAAGTTTATATTGTTCAGGTTATTATGTAATTAGATTTGATAAAGGTTGGGTTAAATCATTTTGTCCTAAACTTATCACATTACAAAGATACGAATATAAAGGTCCGTTTAAAACAGAACTTGAAATGAAACAGGTACTTACTAATGTCTCAAAATAATCTACCGGCTAATTTGCCTAGTGTTGATAGACTAATACAAAGAGTAAATGTTGCTGAAAGAAGCCAACAAAAAGAAGTACGCATTACAATACAAGAAGCAAAAGAACTTACGCAAGAGTTAGCTATCATGACAGCTAAACTTGGCAAAACAGTTCAAGAAATACACGAAATGCTATCACAGATACGTGATAACACACAAAACGTTGAAGTAAAATTTGACGGTGGAAGCTTCTAAAAAGGTATAAATATATACGTGGTTATTTGGAACACGTATATATGAGCAGACCTAAACCTAAAGTGATACTTGAACATGCAAATAAGGAAACTTTCAAAATTGAACAAATTCTTGAAAGCGAAGCTATTTGGGCAGTGTTCTACAAAGAACAGCCTTTTAATCTTAAAAGCGGAAGTCTTGTGGCCAGCTATCCAGGACCAAAGTACAAGAAGGTTAGCTTTTCTAATCCCGGTCACGCACACAACTTGGCAAAGAAATTAAACAAACTTTTTAAGACAACGGATTTTGAAGTTTATAAATTATCACAAGGCGAAAAACTAAAATGACCAATATCAAGGATACCTATACCTTGGTATTCTTGAAAGCAGCTGGCGAAACTGCAGATACCAATGCTGTTGAAAAAGTAAAGAATCATTGGTGGTTAAACTTACGCAATAAAGATGAAGGTGGACTACGACTCACTGATCTAGGTCTCAAGTTTATCAAAGAGCGAGCAGATATCAAAGCATACGATATCAAACTTCCAAAAGAAATAAAAATAACTCCACAAATTCTAGTATGGTTAGACCAATTTATCAATGCCCCTTGGCATCTTGATAAAGGTGTCATAACTGTTCTTTCAGAAAAAGCAGCTTTTGAATTGTATCTATTTTCAGGCGATGTTAGAAAAATGGGTCATGCAAAAGCAATGTCAAAACGTCTTAGCCAAGAATCCCACCCCCTGTAATTTCACTTTATAAATATCATACTATGTTTGATTTAAACCCTCTTGATGTTTTAGAAAAAAGAAAGGTAGATCGTCTACCCGAGCACTTTTCCAAAATTTTTATTTCTGATAGAGATTTTTTCTACAATGAAATGGAAGATTGGATTAGGAGTAAGTTACGTGGCAGATATGCTATTAAACAAATTCCTAATCTTGACAAAGATGGTAAACTAAAAACTTCTACGTTTGTAGGGTTCGAAGATGAAAAAGAACTAACATTTTTTATGTTAGCATGTCCAAAATTTAGGAGATAACATGACAGAAGAATTGAAACAAGAAGCTCCTGCTCAAGAAGCAGCACCCGCAACAGATGCTCCACAAGCACCCGATTTGAATATCAATGATTTAAATGCTCTCAAAAGCATAATTGATGTTGCTACACAACGTGGCGCATTCAAAGCAGCCGAAATGGAAGCTGTTGGTAAAGTATATAACCGATTGAATACATTCCTCGATTCAGTCACTAAAAAGGAATAAAAATGAAAACATTAAAGCACATTGGTAGAATTAAAAATACAGGGGCGAAAGTTGTTGTTGCGTTTAGAACACTTCCTGGAGATTCAGCATCCGCATTGGTACTAGGTGCCAATACCTTAAATGATTCCTATCATGATGCTTTGATGACTCTTCTTGAGACTGATCAAGCACAAGATGCATTTGAGTTTGGTGAAATGCTACATATCCGTATGTTCCCAGATGGTCGTCCAATGCTTAAAGCATTACAACAAGATGGCCGTTTACAAAAGGTAGCAACAGATAACGTTATTATGACTCCGTCAACTAATAGCGAAATTCAATTGTCCGAATTAAATGTATTGATTGCAGAACAACGCAACTGTTCAATTGACGACTTGTGTAATTTTGTTGCAGGAGCTCCGGCAAAAACTACAACAAAAAAATCAGAACCAGCTAAAGTAGAAAGTGAAGCTGCTGCCCCATTAGTTGCTACAGAAGGCGCAGTTCTTAGCGATACTGACATTGCTAAAAATTATCGTAGTCAAGCAGATGCTATGTATAAAGAAGCAGCAAGACTACGTAAACAAGCAGACGAGTTAGATCCACCTAAGAAGAAAGCAACTAAAGCAGCTGAAACTGAAAGTGCCTAAAAAATTGTTTAAGCCGCCAACACACATTGTAAAGAAGTGGCCGGAGGTGTTCGAAGATTTATACATGAACACCATGCCGGTCGCCTATCTCAATTCTATTAAATTAGAATTTAAAAATGGGCGAGTTTGGGAGATACGTGTTCCCGACCTGTTGGCCAAAGCAGAAGCTGATGATGTAGCTGATAAACTTCTAGATATATTTCAAGAATACAATGAAGAAATTAGTAAACTAGATTTTGAAATTGATGTTGAAAAATTGAAAGAAGATATTGCAAAAGAAACCAAAAAGTTTTTATAATTTTATTTGGGGGTGAGCATTTATAAAATCGTCTTTATAAAACTCTACTCGTTTCATAAAGAATTTTAAATTTTTATAAAGGCTAATAGATTCATTGTATTCAATAATGTCAATTTCGCTACTCTTAGGAACCCCAATTTGAAACATTGGGGTTTCTTTTCTTTTTAATATCCACAATTTTTTAAACCCTTTGTTATAATCTATATTCCTTTTTGCTGTTTGGTATTCTAGATGTCCAGGATAGCCGTTTGATTTAGAATAATTTACTGCTAGTTCTTGTTCAACTGATTCCCATGAGTATACATATTTAGAAATATTCGGTATGTCCTCAATAGGTAGTGTAGAAAACAAATAGGCAGTTATTGTTTGTTGTTTAGCGAAAACCGATGCATATAATCTATTATAGCCCGGATGTATTGAAAACTTATCTAGTTCAGGATAATAATTGACTGTTATAGGATCTATATTATCTTGAGAAACAAATTTATAGATATTATAAAATTTATTTAAATTAGTTTTAGAAGATATAAAATCTTCTAATTTAATCCAAACATCTGGTAATATTTCTTTGTCCGATTCTGGAACTTTGAGAACAATCAAATAACTATAAATCATAATGTTCTTTAAGATAGGGCACCATTATTTCTGTTGTCCACTTTGCATGACCTGCTTCATTGTGATGCCCGGTCTCAGTTACAGTTTCTTTAGCAACATTATTCAACCATGAGGAAAATGCTTCACCAACATAATTTGAATTTTCTTCGATGTGTTTTATTAAAATTGGCATTTGGTCCAAAGAAATATTGTCCCATCTCTTTGAAAACAAAGATGTTGTTGCATCTTCAAACCAACAAAATTTACACTTATGAGATTTTAATGTATATATTATTCCTGCCATATATCCAAGCCATGTTCGTGCCCAGTGTTCGTCTGAAGTAAGTTTACCGTAGAATAATTGTAATCCAGTGTGTGCCTTTCCGCCTTGATATTCAAGAGCATCTGGACTTTGGATATTGATTCTTTTAACTGCCGGCAGGCCAATATCTTGTAAAAGTACGAATCGGTGAGTTATTGAACTAACCTGTACTATAACTATATCATCTTTTTGTTCTTTTGTTTTTGTGATACAATAATTTAGAACATTGTGATATATTTCATCTATTGGGCTACCGCAATGGGATCTATTTTCTACTTCAATTCCTAATTCTCTAGATACCAATGCAGGCCACGCATAGTTACTAGGTGTATCTATATCAACAGCTGACCAGTCGCTAAGTCCATGACCAACGCTATGACTGGTTCCAAATACTACAATCTTAGGCATTACAGATCCTTGTACTCGGGAAATATCTCATAAAAATTTTCATTTCTAATTTTGTCAAGGCGATCGTTGACGTTACTCCATCTAACTATCCACCCTGTATTTCCTGGTTCTTTAAGTAAACTGATAGCACTTTCATATCCTGCAATTACTCCATCACAATTTTTAAAAGTTTTTAGCCAATCAATATGACCTGTATACAATGCTGTTAGTGTTTCTTTATGATTAGATGGAAGATTTTTTATATTATACCAGTCAGGCCCAAATAGCAAGTTGACTGTGAAATCTTGGGGTTGAATGAATCCCAATTCGACCCATTCTTTGTGCAACTCAACAATATTGTATGCATTTAAAATACTCAATGTACAACTTATGCTAAACGCTACATTAGGGCAATCTGTCATTAGAATTTTTCTGTTTTTAACAACTTCATGCCAATCTATATTTTTTCTTATGTACTCGCCTTTTTCGTGACTGCCATCTAGACTTGCTGAAACAATAACTGTTTTAAATTTTTTCCAATAGTCAACGACATTATGTTCTTTGTAGGTAAGTTTGCTAAAGTTTGTATTATAAGAAATATTTACATTGGTTCGATTGTTGTCAATCAACCATTGTAATACTTCATAATGCTGATCAGTAATTAGTGGTTCACCGCCGGCAAAATAGATATCGGTAACTGTTTGTAGAATAGGTTCTAATGAGGCTAGTGTAACATCACTATCTAGTTTTTTTTCTATTGTAATCTTTGGATACATCTTTTGATGATCAGAGTACCATGATGAACTAAACTGAGGACTACAGGTTCTACATTTTAAATTGCATTTATTATTAAATCTTATATCAAGATATTTAATGTCTAGCTTTTCTAAATTATAATCGTCAGTTATATCTTTACGTATTTTTTTAAATTGATCTTCATAACGTTCATTTATGCCTTGTCGTAGGCTAGGCATACCAACTTTTTCAGCATTCCAACAATGATTACAACTGGCATGCTTTACGCCATTAGACAGATCTTTTCTAAGATCTATCATTTTTTGATCGTTGTAAAATTCTATAACAGATTCGTTAGAATTGTACTTTATACCTTCTAATTTGCTTATGCAACAGGGACGTACATCATTAGTTGTATCCACATACAATGATAGGTAAGGTGCCATGCAAAATGTGTCTGCACTAGAAATATCTTTTTGTTTCTTGAATAAGTTCATCTGGTATTATATCTAAAATATTTTCATTTCTTACAGCATCGTATCTTTTGAATTCTTGATATGCTTGTGCAATTTCTTCATCGGAAGGTTGTTCGCTATACATGAAATTGATAATTCCATCTATGTCATTTTTATAACGGCCCCAATCAAATGCTCTCCATTTATTTTTAATTTTTTGTTTTGCTTCTTTAGGAATCATAACAATGCTCATATGCCTTGGGCGATGTATAATATTATTCCATATGGCAAATCTAGGAGTATTTTCTTTAGTCCACGTGTGAAACTCTGGAAGTTCCCAAGCGTTCAACCAACCGATAGTATGCGAATAAGAAAATCCCACATTTGGAATTTCATGATACTTTAACAAATTTTCTTTTACATCGTCCCAATTTCCAGGGTGGCGGAGATAGTTGTATGTTTTTCCTATACCATCTATACTTAAACCTACTCCAATACATTTAAAATTTGCCACTAATTTTTTAATTACATCGCCGGCATAGATAGTGGCATTGGAACTCATGTCCATATGTATATGTTTACTCTGTCCGGACGCAATTAGTTCTTCCCACAACGTTTGCCATTGTGAAATATAAAACGGTTCACCGCCAACAATTTCTAGACGTTTTACATGCTGCAACCAATCACTTCTATTGTCCCACAGCACAGATTTTTTATCGCCTGATTGACCGTGAGGCATATCGTATCCAGTATGTCCCCAAACTACCTTGTGTTCTACTTGCCAAGAATTACTATGACTAGGTGTGCAACTTCTACACTTTAAATTGCAGGCGTTGCTTAAAATCATTTGATATTCTACAGGATATGTAGGTTCTAATGCATAGTTGATATTCTTACCAAGATCGCTGGTTAGATAGGATAGACGTTTGCTGGTGTAGTTGTTAGATTCATCTTTTATACAAACTTCACAGGCTTTTGGTTTTTGACCTTGGCGAAATTCGTTTCGCAAATCTTTCATATATTTGCTAGAAAAGATTTCCTCAACAGAATGTGTTTGTACGTAGTAGGGCGTACCATCTTCTTTTACAATGTGTTCTCTATACAAACAACACGGTCGTACTTTACCATCTGGATCATTGCTGAATCCAGTCCAAGGTAAACTACAAAACCATTCAGATTGATTGATACCAATCATTCATAACTCCTGGAAATGCTGCTGCAAAGTCTTTTCCTCGACGTTGATCATACTGAAGATAAAATTGTTTAAAATCTTTTTCAGCAGTTTCTCTATTAAAATTTTCACCATGCGGTGTTTTAACAATATCAAGATAGTCAATTAGACGTTCAACATGATTCTTTTCAAACTCATGTAGTGTTGAAACATTTTTATTTTTTTCAAACCAAGCTAACAGTTTTTCTCTATAATGATTTCTCAATTCCATTGGCAATACTACTGGGCCTTGAAAGTTAGGAAAACGCATGATATTTAAGCTGAACAGCATTTGATCTTTTCCGTACTTTGCTTTCCACTCTAACATTAAATCTAAGAAGTCAGTTAAAGTATCAAGACATAAAGCGTTGATAGTACACATGACATTTAGATTTTTTAATCTTCTAGATTCTAATAAAAATATCATGTTATCGTACCACTGATTCCAATTTAAGCCGTCTCTAATATATTCTGCTTGCATAAAAGTAGCTTCGTTACTTGTATATAATGTAACAGCATTGCCAGAAGTAGAATCTAACATTTTTTCTAAGACTGATCTATCAAATCCCAAATTAGAATTTAATGCTAATTTAGTTTTACTTTTGTTTTTATTTTCTTTAAACCAATCAAACAATTTCCAGGTGTGACCGGACATTAGTGGTTCGCCGCCTGTTATTCTCAATTCGTCTAGTGTTCTGTGCAGGTCAGCTTCCCACCATTGAAAAAACGCTTCAATATAAGGATTGGTTTCATTAAAATCATACAGTTGATCTTGATTATGCTCGTGTGTAAAATGATTTCTACCGTCTGTAACCAAGTTTATGTAAGGACCATTCTTTTTAATATCTTTAGCCCAGGTTGTTGAAAATCCAGGATTGCAATAACTACAGGCAAACTGACAGGTGCGATCAAATGCAATCTCTAATGCTATCAGATCAATATCCTCTTCGTACGGAGTATGAAAGCCTTTGACTAAATCGTCTTCGTCATAGGTCATGCTTTTATAAGGGCGATCGCTAATTGCATCTGTGCCCATATCTTCAATCTTCCAGCAATACTCGCAGCCAGCAGGACGTTCACCTATTTGCATTTTTCTCCTATCATCTTTTTTCTCAGGAGTATTATGCAACATTTTATAATTTTTCTTTATAGACTCAACACTGATAAAATGTGCAGGTGGATGATGGCAACTGGTGGTTTTACCTGATCCAAGCCATATTGTGGCATTGTACCATTTAGCTCCGCAGAAGCTTGGCGATAGTGCATCAAGCACACGCTTTTTATATTCTAGATCAGTTTCGTTGTGTCTTTTATAAGCCATTTACAAGTCTCTCACATTCGTTCCAAAAGTCAACTAATGTTGGAAAAGTTTTACAGAAGTCAGTCCCTCTTCTGCGGTCGTGTTCGTTAAAGAACAAATAAAAATTCTTTTTAGCACGTTCAACATCAAAGTTAGTATCAGATCTTACCCAATCAATAAGGCGTTGTACTTTACTAATTTCAAAATCTTTAAATCCCATATACATATTAGAACGTCCTTCTTTGTTTTGCAACATGAAGTCTCTGGTTTTTTCTAATTCAGTAACTAGACCGGGCATCATTTTAGGATTTAAAAATTCAGGATTTTCTAATTGAGGAATATCAAACCATATAAGTTGTCTTTGTTTGCTGTACTTACGTCTAAGTTTTAAAATATTCCTTACGTATTCTTCAATGCCTGTGTAACTTAAAGCATTAAATGTAATAATAAATGTCAAAGAATGTTTATTACTGTTGGCTAGATAGTCTTTGATGTTGGTGCGCAGTACTTCAAAATCCATTCCGTTACGAATATACTCCGCTTGCGCACCCCAACTGTCTAAACTGCAAAATAACATAAAATGATCTACTGCATCAGCATCTGTAATTTCTTTTAGGCCATCCATAAACTTGGACCACTGATTGCCTGGTGGACAGCAATTACTGGTAATTGCTAAATGCAGATCTTGTTTGGGATTTTGTTTAACATATTCAAACATCTTGAACGTATTCTTATCCATAAGAGGTTCACCGCCTGTCATGCGGAATGTTTTTAACGTTGGATATATTTGTGGAAGCCATTCCCAAAATGCTTTTAAATGCGGATTGTCTGGACCGTTATCAATTGGCATTTGATTTTGAATCCATGCAATGTCATTGTGTGTGCGGCCCTGAAGTTGGTACGGCCCTTCCCTTTCAATCTCTTGTTGCCAAGCAGTACTTAAATGAGGACTGCAATAACTACATTTAAAATTACATGCTTGGTTAAAGTTTACCTCTACATAGCGAGGATTAGCATTGCCAGTTTCTTGCAAAGCTACCGCTTCTTCTATGATGCCAGGTTCCCACACATCCTTACTGCGATATGCACGATCACTAAGTTGATTACCGCTGTCTTCTATTTGCCAACAGAAACTACACTCAGGTGGTCGGATACCATCGAGCATAAGTGCTCGTTGAGATTTTTTATATTTTGTGTTGTGTAATGCACTTACATCAATTTTAATTTCGTCTAGAGGAACGGCATGACTGCGTGGATGATAGCAACTGTGAGTACGTCCTGTAGGAATATGTATACTGACATTAAACCATTTTGCCAGACAAAAGGTTGGGCTGACTTCATTTAATTTTTTAAAGATAGTCTCAGCATCGTACATATAGAGAGATTCGTATCTCCCATCTACTGTACGTGTTTCGTTACCCTTTACGTTGGAAAATGTCATATTGTTCTTTTAACCAGTTAAAGTCATTTATCTTTCTTAGCATCTCGGGTCTATCTTTATTGGTTTCACCGTATTCTTTGCCGGCAATTGCTCCGGCAATTGCATACTCTCCATACAGTCTATCTAAGCCTTTTGTACACCAAACTTCAAGACGTTCTAGTGTTTCAGTGTTATCTTGTCTTTCAATTATTCTACTTGACAACTTGACACATTCTCTAAACGCTGACTTCCATGTATTATACGGATCAGTGTTAAATGCAGTGACGTTAGAAATTTCTGGAACTGATTTAAAACGTTTACTAATTGATGTTGTCATATCAGGACTACCAACGTCCATGTTTATGGTCAATGTTCTTGGTAATAGTTTTACTCCACCATAACCGTATATTAAATCATTGATAGGGTTACGGCTTCTCCACACATGTACTATATCTCTTTCATGGCGTGACACAGCGTATTCAAATTTAAAACTTCTTGTAATTTCAGCATCACCGTCAACTACCCAAAACATATCAGTAGTGGCTAATTCTGCTGCTGCAATATGAGCTTGGTGAATTCCTGTTATTCCATGCACCCTTTTAATTTTAGGAAATCTAGCCTGTAGGATTTCGTAGGTTTGATCTGCATTAGTTTCATTATAGCTTATGAATACAATGTCGTAGGGCTTTGCACCACTAATTAGTATGTCGTGTTCTTTTTTATCTATTGGAAATCTAAATTCAATTTCTTTTTCGCTAAGAACTTTTTGTGTAGGCACCAACATTAAACCGTTGTAAATTTCATCTTGTCGTACAAGGTGTTTGAACACATGGGTAATCGACCGATCATAATCGTATTTTCCGTCTAGCGGATCAAAATACAAATCAAAAACTGACTCGTTTGTGATTTCAATTTCAGGCCAGATACACCAAAACATCGGTTGTTTTTCTGTGCTACATATTTCAAGATAGTGCTGATACGAAGTTATATTGTATCTAGGATACCTATATCTTGATGGAGTACGATCGTGCTCTTTTTTATCTATTAGATATTTTCGTTCAAATTCTTTTTTAGAAATTTGTTTGTTCTTTGAAAACAATACTAGACCGTTAAAGTATGACCCTTGATCATTGCACAAGTTTTTAAACATGTGATTTTCTGATCTATCATGATCATATTTGCCATCGTTAGGATCAAAATAAAAGTTAAAAATACTGCTGTCAATTATTTCTACATTGTCCCATACACACCAAAACATTGGCTGATTAGCTGTGTTAAAAATATCTAGATATTCGTCATAGGTCTTGATACAATGTTTAGGATAGCTATACCGAGTCACTGTTCTATCGTGTTCTTTTTTTTCTATTAGATATCTTCTATCAAATTCACGTTTGCTAATTTGTTTTGAAGTTGAAAATAATATCAAGCCATTTAGATAGGACTCTTGCTCATTACACAAGTTCCTAAACATGTGATTTTCTAATCTATCATGATCATATTTGCCATCATTGGGATCAAAATAAAAGTCAAAAATAGTATCATCAATTATTTCTACATTATCCCATACGCACCAGAACATTGGTTGTTTTTCTGTCTTACAAATATCAACATAGTGATCATAAGATTTTACAACATATCTAGGATATCTATAACGAGTTGTCACATGGGCGTGTTCTTTTTTATCTATTAGATATTTTCGTTCAAATTCTTTTTTAGAAATTGGTTTTGATGTTGACAACAATGCTAATCCATTTAGGTAGGACTCCTGATTGCCGCAGGCGTTTGGCCATACATGATTTTCTTGACGATCGTAATCATGTTGTCCCTGTTTAGGATCGTAATATAAATTAAAAATATTATTGTCAATTATTTCTACATTATCCCACACACACCAAAACAGAGGTTGTTTTTCTGATTTTAATATTTCTTGATATTGTTCATAGGAAGTTATACTGTATCTAGGATAACTTAAACGTGTTACCGGGGCAGTGACATATTCTTTTTTAGTTATTAAATGTCTGTTATCGAATTCACGTTTACTAATTTGTTTATGTTTAGATAAAAGCCATACACCATTATCATAAGAAACTTTATCTTCTCGGATATTTAAAAAAGAATGATTTTCTCTAGTGTCATAATTGTTGTGCCGGCTAAAATACATTTGAAAAACTGTATCGTCAATAATAGTAAGCTCGGGCCAGATACACCAAAATAAATCATACCTTACAGTTTCTAAAATTGTAAGGTATTCGTCGTAGGTGGATATTCTATATTGGGGATATTTTTGCGGCTGGCTAGCAACCACTTCTATTTCTTTTTTTGTTATATAATATCTATTTTTAAATTCTCTGTCAGAGACTGTTGCAGATTTTGAAAAAAGAGTTATACCGTCCCAGGTATCACCGTTACGAAAAACATGAATATACATGTCGTCCCACTTAGTGGCTGTGTAAGCATCTAAATCAAAAGTAGGCTCTAATACAACATCATCCCAAATTACCCAGAACATCTTAGTAAAGGATTTTTTTAGAATATCGTCATACGAATTGACGTTTTCAATCTTTTTTGCCCTAGGATATTTTTGTTTTATTTCTTCCCAATTTTTAGTGCAATACAGATTATCAGCGGACACATAAAATATATCATACATTTTCTGGCATTCTATAATAGGTGTTGTTTAAATCTAATGCTTCATTATACAAATCAAGGGTGTATTTACTTTGTGCAGCATCAAGATAGGGCCAGTGAAGACCTAAAGAAATTTTAATTTTTTCTCCAAGATCTTTTGTAGCTTCAACAAGGCCTTCTGGATCTGTTTCGTAAGATTTCACATGTTCATTATAGATGTCTCGTAAAATTTCAAAGTCACGTACATCAATATAATTCCAATCGGTACAATTGGCCATCCATGTACCCAGCCTTGCTCCCATTACTGCAAAGAGACCGTTTTCTTCGTGAGCTCCAACTGTTGACCACATGCGCAGTCTGTGAATATTATGCCACCAGATCTGTTGTTGGATTTCTCCAGGAGGAACTTTAACTCCATCTAATAGAGTCATTTTTACACCTTCACGGAATCCTGCTCTCCATGCTTGAAAAGGACTTCCGGTAATAATACTATCGCTGTAGCTTACAGGAAAATTTCGATATCCGTCTTCCCAGCAAAAATCTACTTGTCCACGATCACTATCGCTTGCTTCATGTGTTTTCATATTCAACACAAAATCTTTTTTCCAAATCTTTAAACCACCGTTGCCATATCGCAACCCGTTGATTACATTGCGGCCGCACCAACCGTAGACTTGTATTTTAGGATCTTCCATTTTGAGATCTAGATTAAAAAACTTTGGATCTACAATGTTATCTGCATCCACAGTTATAAACCAATCAGAATCGGCAATCCTTGCTGCTTCTTTATGTGCTGCATCGCTACCTTTGACACCATGAACACGTTTGGCCCAAGGTACTTTATTACATAGGTCAGCGTAATGCACATCGGCATTAGGCTCGTCATAACTTAAAAAAACTACATCAAATTCAATTACTTTCATTTGTCTCTAATACGTAAAGTGGAAATAATCTTTTAGTGTATACACTAAATTTTTCTAGTTGGTCAACTTTTTTAACCTGAGGTGCGGATGCCAATTCATCAATACTAAATTTAATTACATTTCGTAAAAGATTAGGATCATTGTAATCCGTAATTAAAAATGTCATTGTTGTACTTCCGTCCCAATGAATTTTTCTTGTTTTATATTTGTTAGATAATTCAAAAGACAATGTACTTGATTTAACATCATGTGTAATTGTTACATCTGGATTTGAAATATCAGCCCATTCTTTAGCAACTACACGATGTAATACATCATCAATTTTAACAAGATTTTTAATTTCTGCAATTTCAAACGAGCCAGAACTCATATCAACAAAACAAGAATTTAATTTTAATTTTCCTTCGTTGATAAGTTGCGCTGTCTCGTGATCTATCTCAACAGAATTTTTAGTTTCAGCCAATGCATGTTCTGGGTAGATGCCTGTAACTGCACCAGAGGTTGCGTCAAAAACTGCATAAAATTTTAGTTCAGGTGGTTTATAATTTGCCAACCATTCATCAAAGTCTATTTCTGCCATAGTTTGTGTTCCTGTATACTAATAATTTCATCTGTAATAATAGTTTTATCCACGTAATGAACAATATCATTTTGAATAAAATTTCCTATTTTTAATTCATTCTTGGTATTAAAATAAAAACCCACGTGGTCTGTCCAATCATCGGCAGGCCATGGCCAATTTTGTATCATTGGCTTCATATGTACTACTCTTGGAAATTCTAAATCAAACGCAATTTCATCTTGAATGTCCAAGATCTTTGCAGACAATGCAAACGCTTCGTCTGTGCCGATAACCTTGGGTTTAAAATCAGGACAGAATGTATTTTTAAATTCTGTAGGATTTTTAATAATGTATCTTCCTAAGGTAAAAAACTCATCTGCTAGCTCTGAATCTTTCTTGAAGTAGGTAAAGAAAGAATATAAGTTAGGCAAATTGTTATTTACAAACGCCTTTCTATAAAAATCTCCAGTAACTACTTCACCTCTATATGTGTATGCTTTGTTTGCAACATATAACTCTGTGGTATCGATTAGGTGTTGTACCCAATGACTGTAATCTCTTAGGAATAACATGTCTGCATCGAGACAGACGGTGAATTCCCATGGGCTCAATTTGTCCATCCAGCTGCGGCCATCCCAACCAGTATGATCTGTGTTTTCAATTACTTTATCGAATACCCACGAACTTTTTAATTTACCCACAGCTTCAAGATCATCAGTTACTAATGCAACATTGTTATATCCCCACTTTTGAGTATTTTTAATACTCAACGCTAGAGAATAGGCAAGTTTTGTCCAATCTACTTTGTCGTCTTTGGCAATTACAATTAGGTATCCAAAACTCATAGCAACTCCAATAGATTATCTTTTTGTCTAATAATACTTTGTTTATTCATAACATGAACGTCGGTATCTTTGATTGCACAGGCAACAAAATTATCATTCTGGTCATTTATTAAAAATGTCAATTTATTACCTTCTACTTTAAACAGCATGTCTTTGTCGATGGTTGTTAGTAGCGACGGTAATGCTGTAGACAGGTCAGTGTTAAATCCATCCATTAGATGTTTAACTACACTAAACCCAATGTCATTTCTATATTGCTGAGGATTGAATCTAAAGATGTCTGCATAAAGATCATAGTTATCACGAACCATTTTTGCAAAATCAAAAAAGATTTTGCTTTCTTGATTTTTCTTAAAAATTACTGTAGTTGCCCAAAATAAATGTACACCTGTTTCAGACACATGTTTATCTAAGAATCCAGCACGTTGCCCTGTAATATCATTCATTGAACTGGCAATTAAAACGCTTTCGTCAATATCCCAGTAATTGTTTAGCACATCTGAAAAAATTAAATAATCGCTGTCAAGCAACAGAGTTTGATCATATGGAGTAAGGTCCCATGCAGAAGCTCTATCTGCATTGATAAATGGAATAACCTTTGATTCAACTCCGTCATTCAATCGACGAGTGTTGTCAGTTTTAGGACGATCGACTTCTAGTATTTTTTCAAATATAGAATTGGCCTTATCCCAAAGATTTGATTCTTTCAACCAATCAATTGTTGCAATATCAGTTACAAGAGTTAGAGGAATACCTAGATGTTTTTTTGCTAGGCCACCCGATATTACAGCCAACAAGCCGTAATCAACTTCTCGACTATTGTGAGCAAATATTAGGCCGCCACGTTTCATAGGTCTACCAATGATTGAACAGATCTAGATTTTTTTAATTTCTCGTACTGCTGATGATATTCGTATGTTGTTGAAAAATATCTATCTAAAATTTCATCTTTAAATTTAGCAATATCTTCAATCATGATAGGATTATCATTAGTGTCTAGCAACACTATATTTTCGGTACGTTCTTGATCAATTAAAAATTGAACAAACGTGATTAAAGTTCTATCAATTTTGAAAATTCCGCCACGATGGCCGTAGGTTAGTTTAGCATCAATTGTTTCTTTTAATGCTTTTCTTTGAATTGCTAGTGTTTGTTTGTAGTTAGAAAACTCGAGAGCTTTTTCTAAAAGAGCGTCCATGTAAACTCCTCATTATAATAGTACATTATTTATAGAAGCTAAAGAACGTGAAGGGAATTTATGAGCCAGTGATACTGCTGATTGTTCCGTAAGTTGGTCTGGGCACTGCAAAGGATGCGGCAACTAATGCTGGATAAAGTGCTCCAACTGCTCTAATATGGTTTAGTGTCCAAACCATTGAACCCTGAACCAAATCTCCGGGTGGCGGATCGCCTGGGTCGGCGTAAGAATCTTGCCATGTTGATGTAAAGGTCACTTGATTGGCTGTGCCGCTGGAATTATCGGCAACATTGCATCTAGCAAATAATCTCCAAGAATTTGAAGAATAAGGAGAACTATTTTGTACAGAATAAAATTGCTGATCGGACGTTGTAAGATTATAAAAGTTTCGTGACGGAGTCTGTCCTCCAAACACTGGCGGGCTTGCACTAGCACTGGTCAATGTTGATTGCCATGTGGTATTTTGTGAGTTTATAAGCGTTGGTGTGAACGAGCTAGTAAAGCGAATTTTTCCGCCTGAATTAAAAAAGTATCTAGCATCGTTGGCGGTAGCAAATGTTATTGTAACTGAACAAGAAACACTGTTACTAAATGAAACTGTTTGTCCAGAATTGGTAACACCGGCTTCAGTGGCAAACTGTCCTGCTCCTAGATCAAACCTATTTGTGTTGGCTAAGTTTGCTAGGGTGTTATATTGAAAGTTTGGCTGATCCGATGCGTATCGAATTGTGTCGCCTTCGGCAATTGTTGTAATAGTGGGTAGCGCACCAGTTTGATGAACTATGGCATTTACAATATCAAAACGTAAATTATCCCATTGCGTTTTAGTAACAAAGTCATAATCAGCAATAGGGCCGCTTGATAAACTTTGTCCATAACCTTGGGTGGCGGAGCCAGTACTCATCACCGAAACTATTGTGTTACGGATATTGTTGTAATCTGGTGTCCGAATAAAATCATCAACTGCCATCGTTTTCCTCTAACTGGGATATTTAAGCTCTTAGGAGCCTGTAATACTTGATATTGAATACGAAGGACTAGTGATTGAAAAAGTTCCTGTTGGAAGTAAAGGACCTACTGCTTTAACTTCGTCAACAGTAAGTGTCAGTAGTCCATCTACTTCATCGCCCGGAGGCGGTGATCCTGGATCAGTGTAAGCATCGCTGTATGTTATTTGAAAAGTAACAACAGTTGCGGTGCCTCCTGAATTGTCAGCAACATTTGATTTAGCTTCAATTGTATACCTATTATTACTATAAGGTGACGAGCTAGTGGATGTATAAAATGTTTGATAAGAATTAGTAAGGCCGTAAAAACCTAATAATGAGGTTACTGATCCAAAATCTTGTGCGCCACTTGCACTCAATAAACTGGACCATGCTGTATTTTGCTGCGATGCTGCACCAGCACCTCTGGAGCTAGAGAATCTAATTTTTCCTCCAGAATTAAAGAAATATCTTGCTTGATCACTTGTTGAAAAAGTAACTATTACTGTTGCAGTTAAAGAGTTTGCCCATGCAGAATTTCTAGTTGTTGACCCTGCCGAAACCGTTGCTGACTGGCCAGCACCTAATAACATGCGGTCAACTCTAGCTTGTTCAGCAATAGTTAGATATTGATAGTTTGGCTGACTAGCACCTTTACTAATTACGTTGGTAGTTTGAATCACAATAATGTCTGGATTCAATCCTGTTTGATGCAATCTTGCGTTGTAGATATCGAAACGAAGATTATCCCATTGCTGTTTAGTTACTTTTTGAGTTGCAACTACACCAGTGCTAGCCAATGTCTGGCCATATCCGTAGTCTCCCGATCCTACGTTCATTACTTCAGTAATTTTGTTTCTTATTGTGTTATAATCTACATTTGATATAATATCAGCCATTGTCAATCCTTACAGTATTACAGCTTCAATTAGTTTTTCTTCTACGCTGTCATTAGACTCTAACGCAATAGCAAAAACATCGTTGGCATGAGGAACCGCTGGGGATGCTGTTCCGTTATTTGAAGCAATCAATCTTTGTCCTTTTCTTACAGCACCTAATACTCGAACAGGCACTCGACCTTTTAATGCAATGTATGTTCCGCCTTCTAGATCTTTATTCATCATAAATGCTGGATTTGTACTTACAACACCGATAGCTCTGTCACCGTAAGAAGAGGCTGTAACTTCTTTTTCACCGCCTATTGCAACCACAGTACCGGGTGCATATTCTTTATCTGCTAGATATTTTTCTGCTAGGTCGGCATAACGAGCTGCTGTAGCAGTACCATCAAATAGTACAGCAACTAGGTTTCCAGAACCGTCTCTAGCTGCAATTGTATCGGCTGTGGCAGTAGTTTTAGCAGATTTGTAATTAGGATCAAGATCCACTGCCGCGTTGTCAATTTTTAATCTGTTTGTAGTTGATGCTGTACCTAAAAATGCCGTTGCTGCAAGATTTCCACTTGAATCTCTTACTGCAACTGTTTCTCCAGCTGTAATAATGCTAGGTGCATAAGTTCCTAGTCTTGTAGCAGATGTTGCTGATCCAGTAACTTCGCCTACTAGGTCACCATAGACTAATGAACGCTGACCTGTTGTACCTAATTGTCCATAGAAAATTTTTGTGGAAGCATCAAATGCTGTGGAAGCATCAGCTGCTTTTACATTACCGTTGTGTATTCCTGTTACATTACCTGTTACATTACCTGTTAAATTACCAATGAATGTAGTAGCAGTAACTGATAAGAAAGACTTAGATGCATTTCCTAGAACAGTAACTCCGGTAACACCTGGGAATATCCCTGCTGGTTTAATTTTCAACACGTTTTGTCTTTCAACGTCGTTGATTTTCATCCTAATTGTAATAGGTTGATTTACAGAGTTTTGATAGAATACCGTTTGATCATCATCTCGTAACGGATCGCCAGTAACATCTTGATAAAATGGATCTTGTGTTTCATGAAAAACATATAGATCGTTATTATCGCCTAGTATAAAACCAGAGTCTTTAAATTTAATTTGCGTATCAAAAGATGTACTGCCTTTTGTTAGGAACTGATCAGCAGCGATTCCGCCTAATTTTAATGCGTTACTTGCAGTTCCCCAAAAATAATGTTGAGATCCAGTTGATGTAACTCCAGATGTTGCATCAGTGTTGATTAGAGTGATACCTTTTTTAATTCTACTAAATCCAGTAATTGGATTTACAGAACCAAGGATGAATTCTTCTTTACTAACAATAGCAACAGTGTCGCCACCAGATACCATTTTAACAATAGTTTTAGGACTACCTGTTGAATCTTGAACTACCTGCCCGACTGCTGCCGATGTGCCAAATTCTGGCGCTGCTTGTGGGCCAACTAGAATGAATTCAGTACCGGACCATGCATATAATTGATTGGCGTTTTCGTCGAACCAAAAATCACCTTTGGCTAACCCCGATGGAGCAGTCTTACTAACTTCTGCACCGCTGGCTACTTTAAATCTAGAACCATCATAAAATTTTAACTTCTTAGATGCAGTATCAAACCAAATTTGTCCTGGAACTACTCTAGGTGGTGCTGTGGTATTTGCAAAACTTTCGAGCAAATGTAAGAAATTTTCATTCTGAATTTCGCCGTATCCGGCATAGTTTTTACCAACAAACCTAAGGTCTGTAGTGGTATCAATGGTACCGTCATCGACAGTTACCAAAAAAGCTCCATTAAATTTGTTGACTTGATACGCCATTTACATTGCTCCGTTATCTTCTAATATTTATCTACAGTGTTTTTAAAGTCTACCAACGGCAACTTCTATAACGCCTTCTATACCGTCAAAATCCTCTAGGGCTTTACCGATAATTGTTCCTAATTTAGGGTCTGTTGTAGGTCTTGCATAACCTGCACCACCGCTTGTTAGCATATCGCCCTTTTTAATTTTACCACGAACTCTACAAGGAACACGCCCTTGTAATGCTATTGAAACTACATACAGTCCAGTCAATTCACTGTTCATTAAATAGGCTGGATTTGTAGAAACTACTCCAGCAACCCTGCGAGTTTCATCTTCGGCCAGCGTAACTTCAAATGTGCCGCCAAATTCTAAAACTGTACCAGGTGGATAATCAGCATCTGCTTGATAGTTTTCAGCTAGATCAGCGTATTGGGCTGCGGTAGCTGTTCCCACAAAATGCCCTGTAGTGATAATATCGTTATCGCCGGCATCTAATCGCTTGTTGATGTTCCACTTGTTGCCTGTAGCAGAGTAATAGAATAATGCATTTGCACCTTCTACTGTAATGCCACCACCGTCTGCGGCCACTTGATTTGCTGCACCTTTGGCCAATGTAATATTCACATCTCTAATATCAACTGTGTTAGAGTTTACTGTGGTAGTTGTACCAGTAACTGTTAGATCGCCGTTGATAATTGTATTGTCACCGATAGTGATTGTGCCTGATGTAGTTTTTGCACGAATAAAATCAGTGTCTACTTGATTAGAAATAAAAGTAGCAGCGTATACTCTACGGAAATAAGAAAAATCTCCCCCCAAATCTACTCTAAAAGACGGAGTTGGAACAATCGCCGACATAGGAGAATCAGTGACATAATTTATGCTGTTAAAATCTTTTATAGGAACGAATCGTAAACCGAACTCACCGCTAACAACGTCGTCGTCACGTTGTTTTAATAATAGTGTATCTCCACTACTTTTTAACGTAGTACCGCCGGTTACAGAATACAACGCCCCTGTAGTAGTGTTAGAATTATTTTTAAATTCAATTGTAGGGTTTACGCTTTCTGCATCTATAGTTAAATGTGTTAGTTTTCCTAGAGATTGTAAATTAGATGCTATTACATTATTGTTTATTGCTGTGCCAGATAAATTTTCGGCGGCGACCGAGATTGTAATATCCTGATCACCAGCAAATTGTATTCCGTTGATTCTGGGTGGTGTTTGTAATCTTGTAGCAGTTAGCGCATTACCTGATAGTTGTGCGCCAATAAATGTCCCTGCTGATATTTCAGAAGCTGAAATATAGCCTGCTTGGATATCACGGACTGTTAGTAAATTAGTAAGAAGAGCGTCATGTCCTGTAATATCATATGCTGCAATACTACCCGTACTATCACGTGCTACAATTTTTCCAGGACTTGCTGTTTCTGATGCATCAACTTCCCATGTACGTGCAATTGCACCATCAAAGTTGTTGCCTTTTAAATATGTTCCTCGAATCAATGGCTGAGTAGTAGCTGCTCTAATAGAAACATCTTGTGTGCCATCAAATACAATTCCGTTGATGGTTTTACCTTGTATCAAGGAACTAGCCGATGCTGCGTTACCAACTAAATTACCTTTGAAATTGAATCCTTCTGCAAGAGTAATCCCGTTGGTAAGATTTAAAAAACCAGGAATAGCAGGATTACCAACTGTAAAAGCCGCTTTAGTAATTGTGCCTACTACAATATCATCTACTTTTATTTCTAGTGCAGGACGAGCAAGACCACTATCATCATTTATTGCAATGCCTGCTACTTTAGTTTCTCCAAAACCTTTAATGGCTTCGGGGCCAACTAAGACCCACTTGTTATGGTATACAAACAATTGATTACTATCAGATTTGAACCATAAAGATCCCGGCGTTCCGACTGGTTGATCAACCCCAACATCTGCCGATGCCGCAGTTTTCCACTCAGTGCCATCATATAATTTCAATGACTGGGTATTGGTGTTATACCAGAGCTGGCCAGTTATAGGACGAGTAGGTGGGTTGCCGTTGGCAAAATTTTCCAATAGCCATACAAAATTTTCATTTTGTGATTCGCCGTATCCTACATAATTTCTTCCTACCAATCCAAGGCTAGTCGATGTATCTAAGACAGCATCATCTAAGACTAGTAATTGTGACCCGTTGGATCGATTGATAACGTATGGCATTGATTCGCTCCTAATTCATTATGATATGTATGTCCAGACGCCTGCTACGATCTGGAACGTTTTTACTACTCGTAGAACAGCAATTGTTTGTGCAGGAACTGTTGCCGTTGTAAATGCTACGTTAGATACTCCAAATCCTGTACCTCCTGGTACGATAGAACTTGGTGCATCCGGTGTGATAAATTCTGTGGTACTAGTTGACAGGTATGTGTTTATATTCAAATTACTTGTACCGTTACTCAAAGACGTGCATAATATTCGAGCAATTGTACCATTTCTATATTCTGAGGTTGGTGCTAGTTGTGCAATATATGCCGCAATACTTGTATTTGAAATACCGTCGGAAATGTCCATGCTAAAAACTAAACTTCTTGTTTGAATAGTATTGTCAACATATTCTTTTGTTGCAGCATCTTGGGCCAACGCAGGATCAGCCATTCCTCTAATTTTAGGAGATCCGATCAATACAACGTTGCCGGTACCTTGTGGCTCAATCTCTAAGTCTTGGTTTGTTTGTAGTGTAGAAATTCTGTTATCTAAGAATTGCATGTACGGTGTAGGTGCATTTCCTGATCCAGGTGGCAGTTCTGGTCCTACTGTCAATAGTGTTTGAGTACCAAAACTAGTAACACCTGGAATACTAGTAATACCGGCCCCTAGAGCGGTTGCTGATATAACGTCAACTCCGTTGATCTTAAATGCTTTACCCGAAACAAGATTTATGTGTTCTGAACTGTTCCATGCAGAACTTGATTGTGTCCAAGTTAAAGTGTGATCTGTTGTTCCTTTTAGGGTAATACCGCCGCCACTTGCTAGTGCATCTGACGGAGTAGCTACTTTACCCAATTCAATATTTTTATCTTCAACTGTCAATGTTGCGGTGTTTACTGTAGTAGTATTACCTTCAATTGTGATATTCCCTCTTACTGTAAGATCGCCTCCAACAATTGTTTCACTTCCCGGATTACTATAATACAGTTTTAATTTTTGATTGATGGTATCTACATCAATCACAGTGTCAACCGCTGCACCTCGTTTGACTTTAAACACAAAGTTTTTATTTTCAGCATCGTTTAGGATTTGTACGTTGCCGTCATCGATACGAATTTGGCCTTGCTGAGCATCACCGATCAATAATCCACGATTACTTGTAATGGTAAGCTGACCGTTGATAATATTATCAGTGTCTCGTCTAAGATACGATGCCGCTGGTTGGTTACCTAGTTTTTCTGCGTTGGCCGCAGTTACATTAAATTTAATACCAGACAATGTACCAGCACTAAATCCAGGGTAGATAATTCCGTCAAATCCTGGGATAGCAATCTTTGGTGTAAATTGATCTTTACTAAAAATTCCAATTAGTACACCGTTATCATATAAGAATGTGACCACACGATTTAAGTTTTGTGAGTCTAGGATGTTAGAAACTTTTAGACCGCTCAATCCCTGGCTTGCAGAATATGAAGGTCCTAATAACAAAGTATTAGTACCATCATAGAAATACAGTTGACGATCTACATCGTTGAACCATAAATCTCCTTGGCCTAAAGTCAACGGCTGTGTGCTGGAAATAGTAGCCGAACTAACTGGTTGAAAACTTACACCGTTGTAGACTTTTAATTTTAATTCTGCTGAATCAAACCAAATTTGTCCTTTAACTGGATGAGATGGCGCACTTGTATTTGAAAAATTTTCTAGTATTTTTACAAAGTTTTCGTTAAACGCTTCTCCATAGCCGCTGTAATTTTTACCAATCAATGTGATATCTGAAGATAGGGAGTCTATCTGACCATCTGCTACTGTTGCTAAAATACTTCCGTCGGTTTTATTGATTGTGTAAGACATGTGTTATTTCCAATTTTAGAATGCTGGTGGTCCAGATCTGATAATGTAATTGATTGTCAAATATGGATTTAAAACGCTAAATGGTGTTGCCAATGTTGCTGATGTTTTAACACCGCCTGAAGAGTTCAAGTATTGTGCTTGTCCAGGTGCAGTTGGTCCAAACCCCGGTCCGGGCGATACGCCAGGTACCACTGCACTGTCAACTTTTACTGCGGCAAACTGAACTGTTGTACCAGGTGGTCTCATGCTGTGTTCATGATCAGGTAAATTTCTAACTTCGAGAGTGTTATCAGGAGAACCTGCTGAACCGCCAAGTGTTCCTGCTTCAGTACCTGGAATTCTACTTGCTGCTCCGCCGCCTGCGTCAACGAATCCGCCATTGCTGTTAGGAACTGTACTTCCGTTATCCATGTTATCTCGACCTAACGGGAATCTTCCTCTAAGGTCTGGAAGTTTAAATGTGTTTACACCTAGCGTTGGAACACCGTATGTATTACCTAAAATATCATAAAGATCGCTATACTTGCTTCTTTCAACTTCGGCTCCATCGCAATACAAATATCCATCTGGGACGTTTAGTCCTGCGAACGGCAAAATAGTTCCAATAGGAACTCCTAGGTCGGCAACGAATACATCTCTGCTTTGGCGTAGTAATCCAGATCCGCTTCTGAATACTAAAATTTCATCTGAATATTTAGATTTATTTGGAAACGGTTCTGGTTTACTTTCAATAATGTTGCTGGTCAGTGTCGTTTCAAACTCTTTTAAATTGCCGCCATATGATCCGTCAAAATCAATATTTTGAGATGTAATGTCGCCTTTAATTCTAAATGTAGTTCTTGTTCTTAAATTAGTTGCGGATCTTGCATTACCAGCAACGTCGCCCTGCAATACTCCATTTAAAAAATCAGCCTGTATTGTTTTAGCATAAACAGTATCCCATCTTTTTAGGGCGGTACCTAAATCGTAATCATTAGTGGTCTTAGGTACAGTGTTGTGTAACGTAGTTGTACCTTCTACTGTTAGGTCTTGTCCAATTAAAAGATTCTTACCAATTGCGGCGCCACCGGCTGTTCTAATACTGCCATTATTAAAATTGGTGCTCGAGTCAGTATTTGTAACAATTAGACTTCCATTTGTTCGAACGTTTCCGTCAACATCTAGTGCTTCTTGCGGACTTTGTGCATTGATACCTACTCGATTATCAATAATTCTAACAATGGTACTTGCTTCTCCATCTCTATTAGTCTGTAGATCTAAACTACTTCCAGGATTAGCATTATAAATTTTAGATGCAGTCACTGATGTAGATAGTTTAAATGTTCCATCAACACCAAGTGTAAGGCCACTGTTATTTCTAACGTTGATACCGTACTCTGTAGTGTTTGTTGTGTCTGTTCTTAAAAATCTTGCAGACGGAATTTCAACTCCGCCTATATTTAAAGCGTCGGCATTTTGTGCAGTACCGTATAACTTAGGAAGATTTGATCCGTCACCGATTGATAAAGAAGTAATGTTGATACCAGATTTAATAGAAATGTAACCTGGAATACTAATCTTTGGAACAAAACTATCTTTACTGATAATCGAAACCGGAACATCCTCTACTAAGAATTTAATAACACTTCGTTGAACGTTATCCGAATCATCAATGGTTTCAATTACAGGTCCTGTACGTAATCCATTTGCAGAACTAAATTGTGGCCCTACTAGAACCCAAGTTTGTCCGCTCCAAATATACAATTGTTGTTTAACTGTATCTACCCAAATTTCGCCAACTTTATCTTCTGCCACTTCGGGTGCGACTGAACTTTTTTGAATACTACCAGCTGCTTTCCAACTGTTGTTATCAAAAATCATTAGTGTGCCTGTTGAAGTTTTATACCATAACTGTCCTTCAACAGGGTTGACTGGCTCCGTAGAGCTGGCAAAATTTTCTAGTAGGTGTAGAAAGTTTTCAGCGATAGTGGTTCCGTAGCCTGTTACATTTCTTCCTGGAAATGTTAAACTTGTATCATCATTATTTCTGCTGTCGCCTACTAGTATCGGTGACTTTGTGTTTTTATCAGTAAAATTTACGCTATATGGCATGATTAGACCTCAGTGAATCCAGTTAAACTTTGTACTCGAATTGTATAATCAATTTGTAACAATCTGTTTAACGATTTTTGTACTGGGTGAAAAACAACGTGTGTCAGTAGCTTGCCCTCGCCTGATGGGTTATATCCTTTAAGGCCTAACTCGTCAAACACAAAACTGCTATTCATATCTTGGCTGTTATCAAATGCTTGTTGGCCGTCTGGTTCGCCGTAATCTAATAAACAACTAACAATAATATCACTGTATGTTGCACCGCTAACATGACGAATTTCCATCTTGTTTCTTACTGGGTCTGTATTTGCACTGGCATTTTGATCAACAATTTTTTGATATGTTTGATTATATAAACTAGAGTTTACGCCAATTGTGTTTGGAGTTAGATATGATATCAGCCCTGTCGGATCAACAATAGTTCCTCCTGTGCCAAATGCCATTTGATATATAGTACCCTGTCCTTGGTTACTTAAACTCTGTACCATTGCAACACTCATATTTTCATAGTGAATGGCATTTCTTTTATCAACAAAAATTTCCTTAGTTTCAGGATCAAAAATTTTGATGTGGCCTTCGAAATGGAAGCCTCCTGTTTCGTGTGGTTTTTGTTCGGGATTTTCCGATTTTAGATTTTGATCTTGTGGCATGTTAGACTCTTTATTCTCCATAACGTATTTATTCGGGCAATTCACTTGCTTTTTGATCTATGAATTTAGCAATAGCTGTTTCATTATTCAGTAATGTAATGCCTTTGCTAGCGGTTGTTTCGGCTCTATCGTACCATACACGGCCCACTTTTCTAATTATTAAAACTTGTAGTCCTTCTTTTACAGGCTTAGTTAAACGAACATAAGGCGTTGTTCCATCAACTGTAAACTCTGCTTCAATAACTGTATCTGCGGTAGGGCTTGATGCACCTAATGTTTCGTCATACACTCTTAGGTGATCTTTCAATAATCTGCGACCGCCAACAAATATTTCAAGTTGATCACAAGGACCGTATTCATTAGGTATAGTAACTCTAGCAAAGCTGTCATTTCTTGAAGATAGCACAGGAACGTAAGGTAGTGGTCCTATCAGTAAGGTGCTGCCGTCACTCACAAACGATTCTTTTTCCTGTGTATCAATATACGGTATAGTATCTTCTTTTCCTGAGCTGACTACTTTTGTTCCGGCACGGGCTAATTCGCTAATTGCAGTACCCAAACAACCTCTTCTCAATTGTTTCAATACATTACCTTCTTTAACCATATATTCAATCTTTTCATTGTCAATGGTTACAGTACCTGGAATGTTTCTATTTCTAATAGGCTCAGCAAGATTAGACGCATCTGATACTTCAATTTCAGTATCATAGTATCTTAAATCTTTTGTCAATACTGCTTTTGTAATTGCAAATCGAGTGTAATGAGTAATGTTTAACATGTCCTTATGAATCTCAAATGCTCTAGGATCTTTGTAAATTTGATTTCCAAATTGTACAATTTCAACTCTGTCATTTAAGGTTGAAGGAACATTTAGGTATACAATATTTCTAGGCACAATAACAGTGTAATCTCTTCCGGATACTAATCGAGTACCGTTCTGATATACCCAGACATACGATAAATCTAAAGGCTGTCTGGCTAGTTGGTAATTTACTTTTCCGCCAGTGTACACATCTGATACAATGTCAAATGTTGGATACTCTCCAAACCAAGTAATATCTAAAGTATCATTTACAACAAGTGCCACAGTTGCATCAATAATAATATTGTTATTTGCCACTGAGTATTCTGCATCATTTAAAATTTCAACTTTGATAACATCTTGTAATTCTAAGAAGGCAGTATTGACGATAACTTTATTTGTTGTTCCATCAAATACATACGCAGTAACAAACGGTTGAGCAATCCCGTTGATATACACTTTTACATCAACTGATGTAACGTTGGCTTTTGGATCTTGACCAACAATTATTTCGTTATTGGAACCATCATAGATTCTGTAATATGTGTCTGGGCCTTTTAATTTTTTGTTATTCAACAATACTATCATAGATGATGTTGCTGAATTTCTATCTAGATCAATAAATCTATCTAACTCATACGATCTAGTACTTCCGTCGTGTTTAATAGTTTGTTTGTTTACTCGTATCAACGATAGCCCAGAACTATCTGTATTAGCCGATGTTCCTAATGCAATAATTTTAATGACCTGATTTGCATCAGGAGTCATTGCAAAATCAATAATAGCATAATCAGGAGCAATGGCTGCGCCTGTTTCTTCGCTAACTACAGTGCTGTTTCTAAATCCGGTATCAACTTCAATACCGTCAACTGACACAAATACTGACTGTGTTGCAGAATACAACGACTTAGTCAAGAATAGATGTGTTTGCCCATCAGCTACAAATTCTTGATAATCAAGTAGATTTATACCACCGCGGCCAACTGCAATAATTTCAATTAAAGAACCTGTTGCAGGTATAGTATTAAAAACAACTTTGTTAGTAACATAATTTATAAAATAGTTTGTTGTTTTTTCATACAATACTTTATCAACATAAACTAATATAGAATTATCATCAGGTACCGTAATTCCAATGTCATATGAGTTAGTTACTCCGTCCGATGTTAGCACATAGTTTTGCAACGGCGCGGCGCCAGAAACTGTTGTTTGGAAAACTTTGATACTTAAAGTATCAAGTACCTGTCCAGGCACATTTTCTTCTGGTGCAGGAACTTGATTTGGATCAATAAATTTTCCGCCATCAACTAATAATTCTTCGGCTGTTTTTCCTGTGGCTGTTATATAGGCACCGCTCATCTGCGCTAGGGTTCCGCCTGTGATATTAGTATCTAATAAATTAGGATCATTGATAACAACAGAACCATCGCTATCAAATGCTCTAAAAATCAAAGTATCACCCGGATACGTGTTAAAGTACTCGTCAATTGCATAGGTTACTGTGCTACCGTCACCTATAATAGTAGGCATTAGTGCATTTGGATTTATAACCATTGCAGAATCTCCTGCAATATTAAAATGCGGGTCATCTATTCTCATGGCCTTTGTGTTGCCGGCACGTTGTAAATATACCGAAATACGCTCGTTAGGAGCCGGTGGTGTTGGCAAAGTCACTGTGGTAGTGCTGCCGTCAACTTGTATATAAACATCGTTGTTTGATTCAACACTATCCCAACTGTCTGTAAACCAAGGTAAAGCATCCCATCCACCTGTTACTTCAAATGTATTCCCCTGAACCTGAACTCCACCAAAGTCAACACCTGTCATAAGTTGGCCTAAATCTTCACCGGCCATGCCTTCTGAAGGAGCATAATACTTGTGTATTCTGTTTACTGCGTCTAATAACTCATCGTTCTTTTCATAGGTTATTTCAATCACATCTGCAGATCTACCGATAGTAGGATCGGCTCCGAGTGGTGCTTGGGCAAATATTATTTTTCCTCGTAGTTGCTGATATGCATCAGTATCTAAACGATACAACGAAATATCATATTCGCTGTTCAGCACCAATTGATTATTTTTTGTTATTGAAATTTTGTTCTTATCAATTGTAGGAGCAAAATGTAATTCAAATACTGAAGTTCTTCCAGAAGCCACTAATGTTTGTGTATGCTTGAAATTTTTGTATAGTCCTGTCTTGGTAAGTCTATCAAACTTCATGCCAACGTTAAACATTCTGGCCTTAGTCTCACCTAAAATTGCAACAGCTTTGGCAATTTGGGTTGAGGATCCGTTGCCTCCAATAACATATACCCTAGGACTTAGAGTATACCCTTTTCCTGAATTTGTTACTTTAATTCCAGACACTTTACCGTTAGAAATATATGCTTTAGCAGTTGCGCCTGTACCATTTCCTTCAATTCTAATTTGAGGAACACTGGTATATTCTGCTCCTGCATCTGCAATTTTAATATCAACTACTGCATATCCAAGTTCCTCAGCCCAGAATTTCCAAGGATACTGATCTAGTAAATTATATGCACCGTCAATTGGAACGATCCTTCCTTCTCTAGCAGAGTAGATTGGAGGTAAGTCAAAATCAATTGCTGTAGATTCTGTGTTATCAAGATTTGTGTATCTGCTTGTGTATTCTCTAATTGTGGTTTTATAAGGTTTTATTTCTTCTAGATATTTTTGGTACGCTGGAAGATTATCATTTTTAAATGTTACACGTTGTTCTAGTGGGCCTACATTATGCACTGCATTTACAAAACTAGTTTTGAACGCCCAGTAGAGATTCTCTTGCTCAGAAAATGCATAGCGTATGCTAGTGAAGAATAAATTATTCCACCCTGCTCCATTACCATATATATTGATATTTTGTTTTACAGCTTTTAAAATGTTTCGTAATTCTGTTGACGGCTCTAAGTCATATAGTGCGGCATCATAATATGCAACATTGTCAAATCCTATAGGAGTTGTTATTTTATTAAACAGAGAATCCTTTGCGTAGATTGTTCCGTTTTCTCTACCAATCATTAAATAGTTTTTTAAAATTTCTCCTTGACCATCAGCTGTTCTTAAAAGTACTGCCCAGCCTCCTGTACCAAACTCTTTAACTTTAATTAAATCGCCTTCTTTAGTAGATAGTGTTGGCTCTAAATACAATGCAGGTATTTCAAAGATAATTCTTGAACTTGCACTATATCCTTCTGCCCACCAATCAATATATTCCCAATATTTGGTAGTGTCGTATCCTTGAGATTTGCTTCGATAAAATAATTGTCTATCTTGATCCCATGAATAGATGCCCCAGAAATTATTGAGATTCTTATCTTGTCGTACCAATACAGAATATGCTCTAATTTTTACAATTGCAGAACTATATTTTTTACCTCTTGATAAAATTTTAATAGAATCTACTCTACCCTGTAGATCAATTGTTATGCTTGCAGTTGCACCTTTACCTGTGCCTTCAATTTGAATATACGGCGCTTTCTTATATCCAAATCCAGCATCAATAATATCAATCGTGTCAATTTCGCCGTTTACAATGTTTGCATGGAACACAGCTTGGCGTACTCTAATTGTTCCAATTTGTTCAAGGTCAACTAGTGTGTCAACTGCAATATCATATTCGTTTAGTTTTTCAGAAGGAAGAGGATCTGCTAATTTTAAATATTCAAAGTCAATAAGATCCGCTGCTGGTATAGAGGTTAAAAATCCGTTTATGTTGTCTATAATAATTTTTAAAATTTTTGCCTTATCTTTAAACATTGACTGTCTTGGTCTAAAACTTAAACCATATTTTTCTTTATCAGATAATTTTGGATCAGGAATTGTGTTACCTGCTTGGTCAAATCCAATCAAACTGTCAATCCATTTTTGTTCTAGAGTTTCGTTTGGAACACTATCTGCAACGTTTTCAGACATCAACAAATATTCTCTATGTACAGGATTAGTTACAGCAGAATCTCTGTAAAATTCAATATTGACTGATGCATTTTCAGATGTTATTGCAGAATTAAAATTGTATGCTAACAATTTATTACTATCTAATACTGCAATTATCGGTAGACCGCTGCCTGCTGGATTTGAAATCAAAGATTGGATTCCTGCCGCTGATAGCGATCTATTTGGCATATCAGTAGGAATAATAGTTGATGCTTTTACCCAATAGTAATATAGAGTTTTTGTAAGTTGCTGTGTTGCAGAATTATATAACTGCTTTACAGAATATACATCGTTGTTTGGATGTAATGGTTGTCCGGAGATTCCGTTAGCAAGCCCTGTGGCTGTATCTGCCAACGCACTCCATTCGGAAGGTTGTAATATTGTTTCTACCCATTCGTAAACATCGATACTAGCTCCCTGGGCTAACTTATTCCAGTTACCAGTACGATAGGAAATATCTCCTTGCTCGTAATCAACCCACTTTGCTGTTCCTAGATTCCACCAAATTTTTCCAACTTGTTTTTCAAACCATGCAGTTGTTGAGTCAACAACTTGCTCGTCGGAACCAATTGTGTAAGTTGCAGGATCGTATGGTGTCTTATAATTGATCTCAGCATCTGCAATTCCAAGAATCTTTAATCTAGCGTGATCAATAAAATCTACATCGGCAATTTTAATATTTTTAACTGTGTCAACTAAAATAATATTTTTAATTTTTTCAATGTCAGTAACTGCATCTTGTTGTGCAATTATACCAAGAGAATTTACGTCATTAGCTTTCTTGAATAATCGAACTGTTCCTACTGGAACTCCTAACTCTTTGTAAGCCGGTGAGCCAACTGCAATCACTGATGTTGAAACATCAATACTGTAGCCAAAAGATTCGTCTGTTTGTAGGTCTGCTTGCAATTTTTCTGCAAGGAAATATTTTCCATCAAGTCTTTCATAAGAATATACCTGACCAGTGTAACCTTTATCTTCTGAGAACGTTGTAGAGTTTCTATCAAATGTTGTGTTATCCATGAAATAGGTAGAAGCTTTATACGGAGCATTCTTAGCCCCTACTACTACTCTATCTGCACCTGGACTAATACTAACACTGAAACCAAACAGTATGTTAGAGTATTCTTCATAGCTTTCAATTTTTTGTTTTAGACGCCACTCGGGAGCAGCCAATGATGCTGCACTAAAGAAGTATACCGAACCTTGGTTCTGTAAATTGATATCTGCTAACGGACTACTTATAACAATATTCAATCCAGTTGCATCAATGTCAACACTAAATCCAAACTGATCGCCTACATTGATCGGCTCTGACTTATCTAGGTCGCTAAAGTTTGCAATTGACTGAGATGTAATTGTTTGTTTTAATCTATAGATGCTGTATTGATCTTTTTGGTAAATGTATACTTTACCTGTAGCGTAAAAAGAACTATCACCTACGCTTATCCACGGAAGTCCTGCAGGGTCTTCTGCAATACTAAAATCAGAAGTTAGTTTTCTATATACTCCGGCTACTTTAACTACATCATCTTTTGTGTATTCAATATAAGGTGAATACATCCCTTTGTAATTTTCAAAATAGACACCGTCACTGTTAGGGGATCCTATTACTAAAATTGAGCCGTCTCTGCTCAATGCCATGCTTGAGCCAAATGCATCATCTTGTTTAACTAATTCGGCCAGTGTTGTTGAACCTGTTGGCCCTTCAGTTAGAGTTGATCCATCGATAAGACTTGAGCCGTCGGTGTTGACTGCTAGGTGTGTTGGTAGGTCGGGCTGTGTTGGTACTGGGTCAATTTTTGTCCATGCACCAGTAGCATCTTCGTCCACGCCAATAGTACTACCATCGCCTACAAAATCAACAGTTGCTTGCCAGAAACGATTATCGTACCACACAATTGATCCTGTGGGATAACGTTTATGAGCATCAAAAATACCTCTGTAGTTAGAGTCTTCGTTCTGTGCCCACTGTGTTCCATTAAATTTATAAATGTATACTCTACCAGTATTATCAAGAGAGCCTGGAGCAGACACAGTCATATAATATTCTGTTCCAGATTTACCAATCGCTATAGAACTTCCAAATAATTCACCAGTGGCAGGACGTGGGCTAACAAATGACGAATATATGTTCCACGTTTGGTTGGCCCATTGGTATATTGATATTAAACCTTGTTTGTAAAGATTCTGCCCTGTTCCAAGGACAGGATCATAGTCAATAATAGTTGCCGGAACCCAGTCGCCATTGGTAATGTCAATGGTACTGTCGCCATGCTTGTCTGTTACTGCTTGCCATAGTTTGCCAGCATACAATACAATGTCACCAACATTATAATTTGTAACTGCATCTAATGCTCCCTTAAATCTTGTAGGGATATTTGATGCAAATGGTGTTCCTATTACTAGCCATCTATTATCTGGACTAACTGCTACTGATGCACCAAACGACGAATTAGATAATGGATACAATGTAAGGTCTGGACTGATAACTTGTTTTGATCCTAATCCTGTTACTCCTTCTACTAGTGCTACCACAAGATTTCTTGTAGGGAGTCCAGTTATTGTCTGGCGTAGATTTTCAACATAGACTACTGAAGATCCTGCGTTTAACGGAATAGTTGTTCCGTAATCAGTAATTTCCTTAGGCAGGAATACGTTATTTTTTTCTAGTACTTGCCATTTTCCGGTGTCATCTTGATCAATCCATAATTTTGCACCAGCTGATAATAATGCAGCCGAGTCAGGTGATAGAGCCGATGCTCTAGCAAATCTTGATTCTGTTAGCCCATATATTTTAATCAATGTACTTAGATCTGCAACTGGATCAATTGCTGTTTTGCTTACCTGCACCGAAATTGTATACGTTGAAACAGATACAATCTTAAAGAATCCTGTTAGATTAGTAACATCAACAATACCAATAACATCATCGACTGCAAAAGTATGACGGCGATCAAAAGTAATTTCAACGGTACTTGTTGGTTTGATAACTTTAGAAATTGCAGTAATGTGTAATAACGGTTTAATGTTTACTCTAAAGACAGTCCATGAATGTTTATAGAACGTGACCCATATATGATCATTATCTGCAACTGAAGTAATATCAATATTAGAAATATCATCAATTGTTGCCACTGCATAATCAATTTGATCAAACTTTACATACCCTGCTGTTTGTAACTCAACATCAGTGGTTGTTGGAATAATGTTTACTGTAAAAGGAGTATCGGCTTTGGTAAACTGAGAAGCAGGTATTCTTAGATACTGATCTAATATAACGGAACTAGGGATAGAAGTTACAATTAAAATAGGCTGTGGATTTATTTGAATATCATTTCTAGTGATAGCAAATTCAATTTCTTTCAACTGATCTTTACCGCCAAACTCTCCTACGTTAAACGCCCACTCTTCGTTTAGTACAATACTATCTTCTGTACTTCTACTGATTTTATCAAAGATCTTTACCGCTGCATTTTTTGTGCCTTTTTCTCTGATGAATCCTTGATATAATTGAAATTGTGTTACATCGTCTTCTGCAAGATTTTGTAAGTAATCTCTTGTTTGATATGCAATTGCATGTCTACCTAAATCTCGCTGACTTGTACTCAAGCCGTCTGAATCAAGATTATAATAATCTTCAAACTGATTGATTCTATAATCAAAGTTTGGTACTAGTCTCTTTTCAGGTAATGAATCTAATTTTGACCAATGCGAATCATTAAAGAATTCTGCACCTGTTTGATTGATCTGACTTACCCAATTATATGCTTTATAAGAAACTATATCGCCTAACTTGTAATCAACAAATGGTTGCCAAGGAGCTATACTTACATTGTCAAACAAAAAGCCAGGACTTGTGTAATCTCCGTCCCAGTCAACTGTACGGAAACCTCTACTCTTGATACGTTCTTGTCGATAGCCAGTGGTCTTATCATAGATAACATCATTGAACACTGTGCGATCTGAAAAAATTGCAACGTGTTCTTTTAGGACCAAATATCCTTTAAAGAAATAAATGCCTTCGTTTGTGTTTGTAGTTTCAATTGTTACATTTTGAAATCCGCGTTTAATATTCAAGAAATTAGGAACTAGCGGATTTCCATCACCACGATATACCTGATAATCATAAAAACTATCTAATAAATTATCTAACACACCTACAGAAAAATCAATATCTAGTTTTTCAGCAGACGGGCTTAGAGTAAGCAGAGAACCAACTGCCCAATTGTGTTGAGTCCAATACATAAACTCTTTAGCACTGGTAGTCCAGTCTTGAGTGACTTTATTTTCAGAATCGTATCGACCAAATTTAAATCCCTGAGATATTAGATATTGCTCATATCCAATTAAAAAGTCAACAACTTCTTGTACGGTGCCTAGGACCGTGCCATAGCTCATTTTTAAAACTGATTGGTAATCAAACGAGCTCTTTTTAAATGCATCAGTTGATCCAATTTTAGGCAATCCTGGTAATAGTTTCCACCTAGTGATATCAAAGGTTGATCCGCTGTCATGACTTGCAAGACTACGATAATATCTATTACTGTATTCTATAATAACACCATTGCCATAAAACTTATTAGGAGACCATTGAAGGTAATTTTCACTTATTCCGCCTACAGAGATAGTAGGATTCCCTACGCTTGAAATAGCGAAGAAATATGGAAAATATGGAAACTGTTTATCGTACCCTTCTAGCTTCCATCCGTTTTCTAATTTTTCAATAATAACACCGCTATAAGTTATGCTGTTTATAGGTGCGCTAACGTTAAAAAAGATTTCCTGATTTTCAAAAGGAATAAAAATATTACTTGACGTGGAGTTAGGGCTACGACTGTCAAGTACAAATTTCTGTTGCTGAGGATCAACAAATCCACTTAGTCGATAGGTTAGACCAACATCAATTGATTCTAATCTAGTTTGTAATTGTGTGCTTGGTAAACTTTGACTCAATAAAAAATCAACAATATAAGATGCTAGTCCGGATACTTTAGATCCTCCGGTCGCTGATAACACTAAGTTATCTACATTGATAAATTTATTTGTGGTAGAACTTACCAACTGATTTAAAATGTTTCTTTTAATTGTGGCTCTATCAAAGGTCTGTCCAATAAATTCAAAAGGTCGTAGCAGACACAATGCTATTACAACAGCAAACGGATACTCGCTGGTAATTCTCCATGCATATTCTGCGGGAGACGAATCTCCAAATTTAAAATCTCCTTGATTGTTTATCAAAGAAAAACCACGTGCTAAATTGGAATCTAATGGACTAATTAGTTTTCCATTAGCATCTACTGGAATACATTCTAATAGGCCGGGTCGTTGATATCTTGAATCTACTCCAGCAGTTGGGCCTTGTCTGATGACGCCATTTGCAAGATCTTCCCACAAAATTAAATTGTTAGAAGTATACGGTGCTGGGCCGTATTCGCTTTCCCACCATGTTGGTTTTTCACTGAATCCTAACATTTCCCAAGGACACATATGAGGGCGAGTGGTATCAAAGAACCACTGGTACACTCCTCTCCACCAGCCAGGCAGCACCTGCGTAGAAGTGGGATCTAACATGTTTGAATATGTGTACGTGAAACTATTTTCTGAATCAAAATATCTGTTGCTTGTATAGTCAACAGTTGTATCAGAAATCCAAGTTAGAAATTCAGTTGATATAATTTCGTCGACTTGAGATTTTGAAAAAATTCCAGATTTATAATATCCGCCTAGTACACGGTCTATATCAAATAAACTTTCAGTGTAAGGTTCTTTAAGATTATTATAGATTCGTAATTCTAATTCAAGTAGTATGTCATCTCGATAGTCTTCAAATGCTGGTACTAGGCTACCGTCATGGCCCTGGATCATCCAGCGAGGTTCTAGATAAGTATCATCTAAAAACTTATAGGGTAGGTACTTTTTATAGATACCTAATTTTGTAGGAGTTGGTGGAATATGGTTAAATGCTGTTGAGCCGTATTCTACTATTCTAATTTCATCTCCTTCAACTAGACTTACGTTTAATTGAACAAAAGGAAAAGATTCATTAAACTGATAATCTTTAGAATTTATAAGTTGACGGCCGTTGATATAAACATAAACTGCTCTAGTACTTTGAGTTTTTAAATCAAAATGCTGAGATAACGAAAATGTTTTAATTCCTACATCCTCGACTGTATATTCAATAACACTATATGCACCAGTGCCTACCATATCGGAATCATTAAACGGTGATATAGATGTTTTAGTCTTAGACAATGCTGATAAGATATTGTCGACTGTAGACGGAACATCATCGTTATATTCGAACTCGCCTGATAATTTTAAAAAATTATTCTTAAATTCACTATATGCTTTTTTAGCATACTTTATAGATTTTACTATATTGAGTTTTTTATCAACTAATAATGCAATAGATGCAGGCGCTAAACTAGAATGTTTTAAAAAACGTTTGTTATGATTTTGGTAGCCGACAAGATCTCTTAAATTGCTTGCTCCTGGAAAGACTCCAGAAAATTCTGTTGAAAATTCAATTCCAGTAGACACATGGTCAGTTGCCTGTCCAAATGTAAAAGTTGTTAAAATTTCGTTCAACGGATTTTTTTCTAGCCCTACTGGAACTTCGTAGTATCCTGTGTTAGGCACTAGATCAGAAAATATTTTAATTACCAATACATCTTTAGCAGAGAATGTGTGGGAAAATGTAAATGTCCCTGCAACCTGTTCCCAGGCACTAGTAAGTTTTTTACCGTTTAAATAAAAATATATTTCAACAGACATATCATCGGTAATGTCCTGCCAATTCAATGTTGTGAAAGATACAGTATTAGTTGGATTTTCAACTATCACAGAATCGATAATTGGCTGCAGATATGTATTGTTTGTCTCTACCCAATTGTTACCAAATTCTCCGGTATCGTTGAATTTAAAAAATCCTGTGGAGATGTCAACACTGTAACTTTCTCTATCAATTTCATAGGTTACTGTTTGAGTATCCCAGTCAAAGTTAAATTCAATATCGCCTACATTATCAAGGTTTAGATAGCTGAGAGGAAAACCTAGTTCAGTATCAGCAACACCAGAACCAATTTTGTAACTAACAATTTTTGTGCCTGCAAAAGTAGATACTGGATATTTGTCAATGTCGCCAAAACTAATTCCCTGCTCATCAAACGAATCAAACATTGGGGGCTGGTTTACTTTGGTTTTTTCTTGTCCTAATTTCCAATCAGATCCGTTGTAATAAAACATCTTGCCTTGATTGATTTTACCTCTACGAATTAAAACTGTTTCTCCAAGTATAGAGTCAGTGTCGTTGACTGCTTTCAATGTAATCTGTCTGTTGGCATTTTGTGTTATAAATTCAACTTGATAAATTTTATTATTTGCCAAACTGTCTGTATCAGCTACTACTAAAATTCTTGCTCCGTCGAATACTGGTTCACCGTCAATACTATAGCCCGAGCTTCCCTCAATTTTAGAAAATACATCAGTGGTGTATGTGTCGATGTAATCAACAGTTGTTTTAGCAATTGCACCAAATTGAAACAATTTTAAATTTGAAACAAATTCAATAATTGGTCGTTTGGCTCTAGTTGTTTCCACTGCGCTAAAATCGCTGCCTGACAATTTATGAGACTGTTCAAGTATTGATCGGTGGAACCAACGATTGTATCGGCTCCACGGATTTAAATCTTTACTGCTTTTTGCAATTGTAATATAATCTTTGTATGCAGGATATGCGGATGCATCATCAAACGGGATGGTATCAAATCCATCGTTGTCAAACAATACCTCTGGTACATCTGACACAATTTTAGGAACCACTAGATCGTCAAAATTTGTTAGAGTAATTTTATCGCCAACACCTTCAATTAGCCAAGAACCAGACGCATATTTTTCAGGAGTAACTGCTCCTTCAAATTTAACAACCATGCTGTTACTAAATGCAATTCCATTTCCGCTGGTGTAATTGGCTTTTCCTAAAACTTCTTTGTCAATGTTTATAGATGTTGCGTTTTCAATATCAGCAATAACAAATCGGCCAAATCTGTTTGGATCTGTATTACTTTGATAAAATAACACATCCGGAGCATCATAGGGTACTTCAAAGGTCAACGTGCCGTTTTCAATGCCGTTATTTTTTACACCCTTTGTATAATCTAATATTGTCGACACGGTTGCAGCTTCAACAAACTCCCAATCTTGAGAATCAATATCAATGGTGCTGCCGTCTGCTGAAGACACAGGAACTTTTGCTCTCCATAATGCACTGTTGAATATTGCTAATTCCCCTGCTGCATAATCTCTGTCAGGATAAAAAGTTAAAGATCCTTTGTCGTAAGAAGTTTTTATTACCATGCCGCTGCCAGGAGCATTCATAATAAACTTATAAACTTGTCCTCGATACAACGTCAATGTAGGATTGTTAGAGTACCCGTCTGGTGAAAATATGTAGGTAGAGCCTACACCTAATTTAACTCTATATGTACTGGTAATACCTACAGCTTGTCCTAAAATTTTAATTGCTGGCGGTCCACTTGGAACCCAGTAATATTCTCTGTAATTTAAAAACTTGTCCCAGTCAATAGGAGGTTTCCACGAATAGTGCTGTTGATAGTCAGTTAGGTGATCTCTTTCTTCTGTGCTACCAAAGAATTTTAAAATATTTTTTAAATCAAGAAAATCATAAAAGTCATGGGTAACACCGTTTTGTCGAAATAACACACCGGGTTCTAATTGATATCTGCTACGCAATGTTTCGTCGGTATCTAGATAAACATCAGATCCGTTGTATGTTTTGCCGTATCTACGACCAACATACCCAACTGTTTTTTCTAAAGTACCTGGCTGAATTAGAGGATCAAATACTCCCGACAAAAATTTATCGTTGGCTTCTGTTTGAAAAACTGTAGGTAAAAACTCTACACTTCTTCTAATTGGTAATTGACTTTTAGGATATACGTTATCTGCCATTTTTACATGCTCGTAGATGTTATAATTGAAGTTGGATTAGCTCCAATTTCTGATGCGTTGATGCTTGAAACTATTACAATATCATCAACTGTTGCCCCGCTAACAAAAATTTCGTCTGCTCTACTTTGTATTTCAAACAAACTACCAAACGATTGGCTGGCCTGTCTAGGAACAATTACCATATTGGAAATATCAGGTGCAGTTGCATTTATTACATAGGTTATCATTTCTGAAAGATAAAACTTATCACCAAAATCCCAATTGCTTACATCAAAGAATTCGTTGATTGCAGAAATAACCCTAACTTTTAAATCATTTGTGTTTATTGTTTTATTTGAATTTTTAACTATTTTAAATTGTGCTTGAAGTTTTTCGTCTGCTTTTGAACCAAACAAAATTTTGTATGATACTGGATGATAAATGATATCATCACTAATTGATTTTATTAAATCTAGATTTTGTCCAAACTTGATCAATAGACTATCTGAATTAGGAGGCTCAGGCAATGTAGTTGTTATTCCGCTTAGATAATTTCTAAATGTGGTATCGTATGATCTTGTTAGCAAGTACACATCCATGATATTACTTACACTTGGATCAATTCTGCGATCAACGTTAGCATTGTGAATGTATTGGAATTTTAATCCTGCACGGCCAATATTAGCTCTATAACTACTTTCAATATTCAATGTGTTTGTTGTTCTATCAACACTTTTTACAACGTCCTCTGCACTATCATAAAAATATAATAGCTGTCCGTTTGCATAATCACCGATGACTGCTAGACTTTCTTTTTGTAAAGAAATGATAGTGTCATTGCTATTATCGATATACTCGTAGACTAGTGTACCTGTTATATCAACAGTTTGTTTAAAGAACAAAAATTTAAGATCTAGATCTTCGCCAACAATTTTTAAAAACTCATCTGGATCGTCAATTACACCGTCGTCATTAGAATCAGCAAAGGCAATTTTAATTTCTTTTGTGCTTTGATACCCGTCTTCATATTTTATACTATCACTTACTTCAAATATAACATCTTGTTTTAAAGAGTCTATCAATCCGCTATTTGTGTTGATACCTAACACTTTAATTTGATCTTTAATTACAGTATTGTTTAAGCTGTCATAGATTTTTTGATTTGAATCAAAATAAAATCTATTTTTTTGTAAGCTGCCGAATACATATTCCATTGAACGGATACGAACAATATATCTATCAGGTTCTTTAACAAATGCAATGATCCACGAACTATCAATGTTGGTACTGGTCAAATCTCCAGTCTTACCTAAACTAAAATCGCTGAGTAAGTCTAAATTTGCAGCAGTAATAATTTTCCAAGCTGCTTCAGTAACATCATAACGAAGACCAAAATTTAAATTTGAAAATGCTAGGTTGACCATTTCTGCTTCTAATGCACTAGGCAATCTTGAAATAAATTTAGGCACGATTCTACTGGCAATTGCTCCCGATGGAACTGTTACATTTAAACTTACAGGGCCTTTACCAGATGTTAGAATTCCTCGTCCAGCGTTAGTTCCATCGCCTACTACTTTGACAACTTTTGCCCAAATATAAGATACTTGAGTAGGGTCTGATAAATTTGCTGTTACTTTCTTTCCTTTCTTAAATGCATATCCCGTAGGTGCTATAAATTTAATTAAAGAATCTGGTTCTAGATATTTTAAAGTATTGTTGGTATAGACACCAGTCTTTAACAATGTAGTACCATCTGATTTTTCAAAATATCCTGTAGTTTCGTTGGTAACAGATGTGGTTTGATTCCAAACTGAAGTATTATCAATAAAGGAAATTTTTGTATATTTTGTTAGATAAAAATTATAAACATCGGTTCCTGAAATAATAGGATCAATGCTGTTTCTAATAAAATTATAAATGTCAATCTTGTTAGTGAATTTAAAATTTAGTGCAGTTTCAATTTGATTCTTATAAATCAGCCCATCGTCGGCAAATACGTCAACACTGGAATATTTTCCAGATGCGTCAATAATATCAAAGTTTCTAGAAATTCCGCTACTGGTTCTATTGATAGCTTTAACTTTTAAAATGTCTTGACTGCTAGCCAAAGGAGCAAGATTGTAGTCCTCTCCAGTGACCATTCTGTTTTGTGTGTAATATACCGCAGGAGCATTTGCTCGGATGCTGGTTATTGATTCAGTTGGTGCTGAAGTTGAAACTGTATATTTTAAACTCATACTGATAGACAATGTATGAGAAGCTCCTTGACTATTCACATACGGAATAGAGATACTGATTCCTCGCAAATCACTTGGAGCAATAGCATAACTTAGACCATTACTTACTCTATAATAAACTCTAAATGAGCCTTGTGGTAGATTGCCGTATACGCCATCGGAAAACTGTAAATCAACTTTATCGTTTTCTCGTGTAATTACAGAATAGATGTTTTTTACGCTGTTCACTAAACTGTTATAAGCAATGTTATTTCCTGTCAATGCAGGAACTTGAGACCATAATGATTGCTGACTACCTGCGGCGCTTAAAGCGTACAACCATATGTCGTCATTGTTGATGCCTTCAGCATCAATCGATACTTTTTCATTTACTGTAGGAACAGCAATTGTAAAATCTGCTAGCTCTAAGCTGCCTTGTTTGAATAATAAAAAGAAACCGTTGTTGGCACTAGCTGGACCTTTTCCGTCATTCTTGTAAACAAATCCCAATTGATTTGCTGGCATAGGATCTTCTTCGTAGATATAATCCTTGCCTTTGAACGAAGTACTTACTAATTCAAATGCCATTTTTCTGCCGGCCACTGTCTTTGAGAATGTGAAGATTGGAACATCTCTGTTGGCTGTTCTGAATCTATATTGCTCCGTTGGTATTCCGCTGATAGAGGCAGCGCCTTGGCTGCGGCCAAATTCAGTGTTGTCACTCATTGCGGCATTTAAAACTGTTAGGAACTGTTCGCTCCAATTTGAATTTGTTGGATCGTTCCAAATAATAATTTGTTGCGCTAGATTTTTACCATTACTGTCCACAAGATTTTCTGTGGTACGCACAGTGTCAAATTTTAAAAGACCTTCTGAAGAGATATTTCTTTTTGCATTGTAGCTCAGCATACGTGCTAGACGTAGGACACTTTCTTTTCTTTCTGCTAATTCAATGAAATTTTCTCGGCTGGCTAAATCAATGCGGAAACTTAAACTTTGACCAAGGAACGCAATGGCGTCGATGAGGGCCATATACTCAGAACTTTCAATGTAATCATTGAAATCTTCTGGATAATTTTCTCTAATATAATCAATCATCACACGACGAAGATTTTCAAAATCGTATGATTTAAAATCTGCGTTCTTGAATGTCTGGTAGATTCTAGTCCAGTCTTCGTTTAGTATTAGATTGTTTTGTCTTGTAGTGGCTGTCATTTTAGTTTCCTATCTTGATATTTATCGCCTAAAATAAACTGGTTAGTTTACTGAAAGATTACGTCTATCAAAGCCTAGCTGCATACGCTCGCTGATGTTAAACGGTAGATAAACTATCTCTGCTTCAATTCTTATTCCTTGGTCTGTGCTATCAACAATTACTGAATTTACAGCGATACGTGGATCATAATTTATAATCCTTTCAACATCTTCTGCAATTAGTTTTTTAACCTCGGGAGTAAAATTTTCAAATAATAAATCCCAAATAACAGTTCCAAAATCTGGGTTTTCAAGTTTTTCACCTTTTCGAATATGGAAGTGATTGACGATATCTTGTTTTACTAAATCAATATCGTATTGTTTAAAACCTGTTTTTTGTTGGTTACTGTTGAAACCTTTATAGGTAAACGCAGTTACACTTTGATTTCCAACAGAAGCTGTATTTGTTGCTACGCTTTTTTGATTATATAATTTTGCCATTTAAACCTCTCTATCTGTTTGGTCAGGAGTAACAAAAGTTGGCACCATGTTTTCATGCAACGCCCAAGGTTCGTGCATTGGAATACGTTTCATGATGCTAGATACAGCATTGTCAGATTGATATTTTGTATCAGCCCATACTAAGGTGCCGTCTGTTGCAATATTGTCAATTACATCTAACGGTGTTACTAATAACGCTTTTGCTGCGGCAGCACTATTCATTTGAATTTTGCCTGCTGTTTCTCTATGTTCACCTGCACTGTTGATATGCGAAGTGCCTTTGGTAGTAAGTTTAATATCTCCTACTGCATTGGTATCTAACTTTCCTAATGTTGTAATTCGACCATCTTTACCTATATGTAAATTAAAATTAAATTTGCTTTCAATTTGTACTCTGCCGGCAGGTGATCCATTTGCATCAGTTTCTGCGGTGGCGCTGGCTTTGATGTTTACGTTGCGGCCTGCTTCTATGTTTACATCTCTATTAGCATAAAAATTAAAATCTTGTTGGGTGTGAATACTCACACTATCTTCCGCATAGATATCTATTTTGCCATTGCTGGTCAATTCTATCCAAGATGTACCTTTAGCATTGCCGATGTAAATCAAATCTTCGCTGTTATGTAAGAGTATTTGATGTCCTGTTCTTGTTCTCAATCTAGCATATTCATTGTAAGGAATATTTGGATCACCCGTTTCACCATTTAGAATATCTGCATACTCAACAGGGCCTTCGCCGGCAGGAGTTTTACGTTGATACTGATCATCACCGTCGTCAAACACCAGTTGGGTACCGCCTAAACGGCTGACAAATACTGGCGAAGAAGATAGACTATTTTTTCTGCCCACGTAAGATTTTTTAGCACCATCACGCTTGTCAAGAGGGCCAGGTGTTAAAATACCAAACACCATGCTAGGAACTTCTCTTCTAACTGTAGTAGTTGCTGGTCCCCTAACATCGTCTTCTAATGTTCCTGATTCTAGGAATCTATCAGCTATAGGATGTACTGGTCTTTTAATTTTATCTATGTCACCGCCTGTGGCAGAATCATTTATTTGACGATTTACTTCTGCTACTGGCAAGGGTTGGCTTGTTGCATACTTGGCTTTGTCATCAGGCGAAATATCATTTACAGTAGTTGCACCAATCGCTGGAATCATGTTATTGGCAAATCTACTTGGGATACAGCCTATCCAGTAGCCTTGACTTGGATCTCCATCAATGAACATTACCATTACAGTAACACCAATGTCCGGTGGGCAGAACCACATGCCATAGCTTTTTTGTGTGTCATTGAAAGCATCGGCATTGCCTTTATTAGAACCCATAAACTCGTATGCTGTGCTTCCATAGAAAGGCGTCATGTATCTTACAGTATAAGTTTCTGTATCGTTACCTTGTTCGTTGGCTTGATCGCGAAGGATAGTCACTTCTAGGCCGCCCATGAAAGCAGGATCCAAGTGACTTATGACTTTTGCTAGAAACGGGCCAGCACCTATACCTTGCTGACCCTTTTGATTCTCTGGTGACCGTGATTCTGATGCCATTTATTTTCCTGTTATGCGTATTGTGATTGTTCTGGATCGCCCGATCCTGGCTCGTCTTCTCCAGCATAGGCGGTGTCTTCTTCCCAAGGAACTGCACTTGGTTTGATTGGCTTTGTTTGTTTGTACATGAGTGATCCGGCCTTCTTCGGTACAACCTTGCCTCTGAAGTCATTTGCCTGCATTGGCATTCTCACACAGTCTAGTGTTTGTTTAAATGTGCCGTCACTAAATTTACTTTCAACTTTAATAACCTTGTAAATGCCACTAAAAGGACTGTCAGAACTGTCTACAAACAAATAGTCGCCTGCTGCTTCTTTTGGCTCTATTGGAGTTCTAAATCTTATGTAAATGTATGTGTCCCCTGCTTCATAATTACACGAGTTATCGGCTGTGATTTGATCACTGACTCCTGCGGCAGCAAAGTAGCCGCCCATGCCGCTATCAACTAACCAGTAGGGATCTCCCATGATCTCAGCATTGATTTTAACCATCTCGGTTGATGCTGTTTGTAGAAAGGCCTGATGAAAGTTGTTGGCCACAAATTGTTCCGGCGTTAAATTTCCAGAACCGCCAAAAGGCAATTTTGCCATAGCTGGATCTGGTTTTACTGTTCGACCACCGCTCGATGCTCCAAGGCCATCTGAGACGTTGGCGCCTTCTTGAATTTCAACTCCACTATTATCTTGTATACCAGAAGATGCTTGGTCGTTGTTTTGAATACGACCTGCTTTATCTGGTGGCGTTGGGCTAATCGCTGTGAAAAAGCTGTTATTGATTTGAATATCAAACTTTAACAGGTCATTGTTAGAACCAGTGTAGATGTAATTGTATTGTTTAATAATATCACCTTCAAGCTCGTCGTAGCCTGTAGGAACAGCGTTTGGGTTAGTGAACACACTACTATGAATTTTATAAGGTAGTACTCTAAAAATCACTCGCTTGGCATAATCCTTTCGTGTTTCGTCCCAGTCTAATAATTGAATTTGAACATCCACTCTAAACCAATTTACTCTACCTTTATCTAGGTATTCTTCTTGTAATGCTTTTCTAGCGTAATCGGATTCTTCAATTGCCTGTGTAATGATTTGAACAACAGTTTGATCTTTACCGTATTGAAAAGTTCTTTTTTTAGAATCGTTGGTAACCTTGTCTCTGTTTACTTTTCCTGTACCTTCATCGTGGACATCTGATGCCTTGGGTGCAACATAGTTTCCGCCTGAGTCTGTTTGAAAATCAAATACAGCTGATCCAATAGGATTGTCTCCAAACTCTTCTGAGTTTAATGCGTTAGAAGCACTCTTAGTTACCACCACTTGATTACTTTGATTTACTGTAGCAGTATTAGTTCCAGCATCAGGAGTTACTCCTGGAATAGGAGTATCTGAAGTTTCTGGAAAATGTATTTCATATTTGTCAGGAATAGATTTACCTTGATTTGCACCTGGGCGGGCTGCACGTTCTTCTTTTTCATTTAATACTGTTTGCAAACTTCTTTCGCCAGTGGTTAGTAGTTCTTTAACATTTTCGCCTGTTATAGATATGTCTTGATTGATTGCATTGTTTACTTTACTAAATCCATTTAGGTTAAAAGGAATAGCTTCAAACGTGTATGTGCTACCACCTTCGTTGACTGTGAATGTTGTTTTCTTTAATTGTACAGTGAAATATTTAGGATAGGGAACCCAAGCCGATGTTCCTTTTTCATCAAATCCCATAAATTCTAATTTTAAAACATAGATGGCGTTTGTTAGATAGTTGTCATACCCTGCGGCTTCTGCTGCCACTTCTAGAGATTGCAAAAACAATCCCATAGAATACGGTTCCCATATTGTAAAATTAAAGCTGATAGAATTTGTAGTACCAGCAGTTTCTGTTCCTGTGATAATAGACTGCATACTAAAACTTTGAACATAATATTCTGGACTACCATAAGCTGTTCCTGCACGTTCAGCATCAAATCTTCCCGCAGATGCAAACACAACCTGTTTTGAAGACCATGCAGAATTTCTATATAGATATGGGTTATTTGCTTCTTGTGGTTTTAAACAGGCAAAAGTAAACAAAGAATTATATGTTGCAAAATTATCAAGTACATTTGGCAATCCACGTTGTACATTATTTGCTGTTGCTTTGTTTACTGCAACTGTTGCGGCGTTGGCAGCAGTGGCCACTGCTACATTTCCTTGTGCTGCTTGTTCGGCGTCCTGTTGAGTTAGTGCTGCGCCTCTAGTGATATTAGTGGGTTGAGCATCTCCGTCTACTGGAGTTCCGTCGGGTTTAACTCCGTCTGTAGTTCCTCCGGCTGCTGCTCCTGTAACTTCTGGAGCATCACCTCCAACTGTTTCTCTTACCGTTTTTGTAGCTTGCGATTCAGATGCTTCTGCACTTTGAGCAGCAGATAATTGTTTTTCTAAATCATCTTTAACTGGAAATAAGGCATTAAATTCTTCTGCTAATTGTTTTCTATAGGCGGCTTTAGCAGTAAAGTCTGCTTGGGCTGCGGCGTACAATGCATTTGGGTCTGAGAATGTTTGCCCGTTAAACGACCCTGACCAACTGTCGCTGTAACTTTTTCCTGCCGGATTAAAAAACGAAGCAGTATTATATGCCTGCTGAGCAGCATCAGTGGCTGGTCCTAGCTTTGCTGCTAATGACTCTCGCTGTGCGGCATTTCTATCTAACTGTGTTTGTATTTCTGCTGATGTTGCCATATGTTATACGCCTAGGTACTTTTCTAAACTAGATTTCTTAGGTATGTATATAGATGTGCCTGGGACAAAATCAAATATAGGATCTTTAATTACATTCATGTTTCGTTGTACAAACACCCACCAAAGTTTAGGTGTACCGTACAAGTCATAGGCCAATAGATCTGGTCGGTGCTTGTATTGATTTTCAATCACATATTTGAAATCATCTGATTCAGCAGGAACTGGTCTAATTTGTAATAGATTTAGATATAACTTATTTTGTTTAGTAAAAAAATAAGGCGAAGATTTTTTGTACGTTGCCATATTATAAGAATCCTACTGTATTACCGCTTGCAAAATCTTCTAGACTAAACTGTCTCAATCTTGCTCTGTTATAGATTGGAGTAACTGTTACACTTATTGTGCTCATGATAGGAACCCATGTTGGGCTTCCAAGTTTACTAACTTTGATATATTGGCAGTCGTCTTTCATGTCAAAACTGGTTGCCTTGATTACCACAGGGACTGAATTAAAAACGTTGCTACCGTAGCCTGTCAATCGACATACAATCGGAGGGTTACCAACGTTTGGTCCTGTACCGTAAAACATTTTAGTTACTGCTCTCAAGAAAGTTGTAGCACCAATCCAATAGTATGCATCATCTTCAGTTTCGCAACTAAATTCTCCAGAAATTTGAATATCATCTATCATACTATTTTTATACGCCTGGAATGGGAAGTTATTATGAACAGGATCAATTTGTGTATAGTTTGCTTTTGTAGCAACAGTGATGCTTGGCAGATATGGCCACACTAGTCCGCCGGTTGGTTTTAAGGTGTTGTTGAACAACGGCGAATCAAATAGTTCCCAATTACAATCAAGTCTAACTCTCCAATCTTCTCCCGGAATTGGACTTACCTGAGCTACCGCTCCTCTAGTTTGAAACAGTTCTCCGTTTGATGGTAAGTTGACTGCTCTTCCAAGACTTAAAAGATTATTCAACATGCCCGCGGCCTTAGATACGCTTGTTGCAGCACCCATTAGGCCGCCCGCAATATTTCCTGCACCTAGTTTGTCAATGGTGCTTGCAATGTCGGCGCCAACGTTACTGATAGATCCTACTGTAGTTCCAACTTTTGAAACCAAAGACTGTGCCTGTGATGCAATGCCGCCTAATGCTCCGCCACCGACTACTCCGTTTAACGCCGAGGATAGCCCACCGGCACCTGAAATGCCGCCGCCAAGCCCTTTAACCGCTGCCATACCTTGATCAAAACTATTGCCCAACGATGCTGTTGCACCGTTTAATCCGCTTCCTACTTCTCCTGCTAATCGTGAAACTGTGGCATTTAAACTGGTCTTATCTATACTAGCAACCACGGTATTAAACGTGCCGCCTGCTTGTGCGGCAGCGGCGCCTAGGCTTTGTGATAAAGAGGCTGTTAGTTTGGAAAGAGGGTTTGGCGATAATGGCATAAAAAAACTCCGTATAGTCTATTTATTCTTGACAAAATGTGCTATTATATAAGTAACAGGAGAATCCTATAACTATGACTTTAATACCAACAGTACCTAAAATAAAGTATCTAACAAACAAAGATTTATTAAAAGAAATACACAAAAGCAAGAATACATATTGTTCGTACACACAGCCCGAATACGGAGATTATGATTTAATTTTACCTAGTGTGGCTAAAATCAACATCCGCACAGTGGCCGAAGCTAAACGCAATCGTGCTATCAGACTAGCTAAATTAAATCACGAGGCCGCTGTACTTGCAGGTGGTAAAAAACTACCAGCAAAAGAATTTGAAATAGATTATAAAAAAATTCCTAAAAACGATGTAGTGTTCCGCATCATGACTTTTGAACACATTCCGCTTGCTCCTGGTAGAAAAAAGACTCTTAAAAATGTTGGTGACAGTCACGAAAAAGTAAACTTTCCTCCTTTCCAGCATTGGAAATATGATGACAATGATAATTTAATTTTAGTGGGTAAGAGTCACTGGAAGGGAGATTTACAAACAGGACACTTTGATAAAGAATACGGACAAATGACCAACAATCTTGCTCGTATGTTTTTAAAATTGTGCGAAAGATATGCTACTAGGAGTAACGTTCGTGGATATACTTACAATGATGAAATGCGCGGCCAAGCAATTCTTCAGCTTACCCAAATTGGCCTACAGTTTGATGAGAGCAAGTCTGATAATCCTTTTGCTTATTATACCGCTGCTGTTACTAACTCATTTGTTAGAATCATCAATATCGAAAAGCGCAACCAAAATATTCGAGACGATATACTTGAAATGAATGGAATGAATCCAAGTTGGACTAGACAAAATAGCGGAACAGGAAATGCAGTTGCTCCGGTTACTTCAGTTGGAAGTGTTGACGGGGATTCTGATTGACCTTGAAGTTGTAAATGTGTTACAATAACAAAGGAGATCAAAATGTCATTATTTAAAAAAGTAGCGTGTTTTACCGATATACATTTCGGATTAAAATCTGGTAGCAGAACTCACAATCAAGATTGTGAAGACTTTGTGTCTTGGTTCTGTGAAACTGCCAAGGCAGAAGGTTGTGAAACTGCAATCTTTCTAGGTGACTGGCATCATAATCGTAGTACCACTGACGTGAGTACTATGAACTATACTGTTTCCAATTTAGAGAAACTGAGTTCCTCGTTTGAAAAAGTATATTTCATTCTAGGTAATCACGATCTATTCTACAAAGATAAACGTGAAATCAACTCTGTTGAATTCATGCGATTGTTTCCTAATATTGTTCCAATCAAAGATACACTAACCGAAGGCGATGTAACCATCATGCCTTGGCTAGTGGGCGACGAATGGAAGGCTATTCCTAAAATGAAGAGCCGTTATATCTTTGGACACCTAGAACTTCCGTTGTTTTACATGAACGCTATGGTACAGATGCCGGACCATGGTCAGTTACAAGCTGATCACTTTGGCAATCAAGAGTATGTGTTCAGTGGACACTTCCATAAACGTCAAAGCAAGGGCAATGTAACTTACATTGGTAATGCTTTCCCGCACAACTATGCAGATGCAGGAGACGATGATCGTGGAATGATGATCTTAGAGTGGGGCGGCAAGCCAGAATACAAAACTTGGCCTGGTCAACCTATCTATCGTACATTTAAACTCAGTCAAATTGTTGAAGCTCCTGAAAAACTATTACATGAAAAAATGCATGCCAGGGTAACAATTGATTTACCAATTAGTTTTGAAGAAGCAAACTTTATTCGTGAAACATTTATTCCGCAATTTGATCTGCGAGAACTGATGTTGATTCCAGAGAAGGTTGAAGTTGATTCAACTTCAACTCCAATCGATATCAATTTTGAATCCGTTGATACTATTGTGATGAATCAAATCAATGCTATTGAAAGCGACACATATAATCGTGGACTGCTTTTGGAGATCTACAAAGACCTATGATAAAGATTAAAAATTTAACTGTTAGAAATTTCATGAGTGTGGGCAATCAGACTCAAGCAATTGACTTTGATCGAGGTCAACTGACGTTAGTACTAGGTGAGAACTTAGATCTAGGCGGTGACGATAGCGGGGCACGTAACGGTACTGGTAAAACTACCATTATCAACGGACTTAGCTATGCTATCTATGGGCAAGCACTTACAAACATCAAACGTGATAATTTGATCAACAAGATCAACAGCAAAGGCATGCTGTGTACTGTGACATTTGAAAAGAATGGGCAAGAATATCATATTGAACGTGGACGTAAGCCTAACCTATTGAAGTTTAGTATCAACGGACAAGAACAAGATCTAGAAGATACTGACGAAAGCCAAGGCGACAGCAGAGAAACACAAAAAGCAATTGAAGAATTGTTTGGTATGAGCCACGATATGTTCAAACATATCCTAGCATTAAACACTTATACTGAGCCGTTCCTTTCTATGAAGGCATCAGACCAACGTGCAGTTATAGAACAGTTGCTGGGTATAACGTTACTGAGTGAAAAAGCAGAAAAACTTAAAGAACAAATTAAAATTTCTAAAGATGCTATTGTTTTTGAAAACACTAGAATTGAAACTATCAAAGTAAGCAACGAAAGAATACAACAAAGTATCGATTCTCTAGAGCGTAAACAACGCATGTGGGACGAAACTAAAGAAAAAAATATAGAAAATATTTTAAAAAGTATTGATCAACTAAGCCATCTTGATGCAGAAGCAGAAATTGCTGCTCACAGAGCGTTGACTGAATACAATACCAAAAAGAAAGATATTGCAGATCTAACTAAAGCCATAAGTCGTGCAGAAGCAGACATGGGTCGAGAAGAAAAGACTTCAGACAAACTAAAGAAAGAAATTGCAGACCTAGAAGATCACAAGTGTTATGCTTGCGGTCAAGAACTGCACGACAGTAAACATGAAGAAGTGTTAGCAGGAAAAAAGAAAGCACTACAAGAATCATCATTGCAGTATTTGTCAACAAACACACAATGGATGGAACTAACTGATGCTGTTAAAGAATTAGGTGAACTAGGCACTATGCCTAATGTATTTTATGATACATTAGAACAGGCATTGAATCACAAGAACACTTTAACCAGCTTGGAAAAAGATCTAGAAATTAAAGATGCAGAAACTAACCCCTATCAAGAACAAATTGACGAATTAAAGAATACTGCTGTACAGGAAATTGACTGGACTAAAGTCAATGATCTTACATCTGTGAAAGATCATCAGGAATTCTTGCACAAATTGTTGACTAACAAAGACAGTTTTGTACGCAAACGTATTATTGATCAAAACTTAGCGTTCTTAAATCAACGTTTGACCTACTATCTTGATAAGATCGGTCTGCCGCACATTGTAGAATTCCAGAATGATCTAAGTGTAATCATTACACAGCTAGGTCAAGACTTGGACTTTGACAATTTAAGTCGTGGCGAACGCAATAGATTGATCCTAAGTCTAAGTTGGGCCTTCCGTGACGTGTGGGAAAACTTGTATCATCCTATCAACTTGTTGTTTATTGATGAATTAGTAGATAGTGGCATGGATGCAAGCGGTGTTGAATCTAGTATTGCTGTGTTAAAACGAATGACTAGAGAACGCAACAAGAATGTATTCCTAATTTCGCACAGAGACGATCTAACAAGTCGAGTAAATCATGTGTTAAAAGTTATTAAAGAAAATGGTTTCACTAGTTACAGCAATGATGTGGAGATTGTTGCGTGACCACTGAAGCTCACGATCGCATGATCAAAGCGTTCCAAGAATATTTTAAATGGCAGGAACGCTTTGAATATAAAGGCTCAGATGAAGCAGGCATAAAGGCACGATATTGGCTATCAGAAATACGCAATGAGGCAAGTACTAGGCGTGTAGAAATACAAGAAAAACGAGTAAATCGTAAAGAATCCAGAAAAGGCAAATTAGGCAGACCCCCCAAGATAACTAGTTGATGTCATGGTTTTATCAAGATCAACTAGTTACTGAGTTACCAGAAGATTGTGTTGGATTTGTTTATCTTATTACTAACACAACAACTGGGCGCAAATACATAGGCAAAAAACTTGCAAAGTTCGCAAAAACATCATACAAAGTAGTAAAACTCAAAAACGGCACTAAAAAGAAGAAGAAAATTCGTAGCAAAATTGACTCAGATTGGCAAACATACTATGGCTCAAATACAGAACTTAGCAAAGACGTTGTAGAACTAGGCGCAGAAAACTTCCGAAGAGAAATACTTTACTATTGCAAATCCAAATCAGAATGCAGCTATATTGAGGCTCGCGAACAATTTAATCACAAAGTTTTAGAATCAAAAGACTATTATAACGGACAGATTTCTGTGCGTGTACATGGTTCACATATACTCAAGGCTCAATAATTTAGGCAATTTAACTGCCAAATAAGCCCGCACCGGCGTTGTTACGGTGCCCTTAAAGCTGGATCTCGGATCACAGTCAATGGAATTCCCTACTTGGTAGAGGGGTTGTAAATCAGTATCCTTTACAGGACCACGATGGAATATGCCTTTAATCCGTTTGATTTATAAGAAAAAGTTTAAAATAGGCTAAAAGAGGGAGAAACACCCACGGCTTTGTATGTGTTAGCGTATGTACAAAGGCCCGCCGTCGTATAAAGACGCAGCTAAAGGTACCGGACGACCGCCTTGGTAATGCTGTAACGCTAATGTGTACTGTGCAACTCGCATAATGTTACATATTTTTGCCCGCAAGGGCAAAGTGTGACTGAACAATCTGCATAATATTTAAAATGCTTCGCATTTAATAATACTTCACAACTTAAACATTATCTCTAAGAAAGAAAAATGCGTTGAGCGGAAGCGAAAACGCAAGCGAGCATTGCTCGCTTTTAAATAATAAATAACATATACTTCGGATCAAGAATGAAATTAGATCATATTCTCAAAGAGCAACAGCTAATAGCAAACAAAAAGATTCTAGCAGAATCGTGTGATGGGCTGACTGCTGAACAAAGACGCATTGTAGAAGGTATCTACAATGAATTATCACCTCTTGTAGAAGCCAGTATCAATCCTGCAACAATACAAAAGATATTTGGCAACATTGAGCAAGCGGTAACAGCAGGTGGCGGTAATCGCACCATGTTAGGCAAAGGAGTAGATGTTGCCAAACAAGTAGATGCTATGGTCAACAAGGTTGGCGTATGGCTACAGAATACAACTCCAGTTAAAGCATTTGATCAAAAGTTTGAACAACTAAAGAACAAGATCAATACCAAGTTCCCAGACAGCAAGATCCTGGATGCCATTTCTGAAATGGGCATGTGGGCCAAAGAGAATCCTGGAAAGACAGCAGCAATCATTGGTGTACTAACCACACTGGCTGCTCTAGCTGGCGGCCCCGTGGGCGGTGCAATTGCTGGACAAGTGCTACGTGGCAGTTTAGAATTGCTCAAAGGCGAAAAACTTTCCACAGCCATTGGCAAAGGTATTAAAACAGCAGCCTACGGTTGGCTAACAGGCAAAGCAGTAGAGCTTGTTGGAGACTTACTTAGCAAGCCAATTGAAATTGTTGCCAGCAAAATAAATCCCAATGTGGTTACAGCAAATTACACTCGAACCATTCAAGAAATCAATGGCGAGTTTGGTGATCGCTTTGGCACATTTAAAACAGGATCTCTGTTTGGTCGTCCTGAAGATGTACAAGATGCCAAAACATTCTTTGATGACGCAGTGGGCGCATGGAAAGCAGGTGACTACAATCAAGCTAGACTAAACTTTGAAGCAATGGATCAAGCCATTGAAAAGATGAGCAGCCTAGAATATCTCACACAAATTGGTGCTGAACAGGCCAAAGCAGCCAAGTGGTCAGCAGCCGCAGAGAATGTACAGGCATTTGCACAAGGCATGGCCAAGGCCGCGCAGGGCGCAGTCACCGCAGCAGGTGCAATGGAAAAGAAACCCAAGCAAGAAAGTTTTGAAAATAAAACAAGACCTTTAAGTGAAGGGCAGGTTTATCTAGTATTCAACAGAGTTGAACAGTTGCAAGAAGGTCCAATGGATGCTATCAAGGGTGCAGTGGGCAAGGCAGCAGGATGGGTAAACACCAAAGCAGGTAATCTTACCACACGGGTTACCGCAGACAAGTTAAACAGTGCTTGGCAAAAAGCTGGCAGTCCTACGGACAGCACAGAATTGGCAAACTTTTTAAAGGCACAAGGCATTGATGATGCAGTCACATCACAGGTATTCAAAGCATTGAAGATACCCGCAGGTGGCAGCGCAACATCGTTATACGCACAGGTCAAGGCAGACCTTGCTAAATTAGATAGCAAAGGCAAAAAACGTCTGGCTGCTTACTTACAAAAACAATTAGGAACCGCTTGAAATGAGAATACAAGACATATTGGTTGAAAGCCAACAACTAGACGAAGGCCCGTTAGCCAACAAGATTGGCACAGCAATTGGTAAAGGTGTAGGCACACTGGCCAAAGGTGTAGGCGCAGTAGCAGGCGGTGTAGCAGGACTAGGATCAGCAGTCAAGAAAGGCTTTGCTGCCGGTAAACAAACTGTCGCAGGTGCAGGCGACGATGAAGATCCAGCAGCAGCGCCAGCAGCAGGTGGCGCAGCAGCACCATCAGCACCAGGCAGATTAGCCACAGCATTTAAAGCAGGTAATCAATATGCCAAAGGTGCAATGGCAGCAGGTCAAAAGCCAAGCATGGCAGCGGCAGCAGATGCAGGAGTTGATTCTGCTCCTGCAGCACCGGCAAGAAAGGCAGCGCCGGCAGCAGGTGGAAGTGCTCCGGCCGCTACGCCGGCAGCAGGTGGTGCAGCACCAGCAGGAGCACCAACAGCTCCGGGAGCAGCTCCTAGCGGAACAATGTATGCTCAGGTAAAAGCTAACATTGACAAGCTAGACAAAAAAGGCAAGCAAAGAATTTTACAGGCATTACAAAAAGAAGTTGGAGCAGCACCAGCAGCTAAACCAGCAGCAGGTGCACCGGCAGCACCAGGCGCAGCGCCAGCTGCACAACCAAACACAATGGCCAATGCTCCTGTTAGCAAAACAAATACAGCAAAGCCAGGTAATCCTAATGCAACAGCAGCGGCCAAACCAGCAGCAGGTGCAAATCCAGGCGCGGCAGCATTTGGGCAAATGGCTAAAGATCTAACACAGAAGCCAGAACCACAACAACAAAAAGTACCTCCTAAGAAAGTGGTAGCTAAACCTGCGGCAGCACCTGCGGCTGAGCCAGCAGCTGAGCCAGCGGCAGCGCCAAGTGGTGAAAAGACTATTGCAAATCCTGTAGCCACAGTTGGCACTAAACGTGCTTCTAATATTGGCCAGCAGACATTTGACACTCAGACTGGTAAAGCATTACCAGGACAGTCTATCAATGCTATTCGTAAGAAAGCAGAATACGGTACAGGTGCATTAGGTGCAGCAAGAAAGAGAATTAAAGCAGGCGCAGCAGCGCCCGCTGAAAGCAAAACTAATACTAGACCAGCGTTAGCAGAAGGTTTTAGTTTGTTTAGAAAGAAGTAATCAAAATAAAAGGACTCTTAGGAGTCCTTTTTTATTAGAAGAACGGTAATCCGCTTTTCTTTGTTGTTTCTAAATTGTCTTTGATAATCTCTCCAACAATCTGTCTTTCTTCATGACTCAACATTATGGCTTCTTCATATGAGAGCCCACGCATGTACCAACAAATTTTAAGTACATCTTTTTTAAGCTCCCTAGCCTCTTTTTCTAGTTGTTGAACGTACAGTAAGATCTCCGGCCTTGGGAGATTTAAGACCTTACTGCGAAAAAATTTGTCTGATCCATTACGATGGTAATTTTAAACTCATGCTTACATTCTTCGCAAGCAACAGCTTGAGCTTCTAGATCCAATTGATTTTTCATTGAAGTAACATGTTCGTTGATTTTATTGAATACATCAGTTGGTGCATTGTTGATAAAATCTTTGATCATGTTCTGATCTGTAACAATACCGTCTGGGCTTTCAATACTAACGATACATCCTGCAATAACATCAATAGTCAATTCAGTAAGTTTGATAAAGCTACTGCCAAATCTTTCTAATTTTTCTTCGTCGCTCATGTCGTCATCGTTGACAATAGAAATGATCTTTTGCTGTTCCATATTTTTAATTGCGGTCTTGGTAATTTCTTGATAAGAATAAGGACGAATTTTTACCAGCAATGGATCAACATCAACTGCATCAGTATATTGGAACTGATTGCATTTTTCAAGATACTGTAATAAATTTACATCATACATGTTTCTATGATTACAGCTAGGGCAATCACTGTTTACTTCCATGTTTTCACCGTAGGTGGCAATACGAATAGCAATAAGAACTGCATCAAGATCAATAGTAGGCATCCTCCAAGGATCTTTGATAGCTGGTACACAGCTTTTGATCAACTCTACTGTGGCGGCACCGTTCAATAGTGCATCGGGAGTTTTAAACATCAACTCGTCTTTGGCCGTCATGGCATATACTGGGTACTCATCGTTAGCACTCCGGTCGATAGCACCGTTAGTATAGAATTTTCCGCCACTAGGCAAACGCATATACAATTTAGGTTGTCTAAAATAATTAGCAAGCGGATTATGCTTTGCTGGTGTCTGTAACATGGTTTGTTCTGCCATTTGTACCCCCGATAAATAAATGTATGACAGTCTATTTATATGCGCATTTTTCTGGGATTAAATTATAATGGCAGAAGTTACAGGTGATATTGGCGGGCAACCGGTCCAATTAAACAATGCAGCCACTGAAGCTACACTAAGACAGCTCTTAGCCGTTATGGCCAAGATGGGTGCTAAGGGCGGAGGTGCGGGCGGCGATGCAGAACTTCAAAAGCTCTATGAAAAGGTTAAAAAATCCAACAAGGCCTACGACGACGAACTTAAAAAGCGTGAAAAGGCCGCCAAGAATTTAGATGATCAAATCAAGCGCGAAGAAAAAAAGAAAAAAGCAGACGAAGAAGCAGAAGCAGCAGATGCTAAAAGACAAAAACAAATTCAAGCAGGAGCCAACGAGCTTACTAATCTAGGAAAGACTGCTGATAAGTTAGGTCAAGGATTCTTTAGCCTATTAGGTGACCTTTCTAAAATGGGCAACGATGTTACCGCAGTAGGGGGCATCTTTGCAAAGATTCCAATTGTTGGTGGACTAGTTTCGTCTGCATTTGGTGCAGTTGCCGGAGCGGCACAATCAACATACAAAGCATTTAATACCGCAGCATCAGTTGGCGCAAACTTTGGCGGCAGCATACAAGAAATGCAACGTACTGTTGCCGGCACAGGACTAACACTTGATCAATTTACAGGCATAGTTGCCAAGAACGGAGAGAACCTTGCGCTGTTTGCAGGAAGTACTGCCGAAGGCGCTAAGAGACTATCTAACATGGCTAAGTCAGTGCGTAACAGTGGACTTGGAGACGACCTTGCTAGACTAGGATATACTACTGAAGATATCAATAATGGATTTGCACGATACAGTGCTATTATGGCTAAGAGTGGTGCTGACCGTGGCAAGACAGATGCACAGTTAGCAGCCGACACAGGTCAATACTTAAAAAATCTAGATGCTGTTTCAAAACTTACTGGTAAGAGCAAAGAAGCTTTAGAGAAGGAAGAAGAAGCACGACGCAATGATGCACAGTTTAGAATTGCTGAAATGAAACTCAAAGAAGGTGATAGAAAAAACCTTGACATGTTTATGAATAGCATGGGAGAAACTGAGAAAGAAGCATTTAAAAACATGCTGGCCACAGGTGCAATGACCGGTGAAGCTGCACAAGAACTTGCAGTTGCTAATCCTGCGGCTGCAAAAATATTATTAGATACCGCTATAAGAGCAAGACAAACTGGGGAACTTAGCAGACAATCAGTATTTGATGCGGACAAACAATTAAATGTTGCAGCTAAAGCAAATTTAGGTAGTGCAAGACAATCTACATTAGCTGCTAACATGGCAGCAACTCATGGTAAAGCAGTTGTTGGAGATATGGATCGTGCTCAACGCAAAGCATCTCTTGAAGAAAATGCTATGAAGCAGACTGCCGAACTAGCAGAGCAACAAAAGAAAGCCAAAGACGGATTAGATCCGGCCGGTATGAAAGCCAACATGGAAAAGCTAGCTGATGTATCAAATAAATTTATGGCAGCATTGGCTAACAGTGGTATCATGGAACAGTTGTTGGATATTTTTAACAACGGTATGGAAACAATGACTCCTATACTATTAGATGCTCTAGATACTATTGCTGCTGGTATTTCATTTGTTAGTGAAAACTTTGGCGCTATTTCAACTATACTAACTATTGGTGCAGGATTATATCTAGCATACAACGCTGTGGTTGCCGCAGCAACTCTGGCCACATCGTTACAGGCATTAGGAATAACAGCAATGTTGCCGGCGTTGGCAGGTATGGCAGGAGCAGTATGGGCAGTGATAAGTCCACTGATTCCGTTTGCAGTAGCAGCCGCGGCACTAGTATATGCATTTAAGAAAATGTATGATTCAGGTTGGACATTTGGTTCAGCTATTCAAGCAGTAGCAGATAATCTAAAAGGCTTTTGGCTGACATTAAAAGATTTAATGAACAGCATGTTGAGTTTATTACCAAGTTGGGCAGGCGGTATTAGTAAATCAGAAGCAGAAAGAAGAAAAGCAGTAAATGACGACGAAAGAAAAACACTTGAAGCTAATGAAAAAGCACGTGATGCTACAAGAGCAGGAGTGGCTGCCGAACGTGCAGATGCAACAGCAGCCACTAAAACAGAAACACAAACTCGTGGTGAACGTTGGAAAGCTGAACGTGCTAACACCAAAGCAACAGCAGAAAATACCAAAGCCAAAGAAGACGAAAAGAAAGCCGCAGATGCTGTAGTTGAGTCTAACAAAAACTTAGACGGTACTAATCCTGTAGAAACATTTAAAGATTTCCGCAAGAGAATGTTAGGTGAGAAAGGTGCAGAGGAACGCAAGACTATGGCTCCTGCAACTCCAGCAGGTGCTGCACCACCAGTAAGCCAAGACGCTGCAAAAAATCTTGACATGGTCGAAGCAGCTCTGAAGAAACAGGGCATTACTGATCCTAAGTACATTGCTGCCGTAAAAGGCAACATCATGAAAGAGTCTGGTGGCAAAGCAGTTTCTGAGAACATGAATTATGCTAACACTAGTAATGATAGAATTAAATCAATCTTTGGATCAAGAGCCACTGGCAAATCAGATGCAGAACTAGATGCAATCAAAAAAGATCCTCAACAGATGGGCGAAATGATGTATGGCTCAAATACAAAAATGGGCAAGTCATTAGGCAACAACGAGCCAGGTGACGGATTCAAATACCGTGGTCGTGGATTTATTCAGCTTACTAGAT